>Ga0315899_10000182_pt1 | contig 78696 bp, 87 predicted proteins | sample LakEriMetagenome_2_FD_203518 | JGI IMG/M metagenome (GOLD analysis project Ga0315899, IMG submission 203518) | Freshwater fungal communities from buoy surface, Lake Erie, Ohio, United States - Buoy 4 MA112 | ecosystem: Environmental > Aquatic > Freshwater > Lake | place: USA: Lake Erie, Ohio... | reverse complement strand
TCAACAAGGACATCTCCCTGTTGATGATCGAGGACGGCCAGTGGATCGAGGCCGGCACCGAGGTGGTGAAGGACATCTTCAGCCAGACCGCCGGCATCGTGACGGTGACCCAGAAGAACGACATTCTGCGGGAGATCATCGTGCGCTCGGGCACGCTCCACCACGTGGCTGACGCCAAGGTGGTGAGCCGCTACAGCGACGGCAAGATGGTGAACCCCGGCGAGGAGATCGCCAAGGGTCTCAAAGCCGATGCCATGGTGTTCGTGGAGGCTGTGGACACCCCCGAGGGTGGTGCTCTGCTGCTGCGGCCCGTGGAGGAATACCGCATTCCCGATGCGGCCCACCTGCCCGAACTGGGCAGCGTCAAGCAGTCCAACGGCCCCAGCCTGGGCCTCAAGGCCACCCAGCGCCTGGCGTTCAAGGACGGCGAGCTGATCAAGAGCGTCGAGGGGGTCGAGCTGCTCAAGACGCAGCTGATCCTTGAGACCTTCGACACCACCCCCCAGATGACGGTGGACGTGGAGGCGGTTGCCGACAAGCGCGCCAAGACGATCGAGCGCCTGCAACTGGTGATCCTGGAGAGCCTGCTGGTGCGCCGCGACACCCTCTCCGATGCCAGCCACGGCTCCACCCACACCGAGCTGGCCGTGAACGACGGTGATGCCGTCAAGGCCGGTGATGTGGTGGCCACCACCCAGATCCTCTGCAAGGAGGACGGTGTGGTGCAGCTGCCCGATCTGGTGGAGGGCGAGCCGATCCGCCGCCTGATCGTGGAGCGGGCCAGCGATACCCGCAGCATCGACCTTGGCTCCACCAAGGCCTCGGTGAGCGTGGGTCAGCGTCTGGTGGATGGCGACCCCCTGGCCCAGGGGGTTGAGGCTCCCTGCTGCGGCCAGGTGGAAGCGGTGGAGGGCAACAGCGTCACCATCCGTCTGGGCCGCCCCTACATGGTGTCGCCGGATTCCGTGCTGCACGTGCGTGACGGCGAGCTGGTGCAACGCGGCGACTCCCTTGCCCTGCTGGTGTTCGAGCGTCAGAAGACCGGTGACATCGTGCAGGGTCTGCCCCGCATCGAGGAGTTGCTGGAAGCCCGCCGTCCGCGGGAATCCGCCGTGCTCTGCCGCAAGCCCGGCACGGTTGAGATCAAGCAGGGTGAGGACGACGATTCGATCACCGTCACCGTGATCGAGACCGACGATGCCATCAGCGAGTACCCGATTCTGCTGGGCCGCACCGTGATGGTGAGCGACGGTCAGCAGGTGAGCGCCGGTGATCTGCTCACCGATGGTCCGATCAACCCCCACGAGCTGCTGGAGTGCTATTTCGAGGATCTGCGCAGCCGCAAGCCCACCCTGGAGGCCGCCCAGGAGGCCATCTCCAAGCTCCAGTTCCGCCTGGTGCAGGAAGTGCAGAACGTGTACAAGTCGCAGGGCGTCACCATCGATGACAAGCACATCGAAGTGATCGTGCGCCAGATGACCAGCAAGGTCCGCATCGAGGACGCGGGTGACACCACCCTGCTCCCCGGCGAGCTGATCGAGCTGCGTCAGGTGGAGCAGGTGAACAGCGCCATGGCGATCACCGGCGGTGCCCCCTCCGAATTCACGCCGGTGCTGCTGGGCATCACCAAGGCCTCGCTCAACACCGACAGCTTCATCTCCGCCGCCTCCTTCCAAGAGACCACCCGCGTGCTCACCGAAGCGGCGATCGAGGGCAAGAGCGATTGGCTGCGGGGCCTCAAGGAAAACGTGATCATCGGTCGCCTGATCCCCGCCGGCACGGGCTTCAGCGGCTTCGAGGAGGAGCTGCGAGCCGAGGCGGGCCCCCACCCCGACATCCTCGATGAGGATCCGGCCGGCTACCGCCGCATGCAGAACCTGCGTCCCGATTACACCGTGGAGATGCCGGCCCCTGCCGCTGCGGCCAGCGCAGGCGTGTTGCTGGATGACCCCTCCGACGACGACCTGGAGGCCACCCGCAGTCGCCATGGCATCGAGGCCAGCGCCAGCACCACCGCTGCCTTCACCCGCCCCGTGGTGGAGGAAGGTCTGGAGGAGGAGCTCATCGCTGATCCCGCCGCCCTGGAGGGTCTGCAGGAAGAGGGCCTGCTCTCCGACGACTGATCGGGCGCGCCAGCCTGGCCATCAGCGGCTGCACGGCCGCCCTCCAACCCACGCCATCCCCATGATTCAGCCCACGCTCGTGCCGCAGCGACAGCTGCCCCGCTACGGCTTCCACACCCACACCGAGCGGCTCAATGGCCGCGCGGCGATGCTGGGCTTCATCGCCCTGCTGGCCGTGGAGATCTGGCTGGGTCATGGCCTGTTGATCTGGGACTGATGGCAGGTCCCTCCCCAGCCACTGAGGTTGCCTCTGAGGCCCGTCCCCTGCTGGGGATGGGCCTTTCGGCTCTGGAGCAGTGGGCCATCGACCACGGCCAGGCGGCCTTTCGCGGTCGGCAGCTGCACGATTGGCTCTATGCCAAGGGGGCCCGCAGCCTGGAGGCGGTGAGTGTGCTGCCCAAGGCCTTCCGTGAGCAGTTGGCTGCCCAACCGCCCGCCGCGGCCTTCGACTGGATCGGCCGCTCGCGGGAGCTGCATCGCAGCGTGGCCCGCGATGGCACCACCAAGCTGCTGCTCGCCACCCACGATGGCCTGAGCATCGAAACGGTGGGCATTCCCGCGGAAGGCCGGCTCACCGTCTGCGTGAGCAGCCAGGTGGGCTGCCCGATGGCCTGCCGTTTCTGCGCCACCGGCAAGGGAGGCCTGCAGCGCTCACTGGCGGTGCACGAGATCGTGGATCAGGTGCTGAGCGTGCGCGAGGTGATGGAACAGCGCCCCAGCCATGTGGTGTTCATGGGCATGGGCGAGCCCCTGCTCAACAGTGAGGCCGTGCTCGATGCCATCGACTGCCTCTGCACCGATCTGGGCATGGCCCAGCGCCAGATCACCGTGAGCACCGTGGGAGTGCCCCGCACCTTGCCCACCCTGGCGGAGCGGGCCCTGGAGCGGCTCGGGCGGGCCCAGTTCACCCTGGCCGTGAGCCTGCATGCCCCGGATCAGCGGTTACGGGAGGACCTGATTCCGACGGCCCATGCCTACCCGATCGACGCATTGCTGGAGGATTGCCGCCGCTACGTGGCCATCACCGGTCGGCGCGTGAGTTTTGAGTACATCCTGCTCGGTGGATTGAATGATCAGCCTCGCCATGCGGTGGCCCTGGCCCAGCTGCTGCGTGGCTTTCAGAGTCATGTGAACCTGATCCCCTACAACCCCATCGCCGAGGAGGAGTTCCAGCGGCCCGCCCCTGGCGCGGTGGAGGCCTTCCGCCGGGCCCTGCAGGATCGCCATGTGGCCGTGAGTGTGCGCACGAGTCGCGGACTGGATGCCGATGCCGCGTGTGGTCAACTGCGTCGGCGGCTGGAGAACGGCGGCCTGGCGCCGGCACGTGCCTGAGCGCCGGCCTGATCAGGTGGCATCGCGGCTGGGATCAAAGGCACCCCTGGGTTCCTGATCGCCCCAGGGGGCCAGGCGTGCCATCAGCAGGAAGGCGGGGATGGCGGCGGCGGCAGTGAACAGGAAGAACAGCGGCCAGCCGCTGCGCTCGGCCACTACCCCCGCCGGCGCCGAGAGGATCGAACGGCTCATGGCGTACACCCCCGAGAGCAGGGCGTACTGGGTGGCGGAGAAGCGGGGGTTGCAGAGGCTCATCAGCAGTGCCACGAACACCGCGCCAACCATGCCGCCGCTGAGGTTCTCCAGGCTCACGGCGGTGATCAGCGCCGCGAAGCCGCCGCCGAACTGGGCCAGGGCCCAGTAGCTGAGGTTGCCGGCGGCCCCGGCCAGGGCAAACAGCCAGAGGGAGCGGTTCATGCCCAGCCGCGCGAACAGCACCCCGCCCAGCACTGTGCCGGCCATGGTGGCGGCGATGGCCCAGCCCCCCTGCACCAGGCCGATCTCGCCGTCGCTGAAGCCCTGCAGTTTGAGAAAGGGAATGGCCATGGCGCTGAGCAGGCCATCCGGCCAGCGGTAGAGCAGCACCAGGAGCAGCAGTTGCCAGGCCCGGATGGGGCCGGCCCGGTGCAGGAACTCCCGCGCCGGGCCCAGCACCGCCTGGCGCAGGCTGGTGATGGGGTGCTGCACCGGCGGCAGCGCAGGCGCCGTGAGGGTGAAGGGCACCACCGCCGCCACCAGGGCCGCTGCCGCCAGCAGGGCCACGGGCCAGCCGAAACGTCCCGCCAGCAGAAACCCACCTGCCCCAACGGCCAGCATCGCGGCCCGGTAGCCGAGGGCGGAGGCGGCCGCTCCGGCGCCCCGCTCCGCCTCCGGCAGCAGGTCGGTGCGGTAGGCATCCACGGCAATGTCCTGGGTGGCGCTGCACACCGCCAGCACCAGGGCCGCCACTCCAACGGCGGTGAGGCTGGCGGGATCGGTGCTCGGTTGCAGCAGGGCCATGGCGGCGATCACCGCCACCAGCACCAGCTGCAGCAGCAGCAGCCAGCCTCGGCGCCGGTCTGGCCAGGGGATGGGCCAGCGGTCCAGCAGCGGTGCCCAGAACAGCTTGAGGGTGTAGGGCAGTTCCGCCAGGGGGATCAGTCCGATCAGGGCCAGCGGCACACCACTGGCGGTGAGCCAGCCCTGCAGCAACCGGCTGCCCACCATCAGCGGCGCCCCACTGGCCACCCCCTCGGCGGTCACCGCCGTGAGGCGCCGCCAGGTGCCGATTCCCCGGGGGGGCTGCGGAACCATGGGCATCACTCGGCTGGCCGCACGTTAGGGGTGGTGGCCCGGCCGCCTCGCCCGCCAGAATGGAATTTCAAGCGGATGGCCCGTGCAATTTTTTCGCTCCACGCTGCTGCCGGCGGCCATCGTGCTGCTGTTCGGTCTGGCCCTGTTTGCGGTGAGTGCCCGCATCTGGCTGCCGGGCGACATGGCGGCCCCCGCACCGATCAGTTGACCCCATCCGCTGGCCCCATCCGCTGATCCTGTGGCAGCGGGCTTTTACGATCCCTCGATGACAGGCCCGTTCCCCGAGTTCTCCCACAGCCCAGCGGAGCTGGCGCTGGATCCGGAGATGCTCGCCCATGAGCTGGCCGAGGAATTGCTGGGCGACCCCCTCGACGAGCTCGAGGCCCTGGATGACGACGCGGTGGACGTGGCGGCGGAATGCGACCTGGGCCTGCAACTGCTGCAGGGCAGCCATGAGGAGCGGATGCAGGGTCTGCGGATCTTCTGCGAACACCGTGATCCCCGAGCCCCGGCCCAGCTGTTGCCCCTGCTGGAGGCCAGCTGCCCGATTCTGCGGATGAGTGCGGTGTATGCCCTGGGTCGCAACCCCGATCTGCAGGCCGTGGCGCCCCTGCTCGCGCTGCTGCAGAGCGACAGCAACGGCTATGTGCGCAAGGCCGTGGCCTGGAGCCTGAGCAGCTATCCGGATGCCCCGGTGATGAACCCGCTGGTCCGGGCCCTCGAAACCGACATCGCGGCCGTGCGGCTCTGGGCCGCCAGCTCCCTGGCCGATGCCGGTGCCACCGGCCTGGCCAAGGCCGACCAGGCCGCCGGCCAACTGCTGCAGGCCCTGCGGATCGACAGTGAGCCGGTGGTGCGCAGCAACAGTGCCTGGTCGCTGGGGCGCCTCTACGGCGATCTGGTGGAGCCGCGCCAGAAGGAAGTGGTGGAGGCCCTGCTCAAGGCGATGCTGCACGACACCGACCTGGCGGTGCGGGACGAGGCCCGGCTGGCCCTGGAACAGCTGGAGGATCCTCTGGTGCTGGAGCGGCTGCAGACCTTGGTGGATGAAGGGCTGTTGGCCTGAATTCAGTCAGTGCCTGGTCGGCACGGCTAGCATCCCACCACCTTCCTCTGCCCGGGATGGCCCAGCAATCCATCCGCTTTCGCATTCGGCCCGACGGCCGGGTTGAAGAGCTGGTGGAGGGCATTCAGGGCAGCGGCTGTGAGCAGCTCACCGAGCGCATCGAGGCCAAGCTCGGCACGGTGCAACAGCGCCAGTCGACCGCCGACGCGTTCGCGGCCCAGGCCGTCGCCACCGAGGCCTCACTGGCTGCCGCTGAGCAGACCCTTTCCAATCCGGTTTCCTGATGTCGCACTTCAGCACCGTCAAGACGGAACTGCGCGATCGCGCCGCCCTGCTCGATGCCCTCCGGGATCTGGGCCATGAGCCCAGCGAGGGCGAGCGCCCGGTCCGGGGCTATCGCGGCCAGACCCTGGTGGCCGACCTGGCCATCACCTCAGCCGAGGGCAGTGATCTGGGCTTCCGCTGGAACGCCAGCACCGGCAGCTACGAGCTGGTGACCGACCTCGACCTCTGGAAGCAGCCGATCCCGGTGGAGCGCTTCCTGGCCAAGCTCACCCAGCAGTACGCCCTGCGCAGCATCCTGGCGGCTTCGGCCCAGGAGGGCTTCCAGGTGAGCGAGCAGCGCCAGGCCAGCGATGGCACCATTGAGCTGTTGGTGACCCGCTGGGACGGTTGATCGATGACCCGCCAGGGTCCCCCCGTGTCTGTGGACCCATCGGTTGCCTTTGCGGCGCCATCGGCTCCCTCCCAGCTGCCGACGGGTCTTGAACCGCTACTTGGCGGCACCCTGCGCCAGAAGGCGGTGTGGGTGGATGAGGCCGTGTGCATCGGCTGTCGCTACTGCGCCCACGTGGCCGGCAACACCTTTGTGGTGGAGGAAGCGTGGGGACGGTCCCGCGCCATTCGCCAGGACGGCGACAGCACGGAGACGATCCAGGAAGCCATCGACACCTGCCCGGTGGATTGCATCCACTGGGTGAGCTACGAGGATCTCCCAGCCCTGGAGGAGCAGTGCCGCACCCAGGAGCTGCTGCCCCTCGGGCTGCCCACGCCATCGCGTCCCGGGCGCACCCTGCCCCGGCGAGGGTCCGGGAGCGGAGCAGCCTGATGCTGCCCACGCGCCGCTTCGGCCGCACCGGCCTGCCGATGCCCGTGCTGTCGCTGGGGGGGATGCGCTTTCAGCAGAGCTGGACCGACCTGCCCGCAGCTGAGATCAGCGCGGACAGTCAGGCCAACCTGCGGGCCACCCTGGAGCGGGCGGTGGACGCGGGCTTCCATCACATCGAGACGGCGCGCCACTACGGCACCTCGGAGCGTCAGCTGGGCAGCCTGCTGCCGGCTGTGCCGGATCCCCAGCGCATCCTGCAGACCAAGATTCCGCCCCACGACGATCCGGCCGCCTTCGAGGCCGAGCTGGAGCTGAGCTTCCAGCGCCTGGGGTTGGCGGCGGCCCAGGCCGGCGGTGGCTCGGGCCGCGTGGATCTGCTGGCGATTCACGGCCTCAACCTGCCCGAGCACCTGGAGCAGACCCTGCGGCCCGGAGGTTGCCTGGATGTGGCCCGGCGCTGGCGCGATCGGGGCCGCATCGGCGCCATCGGCTTCTCCACCCATGCGCCCCTGCCCCTGATCCTGGAGGCGATCGAGAGTGATGGGTTCGATTACCTGAACCTGCACTGGTATTACATCCGCCAGGACAACGGCCCGGCGATCGAGGCCGCCACCGCCCATGACATGGGGGTGTTCGTGATCAGCCCCACCGACAAGGGGGGCCATCTGCACACCCCCTCCGCTCGCTTGCGGGAGCTCTGCGCCCCCCTGCACCCGATCGTGTTCAACGATCTGTTCTGCCTCTCAGCCCCTGGCATCCACACCATCAGCGTGGGGGCGGCCCGGCCGGAGGATCTCGATCTGCACCTGCAGGCCGTGGAGCTGTTGCCCAGGGCCCAGGAGCTGCTGCCGCCGATCCTGGAGCGCCTGGAGGCGGCGCGCCGCGAGGCCCTTGGGGCGGCCTGGCTGGAGAGCTGGAGCGAGGGACTGCCCGCCTGGCAGGACACCCCTGGTCAGATCAACCTGCCCACCCTGCTGTGGCTGCACAATCTCCTGCAGGCCTGGGATCTGCAGGGCTATGGTCGGGCCCGCTACGGCCTGCTGGGGGCCGGCAGCCACTGGTTCCCCGGTGCCAATGCCGATGCCCTGGATGCCACGGTGAGCGAGGCGGAACTCCAGGCGGTGCTGGCCGCCAGCCCCTGGGCGGATCAGATCCCCGGGCTGTTGCGGGATCTGCGCCGCCGCCTCGGCGGCCAGGCCACGAAACGCCTGATGGCCAGCGACTGAGCTCGTTCAGCCACCAGGAGATCCGCTGCCGGCCTGATCAGTTCTCCTGGCCGAGCGGGAACTTGCTGGGGATGCCCACGGCCCTGGGATAGACGCTGGGGCAGCGATCGCTGGCCTCCACCAGCAGGGCGGTGCGAATCCCCCGGCCAGCCGGCAGCTCCCGCTGGTCCTGCTGGCGGATGCGGGCCTTGAGGGGCACCAGGGCACGCTCCAGCTCGCGTTGATCGTTGGCACTCCACTGGCCCCGGTAGAGCAGGGCCTGGCCCTGGTGCGCCAACAGCGGCACCAGGTATTCGGCCACCACGGGGGCCGCCGCCACGGCCCGGGCCATGGCCAGGTCGAACTGGCCGCGGCAGCGTTGCTGCCGGCCCGTCGCTTCGATCCGCTCGCAGCGCAGCTCCACCCGTGCGCCCAGCCCAAGGGCCTCCGCCATGGCCTGGACGGCCTGGGTCTTCCGACCCACGGAGTCCACCAGGGTGAGGCGGGCGTTGGGCAGGGCGATGGCCACCGCCAGCCCCGGGAAGCCGCCGCCGGTGCCCACGTCGATGCAGCGCAAGGCGGCATCGGGCTGCTCCCGCAGCCACGGGAGCAGCGGCCAGAGGCTGTCGAGCACCTGGGCGATCCAGAAGTCTTCGCCTTCCACCAGGCGGGTGAGGTTGAGGCGGCCGTTCCACTCGCGCAGCTGCTGTTGCAGCGCGATCAGCTGGTGCAGCTGCTCCGGGCTGGGCCTCCAGCCCAGGGCCTCCCAGAGGGGCTCTCCGGGTTGGGCGAGGGGGGTGGCGGACTCCGGTGCGGCTGGCATCCCCTTTGGGTGGCATGGGCAAGATCTCTAGGATCCCGCACACCCGATGCCGCCGCAGTGGGAGCAGCCAACCACTACGCGCTGCTGGGTCTGAGCCCCCAGGCCACCGGCCCGGAGCTGCGCCAGGCCTTTCGCAGCCTCAGCAAGCGCTATCACCCGGACACCACTGAGCTGCCCCGGGGCCAGGCCGAGGAGGCCTTTCAGCAGCTGCAGCAGGCCTACTTCATCCTGAGCGACCCCGCGCGTCGCCGCGCTTACGACGCCAGCCTGGAGGTCCCGGCCAGGCCCGCCGTGGTGCGGCTGGAGCCCAGGCCTGTTCCGGTGCGGCGTCCCCTCTCGGGCGGAGAGTGGTTCGCCCTGGTGCTGCTGGCGCTGGCGGTGCTGTTCAGCCTGGTGCTGGGGGTGGGGCTGGCCTGGGCCCGGGGCGCTGAGCTGGTGCGTCCCCCCAGCTGGTGGTCCACCTCCGTTCAGACTGCCCAATCCACGGCCGTCGCTCCTGCGGATGTCCCCCCTGCCGCCAGCCCAGACACCGCTCTACAGCCACCCCCTGCCGGCGCTTGAGCGCTGGCTCAAGGAGCTGGGCGCGGTGCAGGAAGCCCCCCATTCCTGCCTCTGGCGCCTGAGCTACAACGGCTGGACTGCTGAGCTGGAACTGGAGATCGAGGAGCTGAGCGTGCGCTGGCAGAGCGGCGAGAGCCCCCTGGAGCGCCAGTTTCCCTATGGCCTCAGTCGGGCGGATGTGGAGGCCGCCATTCTCGCGGGGCCCTAGAGCGAGGCCCTAGAGCTCGTCGAGGGCCTCGCCGATCGCCAGGTAGCACTGCTGCAGTTGCCCATCGCTGAGGCAGAGGGGGGGCAGCAGGTAGATCACCTGCCCCAGGGGCCTGAGGAAGACGCCCCGCTCCAGCACCCGTTGCTGCAGGGCCTTGCCAGCGGGATTGAAGTAACCGGGGTTGTCCACCGCCAGCTCGAAGGCCGCCACGCTGCCCAGCAGGCGTGGGCGACGCACCCTGGGATGGCGGGCCAGTTGCTCGAGGTGTGGGCGATGGCGCTGCTCGAAGCCCTCGAAGCGGGCGCTCCTGGCTTCCAGCAGCTCCAGGCTGGCGTTGGCGGCGGCGCAGCCCAGGGGGTTGGCGGTGAAGCTGTGGCCGTGGAACAGGGTGGGGGCGGGGTGCTCACCGTGGGGCTCGCCGATGAAGCCCTGGAACAGCCGTTCGCTGGCCATGGTGACGCCCATCGGCAGCAGGCCACCGGTGAGTCCCTTGGAGAGCGCCATCAGGTCGGGCTGGAGGCCGGCATGGCGGCAGGCGAACAGCGCCCCGGTGCGGCCGAAGCCGGTCATCACCTCATCGGCGATCAGCAGTGCCCCCGCGGCCCGTACCCGTTCCTGCACCCCCCGCAGAAACGACGGCCGCACCATGGCCATGCCGCCGGCTCCCTGCAGCATCGGCTCCAGGATCACCGCGGCCGTGGACACCTCCAGCAGCTGCTCCAGTTGATCGAGGGCTGCGGCCTCCTTGCGATCAATGGCCTCATCGCCCCACCAGGTGGAGGGCCAGGGGGCACGGGCCACCGCGCACAGCAGCGGCTCGAAGGGGGCCGAGAAGCTGGAGCGCTCGCCCACGGCCATGGCCCCGAAGGTGTCGCCGTGATAGGCGCCATCGAAGGCGATCAGCTGGCGGCGCTGGCTGTCGCCCTGGTTGCGCCACCACTGCCAGGCGATTTTGAGGGCCACCTCCACGGCGGTGGAGCCGTTGTCGGAGAAGAACAGCCGATCCAGGCCGGTGCGCCGCGCCAGGGCATCCGCCAGCCGCTCGGCGGGGGCATGGCTGAAATTGGCGAAGATCACCTGCTCCAGCTCCAGCGCCTGCTGGGCCACGGCGGCGGCCAGGGCGGGTTCGGCGTGGCCGTGCAGGGTCACCCACCAGCTGCTGATGGCGTCAATCAGCTCGCGCCCGTCCTCCAGCTCCAGCACGGCCCCGTGGGCGCGGCGCACCCGTGGCGGCGGTTCGGCACTGGCCACCTGCGTGAAGGGATGCCAGAGGTGGGGATGCCAGGCGGCCATGGTGACGGAGAGGGAGCGTGGCGCAATGGGTCGCCATCGCCATGATGGAGGGGCGGGTCAGTCCGACACGGCGATGGACCACTCCCATTCCCATTCCAGACCCATCTCGAATCGATTTCTGCAGCCGCAGGAGTTGAACGCCTCCCGGCCCAACCGTGCCTGGAGCGGGATCGAGGTGTTCGCCGAGGGGCAGTGGCAGAGCCTGCGGGTGCGGCTCGAGGCCCGGGGCTGGAACGCCACCCAGATCGATCAGATCCACGATCAGCTGCGCCAGGGCTGGCCGCTGGCCCTGGCGGAGAACAACGTGGCGGTGCTCTCGGGCCACTGCCCCCTGCGTGCCCGCCGGCACTAGCTCAGGCTGGCCTCAGCGGCCAGGCCTCAGGGTTTGCGCCTGCAGAGTTCGCTGCGATCTTCCCCCTGGGTGGAGAAGGGGCCGCAGCTGGTCCAGCGCACCAGCGACACCTCGATGTCGGTGAACAGCACCAGGATGCCGGCGCAGAGGGCGGCCACGGCGGCACTGACCAGGAGATGGGACTGCTTCATGGCCAGGCCTTCACCCCAGCAGCTTATGAGCGAGGTTCTGGCGTTGCCATTGCTCGGCCAGGCTGGCGGCGTTGATGGCCTCCAGGGGCGGCAGGCAGGCCAGCACCGGCACCCCAGTCAGCTGCTCGAGGGTGGTTGTGTTGTTGTCGTGCCGGGGACCATTGAGCACCAGCCCCAGCAGGGGGATCTGGCGTTGCCGCAGCGCCTCCACCGACAGCAGGGTGTGGTTGAGGGTGCCGAGGCCGCTGCGGGCCACCAGCAGCACCGGTAGCTCCCAGTGCTGGATCTGCTCGATCTGCAGCAGATCGAGGCGCAGGGGCACCAGCAGGCCGCCGGCGGTTTCCACCACCAGCGGACCCTTCACATCGGGCCGCTGTAGCCGGGCTGGATCAATCGGAGGGCCGGGGCGGTCGGGGTCGTCGCTCTCCAGCTCCGCCGCCCAGTGGGGGGACACCGGGGCCCGCAGCCGGTAGGCCTCCGGCAGGATGCGCGCCTCGGGCAGCTGCAGCCAGCGCTGCACCCGGTCGCGGTCGCCGCCGCCCTCAGGCCCTGGCTCCAGACCGCACTGCACCGGCTTCCAGTAGGTGGCTCCCAGGCCCTGCACCAGCCAGGCGCTCACCACGGTCTTGCCCACATCGGTGTCAGTGCCGCACACCACCAGCTGCAGTGGTGGTTTCGGCTCACTCATCGCTTACGGCCAAGCAGCAACAACACCTCCCATTCCAGCTGGGGAACGCCCGGGTTGGGCCAGTGGGCCAACAGTTGCCGCAGCTGCCGCGGGCTCAGGCGCGGGCTGCGGCTGGCCTGGGCGCCGATGGCCTTGATCTGATGCAGCAAGGGCCGGGCCCCGCCGTTGGCCCGGCTGTAGCGCAGGCGCCGGCAGTGGTGCAGCTCCAGCTGCTGGGCCGCGATCGTCTCCAGTCGCTGGGCCTCCGGCAGCGCCAGGCCCGTGAAGGGCACCTCCGCCCTGGCGGCCGCCCGGCGCCAGGGCTCGAAGCTGGCGGCCGTGGGCACGGCCAGGGCCAGCCAGCCGCCGCTGCGCAGCTGCTCGCACCAGTGCTGCAGCTGCTGGTCCGGCTGGTCCAGCCACTGCAGGGCAAAGCTGGAGGCCAGCAGTGCCGCCCCCTGCAGCTGCCCTGGCAGACCCTGATCCAGATCCCAGAGCAACTGGTTGGCACGCTGGGGGCTCCGGGCCTCCTGGGCCAGCAGTTCAGGGCAGTTGTCCACCCGCAGCAGAGCGGTGTCGGGCCGCTTCCGCTCGATGGCCCGGGCCAGTAGGCCACTGCCGGCGCCCAGGTCGCCGCAGGGGCCTACTGGCAGCGGCAGGGCGCGGCTGTGGCCCGCCAACCGCCAGGCCATGGCCGCCTGCAGGCGCGCGGCGCGCTCGTAGTGGCTGGCCCGGCGCCCGAAGCAGCGCCGCACCTGCCGGCTGAAGGGTTCAGCGCTGGGCATGATCCACCCAGTCGAGCACCGCGGCCGGCAGCTCCGGCAGCAGCAGGGCATGGCCCGCCTGGTGGCGTTGCCAGTGGCTCGCCTCGGGCAGGGCCTGCCGCAGCAGCGCCCGGCTGGCCTCCGCCACGATCTGGTCGTCGTCGGCCTCCACCACCAGCACCCTGGCCTGGGTGGGAAATCCCGCCGGCAGGCCGCCGGTGGCCTCCAGCAGCCGCAGATCCTCCAGCAGTCGCTGGCGGCCCTCCGGCCCGATCCCCTCGTTGAGGGGCCCCTGGGGCAGCTGCGAGGCGGGATGCGGAGCCGCCGCCTGGCGGTAGAAGTCGCGCAGCAGGGCCACCTCCTCGCCGGCTTCCAGTCTCGCGGCCATGGTCCGCAGGGCCGCCGTCAGCCGCCGGCCCTCCGGACCTGGCGGCACGAACCGCCCGAAGCTGGCCAGCAGCACCACGGCCGTGGCCTGCTCCAGCAGGGCGGACGGCAGCAGGTGGGGCCCGAGCGAGTGGGCCAGCACCACCCGCTGGCGCGCCTGCGGGTCCCAGACGGGCTGGTGGGGCAGCTGCCGGCCGTAGCCCCGCTCACCGGTGCTGAAGCTCCAGCCCCGGGCCTTGGCCAGGGCGGCCCAGGGCTGCCAGGCCCGCTGGTCGCTGGCCCAGCCGTGCATGGCGATCAGGTGGGTGGTCATGGCCGGCCGAGGGCGTGGATCAAGCGCTCCAGGCTGCCGGCCGGCAGGTCGTGGCGCAGCACCAGGCGCAAGCGGGCGCTGCCTTCAGGCACGGTGGGCGGTCGGATTGCCACGCTGAGCAGCCCTGCCTGCTCCAGCTCTTCCTGCAGTGCCAGGGCGCGCCCGTCGTCGCCCACCAGCAGGGGCAGGATCGGCCCGTTGCCGGGGGGGCGGGGCCAGCCGGCCCGCTCCAGAGCGTCCCGCCAGCGCTGCGCCCGTTGCAGCAGACCCGCAGCCCGCTGGGGATCCGCCTCGATCAGCTCCAGGGCCGCCAGGGCCGCGGCGGCCAGGGGCGGGGCCAGGGCGGTGGTGTAGCGGAAGGGCCCCGACCGCTGCAGCAGCCAGTCGCCCACCAGCGCGTTGCCGGCCAGGAAGGCACCGCCGCTGCCGAAGGCCTTGCCGAAGGTGCCGCTCACCAGGCTCACCCCCGCCAGTCCATGGGCCAGGCCGCGGCCGCCGGGGCCCAGCACCCCGAGGGCATGGGCCTCATCGAGCAGCAGCGCGGCGCCATGGTGCACGCACAGGGCCTCCAGCTCCGCCACCGCCGGTGAGCTGCCTTCCATGGAGAACAGGCTCTCGCTGATCACCAGTAGGCGCCGCCGGGGCTCGCTGGCCCGGATCCGTGCCAGGCGCCGCTCCAGATCCATGAGGTCGTTGTGGGCGAAGCGCTGCAGCCGCGCGCCGCTGGCCTGCACCCCCACCAGCAGCGAGTGGTGGATCAACCGATCGGCCAGCACCAGGCTGTGGCGATCCGCCAGGGCCGCCACGGCCGCCAGGTTGGCCTGGAAACCACTGGGAAACAGCAGCACCCGATCGCGGCCGAGCCAGCTGGCCAGCGCCGCCTCCAGGGCGGCATGGACCGGCCGTGTGCCGCTCACCAGCCGCGAGGCACCGGCGCCCACGCCGTCGCGGGCCATGGCCGCTGCGGCAGCCGCCTGCAGCCTCGGGTGCTGGGCCAGGCCCAGATAGTCGTTGCTGGCCAGATCCAGCAGGGCAGCACCGCCCGCGTGGCGCAGCTGCGCGGGGCCGCTCGGCGCGAAGCTGCGCGATTGCCGGAGGCGTGTCGCCGGCAGGGCCGCCAGGTCTGCCGCCAGGGGTGCCAGGGGATCGTCCGCGGCTGCCGTCAACAACCCCAGGGGTGCCAGGAATGAACCCATTCAATCTGCCCTGCCGCCGGTGGGTTGCCCATAGGATTTAGCGATGCCCGATCGCAGCACCCAGGCCCCCAGCGGCAGCGGTTCAGCCGGAACCGTTCCGCCCCTGGAGCAGCTGTTTCCCTTCCCGCTCGACGACTTCCAGCACGAGGCGATTGATGCCCTCAACCAGGGGCATTCCGTGGTGGTGAGCGCCCCCACCGGCTCCGGTAAGACCCTGGTGGGTGAATACGCCATCCACCGCGCCCTGGCCCACGGGCAGAAGGTGTTCTACACAACGCCGCTCAAGGCCCTCTCCAACCAGAAACTGCGCGATTTCCGCGACCAGTTCGGTGCTGAGTGCGTGGGGTTGATGACTGGCGACCTCACCGTGAATCGGGAGGCCTCGATTGTGGTGATGACCACTGAGATCTTCCGCAACATGCTCTATGCGGAGATCGATCGCGAGGGCGACGATCCCCTGGCCGATGTGGAGGCGGTGGTGCTCGATGAGTGCCACTACATGAACGACTCCCAGCGCGGCACTGTGTGGGAGGAATCGATCATTCACTGCCCACCGGTGGTGCAGCTGGTGGCCCTCTCGGCCACGGTGGCCAATGCCGGCCAGCTCACCGACTGGATCGAGAAGGTGCATGGGCCCACCACGCTGGTGACCAGCACCTTCCGGCCGGTGCCGCTGCAGTTCAGCTTTTGCAGTGCCAAGGGACTGCATCCACTGCTGAATGACGAGGGCACGGGCCTGCACCCCAACTGCAAGGTGTGGCGCGCCCCCAAGGGCCACAAGCGCAAGGGCCCGAAAACCCCCAAGCCCCCCCAGCCCGAGGCCCCGCCCCTGGCTTTCGTGGTGGCCCAGATGGCCGAGCGCGACATGCTGCCCGCCATCTACTTCATCTTCAGCCGTCGCGGCTGCGACAAGGCCGTGCGCGACCTGGGCAAGCTGTGCCTGGTGAGCCCAGAGGAGCAGGCCCGCATCCGCGCCCGGCTGGAGGCCTTTGTGGTGGCCACCCCGGAGGCGGTGCGTGAGGGCGGTCACGATGAGGCCCTGCTGCGGGGCATCGCCTCCCACCACGCCGGCGTGCTGCCGGCCTGGAAGGAGCTGATCGAGGAGCTGTTCCAGCAGGGGCTGATCAAGGTGGTGTTCGCCACCGAAACCCTCGCGGCCGGCATCAACATGCCCGCCCGCAGCACCGTGATCTCGGCGCTCTCCAAGCGCACGGAGCGGGGCCACCGGCCCCTGATGGGCAGCGAGTTCCTGCAGATGGCCGGCCGGGCCGGCCGGCGGGGGCTCGATTCCCAGGGCTATGTGGTCACGGTGCAGAGCCGCTTTGAAGGGGTGCGGGAGGCGGGCCAGCTGGCCACCAGCCCCGCCGATCCGCTGGTGAGCCAGTTCACCCCCAGCTACGGCATGGTGCTCAACCTGCTGCAGCGCTACGAGCTCTCCAAGGCCAAGGAGCTGGTGGAGCGGAGCTTCGGGCGCTATCTGGCCACGCTCGATCTTGTCGACGACGAGGCCCGCATCGCTGAGCTGCGCGAGCAGCTGAGCCAGCTCAGCGGCGAGGCGGTGGAGGTGGCCTGGGACGACTTTGAGGACTACGAAAAGCAGCGCGGCCGCCTGCGGGAGGAGCGGCGCCTGTTGCGGATCCTGCAGCAGCAGGCCGAGGAAACCCTGGCCCATGAGCTCACCCTGGCGCTGCGCTTCGCCAGTGAGGGCACCCTGGTGAGCCTCAAGGCGCCGATCCTGCGCGGGCGCGTCACCCCGGCGGTGATCGTGGAGAAGGTCGAGGGCCCGGGCCAGTTCCCGTTGCTGCAGTGCCTCACCGATGAGAACGTGTGGGTGCTGCTGCCCTGCAGTGCGGTGGTGAGCCTGCACGCCGAGCTCAGCTGCCTGCAGGTGAAGGATCTGCCGGCGCCGGAGCTGCACCGCTCCGGTGAGCTGCGCCATGGTGATCAGGCCAGTGGTGGCCTGGCCCTGGCGGTGGCCTCCATGGCCCGCCGCCACGACATGACCACCCCCCAGTACGACCTGGCTGGGGAGGTGCAGGCCCAGGTCCATCTGGTGCGGGAACTGGAGCTGGCCCTCGAGCTGCATCCGGCCCATGGCGCTGGCGATCGCAAGAAGCTCAAGAAGCAGCGCTTCCGCATGGAGGAGCTGGAGGCGGAGATCGAGGAGCGGCAGCGGATCCTGCACTACCGCGCCAATCGCCACTGGGAAACGGTGCTGGCCCTGATCGAGATCCTGCGCTTCTTCGGCTGTCTCGCTGGCGAGCAGGGCCTCGAGCCCACGGACATCGGCCGCACCGTGGCGGCCCTGCGGGGCGACAACGAGCTGTGGCTGGGACTGGCCTTGATGAGTGGCCACCTGGATGAGCTGGAGCCCGCGGATCTGGCGGCGGTGCTGGAGGCCATCTCCACGGAGGTGAACCGCCCCGATCTCTGGAGCGCCTATCCGCCGCCGCCTGCGGCAGAGGAGGCCCTGCATGATCTGCGCGGCATCCGCCGTGAGCTCCAGCGCCAGCAGGAGCGCGCCCAGGTGGTGATGCCCCTCTGGTATGAAGCTGAACTGATGGGCCTGGTGCAGGCCTGGGCCAGGGGTGTGGCCTGGAACGACCTGCTGGCCAATACGTCTCTGGATGAGGGGGATGTGGTGCGGATCATGCGCCGCACCGTGGATCTGCTGGCCCAGATCCCCTACTGCGAGGCCATCAGCGAGCAGCTGCGCACCAACGCCCGGGCCGCCCTCAAGGCCATCAACCGGTTCCCGGTGTGCGAGCCGCTGGATCTGCTGGTGGCCGGTGGGGCTGGTCTGAACCCCGCCACGGAGCGCAGCTAGCTAGCGCGGCTGAGGCCGCAGCACCAGCCAGATGATCAGCAGCAGGCCGGTGGTGCTCACCACGGTGTAGATCCAGTCGGCGTAGGGGGTCCAGGGCATTCTCCTAGCCTGCCAGCAGAGCGGGCGTTGCCGTGATCAACCCCTCCCGCATCCGCATCCTGGCGGTGGGCAAGGTGCGCAAGGGCTGGGTGAACGAGGGGGTGGCGCTCTATCTCAAGCGACTTCCGGGGCTCGAGATTCTGGAGCTGCGCGATGGCGGCATGGCCCGGGAGGCCGAGGCGATCACAGCTGCCCTGCGGCCGGATGAGCGCCTGGTGGTGCTCACCGAGGAGGGGCAGACCTTCCCCTCCACCGCCTTCGCCCAGCGTCTTGAGGGCTCCGGCTCCGAGCGCCTGGCCTTCGTGATCGGTGGCGCCGATGGGCTCGATCCAGCCCTCAAGGCCCGGGCCGCCTGGCGTCTCAGCCTCTCACCGATGACCTTTCCCCACGAGCTGGCCCGGCTGCTGCTGCTGGAGCAGCTCTACCGGGCTCTGAGCATTCAGCAGGGCGGGCCGTATCACCGGGGCTGAACCGGGGGCAGGCTGGAAGCACCGGCACGTTCTTGTTGACGCCGAACCCATGACCACGATCCAAAGCCGTTACGCCGGTGCCCTGCGCTGCCATTCCAGCCATGGCCCTTCGGGCAGTGAGCTGGAAACCGATGCCCCCACCGACAACCAGGGCAAGGGGGAGCGCTTCTCCCCCACCGATCTGGTGGCCACGGCCCTGAGCACCTGCATCCTCACCATCCTGGGGATCGTTGCTGAGCGCCACGGCTGGCCCCTGGAGGGGGCCAGCGCCCGGGTCGAGAAGACCATGAGCGCTGACACGCCGCGCCGCATCGCCCTGCTGGAGGTGTGGGTCACCCTGCCGGCGGCCCTGAGCGAGCAGCAGCGTGCGGTGCTGAAGCGGGCCGGCGAAGGCTGCCCGGTGAAGGTGAGCCTCGCGGGTTCCGTGCCGATCCGGCTGCACTGGGACTGAGCCGGGATCAGATCCCCAGCCGCTCCCAGATCACGCCCAGGTTCTCCTGGTGCAGATCGGTGGAGAAGCAGTCGGCCAGTTGCTCGGCGCTCAGGCGGCTGGTCACGTCGGCATCGGCCTCCAGGTTGGCGCGGAAGTTGCCCCCCTCGGTGTTCCAGGCCGTGTGGGCGTTGCGCTGCACGATCCGGTAGGCCTCCTCACGGCTCAGGCCTGTGTCCACCAGGGCCAGCAGCACCCGCTGGCTGAACACCACGCCGCCGTACACATTCATGTTGCGGGCCATGTTGTCGGGATAGACCCCCAGGCCTTTCACCACCTCGGTCATCTCCCGCAGCATGAAGTGCAGGGTGACGGAGCAATCCGGCAACATCATTCGCTCCACGGAGCTGTGGCTGATGTCGCGCTCGTGCCAGAGGGCGCAGTTCTCCAGGGCCGCCACGGTGTAGCTGCGCAGCACGCGAGCCAGGCCGCCAATGCGCTCGCTGCGGATCGGGTTGCGCTTGTGGGGCATGGCCGAGCTGCCCTTCTGCCCCTTGGCGAAGTTCTCCTCCACCTCAAGCACATCGGTGCGCTGCAGGTTGCGGATCTCGGTGGAGAAGCGCTCCAGGGCCGCGCCCACCAGAGCCAGCGTCTGCACGTATTCGGCGTGGCGATCGCGGGAGATCACCTGGGTGCTGGCGGTGTCGGGCGCCAGGCCGAGCCTGGCGCAGGCGATCGCCTCCACCTGGGGATCGGTGTTGGCGTAGGTGCCCATGGCGCCACTGATCTGGCCCACGCTCACCACCCGCTCCAGGCGCTCCAGCCGCTCCTGGTTGCGCACCACCTCCGCCAGCCAGCCGGCCACCTTGAAGCCGAAGGTGATCGGCTCGCCGTGGATGGCGTGGGAGCGGCCGATCATCACGGTGCCCTTGTGCCCGCGGGCCAGGTCCCGCAGGGCCTCGGCCAACCGGTCGAGTTCCAGCCGCAGGAGTTTCACCGAGGCCTTCATCTGCAGGGCGATCCCGGTGTCCAGCACATCGGAGCTGGTCATGCCCACGTGGATGTAGCGCCCGGCGTCGCCCACGTGCTCGTTCACGTTGGTGAGGAAGGCGATCACGTCGTGACGCACCTCGGCCTCGATCTCGAGGATCCGCTCCACCGAGAAACTGGCCTTCTCCTTGATCGTGGCCACGGCATCGGCCGGCACGCGCCCCAGCTCGCAGTTGGCCTCCGTGGCGGCGATCTCCACATCGAGCCAGCTCTGGAATTTGGCCTGCTCGCTCCAGATGGCGCCCATCTCGGGCAGGGTGTAACGCTCGATCAAGGCCGCCGCGGGCTCACATCGCATCCAATGTATGGGTCGCCGGTCCCCCAGCCCGTGAGGCTCACCCGCGCTGCGCGCGCGACAGCCTCACGGGCTGGGGGACCGGCGCAGGGTTGCTGGCTGCTCAGCGGGATCCGGCCGCCGAAGGTTCAGGCGCCGCGATCAGGCCGCCACGCTGGTGAGCTGCCGATGGGCCACTTCCCACTGCACCAGGGGCCCCCAGGCCTGCTGGCGCACCCAGCAGCGGCCACCGCGGCACTGGATCAGCTGAAAGGGAGGCAGATCGGTTGGTTGGTTGCGCAGCTTCACGAAGCTGCCGGGCTGGAGCAGCTCCACCACGTTGCTGGGGCGGGCCATGAACGGGCTCCTGGGCTCAGAGCATCCTCTGCCGGCCTGGCGACACCGCGGCAAAGCCACGGGTTTTGTTCGGTTTCGCCTGTGGTTTTATGACAGCAGGTCGGCGGATCCATGGCACGCAAGCAACGCCTCGATCTGCATCTGGTGGAACAGGGTCTGGCCAGCAGCCGTCAGCAGGCCCAGCAGCTGATCCGTGCCGGCAAGGTGCGTTGCGCAGACAAGGTGCTCGACAAGCCCGGCCTGGATGTGGCGCCCGACATCGTGCTGGTGGTGGAGCAGCCGCCGCGCTTCGTGTCGCGCGGGGGAGAGAAGCTGATCGCAGCCCTGGAGGCCTTCCCGATCCAGCTGCAGGAGCGGGTGTGCCTCGATGGCGGCATCTCCACCGGTGGCTTCACCGACTGCCTGCTGCAGCACGGAGCCAGCCGGGTGTACGGCATCGACGTGGGCTACGGACAGACCGCCTGGAGCCTGCGCACGGATCCCCGCCTGGTGCTCAAGGAACGCACCAACCTGCGCCACCTCACCCCCGCAGACCTCTACGGCGAGGCGGATCCGATGGCGGATCTGGCGGTGGCGGATGTGTCGTTCATCCGACTGGCCCTGGTGCTGCCGGCCCTGGGGCGGCTGCTGGCCACTGAGCGGCGCGAGGCGCTGCTGCTGGTGAAGCCCCAGTTCGAGGTGGGCAAGGAGCGGGTGGGCAAGGGCGGCGTGGTGCGCGATCCGGCGGCCCACGCCGATGCCATTGAAGGGGTGATGGCGGCAGCGGCGGCCGAGGGCTGGCGAGCCTGCGGGCTGGTGGCCTCACCGATCACCGGGCCGGCCGGCAACCATGAATACCTGCTGTGGCTGCGCAGCGGCGCATGGACACAGCAGGAGCAGGACGTCGAGCGGGCACCCTCGGCAGACAGCATTCGGCGGCTGGTGGCGCTCACCCTGGCGAGCTGAGCCGCGAGCCTCAGATGGCGCTGCTGTCGCGTTCGCCGGTGCGGATCCGGATCACCGAATCGATCGGGCTGATGAAGATCTTGCCGTCGCCGATCTCACCGGTGCGGGCCGCGTCCTGGATGGCTGTCACCACGCTCTCCACCCGGTCGTCATCGACCACCACCTCCAGCTTGAGCTTCTGCAGGAACTCCACCGTGAATTCCGAGCCCCGGTAGCGCTCCACCTGGCCCTTCTGACGGCCGAAGCCCCGCACTTCGCTCACGGTCATGCCGACGATGCCGGCGTTGACCAGCGCCAGCTTCACATCTTCCAGCTTGAAGGGGCGAATGATGGCCTCGACTTTTTTCATGGAACCGGGGGCTTGATCTGAAGGGAGTCTCTCAGGAAAGATCCGGGAGAGGAAGCGGACCGGCTGGCGCCGCTGGGCCATTAGGCCTCAGCTGCTGCGGGGTTGGTGTTGCGGTTGTTACCGGCTTGCGGCTGCGTAGCATCCGGCATTCGCCGCCGTGCCTACCCGATGAGCGCAGACGCTGACGCCCAGTCCGCCGGGCAGCAGACCCGCACTCCCCTCTATGGCGAGCGGGCCATCGCCGAGGCCGAGCTGATCTGTTTCGACAATCCCCGACCCGGCCGGCCCTACGAGGTGTCGATCACGCTGCCGGAGTTCACCTGCAAGTGTCCGTTCTCGGGCTATCCGGATTTCGCCACCCTGCGGCTCCTCTATCAACCCGGCCCGCGGGTGATGGAGCTCAAGGCGATCAAGCTGTATGTGAACAGCTATCGCGAGCGCTCGATCTCCCATGAGGAGGTGGCCAACCGCATCCTCGACGACTTCGTGGCCGCCTGCGCACCGGTGTGGATGCAGCTGGAGGCCGATTTCAATCCCCGCGGCAACGTGCACACGGTGGTGCGGGTGAGCCACGGCAGCCGCCAGCCCTGCTGATCAGCTGGGCAATTCCGCCAGCAGGGCCGGCAGCTCCTGGGCAAAGGCCGTGAGGTTGCGGTTGCAGAGGCCGCCCACGTGCAGCTTCTGGCGCTCCGGTTCGGCGATCGCCCACAGCTGACGGGTGGCCACCAGGCTCAGGCCACCACCGGCCAGGGCAATGGCGAACCCGGCATACACCAGCGGCACTCCTGGATCGCGCTTGAGCAGGATGCCGCTGGCGGGCACCACCCCGGCGATGCGCAGGGGGATGCCCGCGATCTCCACGGGATCCCCACCCGGGATCAGGCTGCCGAGTTCCAGGGCATCGGCGGAGTAGGCCGTGACCGGCCCCTGCTCACTGGAGAGCGCCAGCAGCACCGGGTTGGAGCCATCCGGGCGGGTGGGCAACACGATCCCCCACACCTGCTCGCCCAGCTGGGGGAAGCTCTGCAGGGGCAGCTGCAGGATCGGGCTCCTGCCCAGTTGAAGCTCGATGGCCGCCAGGGCCCAATCGGCCTGGTAGAGGGTCATGCCGCGGTAGCGCAGCGGATGGTTCACGCTGATCTCGCGGCTGTCGCCACTCCCGCTGCTCTCGCCACTCCCGCTGCTGTTGCCGCTGCCGGGGGTGAGCTTGAGCTGGGAGCGGAATTGTTCCGGCCGGCCGGCGGGATCCCGCTCGATGGCGAAGTCCTCCAGTGCCACGGTCACCTGCGAGTCGCCGCGGCTGTTGAGCAGTTCCAGCTCGTTGCCCGGGGCCAGGTAGCGCTCCAGCCGCTGGCCCCCCAGGGAGCCCCAGGCGGCCCCCACCATCAGCACCACCAAGCCCGCATGCACCAACAGGGGCCCCACCCGACCGCTCACGCCCTTGCGGGCGGCCAGCCGGTCCTGGTGCAGCTTCAGTTGCCAGCCCCTGGCGGCCAGCAGCTCCTGCAGCTGCTTCAGGCTGGCGTTGGCCTGGGGGCAGTCGAGGCTTTCGGCCAGGGTGAGCTTGCTGAGCTGGCGGGGGGTGCTGTAGTCGATCCAGCGCAGGGCGGCCTGCAGGGCGGGCCACTGGCGCCGCCAGCTACAGAGGATCAGGGCCAGCCCCAGCCAGGCCAGCAGCGCCAGGAACCAGCTGCTGGAATACACGTGGTCGAGTTGCAGCGCCAGGATCGCGTCGCCGTTGAACAGCCCCAGCCAGGGTTCGGCGTCGTAGACGCGGTGATACAGCGCCGCGCTCTCCTTCTGGGGCACCAGGGTGCCGAGGCCACTGGCCACGGCGATCAGGATCAGCAGGCCGATGGCCACGCGCAGATCGGAGATCCAGGCCAACACCCGTTTCATTACGCCTTGGATCGCACCGCTCATCAGGCCATCAGCTCCATTGGGCCAGCAGGGTGAGCCCACCGGTGATCAGCAGCACCATGCCACTGATCGGTGGCACCCACTGGCCCAGGGCCCGCAGGGCCAGCAGCCGTGGCACCCAGGCTGCCGCCGTGCCGGCCAACAGCAACGGCATCACCTGGCCGGCGGCAAAGCTGGTGAGCAGCAGCATGCCTGCCAGCGGATCACCGGCCTGGGCGATCCAGGCCAGCAGCACGGCCAGCACCGGCGTGGTGCAGGGCGAGGCCGCCAGCCCGAAGGCCAGGCCCGCCGCCAGTGGGGCCAGAGGGGCCGGCACCCGGCGGCGCCACAGCTCCGGATCCGGACCAGTGGGCAGCCTCAGGGGCAGCAGGCCCAACAGGTTCAGGCCCATCACCACGGCCAGCACCGCCACCAGGCTGGGGATCAGCCCAGGCACCTGGCCGTACAGCCGGCCCAGCCAGCCACTGGCCAGGCCCAGCAGCACCAGAGAGGCCACAATCCCGCTGCTGAAGCTCAGGCTGCGTAGCCAGGGCCGCGCTTGCCGGGCGTCAAATCCAGCCAGGTAGGCCAGGGTCACCGGCAGCAGCGACAGGGAGCAGGGGCCGAGGCTGGTGAGCAGGCCGCCGGCGAACACCAGGGCCAGGGTGAGGGGGCCTGGATGGGCCAGGGAACCGCGGAGCAGATCTTCGCTGGTGCGGGCCCAATCCGCCAGTGCCAGAGCGGACATGCAGGGATCACACCGCGCAATCGTCTCAGCCTATCGGGGCACTGCGGCGGGTCGTGTCCTGGCGGCGCTCCCGGCGGGGCCGTGTCGGCTCCAGGCCTGCGCCTTCCAGGGAGCAGCGGATCAGCAGGCCGGCGGTGAGCAGGCTCGAGAGCAGCGAATTGCCCCCGTAGCTGATCATCGGCAGCGGCAGGCCCGTGGTGGGCATGGCTCCGCTGGCCACGGCGATGTTCAGGATCGATTGGCCCACCAGCAGGGTGGTGCAGCCGATCGCCACCAGCCGTTGCTGGTTGCTGCGGCAGCTGAGGGCCACCCGCAGGCCCACATAGCCGAACAGCAACAGAAACACCAGCAGCATCAGGGAGCCCACGTAGCCGAATTCCTCGGCGAACACGGCGTAGATGAAGTCGGTGCTCTGAATCGGCAGGTATTGCAGTTTCTGGGTGGAGAGGCCGTAGCCCTCACCCCATAGGCCGCCGGAGCCGATGGCCAGCAGGCTCTGTACCAGTTGGTAGCCATCACCCTGGGCGTCGGTCCAGGGGTTGAGAAAGGAGGTGACCCGAATGCGCTGGTACTCGTTGAGGGCAATGCTGCCCAGTCCCACGGCGGCGCCTGTCGCCGCGGTGCCGATCATGGCCGTGAGCGGCAAGCCCGACCCCAACGCCATCAGCCACAGCAACAGGCCACAGAGGGCCGCGGTGCTGAGGTTGGGTTGCTTGAGGATCAGGCCCAGCACCAGGGCGAACACCCCCAACCAGATCACCTTCTGGTCGTTGGCGATCCGGCTCCAGTGGGAGAACAGCGCGGCGCCCTGGAGCACCAGGAAGGGCTTGATCAGTTCGGTGGGCTGGATCTGGATCGGGCCGATCACCAGCCAGCGGCTGGCGCCATTCACGGTGGTGCCGATCACCAGGGTGAGCGCCACCGCCAGGGTGCAGATCAGCAGGGCTGGAGCCGCCAACCGCAGCCAGCGCCGCAGGTTCAGTCGGATCCCCAGGTAGAGCAGCCCCCAGCTCGCGATCAGCCACACCAACTGGCGTTTCAGATAGAAGGCGGGGTCGCCCATCTCCCGGGCCGCCACCCACCAGCTGGCTGATCCCAGCACCAGCAGGCCGAACACACACCAGAGGGCCACCATGCCCAGCAGCAACCGCGCCTCGGCAGGCCAGTGGCTGAAGGGAACCGGCAGCCATCCCGGTGAGCGGCTGCCGGGCAGTGGGTTGCCGTTCCTGGACACGCTGCACCGACGTTGAGGAACCGACTATCCCCCATGGGCCGCTGTTTTGCCAATGAAAAAGCCCGGTGTGAACCGGGCTTTCTGAACAGCGATGGAGGGAAACGTCTCAGTTGCCCACGTTCACCTGACGGCGACCGGTAACCAGTTCAACCTTCAGGATCTTGCCGCCCTGCTTCATGATCCGCTGCTGTTCAGCGAACCAGCTTTCGAAGGGCACCCACTTGGTGAAGAAGGTGTTCTGCAGCTCGCGCTGCGAACGGGTTTTCTCCGGGCAGGGGATGCAGGCCGTGACTTTGAACAAGCGCATGGGAAGGATCCGCAGGGTGTGCCGAAGCCAGTGGATCAGTTGCCCAGGCCGGAGCTGATGTAGTCGAAGTACACGCCCATTTCACGACCGGCATCGGGACCCACCAGCGAAGCGGTGACTTCCTTCATGGCCTGGATCGACTGAACCGTGGCGCCGATGGGCACACCCAGGGAGTTGTAGGTCTCCTTGAGGCCATTCAGCACGCGCTCGTCGAGGATCGACGTGTCACCGGCCAGCATGGCGTAGGTGGCGTAACGCAGGTAGTAGTCGAGGTCGCGGATGCAGGCTGCATAGCGACGGGTGGTGTACATGTTGCCACCGGGACGGGTGATGTCCGAGTACAGCAGCGACTTGGCCACGGCTTCCTTGATGATCGCGGAGGCGTTGGCGCTGATGGTGGCGGCGGCACGCACGCGCAGCTCGCCGCTGGCGAAGTACTGCTCCAGGCGGCCCATGGAGGAGGTGTCGAGGTAGAGACCCTGGACGTCGGCCTGGTTGATGACGTTGGTGATGGCGTCTTGCATGGAACCTGATCGAAGAGGCGGTGGTTAGAGAGGAAGCAACCTCAGGAGAGGGCGCCGACGACGTAGTCGAAGTAGAAGCCAGCCTCTTCGGCATCAGAACCGGTGAGCAGGCCCAGAGCGGCGTTCTTCATCTCGCGCACGGCTTCTGCCATGGCTTCGAGGGGGGTGCCCAGGGAGCGGTACATCTCCTTGGCGCCGATGATGCCGATTTCCTCGATCGGGGTGACATCACCCGCGATGATTCCGTAGGTCACCAGACGCAGGTAGTAGTCCATGTCGCGCAGGCAGGAGGCCGTCATCTCCTCGCCGTAGGCGTTGCCGCCGGGGGAGATCACGTCTGGACGCTTCTGGAACAGGGCGCCGCCGGCGGCCTTCACGATGCGCTCACGGCTCTCGCTCAGGACCTGGGCGACACGCAGCCGACGCTGACCGCCGCTCACGAAAGCCTTGATCTGGTCGAGTTCGCCAGGGCTGAGGTAGCGGGCTTCGGCGTCCGCGTTGATGATCGAGTTGGAGACGATGCTCATGCAGTTCTGCCTCGAAACAAGCGGTCGCCTGAACGGTGACCGATATCCGGTGGGTAAGTGGGGCACCCTCAGTGCTCCGTTGCGCAGGTGACTGCGGCGGGGCCTGCCTGCCACGCCGATCACCTGCTGCCAGGTGGCCTGCTTGGACGGGCGACTGAAGGAGGCGACAGCAGTGCTGATCGCCGAGTCATTCTGTGGCAGAGCCCTGCGGCGTCCCGGTCTGCGGTAACAGTTCTTCACGGCGATCGGAAGCGGCAAAACCCTTTGCTGCCAAAGGCTTTCGGCGATGTTGTGAATATGTCTGTCTCATGTCAGTTGTTAACAATCTGCTGCTCTCATTGCGCCTTGCGGCTCCCGTGACAAGGCAAAAATGTTGCTGTTGATGTAACACAACAACACCCCCGGGCCCATGGACCCGGGGGTGAGTGCTGCGCTTGGCCGCGGGGCCAGGGGGCAGGAGTCAGATGGCGCCGCGATCGGGCGGGTTGAGGGCCGCGTTGCCGCCGTAGAGGGCAGCGGTGCGGTTCACGGTGCTCAGTGGGATGCCGTCGCTGGTGGCCATGCCCCTGAGATAGGGCACGGTGTCGCGGCCGAAGGTGCTCGCGTAGTCCTCGGAATCGAGGATCTGCTCCAGGGCAGCGCGCTGGCCCCCCTTGGCGCGGGTGGCCAGGAAGCGGCTGGTCTCCTCGGGCTGAGCGGCTCGGCCCAGCAGGGCCAGGTGGGCCGCCGCTGCGGCCCGCAGGGGGGCCATGCGGTTGAGGCGACGGTTGAACAGGTCGCTGCCGGCGATCCTGGCCACGAATTCCGCCACGCAGAGTTCGCCGTTGCGCAGTTGTGATTCCGCATCGCCCAGGGCCTCGGAGGCCAGGGGCTGACGGCCCAGCAACTGGCGGTACACCGCCTCGATGGCGATGCTCACTTCAGCCTCGCTGGGGCGCATGGAGAGCTTCACCACGCCGCCCAGGCTCTGGCGCTTGCTGAAGCCCTGGGGCCTGCCCGCGTTGAGGGCCTTGGCCATGGCGGCTCCGGGCTGTTCGGCGATCGTGCCGCTGGCTCCCGTGGCCACCGCTGAGCTCCAGCCGCCCTGGATTCGTGGAGCCACCGCAGGGCTTGCCACGCTGCTCACGCCGGAGGTCCAGGTGGTGGCGGTGCCGGCACCGGGCTGCCATCGCGGGGCGCTCCAGCGACGGGCCGGGCTGGGAGGGGTCTGGATGCTGCCGGGACCCTGGGGCACGTTGGCGGTGGGAGCCAGGGTTTCGCCGCCGCTCAAGGTGGCGCTCCAGCTGCCGCGCACCACCGACGTGCGGCCGGGGAGGTTGCGCGGGGTCAGGTCGCCGGAGAAGCGGAAATCCGTTGGCGGCTTGACTTCAGGCCGCTGACGCGGGGTGAGATCGGCGTAGGCAGCGGCGTTGAAGGCCCGCTTGAGGGCTGGAACGCGGCGGGTGTTCAGATCGGTGGGGGTGATGAACCGCTCGTAGGGAACGGTGTCTTCGCCGAAGCTGTCGCAGTACTCCTTGCTGTTGAGCATCGCGTCGACGACGCCGTAGAAGCCCTTGCGGGCGGCAACGTCGAAGTAGGCATCGATCTCCCAGCGGCCGAAGGTGGGCCGGCCAAGCAGGCGGCGGTGCATCACCTCAATCGCCTTGCAGATGTAGAGGCCGCTCCAGTAGCGGCGGCGGAAGGCATCGCTGCGGGCCACCTGGCGCACGAATTCCCGCAGGCTCAGGTCGCCGTTCTCGAGCTTGATCTCCTCCACCTTGTTGTGCTCACCGGCGTAGCCGGTGTTGCCCAGCACCTGCACATACACGGCACGGATCACCCGCTGGGTGCTGGCCTCGGTGTTGCGCACGCTGGGCTGGCCGCCGCGGCGGGGCACCGAGGCGCCACCGGTGGCGATCTGCTCGAGGCGCACCACCTTCGGACCCACCTTGCGGGGCAGGGCCGCGCGGAACTGCGGGCTGTTCATCTGGCCCGGCTGGCGCAGGCCGTTGCCCACCAGGATGCGGCGGCTGTCGTAGCTGAACGGGGCCGGACGGGTGGCCACGTTGGCGGTGCCCGAGGGGAAGATCGCGCCGTAGTTCAGGCCGAGCGGATCGTTGCCGCCGCCGTAGGGGTGCTGATCGGCGAAGGGCTGGCGGTAGCTGGCGTAGAGGGTGACGTACTGGGGTGCACCCTCGAACGGCGCACTGAAGCGGAACAGCTTGCGGTTCGAGCCCCAGCCGGCGCTTTCCTGGGCCTCTTCACCGAGGTCGCGCAGGTAGGGGACGGTTTCCTCCCCGAACACCTGGGCGTATTCCATGGTGTTGATCAGGGAGTCCACCAGGCCCTTGAGGCCCTGGGCGCTCACGATGTCGAAGTAGCGGGTGAACTCCTCCCTGGAGCTGATGCCGCGGCCCAGGAAGTGGCGGAAGGCCAGTTCCACGGCCCGGCTGTTGGAGAAGCGCCCGTAGAACTGCTGGCGATACTCCTTGCTGTGACCCAGGGCGCGGATGAACTCGCGCATCGAGATGTCGCCCTGGCGCACCTGGGTGGCCTCCACCGGGCACACCACCTGGCTGTAGCCCTTCACGATGTCGCGCTCGAACACCTGGCGATAGGCGGCGCGCACCACCTCTGCCTTCTGGGCGCCGGTCATGCCGGGCTTCATGGTGTAGCGCAGGGCCTTGCCCTGGGCGGCCAGGGCGTAGATCGCCGGCAGTTGCAGGCCCTGGTTCTCGGGGCTGCCGAGGCGCTGGCGGGGAGAGGGGGTGGCAACGGCCAGCTCCTCGATCAGCACGTTGAAGCTGTCGATCAGCAGCTTGCGGGCCTCGGGCAGGTCCTTGAGCAGCTCGGCGGCGGCAGCGCGCATCTCCTGCAGGGCCACGTTGGTGGCGGCCAGGGAGCAGCCCTTCTCGAGCACATCGCGCAGGCCGCGGGTGTTCACCCGCAGGATGCTGGGGTCGCCCGCCACCACGGCGTAGCCCACGTAGCGCAGGAACCAGGCCAGGTCGCGGATCGACTTCTTCATCCGCTCGGTGCCGTAGCGGGCCACCGAGATCGGGGTGAAGCCGGTGGGCAGCACCACGCGCACATCCGCATCGCCGCCGGCTCCTTCCAGCAGGCGTGTGAGGACGTTGCCACGCTTGCTGCCACCGGCGGTGCCGGCGAACGTCTGAACCGAGCGCTGGAAGGCGGCCTGGTCGGCGGCCAGGGGGGTGGCGTCGCTGGCGCTCACCGGCGCGAGCGGGGCATCCAGATACGAGAGCGGCGTGCCGCCCGCAAAGATGCGGTTGGCGGCACGGGCCACGATCGTCTCGGCGTTGGCCGACAGACGCCGGGCGGCTTCGATCCGCAGCTGGCCGCTCTGGAAGAAGGTCACGAGCGTGCTCAGCTCCCCGCCATCCGGGAAACGGTCCTGCTGTTCCGCCTGGCGGACGCTGGAGAGCGGCAGGGTGTCGTAACGCTGAGGAGCAACCCTGCTGCTGCCGCTGCTGGCGGTCACAGTCATGGAGGAGAGCGAACCGGGCCTGGGCACGTTACGGCTGGCCCTCTGGCCTCTCGCCCGGCCATGAACAAATGTTTGCAGCTCGGTGCTCCGCGGCTCGCGGCGGCGGGGGCAGCCATGAAAAGCTCCCCGGGTCCGGGTGTCGTCCCGGCCCGATCCGCAGCCCCATGACCCAGGCCCCAGCCGATGCCGCCACGCCGGTGGTGAGCGCCTTCTACGACCGCTTCCCCTATCCGGGCGACCCGCTCCAGGATGGTCCGCCGCCCGGCTACAACTGGCGCTGGTGCGTCGACACGGCCTTCGCCGCCTGTAGTGGAGCCCTGCCGACGCCGCTCCCCGATGGCCGGCCCCTGCGCATCCTCGACGCCGGCTGCGGCACGGGCGTGAGCACCGACTACCTGGCCCACCTCAACCCCGGCGCCGAGATCCTCGCGGTGGACATCTCGCCGGGCACCCTCGAAGTGGCTCGCGAGCGGCTGCGGCGCTCCGGCGGCCTGGAGCAGGCCAGCGTGCGGATTGAGAACCGCAGCCTGCTGGAGCTTGAGGGCGAGGGACCGTTCGACTACATCAACTCGGTGGGGGTGCTGCACCACCTGCGCGAGCCGGAGGCGGGGCTGAAGGCCCTGGCAGCCCTGCTCAGGCCCGGCGGCCTGCTGCACCTGTTCCTCTACGCCGATGGCGGCCGCTGGGAGATCCACCGCACCCAGCGGGCCCTGGCGGCCATGGGGGTGGGCACGGGCGCCGACGGCCTGCGGCTGGGACGCCAGCTGCTGGCCGAGCTGCCGGAGCACAACCGCCTGCGCCGCCACCACGAGCAGCGCTGGGCGATCGATTGCGCCGCCGATGCCAACTTCGCGGACATGTACCTGCACCCGCAGGAAACCAGCTACAACCTCCAGCGCCTGATGGCCTTCGTGGCCAGCGCCGATCTGGAGTTCGCCGGTTTCTCGAACCCGCAGGTGTGGGATCCGGCGCGGCTGCTGCAGGGGGAGCTGCTGGAGCGGGCCCGGGCCCTGCCCCAGCGGCAGCAGTGGCAGCTGGTGGAGGATCTCGATCCCGACATCAGCCACTTCGAGTTCTTCCTCAGCCAGGGCCCGCTGCGGCAGCTGGACTGGAGCGACGACGGGGATCTGCTGGCGGCCAGCGGCCAGCGCAACCGCTGCCTCTGGGGCTGGCCGGGCACGGCCCTGCTGGATTCCGACATGGCGCCGCTGGATCTCAGCGCCGATGGCCTGGCGCTGCTGCAGGCCCTCGACTCCAGGCCAGCGGGCACGCCGTTGGGTGCCCTGTCCCTGGCCTGGGATCCGGCCCGGATCGCCGCCGTGGCCCGGACTCTGCAGCGGCAGCAGGTTTTACTGCTTCAGCCGGGCCCTGACAAGTCTTCGTGATAGATTCCGCGCGCCTTTTCAGAGTGTTGTCGCCCTTGCTGGCATCCCCCCCACTGCACCCCGAATCCGATCCCTCCCCGGAGGTTCTGAACGGAGCGCAGAGCGGTGAGGACGTCCCGCAAAACGCAGTCAGCGCTCTGAAACCCGAGTCGCCAGAGGCAGCCTCCACGGGCTCCACGGGCGATTACGCGCAGCTCCAGCGGCGCCTCATCCTGGCCACCCTGATCGTCTCCGCCCTGGCGGCGCTGATCACGGCCCTTGTCTTCGACCTCCATACCGCTGCCAGCCTGCTGGTGGGCGGCCTGGGCGGAGTGCTCTACCTGCGGCTTCTCGCCCGCAGTGTTGGAAAACTCGGCAATGGCGCGAAGAAGGTGGGCAAAACCCAGCTGCTCGTTCCGGTGGTGCTTGTGCTGGCGGGCGCACGCCTGCCCCAGCTCGACCTGTTGCCGGCCCTGCTCGGTTTCCTGCTCTACAAGCCCGCCCTGATCCTCCAGATGCTGCTCGATTCCTGAGCTGCAACCTGATCTCGATCACACCCCGCCGGTTCCGCCGGTCTATCCGCCAACCGTCGCCTGCGCGACACCGACACTTCCAGCCAGATGGTTGCCTTGCCACTCGCTCTTCCCTTTGCCGAACTGGAGGTTGGTCAGCACCTCTACTGGCAGCTCGGGAACCTCAAGATCCATGGCCAGGTTTTCCTGAGCTCCTGGGTCGTGATTGGTGCCCTGCTGGCCCTGGTGCTGGTGGGCACCCGCAAGATGGAACGCGACCCTCGCGGCGTGCAGAACCTCCTGGAGTTCCTCTGGGATTACATCCGCGATCTGGCCCGCGAGCAGATCGGTGAAAAGGCCTACCGCGATTGGCTGCCGTTCATCGGCACGCTGCTGCTGTTCATTTTCGTCAGCAACTGGGGTGGTGCCCTGGTGCCCTGGAAGCTGATCCACCTCCCCAATGGAGAGCTCGGCGCTCCCACCGCCGATATCAACACCACCGTGGCCCTGGCACTGCTGGTCTCGCTCTCCTATTTCTACGCAGGCCTCAGCCGCAAGGGATTCCGGTACTTCGAGTACTACGTGGAGCCGACCCCAATCATGCTCCCGTTCAAGATCATCGAGGATTTCACCAAGCCCCTCTCCCTCTCCTTCCGTCTGTTTGGCAACATCCTGGCCGACGAACTGGTGGTGGGCGTTCTGGCCTTTCTGGTGCCCCTCTTTGTTCCCCTGCCGGCCATGTTCCTGGGTCTGTTCACCAGCGCGATCCAGGCTTTGATCTTCGCCACCCTTGCCGGTAACTACATCGGCGAAGCCGTGCACGAAGAGCACCACTGAGCCCATCGCTGATCCAGCCAGGCGGGTCCTCCGCTCTGGCAAACTTCCTGCGCGCAGGTCCGGCTCGATCCGGGCCCATCTCCGGTTCTCCGAGATGTCCCAGGCGCAGGGATAACGTCCCGGTCCCAATCCGCGCTCTCCCAGCGCCCCACATCCTTAGTTCCACCATGGATTCCATCACCTCCGCTGCTTCCGTTGTGGCCGCTGGTCTGGCCGTCGGCCTCGGCGCCATCGGCCCCGGCATCGGTCAGGGCACCGCAGCTGGTTCCGCCGTTGAAGGCATCGCTCGCCAGCCCGAGGCTGACGGCAAGATCCGCGGCACCCTGCTGCTGTCCCTGGCCTTCATGGAAGCTCTCACCATCTACGGCCTCGTGGTCGCCCTGGTGCTGCTGTTCGCCAACCCCTTCGCCGGCTGATCGCGAACGGAGGTGAGTGGGGGGTCGGCCGCCTGATGGTGGCCGGCCCCTGGCTCCAACCGTTCCCATCCAGCTCCCAGGCCGTTCTGCGGCCCGCTTCATCCGCCCGCACCCCCGCCTCATGACCAGCTGGCTACTGCTCGGTGCAACGGAGGGAGGTCTGTTCGACCTCGATGCCACCCTGCCGCTGATGGCGGTGCAGGTGGTGCTCCTCACCTTCATTCTCAACGCCCTGTTCTTCCGCCCCGTTGGTCGGGTTGTGGAGGAGCGTGAGGGCTACATCACCACCAGCCGTGCTGAGGCCAAGCAGAAGCTTGCCCAGGTGGAGCGCCTGGAGGCGGATCTCAAGGAACAGCTCAAGGACGCCCGCCTGGCGACCCAGAAGTTGATTCTCGAAGCGGAACAGGACTCCGACAAGCTCTACCGCGAAGCCCTGGCCGCCGCCACTGCGGATGCCAATGCCACCCGGGAACAGGCACGCCGTGAGATCGACGCCCAGCGGGAGTCGGCCCTCAGCCAGCTCAAGGGTGACGCCGACAAGCTCGGTGACCTGATCGTCAACCGTCTGCTGGCCGCCAAATGAACTTCCCACCCATCCCGGTCCCCCCGATCCTCGCCTCCCACGGCGGTTTTGGTCTGAACCTCGATGTGTTCGAGACCAACATCGTCAACCTGGCGATCGTTATTTTTGCGCTCTACAAATTCCTTCCCAACTTCCTGGGCGGGATCCTTGAGCGCCGTCGTGCCACCATCCTGGCCGACCTCAAGGACGCTGAGGAGCGTCTCGCCAAGGCCACCACGGCCCTGGATCAGGCCCAGAAAGGCCTGGCCGAAGCCCAGCTGAAGGCCGACCAGATCCGTGCCGATGGCAAGGCCCGGGCCGAGGCCATCCGTCTGGAGAGCGAGAAGCGCACCATCGAGGAGATGGCTCGCCTCAAGCAAGGTGCCGCCTCCGACCTCGATGCCGAAGCGGCTCGCGTCAGCAATCAGCTCCGCCGTGAAGCTGCCCGCCTCGCCATCGAGAAGGCCCTGGCCACCCTCCCGGGCAAGCTCAACGAGCAAGCCCAGGCCCAGCTGGTGAACCAGTCCATTCAAAATCTGGGGAACGCCTGATGCCGCTGCTCAATACCCTCACCACGCCCTACGCGGAAGCCTTCCTGCAGGTGGCTGACGCGCGAGGTGAAGCCGATCAGGTGGTCGAGCAGGCCAAGCGGGTTCTGTCCCTCTGGGCCGAATCCTCTGAGCTGCGCGAGGCCATGGCCTCCCCGGTGCTCGAGGTGGAGGCCAAGAAGGCCGCCCTCGAGAAGCTGTTCGAAGGCCAGGTCACCCCATCGTTCCTGAACCTGCTCAAGCTGCTCGCGGATCGCAACCGCATCGGCGTTCTTGACGCCGTGCTCGAGCGCACCCTCGAGCTGTACCGCGAGCAGCGCCAGATCGCCCTCGCCACGGTGACCTCGGCCTCCGCCCTCAGCGATGAGCAGCAGGCCGCCCTCACCCAGAAGGTTCAGGCCGTGGCCGGTACCGACAAGCTGGAGATCAACCTCAAGGTGGATCCCGATCTCATCGGCGGTTTCGTCGTGAAAGTCGGCTCCAAGGTGATCGACGCCAGCCTGGCTGGACAGGTTCGTCGCCTCGGACTGGCGCTGGCCAAGGTGAGCTAGCCCCACACCTCGTCCCTCCTCTCACCCACCGTCCTCCACTCCACCGCCTCCCATGGTTTCCATCCGCCCCGACGAGATCAGCGCGATCCTCAAGCAGCAGATCGCTGACTACGACAAGTCGGTCTCCGTCAGCAACGTCGGTACCGTGTTGCAGATCGGTGACGGCATCGCCCGCGTGTATGGCCTGGAGCAGGTCATGGCCGGCGAACTGGTGCAGTTCGAGGACGGCACCGAGGGCATCGCCCTCAACCTGGAGGACGACAACGTCGGCGTGGTGCTGATGGGCGAAGGCCGCGGCATCCAGGAAGGCAGCACCGTGAAGGCCACCGGCAAGATCGCCTCGGTGCCCGTGGGCGACGCCATGCTTGGCCGCGTGGTCAACTCCCTGGGTCAGCCCATCGATGGCAAGGGCGACATCGCCACCACCGAGACCCGCCTGATCGAGTCGATGGCGCCTGGCATCATCCAGCGCAAGTCGGTGCATGAGCCGATGCAGACCGGTATCACCGCCATCGACGCGATGATCCCCATCGGCCGTGGCCAGCGCGAGCTGATCATCGGCGACCGTCAGACCGGCAAGACCGCCATCGCGATCGACACGATCATCAACCAGAAGGGCGAAGACGTTGTCTGCGTCTACGTGGCCGTGGGTCAGAAGGCCGCTTCCGTGGCCAACGTGGTGGAAGTTCTGCGCGAAAAGGGCGCCCTCGACTACACGATCGTGGTGGCGGCCAACGCCTCTGAATCGGCAGCCCTCCAGTACCTGGCTCCTTACACCGGCGCAGCCATCGCTGAGTCGTTCATGTACAAGGGCAAGGCCACCCTGGTGATCTATGACGACCTCACCAAGCAGGCCCAGGCTTACCGCCAGATGTCCCTGCTGCTGCGTCGTCCCCCCGGTCGTGAGGCCTATCCCGGCGACGTGTTCTACTGCCACAGCCGCCTGCTGGAGCGCGCCGCCAAGCTGAGCGATGCCATGGGCAAGGGCTCGATGACCGCCCTGCCGATCATCGAAACCCAGGCTGGCGACGTGTCGGCTTACATCCCCACCAACGTGATCTCGATCACCGATGGCCAGGTGTTCCTCAGCTCCGACCTGTTCAACTCCGGCCTGCGTCCTGCCATCAACGTGGGCATCTCGGTGAGCCGCGTGGGCGGTGCCGCCCAGACCAAGGCCATCAAGAAGATCGCCGGCACCCTCAAGCTGGAGCTGGCCCAGTTCGATGAACTGGCCGCCTTCTCCCAGTTCGCCTCCGATCTGGATGCCGCCACCCAGCAGCAGCTGGCCCGTGGCAAGCGCCTGCGCGAGATCCTCAAGCAGCCCCAGTTCAGCCCGCTGATCCTGGCCGAGCAGGTGGCCGTGGTGTACGCCGGTGTGAAGGGCCTGATCGATGAGGTGCCTGTGGAATCAGTGGTTCAGTTCTGCCGCGAACTGCGCGAGTACCTCAAGACCAACAAGCCCGAGTACATCAACAAGATCCAGACCGAGAAGCAGCTCAGCGAAGAGTCTGAAGCCCTGCTGAAGGAGGCCATCAACGAAGTGAAATCTTCGATGCTGGCTGCGGCCTGATCCTGACGGTTAACCCAGAGACCCGATTTCATGGCGAACCTCAAGGACATCCGCGACCGGATCAGTTCGGTCAAGAACACCCGCAAGATCACCGAGGCCATGCGCCTGGTGGCCGCCGCGAAGGTGCGCCGCGCTCAGGAGCAGGTGCTGCGCAGCCGCCCCTTTGCTGATCGTCTGGCGCGCGTGCTGGAGAACCTCCAGTCGCGCATGCGCTTTGAAGATGCCGATGCTCCCCTGCTGGAGGATCGTGATGTCCGCACCATCACCCTGCTTGCCGTCACCGGCGACAGGGGCCTGTGTGGTGGCTACAACGCCAACATCATCAAGCGCACCGAGCAGCGCGTCGCCGAACTCCAGGGCCAGGGCTTTGTAGTGGATCTGGTGCTGATTGGCCGCAAGGCGATCACCTATTTCCAGAATCGCGCCAGCCAGTACAACATCCGCGCCACCTTCACTGGTCTGGAGCAGGTGCCCAATGCCTCCGAAGCCGGCAAGATCGCCAGCGAAGTGCTGGCTGAGTTCATCTCTGGCAGCACGGATCGGGTGGAGATCATCTTCACCAAGTTCATCAACCTGGTGAGCTCCAAGCCCGTCTCCCAGACGCTCCTGCCCCTGGATCCCCAGGGCATTGCCACCGCCGACGACGAGATCTTCCGACTCACCACCCGGGATGGCCAGCTGGGGGTGGAGACCGACAAGGTGGCCAATCAGCAGCCGTCCCTGCCCTCCGACCTGGTGTTCGAGCAGAGCCCCGAGCAGCTGCTCAACGCCCTGCTGCCCCTGTATCTGCAGAACCAGTTGCTGCGCTCCCTCCAGGAAGCAGCCGCCTCGGAGCTGGCCAGCCGGATGACGGCCATGAACAACGCCAGCGATAACGCCAAGGCCCTCGCCAAGTCGCTCACCCTCGACTACAACAAGGCTCGCCAGGCTGCCATTACCCAGGAGATCCTGGAAGTGGTGGGTGGTGCCGCCGCCATGGCCTGAGGCACGATCCAGCGTTTATTTCAAACCCCCGCTGCCTTGGCAGCGGGGGTTTTTCATGCTGCGTTTGCTTTTGGCGGCAGAGCTGAATCGCAGCGGCTGCTGGATCGGCTCACGGGCTTACAACAAGTGGAGGAAATCGGTCCAGCCGGCGATGCTGCATAGCTTTCGTGGGCGTGTTGGTTCTTCTCCGATGACGTCTGTCTTCCGCTCCCTGTCTCCCCGCCGTTCCGCGGCCGACTGGCTGAAGCCGGGCCTTGCTGTGGCCGCCGCGGCAACGCTGGCGCTCACAGGCTGTTCCCAGACCCAGGACGCCGCCAAGCAGGCGGCATCCAGCGTGGGTGATGCCGCCAAGACGGCCGCCACAGGTGCGGCCACCGGTGCCTCCAACGCCGCCCTCACCACCGCTGTGACGCCGGTGCTCGACCTGCTCGGCAAGGCGGAAACCCAGCTCAAGACCGGCAACGTGGCGGAAGTGACCGCCACCATGGGCGGCTTTGGCGCCATCTGGGGTACAGCCAAGCCCGTGATCCAGCCCCTGGCCGGCGACAAGTGGCCCATGATTGAGAAGGCCGCCGATCAGCTCAGCACCACGTTCGCCAAGGGCACTCCTTCGGCCGCCGATGCCACATCCGCCCTCACGGGCCTGATGGGTCCCCTCTCGGCGCTGGTGGGCAAGTAGGCCGGCCTGGCTCCCCTGCCGTTGCCATGGTGCCCGCTTCCGCCTCCAACCTTGCGTTCACGCCCCTGTTCCCCCTGGCCCTGGCCCAGGTTCAACTGCGGCCTGATCCCTGGGACACCGCCGTGCTGATGCAGGAGGTGCTCGCCCTGCGCGGGGCGGCGGCGGGCAACCCGGAGCCCGGTTGCGCCTGGACCGGCGATATCAACGGGGTGTGGCAGCTGCATCGGCTGGAGCCGTTCCAGTGGTTGCGGCGGCAGGTGGAGCTCCAGGCGTGGTCCTACCTGGAGCAGCTCGGTTTCCGCCCAGGCAGCGTGGCGCTGCACATCCAGCGCTCCTGGCCCGTGGTGAGTGAGGCCGGCCAGGTGGTGGGACGCCACCACCACCCCAACGCCCACCTGAGCGCCGTTTACTACCTCAACGGCGATGGCAGTGGCCGCAGCGGCTGCCTGCGGCTGTTCCCCCGGCAGCAGCTGAATGAGCTGGTGCCGGGGCTGGCCGTGGGCCATGGCGGCCCGCTGGAGTTCGGCAACCCCCAGGCGGAGCTCTGGAATGCCCCCTGGTGGGATGTGGCCCCCCGGGCTGGCCTGCTGGTGCTCTTTCCCGCCAGCACCGACCATGCGGTGACCGCCAACGACGACGACGAGGAGCTGCGGCTCTCGGTGGCCTTCGATCTGGCCCTCACCGCACCCCCGGCCGGCCCGCAGGATCCGGCCCCACCGGAGTACCTGGCACCCCATCCCTCCCAGTGGAGTGCGGTGGCCGCCCCGTGATCCTGGAAGATGGAGGCCCTTCGGCTCGTCCGCAGCTGCTGCGGCCCCTCCATGAGTGAGACCTTCACCGTTGTCTGCGATCTGAACGGCACCTCCCACAGCTTCAGCTGCCGCGCCGATCAGACGGTGCTGGCCGCCGCCGAGGCCGCCGGTGTGGCGCTGCCGAGCTCCTGCTGTTCCGGTGTGTGCACCACCTGTGCCGCCGTGATCCAGGAGGGAACGGTGCACCAGCCCGATGCCATGGGGGTGAAAGCCGAGCTGCAGGAGCAGGGCTACGCCCTGCTGTGCGTGGCCTTCCCGCGCTCCGATCTGAAGCTGGTGGCCGGCCAGGAGGATGCGCTCTACGACGCGCAGTTCGGCCAATACCAGAAGTGAGCGGAGCCGCGGCGAGCCTTCGGCCGCTCACCCTGCAACTGGTGCGCCAGCCCGGGCCGCTGCTGGCCCAGATCGAGGCGGCCCTGGCGGCCCATGGCGAGCCGTTGCGCTGGGCGATCACCGCGGTGGAGCCTGGCGCGGCAACGGTGCTCACCCTGGAAGCGGTGGTGCTGGCATGACGGCGGCCCAGCCACTGCCCACCCTGCTGGTGATTCCCACGGGCATCGGCTGCGAGCTCGGGGGCTATGCGGGCGATGGCCTGCCCGCCGCCCGGGTGCTGGCGGCCGCCAGTGGCTGCCTGATCACCCACCCCAACGTGATGAACGGGGCCGCCCTCTACTGGAGCGACCCCCGCATCCACTACGTGGAGGGGTCGGCCCTGGATCGCTTCGCCGCCGGCGCCATCGCCCTGCGACCGGTGCGGCGGCGGCGGGTTGGCTTGCTGCTCGATGCCGGCATCGAGGAGGAGTTGCGCTGGCGCCATCTGCAGGTGGCGGATGGCTGCCGGGCCAGCCTGGGCCTGGAGATCGGTCCGGTGGTGACCACGGATGAGCCCCTGGCCGTGACTCTGAGCCAGGGGGCCAGTGGCGTCAGCTGGGGGGAGCTGGGCCGCCCCGACGCCCTGCTGCGAGCCGGTCAGCAGCTCAAGGCGGCCGGAGCCACGGCCATCGCGGTGGTGGCCCGCTTCCCCGAAGATCCCGGCAGTGAGGCCCTGGCGGCCTACCGCTCCGGCGCCGGCGTGGATGCCCTGGCCGGTGCCGAGGCGGTGATCAGCCACCTGCTCAGCCGGGAGCTGGGGCTGCCCTGTGCCCATGCGCCGGCCCTCAGCCCCTTGCCCCTCGATCCAGGTCTCGACCCCCGCGCGGCCGGAGAGGAACTGGGCTACACCTTTCTGGCCTGTGTGCTGGTGGGCCTCAGCCGGGCGCCTGATCTGCTCCCATGGCCTCCAGCCGATGCCCTGGCCGCAGTCGATCCGGCCCTGCTCCGGCCTGAAGCGATCGGGGCCGTGGTGGCGCCGGCCGGCGCCCTGGGCGGGGCGGCGGTGCTGGCCTGCGCCGAGCGCGGCATCCCACTGATTGCCGTGGAGAACCCTTCGGTGCTGGCGGTCACCGCCGAGGCCCTGGGTCTGGAGGTGCTGCCGGCCGCCAGCTACGCGGAAGCGGCGGGCCACCTGCTGGCCCTGCGGGAGGGGATCGCGCCGGCGGCGCTGCAGCGACCCCTGGCCCGGCTGCTCTGACGCGCCCGGCCGCAGGCCCTCAGTGCAGGCAGGCCATCGGGTGGCGGTTGGGCAGTCCGAGGGCCTTGGCCACGCCTGGATGGCACACGGCCCCATCGATCGTGTTCAGGCCCGACACCAGCTCCGGTCGATCGGTGACTGCCTCCACCAGCCCCCGGCCGGCGATGGCGAGGATGTAGGGGAGCGTGACGCTCACCAGGGCCTCGGTGGAGGTGAAGGGCACAGCGCCGGGCATGTTGCCGACGGCGTAGTGCTGCACGCCGTGGATGCACACCACCGGGTCGGTGTGGGTGGTTTCGCGGCTGGTGGCGATGCAGCCCCCCTGGTCGATGGCCACATCGATGATCACCGCACCGGGTTGCATCTGGGCCACCAGTGCCTCCTCCACCAGGGTGGGGGCCCGATCACCGGGCAGCAGCACGGCGCCGATCAGCAGGTCGGCGCTCGGCACCAGCCGCTCCAGCAGCCCGCGGCTGCTCACCAGGCTCACCAGCCGGCCCTGCCGTTGGGGCTCCAGGCGCCGCAGGCGCTCGGGGGAGTGATCCAGCAGGACCACCTCGGCATCCATGGCGGCGGCGATCCGGGCCGCGTTCCAGCCCACACTGCCCGCCCCCAGCACCACCACCCGGGCCGGCCGCACGCCGGTGCAGCCCCCCATCAGCAGGCCGCGGCCGCCATGGGGCCTCTCCAGCAGGTGGGCACCCACCTGGGCCGCGAGCCGGCCGGCGATCTCGCTCATCGGCGCCAACAGGGGCAGGCTGCCGTCGTCGAGCTGCACCGTTTCGTAGGCGATGGCGGTGGTGCCGGCCGCCAGCAGCGCTCGGCCCACCGTGGGGTAGGCGGCCAGGTGCAGGTAGGTGAACAGCACCAGATCGGGCCGCAGCAGCGGGAACTCCTCGGGCTGGGGTTCCTTCACCTTCACCACCAGGTGCGCGGCCCAGGCCTCCTCGCGATCGACGATCCGGGCACCGGCACTGGCGAAGGCAGCGTCGCCGATGCCGGCCCCTGTGCCGGCTCCGCTCTCGATGTGCACCTCGAAGCCATGGTTCACCAGCTCGCGCACGCCATCGGGGGTGAGCGCCACCCGCTGTTCATCGCGCTTGATTTCGCGGGGGATGCCGATGCTGGTGATTGAGGCGATGGCCATGGCGCTGGCGAATTGGTCGCTGCCCTCACCATGGCCAGCTCAGGCGCCGGCGGCCACCGGCATTCGCCAGCCGCTGCCGAAGGCACGGCTGCTCACCTTCAGCAGCGGCGCGGCCTGGCGGCGCTTGAATTCGGCGCGGCGCAGCAGCTGTTGCACGCGGGCGGCCAGTGCTGGATCGCAGCCGGTGGCCACCAGCTCATCCCCGCTGCGCTGGTCTTCGATCAATGCCTTGAGCAGGGGATCCAGCACGGCGTAGTCGGGCAGGGAATCGCTGTCGCGCTGATCGGGGCGCAGTTCGGCGCTGGGTGGTTTCTCGCGGATGGCGCGGCCCACCAGCTCACCGCTGCCGGGTAGCCCCAGCTGCTGGCGACAGGCCTGGGAGGCGTCGCTGTCGATCCAGGCACAGAGCCGGAACACGGTGGTCTTGTAGAGGTCGCCGATCACGGCCAGGCCGCCGTTCATGTCGCCATAGAGGGTGCAGTAGCCCACCGCCAGCTCGCTCTTGTTGCCGGTGGAGAGCAGCAGCTGTCCCTGCTGGTTGGCCACTCCCATCAGCAGCGTGCCGCGGATCCGCGACTGCAGGTTCTCGGCGGTCACGCCTGAAGGTGGGCCCTGCAGCGGCGGGGTGAGGGCCGCATCGAAGGCCCCCATCAGCGGGGCGATCGGCACGGTGTGGGTGCTGATACCCAGGCGCTCTGCCAGGGCCACGGCGTCGTGGATGGAGCCCTGGGAGCTCCAGGGGGAGGGCATCAGCAGCCCCTGCACGTTGCGAGGCCCCAGGGCGGCGCTGGCGATCACAGCCACCAGGGCGGAGTCGATGCCACCGCTCAGCCCCAGCAGGGCCTGGCTGAAACCGCACTTGCGGGCGTAGTCGCGCACGCCCAGCACCAACACCCGCAACAGCAATTCATCGTTGGCGGGCAGGGTGAGTGGCGCTGGGGCGGGGGCCGGCACCAACGCCGCTGCAGCCGCATCCCAGCAGGCCAGGGCCGGCTCCATCCAGGGCAGCTGGGCCGCCACGGCGCCGCTGGCCTCCACCACGAAGCTGCCGCCGTCGAACACCAGCTCGTCGTTGCCGCCCACCTGGTTCACGTAGAGCACCGGGCATCCCAGCCGCCGCGCCGCCGCCGCCGCCAGATCGCGGCGCAGCTGGCCCTTGCCCTGGGCGAAGGGGGAGGCCGACAGGTTCAGCAGCAGATCCGGGGCCAGGGGCGCCAGATCGCCGATCGGATCACCCCCCACCAGCCGGTAGCCATGCAGGTCGTCATCCACCCAGAGGTCTTCGCAGATGGTGAGGCCCAGGCGCCAGCGGCGCTCGCCCCGCTCCAGCTCCAGCAGGCAGGGCTGATCGGCGGCTCGGAAGTAGCGGCGCTCGTCGAACACGTCGTAGCTGGGCAGCAGCCGCTTGCGCGCCACCACCCGCCACTGGCCGCCCTCCACCAGGGCCGCGGCGTTGAACAGGTTGGGCTGCTGTTGGCCAGGGGCCGGCTCGCTCACCCCCAGCAGCAGGGCCAGCCCCTCAGGCAGCTGGGCGGCGAGTTGATCGAGCATCTGTTGCTCACGCTCGCGCAGGGCCGGGCGCAGCAGCAGGTCGCGGGCCGGATAGCCCCAGAGGGCCAGCTCCGGGGCCACCACCAGATCGGCGTCCTGGGCCCTGGCCTGCCGGCAGGCCTCCAGCAGCAGTGCGGCGTTGCCCCGCAGGTCGCCCACCAGGGGGTTGATCTGGGCGAGGGCAAGGCGCATCAGGGCTGGGGGTCGGTGGGCGACTGCCCGAGGCCATAGAGATTGTGCTTGAGCAGTTCCGGCCACAGCGCGGCCGGCACCAGTTCGGGGCTCGGCTGCTGGCGGATCGTGGAACTGGCACTGGCGGGTACCGGCAGCGGCAGCAGCTCCACCCGCCCCCCCAGCAGGCGCAGCCGCTCCAGATCGCCAGGCTCCAGGGGCCAGCCCTGGCGCGGCACCACCGCCAGTCGGCAGCGCTCCAGCACCTCCCTGGCGCGAAACCAGCTGGGTACCTGGCTGGCCAGGTCGCCCCCCACCACGAACACCAGCTCCCAGTCGGGCCACAGGGCCGCCGCCCGCTCCAGGGTGTCGATGGCCCGTGGGCTGCTGAGCCGTTGCTCCAGCACCACCCGCGGATCGGCCAGGTCGTCCACCACCGCCTGCAGTAGCGCGGCCCGCAGACGCAGTGGGGCGCCGTGCCGCTTGAAGGGGTTGTCGCTGGCCCAGGTGGCCACCAGGTCGTAGTGGTGGGCCAGGCCCGCCAGCAGGGCCTGGTGGCCGCGGGTGGGAGGATCGGCACTGGTGCCGAACAGGGCCAGGCTGCGCCTGGGCGCGGCGCTCATGGCAGCAGGCTGGGCAGGCCGACGGCGGCCGGCGGCTGGCTTCGCCACCGCTCCAGCCAGGCCCGGGCCTGGGGATCCTGCTGGGCCAGGCGCCGCAGCAGGGAGGCCGGCCGCAACCTGCCCCGCTGGGCGCTGCGCAGCAGTTCGGCGGCCGCCAGCCGGCCGGTGAGCCGGGTGGTGTGCACCGCCAACGCCGCCTGGGCAACGGCCACCGGTGCCGCTGGCGCCAGGCTGAGGCCGCCGCTCAGGGGGGCCGCCAGCAGCAGCAGCTGGCGCAGGCCGCCCAGCAGCAGCTGGATGCCCAGTTGAGTGCCCCCCAGCAAGGCGTTCTGGGCGGAGAGCCGCCCCAGCAGAGCCCGCGCACCACTGCCCCCCAGTTCCAGGCCATAGAGCTGGCAGAGCTGCAGCACCAGGGTGGTGTCGAGGGCCAGCCCGCCGGCCAGATCCAGCAGCAGCAGGGGGTTGGCGGCCACGCCTGCGGCCTTCAGCGCCGCAAAGCGGCCGATCAGTCCCTGGGCGGCGGCTCTGCCCTGGCGCAGGCGCCAGCGGTGCAGGCTGAGGGCGAAGCGGTCGGCTGCCCGCAGCCCGTTGAGCCCCAAGAGCAGTTCGCCGTTGCTGGAGAGCAGCTCCGTGAGCGCCTGGCGCAGGGGGGCGATCCGGGGCGCCTGGGCCTGGCTGCGCACGCGACCATCCGCCAGCAGCGTCGCCTGCCGCGGCGCCGAGGCCACCGCCAGCAGGGGCAGCTCCCGGGCGGCCGGGGGCAGCCGGCGGCGGATGCTGGCCAGCAGCGCGTCGTGCTCCTCGGCGGGCCAGCAATCGATCCTGTTGAGCACCAGCAGCACGGGCTTGCCGGCGGCCAGCAGCTGCTCCAGCGCCTCGGCTTCGGGAGTGGTGAGGTCGCTGTCCAGCACCAGCAGCACCAGGTCGGCCCCGAGGGCCACCCGCGCCGCCAGCCGCTCGCGGGCCCTGGCGGCGATCTCATCGATGCCGGGCGTATCCACCAGCTCCACGGCCTCGAGCCCTGGAATGGCCACCGGCCATGGGGCGCGCTGCTGGGAGCGGGTGCAGCCATGGGCCACGTCGGTGGCGAAGGCCGCACGGCCCAGCAGGGCGTTGAGCAGGCTCGACTTGCCCACCCCCACCCGGCCGAACACGGCCACCCGCACCCGCCGCTGGGCGAGGGCCTGGAGCTGGCGATCGAGCGCCTCCAACTCAGGCCGCAGGGCCGAGCGCTCGCGCTCGCTCAGGCGCAGTTCGGATCGCCACTGGCTCAGCAGCAGGGCGCAGCGCTCGGCGGCGGAGGGGGCTTGCACCGGTGGCGGGGCCAAGGGGGAGCGGGGCGGCCTTTGGCATCCATTGAAGCGGTTGTGCCATCGTCGCGCTCAGCTGAGCCGCACCCCATGCCGATCGGTCCCGAGGCCCATGCCGAGCGCCGCACTCGCTTTCTCGAGGCCCTTGGCGGCGTGGCGGCGGTGATTCCGGCGGCCCCCCTGGTGACCCACCACGCCGACTGCGAGTACCCGTTCCGCCAGAACAGCGACTTCTGGTACCTCACCGGCTTCGACGAGCCCGATGCGGTGGCCCTGTTTCTGCCCCATCGGCCCGAGGGGGAGCGCTTCGTGCTGTTCGTGCAGCCCAAGGAGCCCAGCGCCGAGGTGTGGAATGGCTTCCGCTGGGGCTGCGAGGGGGCCGTGGCGCAGTTCGGGGCCGACCTGGCCCATCCCCGCGCCGAGCTCGCCCAGCGCCTGGCCGACTACCTCAAAGGTGCCGAGGGCATCGCCTTTCGGGTGGGTCGCCATCCCGAGGTGGAGCCACTGGTGCTGGCGGCCTGGGCCGGCCAGCTCGATCGGGCCCCCCGCAGCGGCGCCGCCGCCCTGGGGCTGGTGGCCCCCTGTCCGCTGCTGCACCAGCTGCGGCTGCGCAAGAGCCCGCAGGAGCTGGAGCGGATGCGGGAGGCCTGCCGCATCTCCGCCGAGGCCCATGAACTGGCCCGCCAGGTGGCCCGGCCCGGGCTGAAGGAACGCCAGGTGCAGGCCGTGCTCGAACAGCACTTCCTCGAGCAGGGGGCCCGCGGGCCGGCCTATGGCTCGATCGTGGCCGGCGGCGACAACGCCTGCGTGTTGCACTACACCGCCAACAGCGATGTGCTCCGGGATGGCGACCTGCTGCTGATCGATGCCGGCTGCTCGCTGGCCGATTACTACAACGGCGACATCACCCGCACCTTCCCGGTGAACGGCCGGTTCACGGGCGAGCAGCGGGCCCTCTATGAGCTGGTGCTGGCGGCCCAGGAGGCGGCGGTGGCGGCGGTGGCGCCGGGGCAGACCGCCGAGGGCGTGCACGAAACGGCGGTGCGGGTGTTGGTGGAGGGGCTGCTGGAGCTGGGCCTGTTGGCGGGCGACCCGGACGGGATCATCGAGCAGGGCGCCTACCGCCACCTCTACATGCACCGCACGGGCCACTGGCTCGGCCTCGATGTGCACGACGTGGGCGCCTACCGGCTCGGCGAGCACCACGTGGCCCTGGAGAGCGGCATGGTGCTCACCGTGGAGCCTGGCCTCTACGTGAGCGATCGCCTGCCGGTGCCGGAGGGTCAGCCCGCCATCGAGGAGCGCTGGAAGGGGATCGGCATCCGCATCGAAGACGACGTGGCCGTGACCGACCACGGCCACGAGAACCTCACGGCCGCGGCTCTCAAGGCGCCGGCGGCCATGGAGCGCTGAGGGAGGGGACCATGATCCGGCTGCGATGGCAACGGCTGGCCGCACGGCTGGTTCTGGTGCTAGTAGCCGCTGGCCTGGTGCTGGCCATGGCCAGCAACCCTGCCCGTTCGGGTTCCGCTTTCAGCCAACGGCCGGCCCGGAATCAGCCGTTGACGGATCATGTGCGGCGGGTTGATCCGCAAGCGCTGATCAAGCAGACCAAGGCGATCCCTCTTGAGACGGGGGTTTACATCAAGAATCTGCATGGTCTCTCTCTGGCGGAGAGACGCTTCAAGGCCGAGGGCTTTTTCTGGTTGGAGTGGCCGCAGAGCCTGCAGGATCTGCTCAGTGAGAACGGGATCTCAGCCGCGGATCTGGTTGAGATTTCCAATCTCGTGGATGAATACGATGCGGTGTTCAAGCCTCATGGCGCGGTGACCCGGCTGCCTTCGGGTCAGTATCGCTACCAGGTGCGATTTTCGGGTGCTTTTTATATTCCATTTCTGAGTTTCAAGGATTCCCCCTTCGATCAAATTGCTCTGCCGATCGTGTTTGAGATCAGCCCTGATCAGTTCGCGCTGCAGGAGAGGCCGGTGGTGATGGTGCCGGATCCGTCGCCGGGAGCTCTGCTGGGTGCCTATTCAGTGCTCGACGGTTTCCATCTGCACTCGGCTGAGTTGGTGCCGTTGATCCATGCCTACGGAACGTCGTGGGGGCTGGATAAGGGCGATCTGGACTATTCCGTGATCAGCGCTGTGGTGCATCTGGACAGCGATTGGCTGGCCAGTTTCATCACCTATATCCTGCCCCTCCTGATTGTGATGGCCATTGTGCTTGCGGCGCCGTCCCTGGAGGGGCGACTTGGCGATGTGCGGATTGCGCTGCCGACGACGGCATTGCTGACCTTGATCTTCCTGCAGCAGGCCTACAAGGCAAACTTGCCGGCCCTGAGTTATCTCTCGTTCCTTGATTGGCTCTATGCCTATGCCTATCTGGTGACGATTGCTCTGTTCTTCCTGTTTTTATGGGGTAGCAACGTCTGCGCCGCTGTTCCGGAGGATCGCTTGCCCTCCGTTGTGGCGAGGATCAACAGAATCGACCTGATCTTTCAGGTGTCGGCCATCGTTGGCCTGTTCGTGGTTGGTCTGCTGGCCTGGGTGATCTGAGCCTTGGCTACTTGCCGTCGTGGCGCCAGGGCAGATGCTGGTGCACCTGGGCTGTGGCGGGGATCACGGCGTCCGCGCCAGCGGCCATCAGCTGGGCCTCGTAATGGGCTCGCTCGCTTTCCCGGCCTGGCAGGTGCAGGTGGGGTGGCGCCACCGCCAGGCTCCAGAAGCGCTGGTCGGGTCGCTCTTGCCGCGCCCGCTGCACGGTGAGCACATCCGCCACGGTGTCACCCAGGTAGGCCACCGGAGGCGCGTCCTGGCCCAGGGGACCGGCGAGGCGATGGGCCAAGCGCAGCAGGCCGGTGGGATCGGGCTTGTCCGGCGCGTCGCCCATGGCGACCAGGGGAGGAGCCATGAGCCCCAGCCTCTGCTCCAGCACGTAGCGGGCGGATGGCGGCTCGGCGCCGCTCACGAAGCCCCACGCCACCCCGGCGCCCGTGAGCCCATCGAAGAAGGGGCGCTCCACCAGCAGCGGTTCGTTGCCGATGAAGCCCCGCCAGGCGGCGGGATCGCCCTCCGGATCGCCGCCGAAGTAGAAGCCGTTGAACACCTCCACCAGGGCCTCGAACGCCGGCAGGGGGAACGGGTCTGCCTGTCCCAGGCCAGCGCGGCGCAGCAGCTCCAGGGAGGCCTCCCAGTCGTTGTTCCAGCGGCCTTCGGCCTTGAGGGCGTCGATCGCCGCCGGATCCGGACGGGTGCCGCTGTAGTGATGCACCGTTTCCACGACGGCGCGGCGGTAGCTGGCGCCCACATCCCGGATCACGCCATCGATGTCGAACAGCAGAACGGCGGCGGGCAGGTCGCTGGCTGGCTGGCTGGCTGTGGGGCTGGCTGGCGGGCTCGGCTTCAGGGCTGGGGCCACGGGGGCTGGTAGGTTAGTTGTTTGTGATTAAGCCTTGAGCGCTGACACCATGAGCACCGAGAGCGCGGAAAGCGCCGTGGCGACTGCCGCTGCCGAGGTTTCCGCTGAGGACACCACCGAAGGCCGTCCGGTGCTGCGTGGTGCCAGCGCTGCCCTGGCCACCGCCACCATCGATGAGAACGGCGTTCCCTCCGGCCGTACCCCCAAGGCCGATGAGGGCCGGTTCCTACTGAAGATCCTCTGGCTGCCCGACAACGTGGCCCTGGCCGTGGACCAGATCGTGGGTGGCGGTCCCAGCCCCCTCACCGCCTACTTCTTCTGGCCCCGGGAAGACGCCTGGGAAACCCTCAAGACCGAGCTCGAGGGCAAGAGCTGGATCACCGACAACGAGCGCGTTGAGATCCTCAACAAGGCCACCGAGGTGATCAACTACTGGCAGGAAGAAGGCAAGGGCAAGAGTCTCGATGAAGCCAAGCTCAAGTTTCCCGACGTCACCTTCTGCGGTACCGCCTGATCGGCGGCCCCCCCAGCGTCAGCGCCCCTTCGGAGGCGCTTTTTTTGTGCTGGGCCTGCTCTGCGGGGCGGGGGCTCTGGCGCTGATCCGCTGGTGGTGGCAGCCGTTCTCCGGTGGGGTGCGGCCCGCGCCCGTGTTCGTGTCGCCATCGCCTCGCTCCGAGGCGGAACTGCAGCGCTGCGCCCGCGTCCTGGGCCTCCGGCCGGAGCGGCCCGCCCTGGCGGATGCCACCAACTTCGGCGAGCGTCAGCCCCGCGACTGGCTGGGCCGGCCCTTGCCCCATCAGCCGCGGCTGATCGTGCTGCACGAGACCGTCCTCGATCAGGCCGACACGCTCAACCTGTTTCGCACCCCCCATCCCGCCGATGCCGATCAGGTGAGCTACCATCTGGTGTTCGGTCCTGATGGGGATCGTCATCGCGTGGTGCCCGATGCCAAGCGCGCCTATGGCGCGGGCCAGTCGGCCTTCGGCGACTTCACGCTGCAGGCCAAGCCGAGCAGTCGGGGCTCGATCAACAACGTGGCCCTGCACGCCAGCCTGGTGACGCCGCCCGATGGCCGCGGCGCCCGATCCGGTGACGCCCATTCCGGCTATACCCCCGCCCAGTACACCGCCCTGGCGGCCCAGGTGCTGCTTTGGCAGCACCGCTACGGCATCCCGATGAGCCGGGTCACCACCCATGCAGCCGTCGACCGCAGCCACAGCCGCTACGACCCCCGCAGTTTCCGCTGGGATCTGTTCGATCGCGCCTATGCAGCCGCCAGCGGCCGTTGCGGGTTCAGCGGTTGAGCGGCGATTTTTCGCGGCTCTGGCCCCAGTGCCGGTGCAGCTCCTGCAGCAGGGCCGGGCAGGCATTCAGCTCCAGTAAGGGCCTGGTTCTGCCAGGCAGGCTCGCGGCGATCACCGCCCCGAGCGGATCGACCGTGGCCCGCTGCATCAGCTGCTGCGGGGTCCGGCTGCCCCGCAGCAGCTGATCGAACTGGGATCGGCGTTGCTGGAGCGAGGCCGCGATGCGATCGGGGGCCGCGCACAGGCGCACCACCTCCGCTTGAACGCTGGCGGCGGGGCTTGCAGGAATGGGCTTCCGTGCTCCGAACCCGTGGGGCACGGGGTGAAGCTGCCAGAGCCAGGCTCCGGCACCGCCGAGCAGCAGCAGGGCTGATGCCGTCAGCGCCCGCCAGGGGAACGGGCGCTTTGGGGCTGCGCTGGCAGCGCCTGGGCTGGCCGGTTCCCATACGGCCATCGCCAGGGAGACGTCGTCGCCGCTGCCCTGGCTGGTGATCTGCTCGAGCACCGGCTCCAGCTCCTGCGGTTGACGCAGGGCGGCGAGATGGCGGCTGAGGCTCAGGAAGTCGGCATCGGTGGCGCACGACTTGCGCACGCCGTCGGTGCTCAGGAGCAGGGTGAACGCCGGCCCACCGCCGCTCAGGGGTCGCAGGCTGGAGCGGCGGGCGCACAGCTGCGGGGCGTTGGCCAGGCAGAGGCTGGCGGTGGCTTCGCCGGCGGCGGCGGGATCCGCCTCCTCGCTGATCAGGCTGGCCTCCGGATCGCTGGCCAGCGGATCGCCGCTCACCTGCACCAGGTCCCAGTCGCCCAGCCCGGTGTAGCCCCACCACCGCGGTGCCAGCAGCACCAGTGCCAGGGTGCAGCCGTAGCTGAGGGGCGAGAACGGTTGCTCCACGGCCTCGGGTTGCTGCTGCCAGTGACTGGCGGTGGCCTCCAGCCAGCCGGCGTGCACCGTGGCCGGCAGTTCCCGGCCCAGCAGCCTCCGCCAGCGGCTCTGATCCGCCAGTGGGTGCTGCTGCAGGGCCGCCTCCACCGCTGCGGCGGCCTGCTCGCAGGCCAGGCGGCTGCCCACGTCGCTGTGGCGATAGCGGGCTCCACCATGGCCATCGGCCACCGCCAGCAGCTGCAGCGTCTCCCCGCTGGCTGCCCGAAAGGCGCGCACCAGGGCGGCGTCCTGGCAGGGCTTGCCCTGGCGGCGGTGGGCGGCGCCGATCACGCAGCCGTGCAGCGGCGGCAGCCAGCGGCCCGGGCCGGGCTCCCCTGCCCTCACCACACCAGCGGACCGACGTCGTCGGTGGGATCCATCAGCGTGGGCGGCAGATCCGGCAGGGGAATGTTGGCGTCGCCGCTGCTGCCGGCCATCCGGCTGGCTGGCATCGAGGCGGCCCCCACCACGGCCGTGGAGGCCCACTGGATGTACTGCGCCAGCGAGGTGGCATTGCTGGCCTGCAGGGGGCGGCGCGGGGATTTGCCGCTGCCCATGCCGCGGGGCATCTCACCACTGGCCCCGGGCACTTCCCCCGGCGGCAGCTTGGCCAGGGGATCGGGGCCGATGAACTGCTGCAGCACCTCCAGGTCCGCGTCGTGACCCATGGCGATCGCCAGGCGCACCGCCTTCTGGGCCCAGGGCTGGCGCATCAGGGCCGCCAGGCCGGCCTCGAAGTCGTCGGTGGGCTGGCCGTCGGAGATCAGCACCAGCACCGGCGGCAGGGCCCGCTCCTCCATCGGCGGCGACTGCAGCACCCCGGCCACCAGCTCCAGGGCCTCGCCCATGGCCGTGATGCCGCCCGCCTGAAGATCCACCCACTGCAGCTGCTCCACCGGCGTGGGTGTCTCCAGGTGCCAGTGGGCCCGATCCGCGAAACGCACCGCCCGCACCAACACCCGGGCTTCCGGGTTCTGGCGGGCCACCTCGGCCATGCCCGGCAGCGACTGGCGGATCGCCTGGTTGAGGGCCTGCATCTTGCCCTGGGCCGCCATGGAGCCGGAGCAGTCGCAGATGTAGATGAAGTGCAGGGGCCGGTTGCTCAGCCGAACGTTGGGGAAGGGCATGGCGGGTTAGCGGACCAGGGTGATCGGCCCATGGGCCGTGCTGAGCCGCAGCAGGGCCGAGAGATTACAGGTTCTGCCGGGGGGCACGCTCACGCTCTGACCGTCGCTGAGCTCGGCGCGCCACGGGGCGTCGCTGAGGTTGCGGAGCCCCACGATGGCGGGATTGCTGGGGTGTGCCACCAGCCGGGCCAGGGGGGTGTCCAGGCTCGGGCTGAGCAGATTGTCGAAATGGTGGGGATGCAGCTCGTTGTCGGCGGCAACGGCCACCTGGCCGCAGGGCAGCTGCAGGCTGAGCGCAGCCGCCAGGGGGCTGCCGCAGCTCCAGCAGCTCGCCGTGGCCCCCGGTTCCGGGAAGGTTTCCTGCTGGCAGCGGGGGCACAGCCGCCGCTGATCGAGGCTCTGGCCGATCGCCTGTTTCCACTGGCCCGTGAGGGTTCGCCGGCTGGGCTGTTTCAGGCCGGTGCAGAACGTCTGCTCGAACAGGGCCTTGATCCGCTCGGGGTAGATGGGCCAGGTGATCAGGGCCGCGGCGTGTTCGATCGGATCGGGGCGGTTGCGTGCATCACGGGGATCAAAGATGAAAACCGGGTCCTCGCCGTAGAGGCGTCGGCGGGCCGGTTCATCCAGGCAGCGAATCGCCAGCTCCAGCTGGCCCTTGAAGGGATCGTGGCGGGTGAGCAGCCGGAAGATCAGCACCGCCAGGGAGAACAGATCGCTGTCGGCCCCGGGTCTGGCCTGGCTCAGCAGGATCTCCGGCGCCATGAAGCCCGGCGTGCCCAGCACGCTGCCCAGATCGCGCCCATCCACATCCACGTTGTCGTTGTCGCAGATCAGGATCCGGCCGCTGGAGGGCTCCAGAAACAGGTTGCCGAGGGAGATGTCCTTGTAACAGAGGCCCTTGAGGTGCAGGGCGTGGAAGGCGTCGGCCAGGAAGAAAGCGGCCCGCAGCACGTTGCGCAGGCTGATCTCCAGGCTGCCGGCGGCATGGTCGTGGGCCCCCACGAAGCCCGTGGGCCTCAGGGCCATCAGATAGCCGAACCCCGCCTGGGGAAGGCGGATCTGCCCCGCGGTTTCAGAGCTGGGTCGCAGCAGGGCGATCGGCCAGAGGAAATTGTCGTTGGGAGGCCCAAGACGGATGCTCTCCAGCAGTCGCCGCTCCAGGTGCCGGTCGCGGGCGATGCACGCCGGGAGGTACCACTTGATCGCCAGCTGCTCGCCGCCGGTTTCCACCGCGAACACCTGGCCCTGGGTGCCGCCGCCCAGTCCGCGCAGGATCCGGATCGGCTCGCTGAGGCCCTCGAAGCTGAGCCGCGCCCCCTCCGGCAGGATCCAGGTCACGGTTGGGCTGCGGCGCGGGGTTGCGGCGGCTGGGTGCCATCGGCCAGGCCAATGGCCTTGCGGATCCCGTTGCGGTGCGACAGCGCCGTTAGCCGGTTGGCAAAGCTGTGGCGCAGGGCCTGGCCGTTGTGCAACACCACCACGAGGCTGTGTTGCTTGCGGGAGCCGAGCAGGATCCAGCCCGCCAGGGCCCCCGCCTGCAGGGGCCAGAACAGCAGCGGGAACGGCAGCAGCAACAGACCCCCCAGACAGAGCAGCAGCCACCAGCTGAAGATGTGGGGGTAGATGGGCTGGCTGCGCACGGTCGCTGAGCGGATCTGGCTGAGGGGGATGCTGCGGTTCCCCACCGCGATCGTGCCGGCTGCAGCGGCTGCCGGCGCCGGGCCGGGTGCGGCCAGCTGGAACACCAGCACCGGGCCCCGGGGGCCCAGGCGGATCTCGTCGCCATCGGCCAGGGGCCGGCACTGGCGGATGCGCTGCCCCTCCAGGTAGGTGCCATCCCTGCTCTTCCAGTCGCACACCACCCAGCCGTTGCTGCGGGAGAAGCGCACCACGGCGTGGTGATCGGATACGCCGTGGCTGCTGGTCAGCCGCAGCCGGTTGCCTTCCGCCTGGCCGATGGTGAGGGGTTGGGCCGGATCGAGCGGTGCCACCTTGGCGGCATCGCCGCGCAGCACCAGTCTGGCTGTGCTGGCGCTCATGGCGCCCCCCGCCGCCGGCTCCACCACAGGCTCCAGTCGTCGCGCAGGTCGGCCCACCAGCCCCCATCTCCCTCGCGGTAGGGCACCACCCGCCCCGGGAACAGCAGTGCCTTGCTGGCCAGGGCCAGGGCGATCAGCACCATCACCAGCAACACCCAGCCGGGGATGGCACCCACCCAGGTGGCGGCAAAGAAGGCCCGGAGGGCATACACGCCGATCGTGAGCCCCAGCCACAGCCGGAAGGGTTCCCAGGGGTCCCGCTGGCGCTGCACCGAAGGAGCCGAAGGCGTCACTGGCTTTAGCCTATGGCCGGGCCCCTGGAGACGCCTCTGGATCGCCTCGCCTCTTCCCTCGCCGCCGGCTTCGGCTCTGAGGATGTTCGCCAGGCCTGGCGCCAGTTCGCCCGGGCCTGCCTGCAGGGCCCCTGGCGCGGGCGACCCGCCGCCATCCGCGCCGCCTGGGGGTCCTTGCTGCAGCGCCAGGCCCGGGTGGAGATCTGGGCCGCTGGCGCGAAACAGCACGATGTTCTCCTGGAGACCAGGCGCTATCGCATCGGCCGGGATCCCGCCTGCGAGTTGCCGATTCAGGATCCCGGGCTGAGCCGGGTGCACGCCATCCTCGAGAAGCAGCGCGATGCCGACCGCGACTTCGCTCTGGAGGATTTCCACTCGGTCAATGGCCTGTTCCATCGCGATCGCAGGATTCGCAGCATCCAGCTGCGCCATGGCGATACCGTCCAGTTCGGCTCACCGCTGAAGGGGGAGGCTGCGCGGCTGCGCTATCTGCACCCGCGCAGCCCCCTGGAGCAGGCGGCCCATCTCGCCGGCCTCGGGGCCCTGCTGGGGTCGGCCCTGGTGGTGAGCGGCATGTTGGTGGCAGCCAGCATTGGTGGTGGCTCCAAAATCCGCACCATCTCAGGGCCGGTGAAGATCTACGCGGCCAATGGCCAGCAGATCGATGCCAGGGAGGGCTCCGCCACGGCGTTGCCGTCGTTGCAGGCTTACCCGTTGCACCTGCGCCAGGCGGTGGTGGCCTCTGAGGAGGCGCGATTTGGCTGGAACAGCGGCCTGGATCTGTTCGGCATCCTGCGTTCCGCCCTGCGCCGCAGCGGCGGTGGCAGCGGCATCACCCAGCAGGTGGCCCGCATCTACTACCCCGATGTGGGCAATGATCTGAGCCTCACGCGCAAGTTGCGGGAGCTGTGGGTGTCGCTGCAGCTGGAGGTGGGGTTCAGCAAGAACCAGATTCTGAAGATGTATCTGGATCGGGCCTATCTGGGCCTGGGAACTGAAGGTTTCGAGCAGGCGGCTCGGCTCTACTTCCGCAAGTCGGCGGCAAACCTGGATGTGGCCCAGTCCGCCTTTCTGGTGGGGCTGCTTCCCAGCCCCAACGGCTACAGCCCCTGCAATCGGGACGATCCCCAGGCCGGGCGTGATCGCCGCGATCTGGTGCTCAAGCTGATGCATGAGCAGGGCTATCTCAGTGATCAGGCCCTGGTGGATGCCCAGCGCCGGCCCCTGAACATCGATCCCTCGGCCTGCCGCGAATCCAGCTTCTCCAGCTATCCGTTCTTCAGCGACTACGTGCTGGGAGAGCTGGAGGGCACCCGCTTCGGTCTCAACCTCAGTGGCCCTGAGGCCAGGGGTAATTACTACGTCCTGAGCACGATCGATCCGCCTCTGCAACAGCTGGCCCAGCAGCACCTGCAGCGCTTTCTCGAGGGGCCGGCGGCCACGGTGGGGCTCACCCAGGGGGCCCTGATCTCGATCAATATCGAGAGCGGCGACATCCTGGCCTACGTGGGCGGCGGCGATTACAGCCGTTCCAGCTTTGATCGGGTGCAGGCTCTGCGCCAGCCGGGATCCACCTTCAAGCTGTTTCCCTACCTCGCCGCCCTGGCCGCGGGTGTCCAGCCCAGCGATCCGTTCTCCTGCGCGGCGTATGCCTATGTGGCGGGCTGCAGCCATGGCGGGGGTGGCCCTGGAGGCATGGCCACGGTGGTGGATGGACTGGTGTTCTCGGAAAACGTGGTGGCCCTCCGGCTGGCGGAGAAGGCGGGCTTCCCCCAGGTGATTCGCCTGGCCCGCCGGCTGGGAATCAGCACGCCCCTTGAAGCCGACGTGAGCACCATGCTCGGCGGGCGCGAAACCTACCTCTACGAGATGGCCCGGGCCTACGCCGTGGTGGCCAACGGTGGCCGCAGCGTGCCGATGCACGGGGTGAGCCGGATCTACGACCTGGGCATCTGCCAGTCGATCCTCAGCCTGGCCAGCTGCCCGGAGCGGGGCATCACGGTGCCCGTGGGCGAGCAGCCACGGCAGCTGATCAGCCCGGAGAATGCCGCTGCCATGGACGCCATGTTGGCCGCGGCGGTGCAGCGGGGCACAGGGCGGGCGGCCGCGGTGGTGGCCGATGCCCGCGGCAAGACCGGCACCACCAACAACGGCGTGGATGTGCTCTTCATCGGCTACTCGCCCTCCCTGAAGATCCTCACGGCCATCTGGATGGGCAACGACGACAACAGGCCGGCCCAGGCGGCCAGCGGTGCCCTGGTGGCGGAGCTGTGGGGGCGCTACATGCGGAAGGTGGCGGCTCCACCGGCGGGTTGAGCGTTACTGTCCCCGCCCCAGCAGTTCCTGCCCCCAGCTGATCAGGGCCCAGAGAGCGCCCAGCACCAGCCCCCACCACCACTGGCAGCTCAGCAGACGCTGCAGCGGTTGGCTGCTGTCGGTGGGATCCTGGCGCGGCAGTTGCCAGCCCAGTTGCAGGGCGCCGTACACCAGCAGCAGCACCCAGGCCGGGATCGCGACGCCGGCGGCCGTGAAACTGTGTTCCCGCCAGTGCAGCAGGCTGAGGCTGGCGGCCAGGGCGATCAGGCCGCTGATCGCCCCGGAGCTCCCCGACCAGGTGCGGATCACGCCGAAGCGCCTGGCCATGCTGGCCGCCAGCATCAGGGTGGCCAGCGAGACCAGGCAGTAGCGCAGCACCACATCCCCCAGCTGCAGTGGCGAGGGGCCCAGCAGGATCAGCAGGGCCACCAGATTCACACCGGCCTCCAGTCCACTGGCGTGCAGCCAGGGGGCGCTGATCCAGCGCCAGGCCTGGCGAGGTTCCGTGGCCCACTGATCGTTGAGAATCCAGCGGCGGCGCAGGCCCTTCAGGGGGCCGATGGCCAGGGCCTGCAGCAGCCCGAGGACCACCACCAACACCACCCCACCGCTCCAGCCCCAGCGCTCGAACAGGGCCCGGTCCAGCTCCTGGCCCAGCCAGCCGAACACCAGGGCCGCACCGGCCGCCAGCGCCAGCCCGGGGCCGAAGTCCTCGGCCCTGAGGGCCAGAGACCTCTCAGCAATCGCCTTCTCCGCGACCACCTGCTCCGCTCCCGGCTCCACCGCCAACGGCCTGGGACTGGGAGGGAGCAGTTCCGGCCTCGGCAGCACCACGCCGGTGGCTGCCTCCAGCAGATCCTGCAGTTCATTCCACACAGCCGGGCTGTAGGTCTGGCTGAGCTGCTGGCTGAGGCTGGCCAGGGCGGAGCGCTGGCTGGCTCCGCTCAGGCGCAGCACCTGCAGCAACAGCCGCTGGCTGGCCAGATCCCGCACAGGACCCTTGAGGGTTTCATCGGCCCCGAGGGCATCCACCAGGCGGTTGCCGATGGCCTGGCCGCTGTCCAGGCCGGCTGCGCCGGCCTCCAGCCAGGCCCTCAGTTGCAGCCCGAGTTCTCGCCCCTTGCCCTTGATCATGGCCGCGAATCTATCGACTGAAGCTGCTCACAAAAAAAGCTCACCCGCTGGGGGTGAGCGCTTGTGCATGGATGAAGCGCCGGTTCAACCGGCCTTGGTGGCCTGCAGGCGGGCGCGGGCGCTGGCCAGGGCCTGCTGGGCCTTCACCTTGTCGGTGCTGGCGGGCTGGCCCTCGAAGCGGGCGGCGGCCGCCTGGGCGGTTTCCAGCTCCTTGGCCGCAGCCTCGGCATTGATGGAGGAGCCGAGTTCGGCACCGTTCACCAGAACGGTGACCTCATCGGCTTCCACCTCAGCGAAACCGCCCTGCAGGGCAATGGCTGTCCAGCCATTGCCCTCACGCACCCGCAGCACACCGGTGTCGATGGCGGTGAGCAACGACACGTGGCCGGGCAGGACGCCGAGTTGGCCGGTGGTGCTGGGCAGGATCACTTCGTCGGCACGGCCGTCGAAGACGCTCTGATCAGGAGCGAGGACGCGAAGAGTCAGGGTCATGGAGATCAGCCCTTGGCTTCAGCGAGGATCTTGGCGGCCTTGGCCTTCACCTGGTCGATGTTGCCCACCAGGTAGAAGGCGGCTTCGGGGAGCTCATCGAGCTCGCCGCTGAGGATCTGGTTGAAGCCGGCGATGGTTTCTTCCAGCTTCACGTACTCGCCCTTCTGGCCGGTGAAGATCTCCGCCACGAAGAAGGGCTGGGAGAGGAACTTCTCGATCTTGCGGGCGCGATCCACGGTGCGGCGGTCGTCCTCGGAGAGTTCGTCGAGACCCAGAATCGCGATGATGTCCTGCAGCTCCTTGTAGCGCTGCAGGGTGCTCTGCACGGCACGGGCGGTGCGGTAGTGCTCATCGCCCACCACGGCGGGCTGGAGCATGGTGCTGGTGGAATCCAGGGGATCCACGGCGGGATAGATGCCCTTGGAGGCCAGGCCGCGGCTGAGCACGGTGGTGGCGTCCAGGTGGGCGAAGGTGGTGGCGGGAGCGGGGTCGGTGAGGTCGTCGGCCGGCACGTACACCGCCTGGATCGAGGTGATCGAACCCTCGAGGGTGGAGGTGATGCGCTCCTGCAGGGCACCCACGTCGGTGCCGAGGGTGGGCTGGTAGCCCACGGCCGAGGGCATGCGGCCCAGCAGAGCCGACACCTCAGAGCCCGCCTGCACGAAGCGGAAGATGTTGTCCACGAACAGCAGCACGTCCTGCTTGTTCACGTCGCGGAAGTGCTCGGCCATGGTGAGCGCCGAGAGGCCCACGCGCATGCGGGCGCCGGGGGGCTCGTTCATCTGGCCGTAGCAGAGCGCCACCTTCGACTTGGACAGGTCCTCGGAGTTGATCACTCCGGATTCCTTGAATTCCTCGTAGAGGTCGTTGCCCTCGCGGGTGCGCTCGCCCACGCCGGCGAACACGGACACGCCGCCGTGCTCCTTGGCGATGTTGTTGATCAGCTCCTGGATCAGCACGGTCTTGCCCACGCCGGCGCCACCGAACAGGCCCACCTTGCCGCCCTGGCGGTAGGGAGCCAGCAGGTCGATCACCTTGATGCCGGTCTCGAACACCTTGGGCTTGGTTTCCAGCTCGGTGAGCTTGGGGGCCTCGCGGTGGATGGGAGCCGTGTCGGTGGTGCTCACCGGACCCTGCTCGTCGACGGGCTCGCCGAGCACGTTGAAGATGCGGCCCAGGGTGGCCTCACCCACGGGCACGGAGATCGGAGCACCGGTGTCGGTGGCTTCCATGCCCCGCACCAGGCCATCGGTGGTGCTCATGGCCACGGCACGCACGCGGTGGTCGCCCAGCAGCTGCTGCACTTCGGCCGTCAAGGCCACGTGCTGACCGGCGGAGTTTTTGCCCTCGATCCGAAGGGCGTTATAGATCTTGGGCAGCTTGCCGGCCGGGAATTCAACGTCGAGAACCGGGCCAATCACCTGCCGGACAATGCCTTTGGTGCCGGTGGCAGTAGCAGCAGCCATTTATGTAAGGAAGTCGCGGGGGACGCGCAGCGGGATCCAAATCCCGCTCGAAGCGGCGCAACCTTACCACTGCGGGGTGCCACTGCGCAGTGGCCGCCGCGCCTGGTTCGGTCAACCGCCCTGCCGTCGCCTTGCTGTCAGGCCCGCCGGCCCCATAGGTTGGCACTCAGCGGCTTCGAGTGCCAGATCGGCATCACGATCGGCAGCCCGGGCCGCATTCTGTGGCGTCTCAGACGTCATGCCGTTGCTTTCGCAATCCATCCATGGCAGCTGTTTCCCTCAGCGTTTCCACCGTCAAGCCCCTCGGCGACCGCATCTTCATCAAGGTCTCCGAGTCTGAAGAGAAAACCGCCGGCGGCATCCTGCTGCCCGACACCGCCAAGGAGAAGCCCCAGGTGGGCGAGGTGGTGCAGGTTGGCCCCGGCAAGCGCAACGACGACGGCTCCCGCCAGGCCCCCGAAGTGAGCGTGGGTGACAAGGTGCTCTACAGCAAGTACGCCGGCACTGACATCAAGCTGGGCAGCGACGAGTACGTGCTGCTCTCCGAGAAGGACATCCTGGCCGTCGTGAACTGAGCCAGGGTTCGCCCTGCCATCAGACCAGACCAGTTCCGATCAGACCGTTAAACCCCTAACCACAGAGATTCGCCTCCCATGGCCAAGCGCATTATTTATAACGAGCAAGCCCGTCGCGCCCTTGAGAAGGGCATCGACACCCTGGCCGAAGCCGTTGCCGTCACCCTGGGTCCCAAGGGCCGCAACGTGGTGCTGGAGAAGAAGTTCGGTGCTCCCCAGATCATCAACGACGGCGTCACCATCGCCAAGGAGATCGAGCTGGAGGACCACATCGAGAACACCGGTGTGGCCCTGATCCGTCAGGCCGCCTCCAAGACCAACGACGCCGCCGGTGACGGCACCACCACCGCCACTGTGCTGGCCCACGCCATGGTGAAGGCCGGTCTGCGCAACGTGGCCGCCGGCGCCAATGCCATCACCCTCAAGAAGGGCATCGACAAGGCCTCCGAGTTCCTGGTCGGTCGCATCAAGGAGCACGCCAAGCCGATCTCCGACTCCAACGCCATCGCCCAGGTGGGCACCATCTCCGCCGGTAACGACGAAGAGGTGGGCCGCATGATCGCCGACGCCATGGACAAGGTCGGCAAGGAAGGCGTGATCTCCCTGGAAGAAGGGAAGTCGATGACCACCGAGCTGGAGGTCACCGAGGGCATGCGCTTCGACAAAGGCTACATCTCGCCCTACTTCGCCACCGACACCGAGCGCATGGAAGCGGTGCTCGAGGAGCCCTACATCCTGCTCACCGACAAGAAGATCGGCCTGGTGCAGGATCTGGTGCCCGTGCTCGAGCAGATCGCCCGCACCGGCAAGCCCCTGCTGATCATCGCCGAGGACATCGAGAAGGAAGCCCTCGCCACCCTGGTGGTGAACCGTCTGCGCGGTGTGCTCAACGTGGCCGCCGTCAAGGCCCCCGGCTTCGGTGACCGCCGCAAGGCCATGCTCGAGGACATCGCCGTTCTCACCAACGGTCAGCTGATCACCGAGGACGCTGGCCTCAAGCTGGAGAACGCCAAGCTGGAGATGCTGGGCACCGCCCGCCGCATCACCATCAACAAGGACACCACCACCATCGTGGCCGAAGGCAACGAGGTGGCCGTGAAGGCCCGCTGCGAGCAGATCCGCAAGCAGATGGACGAAACCGACTCCTCCTACGACAAGGAGAAGCTGCAGGAGCGTCTGGCCAAGCTGAGCGGTGGCGTGGCCGTGGTCAAGGTGGGTGCCGCCACCGAGACCGAGATGAAGGACAAGAAGCTGCGCCTGGAAGACGCCATCAACGCCACCAAGGCGGCTGTTGAAGAGGGCATCGTTCCCGGCGGTGGCACCACCCTGGCGCACCTGGCTCCCGCCCTCGAGGAGTGGGCCAATGCCAACCTCTCCGGCGAAGAGCTGATCGGTGCCCAGATCGTGGCCTCCGCCCTCACCGCGCCCCTCAAGCGCATCGCTGAGAACGCCGGCGTCAACGGCGCCGTGGTGGCCGAGCACGTGAAGAACAAGCCCTTCAACGAGGGCTACAACGCCGCCACCGGCGAGTACGTGGACATGCTGGCCGCCGGCATCGTGGATCCCGCCAAGGTGACCCGCTCCGGTCTGCAGAATGCCGCCTCCATCGCCGGCATGGTGCTCACCACCGAGTGCATCGTGGCTGATCTGCCCGAGAAGAAGGAAGCAGCTCCCGCCGGCGGCGGCATGGGCGGCGGCGACTTCGACTACTGATCGCGTCTGAGATCCGTGTAGGAGGGGGGGCCTGGCCCCTCCTTTTTTTTTGCGGGTTCGCCGGATGCATCGGCGCGCTCGCCTGATGGTGCTCGTTACCATCGCCGCTCACGCTGGCACTGCTTGGCCCATCTCCATTCCAAGTGCTCCAGCTGTCGGCACTACCACGGCAGTGGCACTGGCGGCAACGGGTTCTGCCGCATCTGGTCCACCGTGCTGAGTACGAGCTCCAGTCTTCCGCTGCGCTGTCCCCACTGGAGTGGTGAAACCCTGCCGCAGGCCCTCAGTAGTGGCACTGGTGGTATCGGTTGACACCTGAATTCTCAATTGCGTAGCGCTTGCTACCAACTGGCGGTCCGTTGCTCATCAGCGTGCTGTGGACGTCGCCCCTGGTGCTTTGCCGCTCTTCGCAGTCGACCTGGCTCTCCGCAGTGCCAACAACGGCTTTGTGTTGGTGAGTGCGGCCCTCGTCGTGATGATGACCCCGGCCCTGGCCCTGTTTTATGCGGGCTTCGTACGCAGCCGCAACGTGCTCAACACCATGGTGATGAGTTTCACCGCCATGGCCCTGGTGAGCGTGCTGTGGGTGCTTTTCGGCTACAGCCTGGCCTTCTCGCCCGGCAGTGGCCCCCTGGCCCCCTTCATCGGTGGTCTTCAGTGGGCGGGTGTGAGCAACTGGTCGGCCCCTTACGGCGATGGCCAGCTCAGCCACGGGGCCGTGGCCTTGTTCCAGGCCAGTTTCGCCATCATCACGCCCGCGTTGATTTCAGGCGCCGTGGTGGAACGCATGAGCTTTCGCGCCTGGATCCTGTTTCTGCTGCTCTGGAGCACGTTCATTTATCTGCCCCTGGCCCACATGGTGTGGGGGCCGGGGGGCTACCTGGGCAGTTCGGGACTGGGGGCCATCGACTTCGCCGGGGGGCTGGTGGTGGAGCTGGCCTCGGGTGTGGCGGCTGCTGTGGCGGCCGTGGTGGTGGGGCGTCGCCGCACCCTTGGAGCCGGCCATGCTGCACCGCCCCACAACGTGCCGTTCATCCTGATGGGTGCCGGCCTGCTGTGGTTCGGCTGGTTTGGCTTCAACGGCGGCAGTGGGCTGGTGGCGGGCAATCTGGCTTCACTGGCCTGTCTCACCACCAACACGGCTGCGGCCTCGGCCGCCCTTGGCTGGATGCTGATCGAAACCTGGCAGCGCGGCAAACCCACGGCCGTGGGCTTGGCCACCGGCGCGGTGGCGGGCCTGGTGGCGATCACTCCTGCCGCTGGATTTGTGAGCCCAGTGGCGGCTGTGCTGATTGGTATGGCCGCTGCGGTTGTGTGCAGCCATGCGCTTCAGCTCAAGAATCGCTGGCGTCTCGATGACAGCCTCGATGTGCTGCCGGTGCATGGCGTGGCTGGGTTGCTTGGCACCCTGCTCACGGGCGTGTTCGCCCTCAAGACCCTGAATCCAGCTGGCGCCGACGGTCTGCTGGTGGGCCAGGCCACGCAGCTCTGGATCCAGACCAAGGCTGTTGGGTTCACGATCCTGTTTGTGGGCGTGGGGACCTACGTGATCCTGCAGCTGATCCGGCTGGTGTTGCCCTTGCGGGTAAACGATGTGGAAGAACAACAGGGCCTCGACATCAACGCCCACGGGGAAGAGGCCTACAACAGCGAGTTCACCAGCTGATGGGCCACAAGGGTGTTGGGGCGCCTCAGCCGGGAATGAACTTCAGGGCCACGCCGTTGTTGCAGTAGCGCTTGCCGGTGGGGCGGGGGCCATCACTGAAAACATGGCCTTGGTGACCGCCGCAGCGGCTGCAGTGGTATTCCGTGCGCGGCACGATCAGCTTGAAATCCACCTTCGTGGCCACCGCCTTGGGCAGGGGTTGGAAAAAGCTGGGCCAGCCGGTGCCGCTCTCGTACTTGGCCTTGGAGCTGAACAGGGGCAGGGCGCAACCGGCGCACACAAACGTGCCAGCACGCTTCTCGCCGTTGAGCGGGCTGGAGAAGGGCCGCTCTGTGCCCTCCTGGCGCAACACCTGGTAGGCGGCGGGGCTGAGGCGTTGCTTCCACTCGGCCTCGCTCAGTTGCCACTGGGGATCGGCCGGCTTGGAGGCGGCTTCGGCGCTTCTGCCCCCCAGCAGGGGGGAGGCGAGGGCGCCGAGGGTGGCCAGCAGTCCGCGACGGGTCATGGGGTGGGGTGAGGAGGCGGGTTCAGAAGCCCTTCAGCCAGCCTGCGCTCAGGGCCACGGCCAGGCCCAGAAACGTGGCCAGCAGGGTCCAGCTGATCCGGTTGAGGGTGGCCTCGGCGCTGCGGGCGCTGCTGAACATCGAGCCGCCGCTGCTGGCAAGGCCGCCCATGCCATCGCCTTTGGGGCTGTGCAACAGCACGCTGATCACCAGCAGAACGCCGCTGACCAGCCAGACCCAGGTGAACACGGTTTGAAGCATGGCGGCAGCCTAAGGGGGCGGGAGGCCTGGTTCAGACCCCGAGGGTCTGGGGGATGCGGGTGGGCACCGCAGGTGTGCCGGCGGGCACGATCAGGGATTCCCCCGTCATCCGAGCTGGCTGGGGCAGCCCCAGGATCTCCAGCAGGGTGGGGGCGATGTCGGCCAGGCCACCGCCTTCCCGCAACTGCACGGCGTTGCCATGGCCTGGCAATTTGCGCGTTTCGCCTTCCACCAGGATCAGCGGCACTGGATTGGTGGTGTGGGCGGTCCAGGGGCGGCCATCGGGCCCTTCCATCAGTTCGGCGTTGCCGTGGTCGGCCGTGATCACCAGGCTGCCTCCCATGCGGTTGGTGGCTTCCATCAGCCGGCCAACACAGCGATCCACCGTGGCGATCGCCTCCACCGTGGCCTCCATCAGGCCCGTGTGGCCCACCATGTCGGGGTTGGCGTAATTGATCACCACCAGGGAGTAGATGCCCTTGTTGATCGCCTCGATGCAGTGGTCGGTGAGTCGCTCCGCCGACATCGCGGGCACCTGGTCGTAGGTGGCCACGCGCGGTGAGGGCACCAGATGGCGATCTTCCCCGGGGTAGGGCTGTTCGATCCCACCATTCATGAAGTAGGTGACGTGGGGGTACTTCTCGGTTTCCGCCGTTCGGAACTGGCGCAGCCCCGCCTCCGACACCACCTGGCCGAGCAATCCATCGAGCGATTCCGGCGGGAAGGCCACCGCCACCGGCAGGCCGGCCTCGTACTGGGTGAAGGTGACGACGCTCAGGTTCTCGATGCGCTGGCGCTCGAAGCCGTCGAACTCCGGCAGCACCAGGGCCCGCACCAACTGGCGCACCCGATCGGGCCGGAAGTTGAAACAGATCAGCCCATCACCGCTGCGGATGTGGCCGGGGGCCAGGCGGGTGGGTTCCAGGAATTCATCGGTGATGTCGGCGGCGTAGGACGCCTCCAGCACCTGCTGGGGGCTGAGGGACGTGCTGTCGGCTTCCTCGGTGAGCAGGCGGTAGGCCTTTTCGGTGCGCTCCCAGCGGTTGTCGCGGTCCATGGCCCAGTAGCGGCCACAGATCGTGGTGATCCGGCCGACGCCCGCTTCGGCGATCTGGCGTTCAACGGTGGCCAGGTAATCCGGGGCGCTGTTGGCTGGCGTGTCACGCCCGTCGGTGGTGATGTGGATGGCCACATCCTTGAGGCCCCGGCCCGCGGCCCAGCGCAGCAGGCCGCCCAGGTGATCCACGTGGCTGTGGACGCCGCCGTCGGAGCAGAGCCCGATCAGGTGCAGGGTGGCGCCACTGGCCAGCAGCTGGTCGGCCAGCGCGTTCAGGGCTGGGTTGTGGGCCAGGCTGCCGTCGCGAACGGCCTGGCCGATGCGCACCAGTTCCTGGCGGATGATCCGCCCGGCACCGATGGTGAGATGCCCCACCTCGGAGTTGCCCATCTGGTCGTCGGGAAGCCCCACATCCGCGCCACTGGCCTGGATCAGGGTGTGGGGGTAGGCATGCCAGAGGGCATCCATCACCGGTGTCTGGGCGGCCCGGATGGCGTTGTGGGCGTCGTCGTGGCGGTATCCCCAGCCATCGAGGATGCAGAGAACAACGGGGGAAACGGAAGGCCTGTTGGAAACGGCGGCGCCGGTGGCTCCGGCCCGGCCGACCTCAGCGGCGCTGCTTGATTCGCGATCTGACGACGGAACTGTTGTCACCCGTTCTTTCCTGCTCTACTTCTGCAACGCGTGCCAGGGCAAACCTACCGCGCGCCCAGCCTTGATCCCGTTGTGATCCCGGCTACGTCAGCTTTTGGCTACATCGCTCCATCCCGTTACCATCGCCCTTGCGCATCGGCGCAGAGATTCGCTCGCCATGACAGCCGTCCCCACGCCCAGCCGGGTCGAGATCCTCTCGGCTGAGGAATTGGGCCGCACCCTCAACCGCCTGGCTTCGCAGGTGCTGGAGAGCATGGCCGACAGCCGCCAGCTGCTGCTCCTGGGCATTCCCACCCGCGGCGTGGCCCTGGCTGAGGTACTGGCCCAACAGCTGGAGCGGCTCTGCGGCCATCCGGTGGATCGGGGCAGCCTGGATCCCACGTTTCACCGCGATGACCTGGATCGGGTTGGAACCCGCCTGGCCGCGCCAACGCAGTTGCCGGCCTCACTGGATGGCCGCGAGGTGGTGCTGGTGGACGACGTGATCTTCACCGGCCGCACGGTGCGGGCTGCCCTGGAGGCCCTGCAGGCCTGGGGCCGGCCGAAGCGGGTGGGGCTGTTGGTGATGGTGGACCGAGGCCACCGGGAGCTGCCGATTCAGCCCGATTTCTGCGGCCGGGTGGTGCCCACCAGCCGCCAGGAGTTGATCGCCGTCTGCCTGCAGGGGGTGGATGGCGAGGAGGGGGTGTTCCTGCTAAAGGAGGGCTGAGCCTCAGGCCACAGCGGCCAGTTCATCGGCCCGGAAGTGGGCCCGGAAACGGCCGAAGGCCACGATCACCGGAAGGGTGGGACTGATGGGCCGACCCTTGTAGTCGTTGAGCACCTGGAACACCTCGCCCTGCTGACCCTGGAGATCAAAGGGCTGGCCCCGGTGCTCGGGGTGGTGGAACACCACCACGCTCTGGCAAACCCTGACCTGATCTCCCAGTTCCATGGAGGGTGCGCGCACAAGTGGAGCCATCCTGTCACGCGCGATCAACGGCGGCAGGCGCTCTCGGGACCGGCTTCCACCACCTTGCCCCCCAGATCGCGGCAGGCGGACGTGAAGGCCTGCCAATCATCCATGCCCTGGGCGATCTTCTGACTCACCAGGGCATTGAGCTGGGCGGCGGGCACGTTGGAGTCGAGATGGCCGCCGTGGGAGTCGTGCTCCTTCTCATCGGCCTTGCGCAGGGTTTCAATCCCGGCGCTCACCTGCTGGCGCAGCGACTGGGTGTGTTGCTGCCACCAGGGGTGCTCGATGCGGTTGAGGGCATCGAGGGCCTCCCACCAGCGCTTCTGGGCAATCAGTTTCTGGCTGCGTTCCTTCTGGATGCGGTTGCGATTCCAGTCGTCGCGCAGGTTGTCGCCCAGGGCCGTGCCCTCGCTGTTGTGGTCGGCCTTGAGGCTGGCCAGCACCTGGAGTGCTCCTGCCAGATCGCCGCCCCGGTAGAGCCGGAGCGCCTTGGCCTCCAGCTGCTGTTGCCAGCTCACCAGCCGCTGCTCATCCGCGGAGTTGCCGGCGCCTGAATTCACCAGCTGCAGCTGCAGCTGCAGCGCCTCCGCCCATTGGCCGTCCTGCCACAGCTGGGCCGCCTTGAGACGGCGGCAGCGGCCCTGCTCCATCGGCGCTGTGCCCCCCAGCCAGCGCAGGGCCGCCAGTTGTTCGCTGTAGCGCAGACAGTCGTCGAGGCGGCCGGCGGCTGCCGCTGTCTCCAGGCGGCGGGGCAGCTGGGTTTCCCACCAGTGGGCTGTGCCCACGCCAGCACCGACCAGGCCGAGGGTGATCACCAGCCAGAAGCGTGGAAGCCGATGCCGGCGGAGGGCCAAGGGAGCAAGCCGAGAGCTGGCCCTGTTCTATGGATTCAGGGCGTCTGGATCACGGCGGCGGGGGCAGCGCTGCAGCCGGCCCCTCAGCGCACGGGGCCCAGTCGCTGCGGCTCCAGCGCCCGGCCAGTGGCGAGATCCTCGCCCTCCAGCAGCAGCTGGCCACTGGTGTTGATGCGAAATCGCAGCCGCAGCCGGTCGTCCCCCTGGCGGCCAGGGGGGGTGAGGGGGAGGGCCGCGGGCTGGTGGGGCCAGGGATCCACCGCCGCCGCTCCCGCCATGCGGCGTCTGAGCCGGGGTAGCCCCTGCTCAAACACCACTTCGCTGCGCTGCTCCAGGCTCGGTTCCCCCAGCACCACTTCCAGGGCGTCCTGGCCTTCGCGGCTGCAGGCCAGCACCAGCTCAAGCGGCCGTTCGCTCGGCCAGGCCTGGCCCGGCAGGAACAGGGGATGCCAGCGGTGTTCACGGCTGCGCTGGTCCCAGCAGCGCAGCGACACGCCGCGGCTGAGCACGTCCTTCACCGCCACTCCCGGGGTGAGGCTCAGGGCCCCGAGGGCCACCGCCTCCACCGGTCGCCCATCCCGAAGCGGGATGCCTGCGGTGCGTTCGAGCAGCCACTGGCGGATCAGCGGCAGCTGGCTGCAGCCGCCCACCGGCAGCACGGCGTCGATGTCCCGCAGTTGCACGCCGGCGGCCCGGGCGGAGGCCAGTACGGTCTCCAGCAGCTCGTCGAGCAGCCCCAGCAGGCCCTGCTGCAGCAGCAGGGCCTGGAGCTGGTCGCGCTGCAGCCGCAGCTCCCGCGGTGGCTGATCCGGCAGCGGGCTCCACAGCACCAGGGCCTGCTCCTGGCTGCTCAGGTCGCACTTGAGCCGCTCGCAGGCCGCCAGCAGCCCGGCCTGCTGGAGCTCCGCCTCCGGCACCAGCGCCTCGGCGATCCAGCGGTCGATGTCGCGTCCGCCGCAGGCCAGCCCCGCCTTGCCCAGCACCCGCGCGGTGCGCAGCACCTGGCGGCTGCCCTCGAGATCGCGGCCCCCGAAGCGCAGCAGCTGGGCGATCGGGGCGGCCCGTCCCTCGCCGCCCTCCAGGGCCACCAGGGAGAGATCGAAGGTGCCGCCGCCCAGGTCCACCACCAGCACCCGGCTGCCTGGGGCCAGCCCCGCGCCAAGGGCGGCGGCGGTGGGCTCATCCACCAGGGCTACCTCGGGCACGTTGAGCTGGCTGCAGGTCTGGCTGAGCCAGCGGCGGTAGCCGCGATACCCGTCGATCGGCGCGGTGAGCACCAGCCGGGTGGGCTGCAGCTGCGGCGGCAGCTGCAGCCAAAGGTGCCGCAGCAGCAGGCTGCCGGCCTGTTCCGGGCTGAGCAGCGGCCTGGGGCCTGGCGCCGGGGGCTCCGAGCGACCGCTCCGGGGGGGGCTTTCAGCGCCGATCTCGCGCTTGAAATCCCGCAGCAGCTGGGGGCCGCCCCGCTCCAGCAGCCCGGCCTCCAGCACCTGGCGGCCGATCAGGGGCCGGCTGGCCTCGGCGTCGCTGAGCCAGATCAGGCTGGGGATCACCGGCGGATCACCCCAGCTGTAGGGGGCCAGCGCGAGCAGCTCCGCCGCGCCGCCGTCGGCGGGCTGGAAGGCCACCACCGTGGTGGTGCTGCCGAGGTCGATGGCGATGGTGCCGGCCATAGGCCTCAAAGCTGAAGGGAAACCGCTGCCCCCGAGCGTGGCGCAATCCCCGCCGTCATGGTGAGACCAGCGGGTCCAGGTGAGGCGATGGATCGAGTGTCCGTGGCGATCTTCTCTTTCTATCGGGAGGATCCCCAGTTGGCTCGCCGGCTCGATCCGCTGCTGGCCTGCCGCCTCTCGCGCAGCTGGGGAACGCTGCGGATCGAGTGTCGCGATCTGCCCCACCGCGAGATGGTGAACGGCCTGATCGAGCTGCTGCGGCCGCCGCTGCAGGCCCTGCAGCTCGCCCGCCAGATCAGCCTGCAGGTGGCCGGCCAGGAGCCCCTCACCTACCCGGTCACGGTGCCATTGCCCAGCAGCCTGCTGGCCTAGAGTTGGCTCAACGGTGAGTGGTTCATGTATCTAGGCGTTGATGTGAGCCCCAAGGAGTTGGCCCAGCGGGCCGAGAGCCTGGTGCGCCATTCCAGCAACCGCTACCTCACCACCGTGCGGATTGCCTTCCGGGCCAAGCAGCGCCGTTTCGACGACTTCGATGGTCTGCTGGAGGATTCGATGGTGAAGCCCGTGCAGCGCGCCATCATCGAATTGAGTGATGAGCAGGATCAGCCGGACCTCCTGCCCGGCTGATCTCGGCCCCGATGGCCTCGGACATTCAGCGTGAGGGAAAGGGTTGGCGGTTGGCATGGGATGCCGGCCGTCAACCCTTTTCCGTGTTGATCGGTGGGGAGGGCTGGGCCGTGGAGCTCAGGGAGCTGGAGGCGGTGGGCCTCCGCGATGCCGTGGCGGATCTGGTGGCCCAGCACGCCGCCCTGGTGGATCAGCTGATGGCGGAGGAGGCGATCAGCCTGGAACTGGAGCGTGGGCCCTGGTGGCTGGCCATCGATGGCGACCGGAGCCGCTGGGAGCTGCGGGTGGTCCTCAGCCCCGGCGCGGAGCAGCGGGCCTTTGAGGGGGGCTGGTCGGCGTCGGCGAGCCGCGCCTTTGCGGCGGCCCTGCAGCAGCTGCACGGCCAGCCCTGAGCACGGGTGCGCGATCCCGCGAGATTGGCGACGAGATTCAGCACTGATCAGCACTGCTGATCAAGGTGCTTCTCCCGGTCTGGGGCCACTTCTCCCCAGGCTTTTGCACGCGTTTTCCACAGCTTCCGCGCTGGCGGTCGGGGCTGCTGCTGGAGGCTGGGGAGAACCTGCTGGTTGGTGGCTTTCCCGTTGACAGCCCCCCTGCCCCCCAGGCCCGGCCTCCCCGGCTGGTCGTGCCTGAGGTCAGAGCCGCGGCGGTTACTGGAGTCTTGCTCTGAGACGAGTGATGAGAGTGGTGCGGTGGCGGCGGTTGACCCCGCGGCCGCGGTGTGGGGAACTGGTGGCTGGATGCGAAGGGATCTGGATGGACATGGCGGCGGAGTCGGTGGGAACGGTGAGCCTGCGGGCGGATGTGCCAGAGCCGTTGCTGCAGTCGATGCAGGGGTTCATCGAGGCCCACCCCAACTGGGATCAATACCGCCTGTTTCAAGCCGCTCTGGCGGGTTTTCTGGTGCAGAACGGGATGCAGACGCGCGAAATCACCCGTTGCTATCTGGCCAACCTGTTTCCCCAGCAGCCCCGCTACTCCGAGCCTCTGCCCTGAGCTGTCTGGCTTCCAGCTGGCGGTAGGCGGCGGTGATGCTGCCGCTGAGCACGGGCAGGGCTGCCACCAGGGCCAGGGCTGTGGCCATGGCCCCCAGCCCCGGTAGCGCCGCCTCGGCCAGCAGGCCCAGGCCGAAGGGCAGCAGCAGGATCAGCCCAGCCATGGCCGCCAGGGCCAGCAGCGACGGCCAGAACGGCTCCAGCAGACCCAGTCCGCTGCGGAAGGCCCGCGATGGGCTCTGGCCCGCCTCGATCACCAGGCAGGCCAGAAACAGCTGGCTGAGGGCCACGGCAGCCAGCACCACGAGCGCCAGCAGGGCTGGGATCAGACTGAGGGCCGGAAGCAGAAACACCACCAGCGACCAGCCAACGAAGCCGAACAGTGCGGCCAGTGCCAGGCCGGCGCCGGCCGTGCCCAGGGCCAGCAGCAGTTGCCAGGCCTCGCCGCCGCGCCAGCGCCGCAGCGCCCGCCAGCGCGCCGGCTGTCCCGCGGCCAGGGCCAGCCCAGCCCGGGTGAGCCCCTGGATCAGCCACACCAGGCTCAGCACATAGAGCACGATCCCCGCTCCATCGAGCAGCAGCGCCAGCCAGCCCTCCGGCCCCTGGTGCCCTGCCGCGAACAGCGCCCAGCCCAGCAGGTGCAGCCCGAAAGCCGCGCCGCTGAAGCCCAGCAATACCCCTGGGCAGCGTCTCAGCCCGCGCCAGCCGTCCCGCACGGCCTGGCCGATGCGGAGCTGGGCGGTGCGGTTGGCCATGGGGAGCAGAGGCGGATCAGAGCGGGCCGAGTTGTTCCAGCAGCCGGGTGGCACTGCTGTCGGGAACCGGCAGGATCGACAGGCGGTTGCCGTTGCGCACCACCGGCAGCTCCTCAACGCTGAACTGCTCCCGCAGCGCATCCAGGCTGAGCAGGGTGCCGAAGGTGCCCACATACTTCAAACGCACGCAGTCCCAGCGGGGTGCCTCAGGCCTGGATCTGGGGTCGAAATACTTGTTGGTGGGATCGAACTGGCTGGGGTCGGTGATGCCGGTTTCGATCACTTCCATCATCCCCACGATGCCGGGTGGCTTGGCATTGGAGTGATAGAAAAAAGCGCGATCGCCGATGGCCATGCTGCGCATGAAATTGCGCGCCTGGTAGTTGCGGATCCCGTCCCAGAGGGTGGTGCCTTCCTGCTGAAGATGGTGAATCCCGTACACATCGGGCTCACTCTTCATCAGCCAGTAGGCCATCACGGCTCCAAAATCAAAGGCGAGGCTAGCGGCTCTGCCTCACAGGGCTAGGGCGAGCTGGCGGAAGTGATCGCCGCGGGCCTCGAAATTGGGGTATTGATCGAAGCTCGCGCAGGCCGGAGAGAGCAGTACAGCCCGACATCTGAGCGCACCGGCCAGCTCGCGGGCCAGGGGCAGCGCCTGCTCCAGGCTATCTACGCTCCGCACCTCGCCGCCGTAGCCGCCCTCGGCCAGCAGCTGCCTGAACTCCTCGCGGGCGGCGCCGAACAGCAGCACCGCAGCGGCCTGGCGGCGGAGCTGGTCGATCCAGCCGCTGGCGTCTCCGCGCTTCGCCTCGCCACCCGCCAGCACCACCAGAGGTCCCTCCACGGCCTCCAGGGCCACTTCGGCGGCGTCGTAATTCGTGGCCTTGCTGTCGTTGATATAGGCCACACCGTTGAGCTCTCGGATGCGCTCCAGCCGGTGGGGCACCCCCGGAAACGATCGGAAGGCCGCCTCCATGACGGGGCCGGAGAGCCCCAGCTCCAGCCCCACGGCCGTTGCCAGGAGCAGGTTCTGGCGGTTGTGCCTGCCGGGCATGGCCAGGGCGCGGGCATCCAGCAGGGGCCCTGCCTCGCCCATCACCTGATGCTGCTCGATCCAGAGCTGGGGCGCGATGCCCGCGGCCATGGCCTGCTGGCGCGGGCCGGCGGTGACCCAGTGGGCCTGATCCCAGCTGGCGGCCCGGCTGCGCAGGTCGGCGTCATCGCCATTGAGGATGCGGACGTCTGAGCGCTCCAGCAGGCTGCGCTTGATCGCCCGGTAGTTGTCGAGGCTGCCGTGGCGCTCCAGGTGATCGGGCGTGAGGGTGGTCCACAGGCCGATGCGCGGCGCCAGGGCCGGGGCTGATTCGATCTGGTAGCTGCTCAGCTCCACCACCAGCCAGGCGGGCAGGGGCTCACCGCTCCCCTGGCGCTCCAGGGCCAGCTCGGCGGCGGAATGGCCCACGTTGCCGCACATCGGCGCATCGATGCCGGCGCTGGCCAGCAGATGGGCCACCAGGTGGGTCACGGTGGTTTTGCCGTTGGTGCCGGTGATGCCGATCCAGGGCACCGGCCGGGTGGCCTCCCAGGCGGTGGTGATCTCGCCGTCGGTGCGGACGCCGCGGCGGCGCAGCTCCTCCAGGACCGGGTGATCCCAGCGGATGCCGGGGCTCACGATCACCCGTTCGGGCAGGGCCTCCAGGGCCTCGAAGCTCTCGATCGCCAGGGGGGTGTCCAGTTGAACTGGGATGGCTTCCGCGGCCAGGGCCTCGGCCTTCAGCCGCAAGCCTTCGCCGCCGCCGCTGTCCAGCACGAGCACCGCCTGCCCCTGGCGACGCAGCAAGCGCGCGGCTCCAAGGCCCGAGCGTCCGAGGCCCAGCACCACGGTGAACGGCTTGGACGCAGGGGCAGACGGCCGTGCCACTGGTGTCATGGTTCGGAGCCGCGTCCGGGGAAGTGGGCGATACTGGAATCGAACCAGTGACTCCTACCGTGTCAAGGTAGTGCTCTACCTCTGAGCTAATCGCCCTCAGGGGCCTTGCGGCTCAGGCAACCTAGCAGCTGGCAGCATCTCAAGCGCGCCGCATCAGCAAGCGCCAGCGCTCGCGTTTCGTGGGCTGAATCTCCAGGATCTCCAGCTCGCCTCTTCCCTGGAGCTGCACCCGGTCGCCCGCCGCCAGCTCTTTGCTGGGGCTGGTCACCGGTCGCCAGTTGATCCGCACGGCGCCGCCGCGGATCAGCTCTGCCATGCGGCTGCGCGACAGTCCGAAGCCGGCTGAGGCCACGGCATCCAGGCGTAGGGAGGCCTCCACGCTGCTGAGCTGCTTGGGGATGCGCTGGGCCGGCAGCTGCAGCTGCTCCAGCGGCGTGGCCTCCAGCTGTACCGCCACGGTGCGCACCTGAGCCGTCTGGCCGTGCAGCTGGGTCGCCAGCTCCGGGGTCACCACCAACTGGGCGCCCCTGTCGCCCCGCATCCAGATGTCGCCGATGGCCTCCGGCCCGGCCCCGGCGGCCTCCAGTCCGCGGCGCACATCGGCCGGCTCGGCCGGGTCGAACAGGAAGTTGCCACTGAGCACCAGGCCCATCAGCGGGGCCGCGGCGGCATCGGGCTCCAGCTCGGCACGCTGCAACCGCAGCCGGCGCCGCTCGGCCTGGGGCCAGCCCCCGGCGGAGCTGAGTTCCAGCTCACTGAGGGCCCCGAGGCGCTGCTCGGCCTCCTCGCGCACCTCGGCCGCCATAAAGCCGCTCCACACCGGCTCCCAGGTGCGGATCGCCTGTTCCGCCAGGGCGATCAGCGCTTCCAGTTCCGGCCGGTGGTGGCAGCCCGCCAGCACCTGCTCCCGGGGCAGCACCATGGCGCCTCAGTTCTCGTTGAGGCGCACCACGGCCCTGGGCTTGGCCTCCTGCAGGCGGGTCCAGGGCACCTCAATGCCGCTGGGCATCTCCACCAGCAGCAGCCAGTTGCCCTCCTCGAGCCGGTTGCGCAGGGCGCGGATGCGGTCGTCGGCCTCGGAGGTCACGCTGGCGGCGGCGGCGAAGCTGCCCAGAAAGCCCGAACCCAGCCCCAGCAGCCCTCCGATCAGGTGGGAGCCGATCGGCCCGGCGAAGGCGAAGGTGTCGAGGTCGGTGATGTAGGTGAAGGTGAGACCGGCGAAGAAGCCGAAGGGGATCAGCCAGCGGGCCATGCTGCGCTGCCGTTGCTGGCGGGTGAGGGCGGGGTTGAGATCCGCCACGCTCGCCATCTCGGTTTCACCGCTGCCGATGGCCACCAGCCGCTGGGGAGGCGGGGTGAGCTCGCTCAGCTGCTCCCGCAGCTGCCGCAGCCGCTTGCGCTCCGAGAGCACCACCACCACGCTGCTTCCCACTGGCCATCGGGTTTGGAATGACCCGATTCTCCATGGTGCGTGTGGCCGGCTGTCGGGGGCCTCTCAAGGCCCCTCACTACACTTCACCTCCGGCCGCCCCACCCCGCCGGGTCATGACAAAGGTTCTGGTTTCCGATCCCATTGATCAGACAGGGATCGACATCCTGTCGCAGGTGGCCCAGGTTGACGTGCGCACGGGCCTGCCGCCCGAGCAGCTCAAGGCGATCATCGGCGAGTACGACGCCCTGATGATCCGCTCGGGCACCACCGTGACGGCCGACATCATCGAGGCCGCCGGCAAGCTGCGGATCATCGGCCGCGCTGGCGTGGGGGTCGACAACGTCGACGTGCCCGCCGCCACCAAGCGGGGCGTGATCGTGGTGAATTCTCCCGAGGGCAACACCATTGCCGCGGCGGAACATGCCCTGGCGCTGATGCTCTCGCTCTCGCGCCACGTGCCCCACGCCCACGCCAGCACCATGGCCGGCGGCTGGGACCGCAAGAGCTACGTCGGTAACGAGCTCTACAAGAAGAAACTCGGCGTGGTGGGCCTGGGCAAGATCGGCTCCCACGTGGCCCGGGTGGCCAAGGCCATGGGCATGGAGCTGCTGGCCTACGACCCGTTCGTGTCGCCCGAGCGCGCCCAGCAGATGCAGGTGAAGCTGCTGCCCCTGGCGGAGCTGTTCGCCCAGGCCGACTACGTGAGCCTGCACCTGCCCCGCACTCCGGACACCGAGAACCTGGTGAACGCGGAGCTGTTGAAAACGATGAAGCCCACTGCCCGCATCGTGAACTGCGCCCGCGGCGGCATCATCGATGAGGCGGCCCTGGCGGAGGCGGTGCAGAACGGCGTGATCGCCGGCGCCGCCCTGGATGTGTACGCCAAGGAGCCCCTGGAGGCCGATTCGCCCCTGCGCGGCGTTGGCGAGCGGCTGATCCTCACCCCCCACCTGGGGGCCAGCACCGAGGAGGCCCAGGAGAACGTGGCCATCGATGTGGCCGAACAGATCCGCGATGTGCTGCTGGGCCTGCCCGCCCGCAGCGCCGTGAACATCCCTGGCCTCAATGCCGAGGTGATGGAGCAACTCAAGCCCCATCTGCAGCTGGCCGAAATCCTCGGGCAGCTGCTCAGCCAGCTGGCCGGCGGCCAGATCAGCGAGCTGGAGGTGCGGCTGCAGGGCGAATTTGCCCAGCACCCGGCCCAGCCGCTGGTGATCGCGGCCCTCAAGGGGCTGCTCTCCACCGCCCTGGGCGACAGCATCAACTACGTGAATGCCGGCCTGGAGGCCAAGGAGCGCGGCATCCACGTGCTGGAGGTGAAGGACGACGCGGCCCGCGACTTCGCCGGCGGTTCGTTGCAGCTGAGCTCCAAGGGGGCTAACGGCAACCACACCGTGACCGGAGCCGTGTTCGCCGAGGGTGAACTGCGCATCACCAGCATCGATGAGTTCCCGGTGAACGTGGCCCCCAGCCGTCACATGCTGTTCACCCGCCACCGCGACATGCCCGGCATCATCGGCCAACTCGGCTCGGTGCTGGGCGAGCACAACGTGAACATCGCCTCGATGCAGGTGGGCCGCCGCATCGTGCGCGGCGATGCCGTGATGGTGCTGAGCGTGGACGACCCCATCCCCGCCAGCCTGCTGGCCACGATCCACCAGATCAACGGCATCCAGGAAGCCCACCCGGTCACCCTCTGAGGCCCTCCATGGCTGTTCCCTCGCCCATGGCTGTTCCCTCGCCCATGGCTGTTCTCGCCTGGTGGCGCCTGGAACTTCCCGCGCTGCCGGAGCTCGAGGAATCGCTGCTCTGGAAGCTCAACAGCCTGGGCATTCCCCGGGTGGCGGTGCGCCACAGGCCCGAGGCGCCCCAGCAGCGCCGGCTGGTGGCCTGGCTGCCGGAGGTCGACTGGCCTGAGGCCGAGCGCCGGCAGCTGGAGGCGGCCCTGGCTCCTCTGGCCGAGACCTTCGGCCTGGCCCTGCCGCCAATCCACTGGGAGCACCAGCTGGATGAGGACTGGAGCCTGAGCTGGAAGCAGCACTGGGAGCCCGATCCCGTGGGCCAGCGCCTGCTGATCCTGCCGGCCTGGCTGGACTTGCCCCCGGAACATGCCGATCGCCTGGTGATCCGCATGGATCCCGGCAGCGCCTTCGGAACCGGCAGCCACCCCACCACCCGCCTCTGCCTGGAGGCCCTCGAAGAGCTCGATCTGGCAGGCCAGCGGGTGGCAGACCTGGGCTGTGGCAGCGGCATCCTCGGCATCGCGGCCCTCCTGCAAGGTGCCCGCTCTGTGGCGGCGGCCGACACCGATTCCCTGGCTGTGCGCGCCACCCGTGACAACGCGGCGGTGAGTGGCTTCCAGGATCAGCTCACGGTGGAGCTGGGCTCGGTGGAGACCCTGGCGGGGCTGCTGGCCGGTGAGCCGGCGGATCTGCTGCTCTGCAACATCCTGGCGCCGGTGATCGAGGCCCTCTGTCCGGCCTTCGCCAGCGTTCTGGCTCCTTCGGGGCTTGGCTTGCTAAGCGGCCTGCTGGTGGACCAGGCGCCGCGGCTGCAGCAGGTGCTGGCCGAGCAGGGCTGGCGGGCCGAGCTCACGGGGCAGCAGAGCCAGTGGGGCCTGATGACCATCCGGCGGGCGACGGGCATGCCCGCCGCGTCCGATGTTGCATAAGTCACGCTGATCTGTGACCACCGTTCTGATTGGGCTTCACCGCGTCGAGGCGCCAGAACCCCGGGAAGCACCCCTGGCGGATGTAGGAAGGTGCGGTCCTACAGGCCCGGTTCACCCCAGGCGCCTGTGAGCCCCAATCCCTTCCATGGCTTCCTACAAGGTCACCCTCATCAGCGAGGCAGAGGGCCTCAACAAGACCATCGAGGTTCCCGACGACCAGTACATCCTCGACGCCGCTGAAGAGCAGGG
>Ga0315899_10000181_pt1 | contig 78746 bp, 72 predicted proteins | sample LakEriMetagenome_2_FD_203518 | JGI IMG/M metagenome (GOLD analysis project Ga0315899, IMG submission 203518) | Freshwater fungal communities from buoy surface, Lake Erie, Ohio, United States - Buoy 4 MA112 | ecosystem: Environmental > Aquatic > Freshwater > Lake | place: USA: Lake Erie, Ohio... | reverse complement strand
CATTCTGGATGGATTGCATCCTTGGCAGGGTTCCCGGAAACAAAATACCGGCTCCCAGCATAATTCCGGCGGCTCCCTCTATCACCATAGACAGTATTTCCAGCGTACCATGCTGATAAACGGTTAAAATATATTCACCGGTTAAGCCCCGAGAGGTGAAGAGGTAAGTAAACACACCCAGGACAATCCCATTTAGCAAAAGCAGATACAATGTTCCCACACAGAAAAGGGCTCCAAAAACAAAGAAGTAGAATCCGACCCGTAGGTTATTGGTGGCAATTTGTAAAAACATTTCTCCTGCAGATTCGTCTTTATACACCCCAAGCGGGTCTCCCTTGGCTATGTTGTCCTCTGTCATGCTCACATAACCGCTACCCAGTACTGTAATGGCAAATTGTTTGTCCTGCCGGGTGCCAAAGAAACCCACTAAAAAGCCCATTAAAACCGTGATAAGCGCGATGAGCATGTATTTTCTCGCACTCCAGTGAATGCGTGGTGCAGTCTGAGTAAAAAACTCCCGAATAACTTTTCTGCTTATAGGACGGCTGCGATAAATACGATCATAAACCGGAGTCAGTAAATTATTTAGAAAGACCCTAACGGACCTGTTTGGGAAATACGTCCTGGAGTATGCCAGATCATCATTAAGTTCAAGAAATGCCCTTTCCAGCTCATCCGGGGCAATGTTTTTAAACCGCATGTCTTCCTCAAACTGTTGCCATTTCTCACCATTGCGATTTATAAATTTCGACTCACGCATTTCCCAATGCAAGGATAAGGAATTTCGAGGGCATTTTTTGGTAAAAAACCGGCTTGCCCGGGGTAACTTTGCAAACAGATGGCCCGCACCATAGAAATAGTAACTGCACAACAGGTTGTTCTGAGCTATGATCTGGCATCAATTGGTGCAAGAGCTGTGGCGACCCTCACAGATCTGTTCATTCAGTTTCTTGCCCTCATCATATTGGGTTTTTCACTTGGGGGCACTCAGCTGGGCGGATGGCTGATGTTTGCGGTCATCACCCTGTATCATTTTTCCTTTGAAGCATTTATGAATGGCCGTTCACCCGGAAAACTCATTACCGGTATCCGGGTAATGCGCACCGATGGTGCAGCACTGGGTTTTACCGACTGTTTTTTGCGATGGATTATGCGCCCGCTTGACTTTACGTTTTCTGCCGGGTCACTGGCATTATTCCTGGCACTGGGTTCTGAAAAACGTCAGCGGCTGGGTGACCTGATGGCCGGTACCGCTGTACTGAGCCGCAAATACCACCTAGATTACCGTTTCAAAGATTTGCTAAGACTACATGAAAGCCGCAGTGATATTGAGGTACAGTGGCCACAACTCAGGCATATTGAAGAAAAACATATTCTGCTGATTAAAAACACCCTGCATGCGTCTGAAGATTATACCCGACAGGTGTACGAAAAAGCCCTCAATATCTGTGCAGACAAAATTGCCGGACTGCTTGAATTGCCGGAAACCCCAAAAAACACCCGAGCATTTCTTAATCAGGTAGTAGAGGAATATATTGTACTGACCCGGTAAGTCCTACCCTTCAATATTCGTATTTTTGTACCATGAAACTGGTAACCTTTGCTCATAACGGGGAGGCCTCTGTAGGGCTTTTCACCAACAACGCACTGTATTCGCTGCATACCATCAATCCCGTTTTGCCCAAAGATATGGCATCTTTTTTAAAAGATTGGGAGACCAACAGCGCCCTGGCGCGCGGTATTGAAGTGGAAATCCATGCGGGAAAACACGCATCGGTTGCCATGGCCTATAACCCTGCTAATTTGCTGGCACCCGTGCCCAATCCAAGCAGTTGCAGAGACGGATATGCCTTCCGTCAGCATGTAGCAGCCGCTCGCCGAAACCGCGGGGTACCCATGATACCGGAATTTGACATGTATCCGATTTTCTATTTCACCAACCATCAAGCCATTCAAGGTCCCGGCGATATCTATTGCATGCCCGATCACTTTGAAAAACTGGACTTTGAACTGGAAGCCGCTGTGGTGATTGGTAAAAAGGGCCGCAATATCAAATCCGCTGAGGCCGACAACTATATTGCCGGCTACATGATTATGAATGATATGAGTGCACGCCGACTGCAAATGGAGGAAATGTTGCTGAACCTCGGACCGGCAAAGGGTAAAGATTTTAGCACTGTTATCGGGCCATGGCTGGTAACCCCGGATGAGCTGGAACCCTACCGCATATCGGCCAAACCCGGGCACACCGGCGCCAGTTATAACCTTCGCATGACCTGCACGGTTAACGGCATACAGGTGAGTGAAGGCAATATGGGCGATATGGACTGGACTTTTGCCGAAATCATTGAACGTTGTGCTTACGGCGCTGATATTCACCCCGGCGATGTCATTGGCAGCGGCACCGTGGGTACCGGCTGCTTTTTGGAACTAAACGGCACCGGCAAATTACAAGATCCCAACTATAAAGAACAGTGGCTGCAGGACGGTGATGAAGTGGTTCTGACCATAGATGGTTTGGGAACACTGCACAATACCATCCGTAAGGAAAATTCCGATTTCAGCATTCTGGTGCTGAAGAAACAGCCTTTGGATTAAATTAATAATGAAATCTCCAGACCAGCCCCAGCACAAAACGCTGTGGCTCTATAGCATAGCCCTGTGCTGACATAAACGCATTGGATACCCCGTAATTCACGAGGTAATTATTGATGTGTGCCATTTTAAAGGTCACAATTACTATTTTAATCTCTCCGGTAAAAAACACATCTGCCACGGGGTAATTGCCACCGGGCCTGCCGGCATTGCGAATGTAAAAATTAGCCATGTCGGGGCGATACGCCCAGGCAATATGCTCGCTTTGCCAGGCCACATCTACCCCAAAACGGGCATGCAGCGCCTTTTTAAACATGTAACCCTGCACATATATACTGCTGAGTGTGCTAAACCGGGGCGCTGACCAAACCGTTTCATCCGAAATGTTTTGAAGGTAAAAAATATGATCGGTGTGAAGTTTACCCGCCTGCAAATGAACATGGCCCCGTATTTGCCGGTATGTGAGTTCCGCTGAACGCCTGAAAATTGCGTCTCCGCCATTATAAATCATGCCTTCAGCGCTTCCTGATACGTATGCCAAAGATAGTCTGTTGCTTTTCCCTGAATAAGAAATACCCAACTCAGCGGCCGTTGTTTTTACCGCCGGCCAGGCATTGCTGATTCGAAATTGATTGCTGAAAAACCGCTGCTGAAATAATCCCGGCATGGCTTTTTGTGACTGATAACGCAAGGCAAGTGCCCAGCGTTTGGCCATAGTCCATTGACCACCCAACCTAAGATTGTAATCCCCTTGGTTGTATCCACTCAGATAGGTGGCTGCTTCGGCCTGCCACTCCCATTTTTTGCCCTGCCCGTAAGCATGAGCATGGAGACCCTGCGACATATTTTCATCTTTACCCGACAATAAATATTTTGCGCTGTAACTCATCCATTCGTGAGAATACCATGCCCTCAAATCTATCAATAGTGCAGTGTTTTTAATATAATAACCCAGCCCGATTCGATTACTGAGTCCGTTCCATGCGCTGCTGTCATTCAGACTGTCTGCACTGCGGTATGTTTGGGCTCCATAAAAACCGGTATCCCTGCGTGAATCGAGATATCGGTAAGAGGTGCGGGTCCAGTCTGCCCGGTGAAACAGATAGGGCATCCCCTTACCAAAGGTATACTGGGTTTCTGCCAGATGATGACGGTTTGCATACACTGACTGCGCCGTACTGAGCCGGGAACTGTAATTGCCGCGGGTATTGAAACTATAACGAGGTTGTGTATCTATGACATTATCAAAAAACAACAATGTATCATTATCCAACCCGCCATTTTCCAGCCGCCTGGCTCGATTCCAGGAAAGAATGGCAAACTGCTTCAGACGGCCATTTTTGGAAGTGTAATAACTGCCAAGAGCAGTTCCCCTGTGCAAATGGTCCTGTTTGCTGTTTATGTAGTATTCTTTGTTGTTTACACTTCTGTAATCGAGTGCAATGTTCCAGTTTTTGCGGATATTTTGGGTGTGTTGTGCCTGCAGGGCAATAAATCCACTCCCCCCTTGCTGATAATTAAAGCGGGTGAAAGGCATCTTGGCACGATAGAACGTAAATGTTTCTGGACTCACATCCTGAAAGACGTAGGGATTAAAACACGTCTGCAGTCCTGCATTGACAAATGGATGAATCAACAGCGATTTTTGGGGTGATGCATAATGGCCCAAATCTACATAGGGCAGACCGGTTGCTCTGGCCCTGTCATAACGCTGAACCATAGGCAAGGTGCTATCCCATGCCACAAAAGAGTCCCTTCCTGCACTAAGGTCTGTGAAGCGCGCCGAGCCGGGATCTGCGCGAACTCCGGTAATCTTGCGCATACTGTCTGTCCGGCCTTGCGGCGTTTCACGTTCCATTCTGCCAAAACCACCCGGTATCTGGGCATGCAGGAGTAACCCTGAAATTCCCAATAGCAGTGACACCGACAAACGCAACATGGATGCAAAATTGCAGGTTTTTTTCGGCTTTATTGTGGTTTTGCCCGACGAATTCCCCAAAAGGACAGCAGAATGCCTCAGGGGTTGCCGTACATTTGCTGCTATGTCATTTGGAACTGCCGCGCTGTTGAGTTTTCTGTGGTCCACCGTAAAATATCTGATTGGGGTCGGCGTGGCTTTGGCCGGTTTTCACGATCCGCTCTTTGGGTGGATTTTCACCTCGGCCGGTGCATTTCTGGGCGTTGTTTTGTTTACTTACAGCGAATATTGGCTGGAAAGCTACCTAAAAAAATTCAGCAAAAGCAAAAAGCGTTTCACCAAAACCAACCGGCGGCTGGTTTGGATGCGGCTGCACGGCGGACTTCCACTCATTGCCATGCTCACCCCTCTTATCCTCAGCATTCCTGTGGGTACCTTGCTTTGTACAACCTTCATCCAGGAAAAACACAAAATCATCCTATGGCAAAGCATAAGCATCGCATTTTGGGGTACCTTAATTTTTGGTTCACTGCTGTTTTTCGATGTCAACTTAGTGCAATACCTACAGCGATTGAATTTGGTTTAGGGCTCAAAGCCCTATATTCGCAATATTGTGCGAAATTTAGTCTTATTATATGCCTTTGTGGCTCTTACCACGGTTGCTTGCAGCCGTAAGACTGCTCGGTGGGACAACAACGTTGCTGTACCCCTGTTCAGCACCGAAATGACCCTAAATGATGTGGACAGGCGCTTTCTGGTCAACAATGCCTCCGATAGCGGGTATACCCTGATATACGACAATCTGGTTTACAATGCCCGCAGTCTCAGGGTTACCGCACCCGATACCAGCTTGAATACTGCCTTCACCCTGCGCCGCCTTAAACTCAGCGACCGAAGCATTGTGCAACGCATTACACTGGCGCAGATTAACCCTACTTTCCGCCTACTTGACGGTCAAACCATTGGAGTTCCTGCACAGAATCAAACTAACCTAAGCCCGGTAGACATTGATGCATCGGCGTTTTTTGAAACCGCCACCCTCGATTCGGGATTTTTGGATATTTCCATCAACAATGAACTGCCCGTAAAGGTCTCCCTGCTGGTATTTGAACTGCAGAACGCATCAGACGGTTCGGTTGTGGCCAAAGACTCGTTCCTGAATATCAATCAGGGTTCAAGTGCTACCAAAAGCATCAGCTTGCGTAACAAGACCGTAAACAAAGGACTTAAAGGTGTAATCCGCCATCTGATAACCGAAGCCAGCAATGGACCTGTACTCATCAACGCGTCCAAAGGGGTGGAAGTTACGCTCACGGTGCGCAATTTGCGCCCCCGTGATGCCATCGCTGCTTTTCCCAACCAAAATGTGATAGAGCAGGATGAGGCACTGGTGCTGGATATGGGTGGTCCACAGGTGAAATTCTTCAAGGTTAAACAGGGTTGGTTAAGACTCAAAGTGGAATCTACCATACAGGAAAACATGACCATGGTGCTCAAAATCCCATCGGCCAGTCTGAATGGAGTGCCCCTTGAGCGCGTGGTGAAAATGCCGGGCGCCAAGCCAGGTACCACTGAACGCAAAGAGGAAACCGTGGATATGAGCGGTTATTTGCTCGATTACCGGGGACGGGATCCCAATGTAAAAGATACCGTAAATACGTTTCATCAGATAATGATTGTGTCGCTGGACAGCAGCGGCCGTAAGGTACAGGTTACACTCAATGACAGTCTGCGAATCTATTATGCGCTCACAGATTTGCTGCCCGAGTACGCCACAGGTTATATGGGTCAAACCCTTAATAACTCCGTTGGAAAGGCCCCGTTTGTCCTCTTCAAAGGGGCTGATGGTAATATTGTATTTAAGGATTTCAAGGCCTCTGTGCTGGTGAAGAACAGTATCGGTGCCGAAGGCAGGGTGCGGGTAAAATCGCTGGAAAGCGAAAATGTTTTTAGTGGCAATAAAGTAAAATTGAGCGCCTCTCCCCTTAATAATGATGTACTTATTGGCCCTGCACCCTTCAATTATGGAGAAACCACAGACAAACAGGTAGTACTTGATGGCAGCAATTCCAACATCAAGGCATTTGTAGAGAATTTGCCCCAGCTTATCCATTACGATATCGACATAGAAACCAATCCCAATGGCAATGTCAGCAACTGGAAAGACTTTGTATTTGACAATTCAAGTGCCGACATTTACCTCCGGCTGGAAGCGCCTGTGAGCTTTACCGTAGGCGGATTGAATCTCCGTGATACCCAGGGTATAGAAGCAGCCAGTGTTCCTCAGGTACAGCGAGTGAAAAGTGCAACTATAATTTTTGATGTGGAAAATGATTATCCGTTCGAGGTAGATATGGCCTTTTCCCTGTTGGATCAATATGGCAATGCATTAGGCGATGTCACGGTAAATCCAGGGACCATTATGGCCGGCAAAACCACGCCTTCCGGTGAACCCATGGCCGCATCCAGAACGGTGTTGCGGGCAAATATTCCCCGAGAACGCATAGAGTCCCTTAGAAAGTCACATGCTGTGGCCATTAAAGCCCGGGTGGTGGGAAATGGCACACAGCAAAAGATATATAACACCTATAAACTCAGGGTAAAAACCAGTCTGCAAGCCGAGTATGAAGCACAGTTTTAAATTCCTTTTGGGGTTGCTACTGGCAGCCCAAACATTGCAGGCACAGAAAAATGACAACACCAAAGTGCCCGAAATAGCGGCCAAAAACGATACGTCTGTTAACCTGCCATCTAGAGATACTGTTTATACCATACAATCCAAAATGATAGCGGTTTCCATATCAAGCGAAAGCGGCTCTGCCGGAATGCCACTGTCCATTACAGGTCGTTTTTTGCTGGGGGGGTATATTCCTTCAGAACGCATTTCCCAAACCGAAGCTCGGTTAAAATCGCAGGTTAGCGGGGGAATTGCTTCAACCATGCAGCTGAATGTTTCTGACAAGTTCTTTATACGCCGTCATCAGATGGGTGGTATTCGCTTTAATGATGATGCTTTCCGGCTGGTTTTTCAAGGCAACGGCGCGTATTTAGGACAAACCCTGGATGCACGTATCAAAAAAGCAACACAGTGGGATGTGCTGGAGCTGGGTTTTGGATTTGAAAAATCCAAAAATTTACTTCATGGAAAAGGCAAGGTTACTTACAAAGGAAGCATCAACCCAGGATGGTTGCGCAGTTACAGCGCTGTTAATAATTTTAGGGCACAGGTCTTCACAGACACCCTGGCCCAGCATGTAGATGTGCTTTGGGGTGGTAATGTGCAGCGTGCCCAAGGCGGATTTGGCCTTACTATCAATTCCGGTATCACTTATGATTTCAGTTCCGGACCATGGAAAATGGTTTTCGTAGGTTTGGAAAATGCCGGATTGTATTATACCAATGACCTCAAAACATACGGCCGCTTGCCGGGTATGGCAGACAGTACGGTACGCCTCCAATCTGCCAGTACTTCACTTAACCGTATTTTCCGTGGCGACTGGTTGGGTGACCGCATTGATACCATTAAAAGGCAAATTGGACTGGATAGCAGCCGTAAATCGAACACCCTGTTAGCCCCTTTTGCAGTCTACCTCGCCGCGAATCATGAAAAATGGGGCTTCGTTAGATTGAGCTATCGAAATTTACCGGGATATCTGCCCCGGCTTGATTATCAGCCCAAAATCAAATTGGGTATTGGTGCGCTTCGATTTTACCCCAGTGTAAGCCTGGGCGGTTTTGATACCTGGAATATTAATTTACTGAGTTACTGGACATGGAAACCCATACAGCGTGGCGGATTGCAGGTAAATATGCGCCTCGAAGGCCTGGAAAGTCTGGTGATGCCGAGTCGTCTCAATGGCTTTGGGGCTTTGGTTACCCTTCGGGTTAGATTGTAATACACATTTGTACCTTCATTTACCGGGGTAGCTGCGCTCGCCGGCGCGGACAAATACCGGAATGAAATGAGATGCAGGTACCAAAGGGCATGCATAGTTATGATTGTAATGGCAGTAGGGATTGAAAGCACGGTTAAAATCCAGCACGACGTCGTCGGAACCGGCATGCTGAAATTCAATATAACGTCCCCCCTGATAACTCTCTTTGCCATTGGTTGAATCCCGAAACATAATAAAAAAGGCGGTTTCCGCGGAATCCTCAAAATAGGCCTCTATCTCACATTCACGATTTTGAATGCGGAATTTAAATGTTCCCGCAACCTTGTAAACCCGCTTCTTACCTTTGGAATCAGGCAGCGTTACCCAATTGCCGGAATGGCGCTTATCCCAGCGACAATTGACTTTCCATTCGGTAGATACCGGATAATATTGCAAACCACTAAAATCTTCCTGTACATCCCTGAATGGGCTATTGGGCGACATAGCAAAAGCAGCGTCCTTCTGCTGTCGCTCGTGGATTACGGCGTTTGTATAAATGCTGTCAGACTGCTCCTTATCACGAACATCCTCGTTGCTATGACAAGCCATAAATAGCAACGACAATAGCACACACCCAATGCTTTTTCTCATGTTCCGTGCAAATTTGCGTAATTTCGCAAACAGTTGAAAGCCATTCTGCAGTTTTATCGTCATGCGCGGCCCTACAAAGGGCTGATTTTTCTGAATTTCGGCTTTAACCTGTTGTATATACTGCTTCACCTCAGCACCCTGCTCATGATTATGCCGGTGCTAAAGTTCCTATTTAAGCCCAACGATGCGGCACCCGGCCTGGACACCAAAGGGCTTGAGGTAGGCAACTGGTTCGCGGCACGTTACGAAGCATTCATACACTGGTTTGGCGGGATGGCTAAAGGGGATCCCCTAAGGGCGCTGGCATTTTTGTGTGCGGCACTGGTCATTATTACTGTTGTTAAAAACCTGAGTCGATTTGCTGCCATGAGTGTGATGGCCAAATTGCGCAATATGGCGGTTCGCGATATGCGAATGAACATCTACAATCGCTGTCTGGAACTGCCTGTGGCCTATTTCAATGAAGAACGAAAGGGTGACTTGCTCTCGCGCATGAGCAACGATATGAAAGAGATCGAATTTGCGCTTATGGTATCCCTGGAAGCACTCTACATGCAGCCACTGACCATATTACTATTTCTCTGTGCGCTGATTTTTTTATCTCCCCAACTTACCCTTTATATTGTTATTTTCCTTCCGCTTACCGCGATTTTTATTGGACTATTAAGCCGCAGCCTGCGGAAAAAAAGTACCCGTAATCAGGAACTGGCAGGTCGCATAATGTCATCTTTTGAAGAAAGCATCAGCGGCATGCGCATCATCAAAGCATTCAACGCCGCCGGGTTTTTTCGTAAAAAATACAGTGAGGAAGATTGGTCCTATACCCGCAACAATATTGGTGTGCAGCGACGGTATGATTTATCCTCACCGCTCAGCGAAACCATTGGAATATCGGTATCGGCAGCGCTGCTTTGGCTGGGGGGTAACATGGTTTTCGGCGGAACGCTAAATCCGGAGTTTTTTCTCACCTATTTTGCCATATTCAGCCAGCTCATCAATCCGTTCAAGGCATTGAGTTCATCGTATTCTGCGGCGGTGCGCGGACAGGCCAGTCTGCACCGCATCGAAGAACTGGTGAATGCACCTGTGCGGGTTCAGGATCCGATTTATCCCAAAGTTCCTTCTTTTGAACACAGCATTGAATTTAGGGATGTTTCATTTGGCTATGACCCCAGCAAAGCTGTTCTGCACAACATTAATTTGACCATTAAAAAAGGGCAAACCATTGCCCTGGTAGGCCCAAGTGGAGCGGGTAAAACAACCTTCACTGATTTAATAGCGCGTTTTTACGACGTGGATTCCGGCAGCATTTTACTGGACGGACATGATTTGCGTGAGTTTCGGCAGGATGACCTTAGGCAGCTGATGGGCATGGTAAGTCAGGAAAGTATTTTGTTTAATGAATCCGTGCGCAACAACATTGCACTGGGAAAACCGGAAGCCGACGAAAAGGCGGTTACAGATGCGGCCAAAGCGGCTTATGCACACGAGTTTATCGAACAACTTGAGCAAGGCTACCATTCCAATATCGGGGAGCGTGGCAGTAAACTAAGCGGCGGGCAAAGACAACGCTTGGGCATTGCAAGGGCATTGCTCAAAGATCCGCAGATTCTCATTTTGGACGAGGCCACCAGTGCACTTGACAGCCAAAGCGAAAAGGCCGTGCAGGCCGCACTGGAAAAACTAATGCAGAACCGCACCAGCATTATCATAGCACATCGTTTGAGCACGGTTACCCACGCAGATTTAATTGTGGTCATGGATCAGGGCCGCATTACGGAAGTCGGCAACCATGAAGAGCTCCTGGCCCAAAAGGGGTTGTATCACAAACTCATCCAGTTGCAACAGCTGGCATAATTAATACCGTTCAGGTATTAAACCAGTATACCCACTTAAACGCCAGACTTCTGTTCTTAGTGAGGAAGCGGGGCTCATAGTTCTCGGAATACACCACAAAAAAGTCACTCATGGGTCTGTATCGCCATTGGTAACGGACGTTTACATTCACATTTTCTGCTTGGGTGTTGTACTGCAAAAAAGCGGTAAAATACATAGTGGTGCTAAGACTATACTCTGTTTTTGCCCCAATGAGATTGAGGGTAGATTTTCCAAGTTCGGGAATATCAATATTAATACGGCGGTAATTGAGGGTAAACAGAAATCTTGGCTGAAGGCGGTATTGCACAGCTCCGGTGATGGAAAACTTATCACCGCCGAAGTACGAACCATACTGGCATTCCAATGAACCATTCAAGGGCTTCCGATTGTTGCTAATTGCAGATGCTGACACGCTCTGAAAATGGTATTCACCGGTAGAAAGAAATTGTGTATCTCTGGCATTCACCGGATTAAAGGGCTGAAATAACCAGAAAAACTCTCGGTTGGCGGCCAATCGGAAACTGGCACTGTTTTGCAACATCACTTTTCCAGAAAGGGTGGAAATTGCCTCTGTTATCCTGTAATTACTATCGGTATAGGTGCTGTTATACAGGTTAAACGAAAAGTTGTTAATCACACGGCTTTTGGGATAAAAAACCCGGCTGATCATGGGTTCCAGGCGGCCATAACTCATGAAAAAAGTTTTACGCAGCGCGGGGTCATAGTTTTCAATGCGTGGCACAAATCCCGTTGGGGCCCGAAACTTGCCTGAAACATACTCATGGTTCCACATGGCCTCCCATTTCAGGGTGCGATAAAAAAGATAGGAGGCATGGGCATATCCTCTGTTGGATTTCAGGCCTTCATAGAGGGCCTTTTGCACAAATGCCTTACCCACCCAGCGATTGTTGGGGGTGAGCAAATTAAACTCAAGCCCTGCCACAGAATTGCGCTTTGCATTCACAGCACCTACCGCCTGCTCGCTCACCAAAATTCCCCCGAGATAACTGGCAGCCAGTATTTTCCGCTGAAATGCAGCCACAGCATAGTTTTTAGCCGGATTAAGCGAGTCGATCCTTCGGGTTTGCACATTCATAATACCCACCCTAAGGTCTTTTCCGATTTTACCGGTTATTCTGGCACCCGCATCAATGGGGATGTTGCCCGCCTGAGAAAGGCCTATACGACGGCTAAAGAAGGGCCGTATTTGACGAAAACCAAACTGGGCGAATAGATCACTGTTTTCAATAAAAAACTGTCTCCTTTCGGGGAAAAACAAGGAAAACCGGGTCAGGTTGATTTGTTGCTCATCCACATCCACCTGGGCAAAGTCCGGGTTTAGTGTCACATCCAAGTTCAGGGATGAACTCAGGCCTACCTTGGCATCCAGCCCAATCCTGGGGGTGTTATCCTTCAGAAACTCTCCCTTTTCGCCTGTAGCAAGACTGCTTGCATAAGGAATGAGGGCAATATTGGGTCCCTTTCTGGCGGGCGGCTTCGGCCATTCCAGGGCTCCGGTAAACAAAAGAGAACTGATATTGAACATCCGTGGTACTTTAATCCAAGTACTTACTTCATTATTTCGAAAATCTGCCCGCGCCACATTAAACCGCCAGTTATTAAGTCCATCGGGAAAACGCAGGGATTTAAAGGGTATTTCAAATTCAGCAAACCATGTATCGCGGGTAATGCGGGTAGCGCTATACCAAATCTGATCCCAGGCAGTAGACACCCCAAATCCGCCACCATTTTCTACAGAACCCTCCCGCTGTGCATTTTGAGGGGTAACCCCAAATGAGAAGCCATTTTGACCGTCTCCAAACGGACTTAACGTGAGTACCACGGCATCACTTTGGGTAATGCTAAAATCCCGCTTCAGACTCTGCACCACAAAGGGTTTGTCCGGGTTGCGGTTTACACAGATGAAAGCTGCATACAGCCGTTGTTCATCATATGCCAGCATAAAACCGGTCCGCGTCAGCGATTCGGAGGTGTCGTAAGGAAAATGTTGTATAAAACGATTTTGCAATGGCGCTTTTTGCCAGACGGCTTCCGTCAAATTGCCATCAATAATAATGTTTTCCTCTGTATTCTGAATGGGATATACCTGAGCGAATGCATCAAGGGATGTTATTATAAACAGAATGGTAAGAGGATTCCGCAAGGACAATTAATCTTTATTGGCTACGTTTCGCTTTTCAACAGCATTCATTCTGTTAATCTGCTCGTATTGGCTTTTCCTGGCATAAGGAACATAGAACCGAAGCACACTGCCTGCCATAAGCGTATTGTTTCTGATTCCATTCCATGATTTCATCTCCGTTATGGTGCAGTCAAAAACATCGGACAGGGTATAAAAGCCATCCACGGGTTTCACTTTATATATTACCCATACTTTGGCCGGTGGAACCGGTGGTGAAGAAGCAGAAGAACCATTGTTTGACGGCTCCACGCCCCTTTCGCCTCGGGGTTTTATTTCTATATATGTAATACTGTCCTTTACGGTGATTATGGTATCATACACAATTGGAGGCGCACTTTTTTGTTGTATCATGATGCATAAACTATCCCTCACTTTCAGGTATGCGGCGTGCTTGGCGGCCGGAATATGAAAAGTAGCCGGTTCACCAAACCAGGGAATGACATTGGACTTAAATTCCGGGTTTATTTGTTGAAGCTCTCCGGATGTAATGCCAGTTTTTTCTTCAAAAAAAGTAAAAGGGAGCAGGCATCGGGCGGTGGCGGTATCGGCCTTCATCATCGGGTAAACGTCTTTGCTGAGCCCGGTCTCTTCAAAATGATACATCACCACCAGGGTAGCATAAAAATTTACGATGTGTTGTTGTTCCTCGGGTGTGAGGTGTTTATAGATATCCTCAAACTTAAGGCTGTTTCCTGCTTGCCTGATGGCCTGATTCAACCGAACCGCACCAATTCGGAACGCCACGATGGTTTTTAGCCAGTCGCGATAAATTCCCTGAAGGTCTTTAATATAGTGGCATGCCGCATCGGAGGATGCTGAAAGTGACCGTCTCTCATCCAGAATGGAAGTTTGTTTCAGCCCATATTTTTTGCCCATGCTGAAATTGAGTGGCCATATTCCTGTGGAACCTTCTGCGTCGGTATATCGGGTGTTTAGGCCTGTGTTGGCCGCAGGTAAAAACCGGATAAACCAGGGCAAAGAATAAATCTGACGGGCATTGTCTATGTAGGGCTGAAAGGCCGACTGTTTTCCAACCAAGGCGGATGTAATGCGGTTTGGGTTGAGCAGCAGCGTATCTATTTTGCGTTGCACCGCTGCATTATAAAAATGCGGCAGGCCTACTTGTTCGAAGGCGCGAATGCGGTTTTCCCAAACATTGGCGTTAAGGCCATTACAAAGAAGAGTAAATGCAAGCAGCAGCAGAACAGAAAACCTCATGAATTGCAGATACGAAGGATTTCAGATGATACATCAAAGAGTTTTTGTTCCTCAAAATCCCCACACATTAACTGCATTCCCAGGGGCAAACCTGTGGCTGTTTTTGCCACAGGAATACTGATGGCGCAGTTTCCGGCAATATTTGCCTGAACGGTAAACAAGTCTGCCAGATACATGGCAATGGGGTCTTTGGATTTTTCACCCAGCTTAAATGCCGGTGTGCTGGTGGTGGGAATCAGGATGGCATCAGCGCCCGACAAAACTTCGCGGGTCTTATTTTGGATGATGCGCCTTACTTTCTGAGCTTTGCTGTAATAAGCATCATAATAATCGCTGCTTAAAACAAAAGTTCCCAGCATAATTCTCCTTTTCACCTCTTCTCCAAAACCTTCGCTCCGGCTGAGGGTAAAAGTAGATTCCAGGTCTTTGGCATGCTGACTCCTGTGGCCGTATAGCAGCCCGCTGTAGCGGCTCAGGTTACTGCTGGCTTCTGCTGTGGTAAGCACATAATAGGTTGGTACCAGATAATCCAGGTACTCAAAGTCAAAATAGGTAACGGTGTGCCCTTGGTCAATCAGGGATTTAATCAAGGATTCAGTTTCACTTTTTACATTGGCATCCAAACCCGGATGTTCTATGGCCTGCCGCATTACGGCAAAAGTGTATTTACCTGCAGATTGATTAGCATGATACTGTGGAGCAGGCCTGTCAGAAACGGTAGCATCCCGCTCATCGGGACCTGCCATGATTTCCGTCAGCAATATATTATCCTCCAGCGAGTGGGTAAGGGGCCCAATCTGGTCAAAACTGCTGGCATACGCAAGCAGCCCCCAGCGGCTGATGAGACCATAGGTGGGTTTTAGGCCAAATAATCCGCAGAATGCAGCCGGCTGTCGTATAGATCCGCCGGTATCACTGCCCAGGGAAGCGTGAACAAGATGGGCTTGAACGGCAACAGCACTACCGCCGCTGCTACCCCCGGGAACCCGCTCCGGGTCTATGGCATTGCGCACAGGACCAAATGCAGAATTTTCATTAGAGGCGCCCATGGCAAACTCATCACAGTTGGTACGACCCAGGATGATGGCATCCTCGTCCAGCAAACGCTGAACAGCCGTAGCTGTGAATACGCTTTCAAAACCCTGTAAAATATTGCTTGCAGCCGATACTTTATGTCCTTTGTAAGCCAGGTTGTCTTTCAGGGCAATGACAGCACCTGCGAGGCGTCCGGGGGTTCCGGATTTAAATTTTTGATCGATTACAGCGGCCTTTTCAAGCGCTTCCTCTGCCCATACCTCCAGGAATGCATTGAGGTGTTTATTTTCTTCAATTCGGGCAATATACGATCTGACCAGCTGCACGCAGTTGGTTTTACCCGACCGGATGTCGGCCTGAATGTCGGAGATACGCCGATAATTGCTCAAGCTTCTGTCTTGCTCTTGTTGGGGTCTTCGTCCATGCCCTTGCGAATTTCGCTGGACACGTTGTTTTTGGCATCGTTAAATTCACGAACACCACGACCCAGGCCACGCATCAGTTCAGGGATTTTACGTCCGCCAAACAACAACAGCACGATAACCAAAATCATGATGATTTCGCCGGTACCCATATTGCCAAGAAAAAGGATAGTACTCATGTTTGAAATTTTGTTCAAAGTTACCACTAAACCGCGGCATTGTCAAAGAAAAACATACTACAAAGCGGGTTTATGCGGCAACAAACCTTGTATTTATTATTTTTGCCGTGATAAACCACTATGGCAACCGTTAATGATCTGCTGACCCAACTGAAAGACCAGCTGGAAAAAAACCTCTCCCACACCCATCAAGAATTTTCACGCATTCGTGCCGGAAAAGCCACCCCCAACATGCTGGATGGTGTTATGGTAGAATACTATGGAGCTCCAACGCCCTTGAATCAGGTGGCGAACGTGGGTACCCCCGATGCCAGAACTTTGGCCATACAGCCATGGGATAAATCACTGATTCGCCCCATTGAAACGGCCATCATCAATAGCAACCTGGGGTTTGCCCCTCAAAATGACGGAGAAATGATCCGAATAAACGTACCGGCCTTAACCGAAGATCGGAGAAAAGATTTGGTCAAAATGGCCAAAGCAGAAGCGGAAAACAGCAAAGTGGGCATACGCAACATCCGCAAAGACTTTATGGAAACGGTGAAAACCATGCAAAAGGACGGACTGAGCGAAGATGAAGCGCGGGGTGCTGAAGATGAGATTCAAAAAACGATTGACAACTATATCAAGAAAACTGAGGAAGTGTTGTCTTCGAAAGAAAAAGAAATTATGACGGTTTGACCTTATTCAAAAACCGCCCAATCCCTTATTTTACCTGCTTTATCAAGCAACTCCTGTAACGTTTCGGCCATTACTGTAATGTGTCCCATTTTTCGTTGCGGACGTATTTCTGATTTGTTATAAAGATGCACGTATACGCCGGGTTCCGATAACAGTTTTTCAGCATATTTGAGTTTATATGCACCAGTCTGACCTTCACCCCCCACCAGGTTTATCATCGCAGACGGCTGTATCATTTCTGTATTACCCAACGGCAAACCCAGTAAAATTCGGTTAAGTTGCTCAAACTGGCTGGTATAGCTTCCCTCAATGGTATGGTGACCGCTGTTATGAGGGCGTGGTGCTATCTCATTCACCAATACCTCGGCTGATTGCGTAACAAATAATTCTACGGCAAACAGTCCGGGAGATTTCAATTCTCTAACTGCATGCATTGCCACGTTCCTGCATTCCGCCTCCAGATCCGGAGTGGTTTCAGCCGGCGAAAAGAGAAATTCTACCAGATTGCTCTGCGGATTAAAATACATCTCAATCAGCGGGTATGTAACCACATTTCCGAATTGGTCTGCTGCCACAATCACCGAATATTCGGTTATGTTTTCATGAAAATATTCTACCACGCAAGGTCCCGGAGATTGAAATAATCCCGTTTGAATGTCACTTTTAGTAACAATATCAACGCCTTTACCATCGTAGCCACCCATGCGTTGTTTCACCACCACTTTATCACCGCCAAACATCGATATGGACTGCGGTAAATCCTGCGGATTATCACAAATTACAAAATCCGCTGTGGGAATGGTATGCTGCTGGTAAAACTGTTTTTGAAGACCCTTATCCTGAATAATTTGCAGGGTGCGGGCCGAAGGAATGACCGTTTTGCCGGATTCTTCCAGTTCCAGCAATACCCGGCTGTTGATATGCTCTATCTCATAGGTAAGTACGTCACATTCAGCCGCCAGTTTCTGAATGCTCTCGGCGTCTTTGAGGCCTCCCAGGATTACGTGATTTGCGAGCGCAGCAGCGGGACAATTCAAGTCGTTTTCAAGAACGCTGTATTGTATATTCCAGGGACGAGAGGCCTCGATAAGCATTTTGCCAAGCTGCCCACCGCCAATAACCCCAATCCGTATGTCTGCCGGTAGTTTTACGTTACTATTCATCATCCAGATCCTCTATATTAAAAAGCGCTTTGTATTGTTTACGGAATTTTTCAGGTTGAAAGAATTCCACTGCAAAATTGTGCGCTGCATGTGACATTTCCGCTTTTTCTTCGAATGACAATTGATGGTAAGCGTTCAATGCTGCTTCAAATGCGGCCGGTTCAAGGGGTAACTCCTCACCTGATTGCCTCTCCTTAAGGCCGGTCCAGGGCGTGTTTTCTCCGATGAAGCAAGGCAAACCATAAGACAGCGCCTCCGCAATGGCATGCCCAAAATTCTCACCTTTGCTACAGGAAACAAACACCTGATGGCTTCTGTAAAAACTCCCCATATCTGATGGTGAAACAGCGCGAATATGGGTAACTTTAACATGATCCGGAAGCTGATTGCACAAATTGTTAAATTGGTTAAAATAGTCTTCGTCCGAATAATCACCTATAACGGTTGCCTCAGCCGGAAATGCCAGACGCCCCAGCACATGAACGAGCATAGCGGGATCTTTTTCATCAGAAATACGGCCAACGGAAAGGATTTTCAACGGCTCTCCATAATCATTCCGTTTCTGATACGGAGGGATACTTCGCGGTATGTTGGCAGCTTCCATTATTTTGGCTTTTTTACCCATTGCCGCCCTTATTTCCTTCGTTTCATCGGGCTGGGTGCTTTGCCAGTCTATGTTATTAAACCAGCCAAATAATCTTGCCAATGTGAGATATAGGGTTTTTTTAAACGGCTTTACGCTGCGGGCACTGCGGTGAAGCATACCACGTGGTGCTACCACGATTTTCCTGTGTTTAGAGCGGTGCCACCATAAAATGGGATAAATGCTGAAGTACCGTGAAAATATGCCCTGTACGTAGAGTACTGACTTTTCAGACACATTTTCATTCAGGATGGAAAACAGGGTTTTGCGAGACAACGTCTTGTTATCCAGGTACATTACCCGGGCCATGCCATTCCAGTCTATCCAAATTCCGGTGGGTACCGGTAATGCATCGTCTGAACCATAATCCAGGTTTCCGCAAATAATGGAAAAACTGTAGTGGTCGTGCAGCTGTGTCACCAGATTAACCAGTGACTGAACGGGTCCACCTGCCCTGAAAGCGGGGTCGAACCAGTCGCAGACCACCACCACGGAGGTTTTCTCAGTCATGTATATTTTGCCTGTTAATCCAATGACCCAGCACAGCAAGACTCCACGCCTTGTGCCAGTTAGGGTTATCTTTTTGATTCAGCCCTGATATCAGACCGTCAATGTATGCCGGATTTAACAATTCGAAATTCTTGAGCAATTCCAGTCTTTCGGTACAAAAGGGTTTGAGTTCACGGTTCATCCATGCCTGCCAGGGGAAAGAAAATCCCATTTTGGGTCTGTCCCAGATTTCGCGGGGGAGCAAATCGCCCATCGCATCAATCAGCAGCTGTTTGGGTGGTTTCAGGGGTTTAAAATCATCGGGCATGGCCAGCATAAATTCCACCAGGTCTTTATCCAAAAACGGCTCCCTGATTTCCAAGCTATGGGCCATTCCCATTTGGTCTGCATCCCGCAGTAAAACGTTCTCCAAGTAGGTGCTGCACTCTGCAATGGTAATTTCTGAAACCAGTTTTGGACCAAAAGGATCATCCGTTTCGGTTTGAAAATAACGGTGGTAATCGACTCCGGCCTGTTCGAGCTCCTGCATATTCATGGACTGTCTGAAAACAGGATACATATGCGCCCAGTCCCAGGAAGGCATACCGGCCAGCATGGCCAGTTTCTGGGCTGCTTTTCCTTTTAACATCCGGCTGGGCAAAATTGCGGCACTTTTGCGCATTCCGATGGGCAACTTTCCGATGAAGCGGTACTTCTTCAGCTGTTGCAGATATCCAAAAACAGGGTAACCACCAAATAACTCATCCCCACCAATGCCACTTAACGCAACCGTGATTCCTGCTTTTTTGGTGTATTTGGAAATGATGTATGTATTCAACCCATCCATTCCGGGATGATCCATGGCATCGAGGGCTTCTGGAATGTCGTGTAAAAATTCATCAGGCCTCAGCAGCACAGGATGGTGGTCGGTACGGTATTTATCGGCAATCATCTCCGCAAACCGCTTTTCACTAAATTCCTGTTCATCGAAATACACATTGAAGGTTTTCACCTGTCTTTCCGATAGCTTGCTCATCACCGCCACGATGGCCGAACTGTCAATTCCTCCGGAAAGAAATGCCCCCAACGGAACGTCACTCATCAGGCGTTTTTCTACGGCCTTGAAAATGAGTTCACGGGTTTGCTTAATTACCTTTTCATAGGGGCCGGGCAAGGTATATTTATCTCGGCAATCCTCCATTCGCCAGTAGTGGCGAACACCAAACCCTTTATCGTCCACAACGGCATAGGAACCTGCAGGCAGCATCTGTACACCGTTCACGATGGTTTCGGGACTGTAAACCGTTTGATACATCAGGTAATTGCCCAGTGCGCGTCGATTGATGCGGGCTTTAAAATGCCCCGATGCAAGCAGGCCCTTGATTTCACTGCTAAACAGCAGCATATCACCACCGCGGCAGAAGTAGAGGGGTTTTACTCCCATGCGGTCACGGACCAGCAACAGCTGCTTCTTCTCGCGATCCCAGATGGCCATGGCAAACATCCCATCGAGCATTGGAAACGCCTGAGTCCCATGTTCTTCCAGCAGGGCCAGTATCACTTCGGTATCCGTTTCGGTTCGGTATGGGTATTTGCGATGGGTAGCTTTTAATGATTTGTAATTGTAAATTTCACCGTTGTAAACAATGGTATATCGCCCGCTGGCGGATGTCATGGGTTGGCGGGCTTCTTCGGAAAGATCGATGATACTGAGACGCCTGTGCCCCAGTCCTATGTTTTCATCGGTGAATATACCTGTTGCGTCCGGGCCCCGATGAACCAGTGCATTGTTCATGTGCACCAGCATGTCTGTGGTTCTGAATCTGTCTTTTAAGCCAAAAATACCGTTAATCCCACACATTTATCTTCCCAATTGCGGTAATTTGCAACCTGATTGAACATTGTATTCGCTACTGACGGAATTTACCCTTTTGTGCTGGGAGGCATGCAAAAGCATGCTGCCTACATTATCCGGCACCTGGCAGGAACCGAGCACAAGGTGGATGTGCTGATCCCTAACCATGGGGTCAGCAATGCCGAAGAGGCGGAATCCCGATTTTGGGGAAATGTGCGACCTGACAACATCCGATTTCATGTAATTCCTTATCCAAAAACGCCCCGATTTCCGGGTCATTATGTGGTGGCAAGTTATTTGTACTCCCGAAGGATTACAAACTATTTTTCCCATAAAATATCAACCACCGACATCCTGTTTGGGAAGGGATATACATTATGGCACTGGCTGGCCCGACAAAAAAGACCTCAAATCCCTGTCATTGTTCAGTTACACGGCCTTGAAATGTTTCAGCCGGCGTTTGCTATCAAAGAAATGCTGCACAAAATGCTGATGCGAATTCCTGCGGTTCCTATCATCCGTTTGACGGATTATATCTTTTCTTACGGTGGTGAGGTAAAGGAAATTTTACGCAAGCAGGGCAAATCTGATGATTGTATTTTCGAACAATATGGGGCTGTAGACGATTTTTGGCTGTACCCTGAGCCAACCCCAAAGGAGAACGGATTGATTCGCAAGTTTTTGTTTGTAGCAAGAAACGAATACAGAAAAGGATATCATTTACTGCATGAAACCCTGCAGGAGCTTGTTACGGACAATGAAACGTTTGAGATTGACATTGTAGGCGAGTTACCCAAAGAACTGCAGCTGCAAGACCCGAGGATTCGCTATCACGGCAACCTATCCGCTGAGGCACTGAAATCCTTGAAAGATCGTTGTGAGGTATTGCTGTTACCAAGTTTGTCGGAAGGTTTTCCAACCATCATTATAGAATCAATGGCTAGAGGTCTATGCATTGCTGCCTCAGAAGTGGGGGCGGTTACCAAGGTTATTGACAAAGACACCGGGTGGTTGTTGCAACCCGGAAGCAGCAAATCGCTCAAAGACACCATGAAGGCCATCATCAGAACACCGGAACCTGATCTTCATCACAAACAAATGGCCTGTTATCAAAAAGTATTGCATAATTTTCGATGGGAATCTACGGTAAATCAATTAGTTTCGCATTTACAATCAGCGGCTCATGATTATCGGGAACGGATTACTCGCCAACAGTCTTAGGGATATTGACCGGGAATCAGTGACTTTTTTTTGCTCCGGTGTTTCAGATTCGGGTGAAACCAATCCATTAGCATTTGAGCGGGAACTTTCTATGCTTCGCATGCATGACAGCCATGAGCTATTGTGTTATTTTTCCACCGTCAGTATTTTTAATCCTTCCCGGAAGAACAACCCATACATTCGTCACAAGGTGAATATGGAGGAGGAGATTAGGACACATTTTCCCAAGCATCTTATCATACGATTGCCCAATATGATGGGGGAAGGTGGCAATGCTTCCAATTTGTTTCCTTATTTCATGCGCAGCATAGCAGAAGGGAAAACCGTTACCATTTTTGACAATACCCACCGCGAACTCATGGAGGTTCAACTGCTGCCAAGCATTGTAGATGGACTGCTAAACACAAGCTTTACAGGAAGCATCAATGCGGGTTTTGGAAATGCCCCCAAGGTAAAAGACATTTACCTGCACATGTGCCAATTGCTGGAGGCAACACCCAACATGAAAATAGAACAAGGGGAAGACGCCTATGAAGTAGATTACTCCGAATTTACCACCTTGATGAAATCTGCCGGTGTGGCCCCAATGGGTACATGGCAGGAACGGGTGGGGCGTTATGTGTATCTAAACAGAAGCCAGTTTGTATAAGGTTTCAGACCAGTTTCTGGTACTATAAGTGCCGGCCAGTTCAATACTGACTTTACCCATCTGGTTAAGCTGTTCCTCACTGGAATTCATCATTTGCAACAGGGCAGATTTTAACTGTTTCACATTACCGCTTTGAAACAAAAGCCCATTTTCTCCATTTTTCAAAAATGCATGATGCGCATTAACAGCATCACTCAATATCATGGGCATGCCGGCCGCCGCAAACTCCTGCACTACAACGCCCCATGGCTCAAAAAGTGAAGGCAATACAAACACATCGGACTGTGAAATCAGATATTCCATCTCCTCAGGTTGAACAAAACCCAAATGTCTGATCCCTTCGTGCTGAATCCTATGCTGATAATTAGGTCCTGTGCCCGCACACCACAACTCCCATTGATTATGCCCTTCATTAAACAAATCAATGAATGCTTCCCAAAGTAATTCGAGGCCTTTTTGGGGAATGTATCTTGCCACTACCAGAAAGCGTCTGGGGCGGTTAGGCATTTTTTTAGTGGTTCCTTTACCCTGATGCCGTGTTAAATCTGCTGCATAAAAACCCGTGAATATATGCTTTTCATGAAAGCCCAGACGCAGGGCATATCGCTTTTGCGGATCCCCGGGTACCCAGCAAAAACGGGTTATAGATTTCAAGATAAAATAAGCGGGCAATAGCAGCAACCACTGCTTGAGACTTCCTCTCCATGTGTTGTCGAGACATAGCACAAAGCGGTGGGTTTTGCCTGCCATTCTTGCCAAACGCAAATAATCTTTGTCTGCCCAGCCCGACATCATGATTAAACTGGGTTTTATCCGCTTTATCAAATCATAAATTCCCTCCGTACCCAAATTTCTTTTTTCGTGCAGTACAACACCTTTCGGAATCTGAAATTGAAAAGGCGCTTCCGGATTGATGGGATAGTGCACCACATGGATACTGTCATCGGGGTTTAATTTTAGGTGCTCCCGGAAGCAATCCATGCTGTATCCGGCCAATTCAGTATAAAGAAATAAAAAGGTCATTGGTCTGATAACAATAGGCTAAAATAGGCTTTTATCATTAATTTGCCCATCCAATGCGGCTGGAAAAGTTTTTAATCATTCTAACCATTTTTACGGTTTTTATGGATGATTTCCGTTTTGGAGATGAAGAGAATAGGGCGTTTGTGGCTTTTGACTTTTACTATTATTACGTCATCTGGTTGCTTTTTATCCTGCATTACATTCGTAAAAGGAAAATACTGCCGATTTGGCCAAGATGGTTCCTGTTAGGTATTCTTGTTTTATTCACCAACTCATTGCTTGGCGGCTATGCAAGCGGCAGCCTTAAGTTTTCAATGATTAAACAAATGCTGGGTATTGCCTATTCCTCGGTAGCTTACTTTAGTGTTATTAAATTTCACGATTTTGATTTGGCCAAAGTGTTTAAGTACTACGTTAGTGGGGCTTTCTGGGTGTCAATCTGGGGGATTGCAGAGCAGGGCATGCATATCCTGGGTTTTAAAGACCGATTTGCTGGTTTTGTTATTGAAGATATTACACGACTATTTGGGTTTGCCAACTTTTGGGAAAACTATAAAATTACCTCTACCGGATTTAACCGGGTGTATTCCATCATGGGCGAACCCTATTTTCTGGCCGTGGCCTTGCTTCCTGCATTTTATTATCTTTTAAATTGCATGATAGGACCTAAACTGGTTCGCAACCGAAAAGAATGGCTCCGGCTGGGAGTGGTTGGATTGTGTATACTCTTTACCTTCAGCGCTGCAGGCTACGCGGGCATTGGTATGAGTGTAATCCTTATTGGGGTTAATCACGGCTTTTTTGATTTACGCAGGTTCGGGGTAGTTTTTATTCCCATTTTCTTACTGGTGATATTACCTCAGATTTCCAACTTGCGAAAACTGTTTTTTGAATTGCAGGTAAGGGTGGATGATACCATCAAGGCCTTTGTTTATAAAGGTGTAATGGATAAAAAAGAAATTGCGAAACTTAATTCCTCCACTTTTGCCCTTTATTCCAATTTTTTGATAGCGGGACAGGCTTTTGAATCACATCCCATAACGGGTGCTGGACTGGGTTCTCACGAACTGAGTTACCAGCGTTATTTTGATCGGTTTTTGGATAAAAACCTGCAAAAAATGTATGGCAATTTCAATTCCAAAGATGCCAATTCCCTGTTCATTCGCATGCTGTCTGAAGGTGGGCTGATTGGACTAGGATTATTGCTGGTAGCCATTTTTTATTTTTTCGTGTACAAAAAAGGAATCAAAGAACCAGACTTATGGATGCTTACCCTCATCAATCAGGGGGTATTTTTAATGCTGATCATTCGATTGCTGAGAACCGGTAATTATATCGGCCAGGGTTTTTATTTCTTCTTTTTTCTGTATGCCTTTGCGGCCATTCAGATTCGTCAATATTATCGAAATGTCAATGCTGCAGCAGATTCTACGATGGTAGAAGCGTGAATAGTCCAAGTGTGTTTTTGTAAAATTTTTCGCCTAAAATTTTCACCTGTTTGTCTCCATTTCTCTTCCTGATCTATCATATTTATCAATGCTCCGGCGATAGCCTTTACATCCGGTTCTACCAAATATCCGTCTTTTTCATGCTCCATCACATCGCGCACCGGACCCGTATTTGGTGCTAAAATGGGTACAGCCATCAGCCCATATTCAAAAATTTTTATAGGAGAACCATACCAGTTTGATGTGGCCATCACCGCAATATCAAAAGCGCCGATATAGGCCATTACATCCCTGTGTGGAACCCTGCCTGTGAAAGTGTAAGTTCCTTTCGGAAGCCCTGAGGCATGTTCTTCCAAAGTCTCGCGTATGTTGCCATCACCCACAATCAACAAATGCAAGTCCTGTCTTTCTGTCAAAACAAGTTTAAACGCATCAATGAGCTTATCTACGCCATGATATGGAAACAGACTGCCTACAAATCCAATGATCTTTTTATTTGATGCATAACGCTTTCGAATTTCCGTTGTTTCCTGAACACTAGGCATATCCTTTTCTGGATTGATGGCATTGGGAATCATCAATAAATTACCCTTGTATTGGTATCTGTTTCGCAGATATTCGCCTAGCGCTGAAGAAACAACCACTGTCATGTTGGTTCTCCTCAGTTTGGTTCTTTCCTTCCAGTGGCCCATAAACCGAAATAAATCCGGACCCTCGAAGGCAGCCATTTCCTCTACAACAGGACTGTTTACCTCCAGGATGTGTTTAATACCGTGCTTTGCGGCCATTTTCACCCCGCTATCCTGCAAATATTCGCCGCGTTCGTATATCATATCGGGCTGAAATTTCAGGATGGCTTCTTCCAACTGTTTTCCTGCCTTTTTATCATGTTTGAGCAAACGCAGGTCTTTCAGTGCATTCCAAAGAAAAAGGGGTAAAAAACGCTTTAAACCGGAAACATTGCCTGCTTTCTGCGTCAATCCATTGATGTGATTTTTAACTGAAGCAGTTTCTGTGCCGCCCATCACCACGGGCAAAACCTCATGACCCAATTGGCGAAAAGCCGCTATGCTTTCACGCTGATGCGTACTATAACCTACCTCACTCACAATATCGTGGGTGGGATGGGGGGAATAGTAAATAATCCTGAGTTTTTTCAAGGTAACGAATAACCCGCCGCACGCATTACATCTTCGCGGGTGTAGGATTTCATGGGAATGTTGATCTCTGTTTTGGCAAATGTTTCGGGGATGTCTTCTCCCTGAATCAGTTTTTGCAGCCAGGGTTTATAGTAGGAAGGGGTTTGAGGGCGGTTGAGAACTTCCTGCAGGTATTGTATGTCTGCAATCCCTTTTTCCTGAATAAAACGACAAACGGTTTGTATGCTGTAGCTGTCTATTTCCGGACCCACCGCACTGCGGGTTGGAGCAAAATATTCATTTTCATCAATACCCGTGAAGGCATCACCATCAGGATACCACTGCACCGTATTGGCCACTGAAATGCCAAACTGTTTTTCCATTCCCAGCAGCTGTATGGCTTTTCTAAGGGGTGTTTTAAACGCTTTTAATAGCGGGTTGTGGCGCAACGAATCTGTAGCGCGCTTTTTATCGGGTGTCCATAATTGCAGGGTGGCACTGTATGTTTCTGGAAGATATACGATATGCGGCTCCCAACTGTCGATGGTATGCACGGGATATTGCTGCTGGGTAAAATGCTTACTTACCCTGAGTTGCGTTTTATTTCCCACGGTTACTATATTTTTATCAAACAGCATGGTTTCATAACCGGAACCCAGAATGGCTGCAGTTGTGAGCATATAATTGTTGTGATGATGTATGCAGTGAGCAGCAATGCCTTTGGCGTGCGTAGGATGAGAAGCAAAGAAATGGATTTTCATAACCATATCTTCGTTTTCGTAAATATACAGAAACGGTATGTTATACTGACTCCAGGTTTGTTTGAGATACCCTTCATCATCAAAATTGCGCTGCAACACCAGCTTCAGAAATTCCGGATCACTGCCCATGGCCTGAAGTATTGGACCTGCCTGCCGGTGAAGTTCAGCACGATCGTCATGAACGCTGTTTAATTCAATAATTTGTTGAATATAGGGATGCTGAAAAAGTCGTTCCTGGTTCATGCGCGTTAGCAAAATATTTTAATCAAAAAAATGAGAGCGTTTTTATCACGGTATATTGCCTTGTAGGGCCTATTTATAATTTTATGGAAACGACCTGTAAATGTCTTTTCTATGGGCTACAATAATCAGTCGGATTGTTGTTTCTGCTATCTTTTCCAAACCAATCCTGTAGACTCCTAATCGAATTCTATAATACGTTTTAAAACCACTTAATTTTTTAAGATTTTTAATTTCTTGGAATGATTTAGCATTTTCCAGATCGGCAATTATTGTTTCAATTTTAGGTAATATGCTTTTGTCCTTGACTTTGTCAATAGATTTTTCAAATGATTTGTCAAATTCAACAATCACTTGGCCTTCAGCTTCTTCAAAATGCTGTTTTTGGAAACAGTTGTACCTGTTTTAACATTATCCATCAAAGTTCCAAGCATCAAATCTTCAAATTGCGTATCTGATAATGAAATAACATCACCGCCTAAATGTTTAGCCAACTGTGCCAAAATCTTACTATTTTTATTATCGGTTTTGATGAGAAGCGTACTCATGTTGTAAATTTACTAAAAATAAGTTTATGATTCAACAGGAAATTACCTGTCAGAATTCTAAAATTTATTTAAAACCAGGCATCCTGATAATAACGCACAAACCGCAAACCCCAACTGGGTTCAGGAATAAGCGATTTTACCTCAATTCCAATGGCTTGTTGTACTGCAAGTAACGGCAAATTGATACCCATACCCAAAGCAGTAGTTGTGCTTCCCTGCAATCGTGGATTGATTTCCAGTATGCGAAATTCGCCGTTTTCATTGCGTTTAACCTGCAATCCGTTAGGGCCATGCAGCCCTGTTGCCTTGAAAACGGCCGTTGCGTAATCAATAATTTCTTTATTGTTTTCAAACTCACCGGCAACGCTGATACCATTATTCATGCCGATTCGTTTCCGAGGCAATATTATCAAAGGCTCCCCGCTGTCCAGTAGGGCATCTACAGTATATTCCTCTCCCGGCAGGTATTCCATCACCAGCATCGTCGGCAGGGTGGAATCACCAAAAATGTGAAGCACATTTTCCAGGGTTGTATGGGTATTGTTGGGTTTCTGCTCAAAAAAAGATGCCAAAGAACCTGCAGATGCATCCAGAATCCGCATGCCCCTGCTTCCATTAGAAAGGGCAGGTTTAATGCATACTATTTTCTGCGGATACCCCAGTTTTTTTGCGAACATTTCAATTTCCGCGCCGCTGTGGGCGGTATGGCATTCAGCAACGGGAATATTCGCGGTGATTAAGGTTTGCATCAGCAACGCCTTGTCGTTGGCCCTGTGCAGTTTATCCGAATCTGAAACCAACACGGATGTTCCGATAGCCCTGAAATCAGCTAGATATTGGGATAATAACTCAAGTTCGCGGGTTACCAGGGGTAACAGCACCTGTATTTGCTTTTCCCGACAAATCCGCAGCATTTCTCCAACAAATTCGGGTTTTGAAGCAGCCGGAATCCGGGTAAATTCCGCATGCACAGCACGTCCTGAAGCAAATGGATTTGTATCCGCAATGATGAGTTCGATTTGCGGATTTTGCCTAAGGGCGAGCAAAATACCCGGACCACCGGGAGCTCCGGCGCCCGTCATTAAAACACGAATGGATTGTGATGTGCTCATCAATAAATCATGCGTACCACCTCAAACACCTCAGCCAGGGGCAGTCCCACTTGAACCCCACGCACTTTGGCCAAACTTTGAATGAAATCAGGTTGCATGTAGGGTCGGTGTGCCTGGCTTTTGTAGCAAGCCAACGCGCGCATTTTAGCGTCTACATGTTTTTGCTCCAGGGAATAAAACAGGGTGGTTTTAAATTCAAAATTATTCCATGGCAATTCGTAGCAAAGTAACGTTGAAAATTTGAAAGCCCTTACCGCTTCCTGGGCAATGGTATAATGATCCTGGTGGATATCATTAACACTCGGCACAAAAACCACATCGGGTTTAATTTTATGGCGTAAATTCAGAATATCATCCAGAATTTTCTGACGGTGGTAATTGAACGTTCGAACAGCGTATTCAAACAGAAATAAATGGTCCGGGGCAATACCCAATGCTGAGGAAGCTTGTTTTACCTCAGTTTCAAGCACATCTTCCGGAAACCCCTCAATAACACTGTGTTTGCAAGCGGAAAAAGCAGCGCAATAAACGGTATTACCGTCTTCAATTAAGCGGTTAATGGTACCGCCACAACCCAGCTCTGCATCATCCGTATGGGGCGCTAAAATTAGTATGGTTTTGTTGGTGAAGTTCATGGAATAAATAGTTTTATTAATTTTTCAGTCTGATATGAAAAAGTATATTCTTCATAGTTAAACTTATCATTGTATTTTAGTTCTTTAACCAGATTTGGCAATTTTGAAAATTGTATTGCAATATCATTTTCTTCAATAAATATTCCCAGACATTGGGATGTAATAAAATCTGAAACTATCCCTTTTTTACCTACAAGCACTATAGGTGTCCTTGACGCGATTGCCTCCATGTATTTTGTTGAAATATAATTTTTAATATTATCATTTACAAAAAACAAAGCAGCATTGCATTGAGATAATATTTCAAAAACCTTATCCTGTTTTACTACACTGTTATAATTAACATTCTCAAAAAGCAACTTGCAATATTTTCTATCATTGGTATAAAATTGTATTTTTATTTGTGAGTTTTTAATAGAATCATTTATTCGCTTAAATACCATTTCTAAATCATTATACAAGCTACCAAAACAAACCATATTGAAATCTTCAGAATGTACGATGTTTTTATTTAAAACTAATTTTTCATCAATAGCATGAGGAATTAAAACAGTATTTGTGGAACCCATATTTACATAATCCTCAAACATTTCTTTATTTGGCACAATTACATAATCAGCGTTTTTTAGAACTTTTTTTAGCTTTTCTGTTTCATTTTTTTTTCTTTTTTCGCCTAAACTATTGAAGCCGAAGTAGTTTCCTTTTATCCATGAGTCCCTAATATCAGCTACATAATTAAATGATGCGCTTTTTGTCTTCAGTTGTGCAGCATAATGCAGAAAAGAAAATGGCGCTCCCGAAACAATAACATTGTCAATAGAATACTTTTCGATAATATTTGTTATAGCGTTTTTTATTATTCTTTTTGAAAACACCCCCCTATCATAATAATTAGATTTTGTAAATGTTTTTGTGAACAATAATGCTATTTTATAAGTCAATTTATCACAAATGCTTTTTGGTTCCATCTCCAGAATTTTAGGATATGGATTATTAAAATAGTGAACAATTGCACCAGTTGTATATTCGGACCATGGAGAAGTACTATCGGGTGATGGTTTTTTTGTCAAAATGTGTACTTCAAAACCTTTATTCAATAAATATTGAGTAAAAATTGCCCATTTCCTACCGCCTACCCCGGGATTGGGAGGATAACTATAACAAACTATCAGTACTTTTTTACTCATCGTAAACAAGTAACAACATATTCGGCTGTGCCTTTCTCAAGATTATTTCTTGAATGCCAAATATGCATCATACATTTCGGTATGATTCGTTTTAGCAAACGCAGCCATAACCGGGATAACAATGCATTGATTTTTACATCGCTTTGCTTTACCCAGCCTAAATCGCGTAGATACACATATCCTTTATAGTAAAGCAATACCCATGCATTCTCTACAGCAACTTGTTTTACAACTTTCGCATACAAGGGACTAACCACACAATCTACCAAACCCGAAGCACTTGCTATCGGAAAATTCATTGCCTGCCATTCATAATGCTGGTATGAATAAATTCGTTTTATCTTGATTTTGTTAAATCCCCGCTTCCGTAATTCGGAAACCAGGTAATTTATATTCATGCGATTCAACCTCGCAATGCTAATAACCCTAAACTCTTGTTTGACGCCTGAGCGGGCTTGTAAAAAAGTATCATGAATTATTAACTGCTCTTTGCATGAATCAGTTATAACATCTAACGCCTTGGGAACATCTTCCAGCCATGATAAAACATCATTGCACAATACAACATCCCAGCTTTTACCTAACGTTGGCAAATTATAAATAGAGTCCGCAATGATTTCTACTTTGGAATCAAGATATTGTTTCAGCAATGTAATGCCCTGAATGGGCCAGCCACCAACCATGGTGCTTCCGTCGCCACCATAGATATCCAATGCAGTAATTTCTATTGCCCCTTTGCACTCCGCCATAAAGCTATAGTAACCATCATTGGCCCCTATATCCAAAACTCGTTTTCCATTCAGATTTTCAGGCATTCCATAAAACTGCCAGTCATGGTCCAGTGTATTGTATCCGGGCGTATACAGGCCATTGCCTAAATACACACGATGTCGCCAACTGGGATAAGCCAATACGGTAGGTAAGAGTGCCTGTTTGCGATTCATTTCAGAATATACTGTCTCCAAAAACCCCTAAAGTTATTGGCCACCCCTTCCATAGACCAATATTGATTTTCTTCCGCAGGTGTTTTTTTATCTGATGCCAGCTGATTAATTAACTCAAGTAAAGTCTCAGCGTTATAAAAAGGCAAACCTACACCCTCGGGAACATACATAGCCGTATTATCATCTCTCAGCACGCATACCTTTTTTTGAAAATATAGGGCTTCAAATACCACTGTGGATGCATGACTAACGATAATATCAGCTTCATTGATTATATCATAAATACTTTCTTCCTTATGGGTAGAATACCGTGTCCCCTGAAACTGAAAGAACGGCTCATATTTAGCATCCGCCTGCTCTGAAGGGTGAAGCCGAATGCATAATTTGAATGGCTGATTCCATTGCTGTAATGCACTGAGTGTGTGCCTCAATAATCCATTATCAACAGATGAAGGCGGTATGCCCTCCCCAATGAGTACCACATTGATTTCTTTGTCCTTTTTTGAAGGCGAATTGCTTTTAAATCGCTTTACTGCCTGCTCCAGGTCATAGTGTCCGAAAGGAATACAATGAACCGGAGCATTGGTAAGGCCTGCATGGTAGGGTCCAAAAACCAGTTCATAATCGCTTTTCATGGCTTTGAGTGCAGAAGAAGCCGCCAATTTGGGCCCATATTTCATACCCAAATTAAACACCCCATGCTGAACCTCAGCAGTAGGGATTCCCAGCTCTTTGGCCACCTGAAATAAAACTGCCTGCTTCCATTCGCCATTGTTGCCTTCGGAAACTATGATTAATTTTGGTTTATTTTTCTTTAATGTCGATTTTAATACGTCCCGATAATGGGGAATAATTCTGTCAATAAACAATAAATTATGCTTAATAAATCGCCATTGTGTATCGCTTACAAAATCTGCTAATTGTTTTTTGGCAATATCCAGTATTGCCTCAATGGCAGCAATCTGTTTGTCTCTATTTCGAATTTTCTTCCATTTGACGAGCCATAATGCGCGGTAAAAAAAATGATCAAAAGATTGTGTGTGTGGCAAAGACGGGAACAGTCTGTCGGGCCTGCAATAGAGCCATTCTAATTTGGTGCATTCTGCAATTTCTTTTAAAAAAACCGTCATTCGATTGGGTATTTCCTGATTGCCTTCATAATGGGCAATACTCAGAATTTCGGTATTTGCAGGAATTACGGGCTTATTATACCAAGCATGTAAAATTGTTTTTGACAGGGTAAAATATCCAGACTTTCTACTTGGTTTTTTATCTATACCTAAATCACCGTCCGGCTGCTGCATGGCAGCCACCCGAAGCTGCCATCGCAGGATAGGCCAAATGGGGGTTTGGTCGCAGAAAGTTTGAGTTAAATCAAAGAAAAGATCATCTAAATTTTGAATTTTGTTCTGCAAAATTAGTTTCTCTTGAACTGGTACGGTGTTGGAGCTCCAGATGAAGCCTGATCCATCTCATTGCTCCATGTCCTTATCTGTTCTGCTATATCCATTCCGACATTATCACTCCACTGTTTTAACAAGGCTTTTGTAATTTTCCCCATTTGCCCATCTCCAATACTAATACCATTAAGTGAAGTGGTTGGCAAAATACAAAAAGGGGTACCGGTCAGAAATGCTTCATCAGCGGTGTAAACATCATAAGGCTCAATATTTTTTTCAATACAATCTATACCTAACTGCTCCGCAAGTTCAAATACATAAGCCCTGCTTATGCCCCTAAGAATATTTCTACCTTCAGGGGTAATAATTTTTCCGTCTTTTATCATAAAGAAATTGTCTCCGGTTCCTTCTGTGATAAATCCATCCGGATCCAGCAGCAATGCCCAGTTATTGTCTCCTGCAAATTGGCTGACTTCAATATTGGCCATCTGGTAATACAAACGGCTGCGGTTTTTAATTTTAGGATCTAGCAAGGTAGCAGGAATAGCCCTTTGCGAGGGGATTACAGAATTAATACCGTTATCATAGTATTTACCCATGCTGGCAACGGTCCACTTGAGGGGAAAGTCGGCAATTACAACGGTGGGTTCCATTTTTCCGCCAAAAATGGGCGCATAAATGCCCAGTGGTCCTCTGCTCACATTGATCATAAGCCTATGCTCATCGGTAGGCAAAAAAACCGGATCATTGGCCTCTATGGTTTTGTAGCAGGCTTCTTCCAGTTCATCGATGGTCATTTTAAGGGGAATATGAAGAATTTTTACACCAGTCAAAAGTCTTTCCAGGTGTTCCCTGAGTTTAAATTGTTTTTTATTGAATGAACGGGTCATTTCAAAGACCATGTCCCCAAACATTAGGGCTGAATCATAAATGGAAATTTTTGCTTCGTGTTCGGGTACAAATGTGCCATTCATGTACACCACCCTGCCGCTTCTTTGTATGTCTGTCATAATTTTATTTATTTTATTATAAATTCTTTCATCAGTGCTGAACACATGCGAAGATCGTCCATAGAATCAATTTCAAACATTTTCCAGAATTCCATTTCCACAATTCCAATATTGGTTCCAAACCGGTTATTGTATTGCCTTAAAACATGTGGCCTAAAAATATAGAAAGATCCGTTTTCAATATACTGGGCAGGAATATCCTGCCGGCGTTTGCGATTTCGCCAATCATAATTAACACTGTCCAGACTTCCATCGGGTTGCCTCTCCCAAAAAAACAAATCTTCTGCAATACTGCATGCAAAATAGGAATCATGTGGCAATGTTTGGGCTTTCTGCAAACCATGGGCAATATCCTTGCTTTCGCGCAAGGGTGAAGTTACCTGCGGTGCTACAACCCAATCTATGGATTGTTGGGTTTGGGTTTCTATGAAATCAATCGCATGCAGCCAAGCTGATTCTGATGTGGCAAAATCACCGGCAATATCATCCGGTCTTTTGATGGGCTTGGCACCAAAGGTTTTGCCAACTTCCAAAATCTCATCGCTGTCTGAGCTGACCCAAACCGATGTGGCACCACCCTGAATACAATTTTCGATGGTCCATGCCATCAGGGGTTTCCCACAAAAATCAATGATGTTCTTTTTAGGTATACCCTTAGAACCACCCCTGGCAAGTATTATTGCAACATTATTCATGTAAATTATATAAATTAATATTCTATTAAACCTCTTGTCAGCCACCCTCCATCAACATAAATGTCTTGACCTGTTATATATGATGATGCATCAGATGCTAAAAAGATGGCTGCTCCACCTAAATCACAAGGTTCACCCCAGCGAGAAAGTAAAGTATGTTTTTCCCTGTTTTTTTGTTTAATTTCATCACTGTAAGAATTTTTAGTCATTTCAGTTTTAATGTAACCAGGGCCTATACAATTTACCCGTATATTATGAGCTGATAGTTCCATTGCATATGCCTTTGATAGCATTTTAAGCCCTCCTTTTGAGGCAATATAGGCTGGATTATTTGGAAATGCTCTTTCAGCAGCCAAACTTGTAATATTTATTATTGATCCTGATGAAATTTTATGACAATTAGCTCTTACTGCCTCCATCCATAAAAATGGTGCCGTTAAATTAACATCCAGTGTTTTAGACCATTTTTCGAAGCTGTAACTATTTTCTTCAGGAAATGTAACTCCTGCATTATTTACCAAAATCAATTGCGATGAGATTTTTAAAGCCTCATCCATCACTTGATTTATAAAATCATGGTTTTTCACATCGCCAACATATAAATAATCTGTATTTGTTTTTATTTTATCGTCAAAATTAAGATCAATTAATAGGCATTTGGCGCCTGAACTTTCTAATGCTTTGGCTATCGCAAAACCATTTCCCCTTGCGGCACCGGTGATAATAGCAACTTTATTTTCTAATTTAAAATCAATTAATTCCATAATTATTATAAATATTTATCTCTATCAAATGACACAATATATGCCCAAGCATAATGTGTACTTCCTGAATCTTATCTGTCTGAGTGTTTGGCACCCTAATACAATCACACAAAGCAGCCATTTTTCCGCCCTGCATACCTGTAAATCCAACTATGGTTAACCCTTTTTCTTTGGCAATTTCAATGGCCTTGATTACGTTAGGACTATTTCCACTGGTACTAATGGGAATGAAAACATCTACTGCATTTCCCAAAGCTGCAACTTCACGTGAAAATATATCTTCAAAGCCATAATCATTGCCAATAGCGCTCAGGTTGCTGTTATTAGTTCCCAAGGCGATAGAAGCCAGTGCGGGTCTATCAAAACGCAATCTTGAAATCAACTCTGCCGATAAATGCTGGGCATCTGCAAAACTTCCGCCATTTCCACAAAAAATAATTTTACCACCTTGCTGTAATGCTATGATGCATGCATTTACAAGGTTTTCCAACTGGGATTGTAATAAATCGTCGGAAAGCAATTGAAATTTTAAATTGGCAGAAGCCGCAATCTCTTCTTTGATGATTTCTTTCATTTACAGCGTACCTTGAAGCCTTTGAAGTGCAATCCAGAAACCTTCTCCGTCATTTTTATGGCCTTGCCATATTTCAGGAATAAATCCGGCATTGGGGCAACCCTTCCTGAAAATATCACCCAGACGTTTAAAATCAATATTGCCTTCGCCGATTTGTAACCCTTCTCCATTAAGTCCTCGGGCATCACCCATATGAATATGGGCTGTATAGGGTGCTATAATTTCTGAAAATGTATAAAAATCTTTGTTAAAATAATTACATGCTAATTTGCTATGTGAAATATCATAGCACATGCGTATTCCGTACTTACCGCAGTATTCAGCAATCTCTTCGGCATGAATAAAAATATTCTGATATCGCTGACCCCCAAAATGCCATGGAAAGGGCGCCATGGTTTGAGGAATGATTTCTACTCCATCCGTGTCAAGTGCTGCCAGCGACTTGAAAAACTGATCATAATATTGAATTTTAGTAGCTTCAGATACCGGTCCATCCATGCTAAAACCGCCAATGTTGGCCACTATCAATGGTTTCTGTTCCCTCGGAAAATACTTCTTTAGCGCTCGCGTTATATCAATTACCTTTTGTGTTTCTTGCATTGAAACAGCACGATAATTCAGGTCATCGGTTGCCAGATCCATGAGGTGGCTTCCTTTGAACAGCTCAGGAGCATGCACCACAAAACCGCATTCGTAGGGTCCTTGCAGAAAATCCGCAGGATTTAAATCCATGTCGGCATACGACAGGTGAAATTCAAACAAATCCGGTTTCACCATGCCATCGTATTTTTTGAAATCATGGTAGCGGACAGGCACCCCCCAAGGATGTTTAAAACTGTAGGAAGTGGGCTTTACGCGGGTTTCTCCCAGATCTGAAGCATAGAAAAAGTCTTCCACTTCCATATCTCTGGACAGTGTTTTGCCCAGTAACTTCTCATAATGGAGCGGTGAAAGGCCCTGTCCGGGACTCAGCACCTTCACATCGCCGGATGAAATAACTTCGCCCTGCCTGAGGGCACGCGATGCCACCAGGCTTTTACCCAGGTTTTCGCGGTTGATCATTTCCCCCTGACTGACTGTTCTTTGAGAAGAACTTCCCAGAGAAGACTCTATTTCGCGGATACCCTGAATCAGGGATTTGAATTCTTCAAATTCCAGGCTGGCCGCGTGGTCTGGGCCCTCCATGCTTCTATCCAGTGTAAAATGCCTTTCTATCACACAGGCTCCCATGGCCACCGCTGCCAACGAAACCGCAATGCCTCGTTCATGCCCGCTGTAACCCACGTAGGGATGCATTTGTTTCATGGTCTGCATCCACTTCAGGTGAATATCGTGGTATGGAGCCGGGTAGGTGCTGTTGCAATGCAATAAAACAAATGCTGCATTTCTGCGGTTCAGAAAAGCAATTACCTCCTGCACCTCTTCGCTGGTGCTCATGCCAGTGCTGAGAATCAGCGGCTTTCCTGTATCGGCCAGTGCGGAAATCAGGGGAAGATTGGTAAGGTCTGCCGAAGCTACTTTGTAGGCCGGAACCTCCATGTTTTCCAGTATGCGGATACTTTGCAGATCCCAGGGTGTGCACAGGTAAAGGATGCCTTTCTTTTTGCAGTAATCGGCTACCTGTGCATGTTCTTCCAGGCTCAATTCAAAGCGGTTCAGCAAATCGAGGATGTATTCTGTACCGAGGTCTTCCCCGTTTTTTTCGAGGCTGCGCCTGCGGTACACCTGATCCAGGTGGCGCATCTGAAATTTGGCACAATCAGCACCCATTTCCACAGCCCGATCTACCATATTCAGGGCTCGCTCCAGACTGCCATTGTGGTTATTGCCGATTTCTGCAATCACAAAGGCTCTTGTATTATCTAACTTAAAATTTCCTATAGAAATGGACATTTGATTTAAAGATTTAAGCTCAAAATTTTAATTATTCTAAATTCCACTTCTGATTATTATTGATATGTTGAATAATTGATTTTTCTATATCAGATATTGTCTTTCCTTTTATTGTTTTTTTTGCATATTTATAGTGTATTACTCTTATAATTACAGGGACTTTCTCAATTTTGAATAATTGACTTATTAATAACCTATGTGTTCCACCTCTACCAAAAACAAATTCTCCATCGCTGGTAATATATACCTGAATTTCATCTCTAAGATTTATCTCTTTCTCTGGATTAATTTCTCTTAATTCCATTTGTGACAAGTAATTCCCTTCTATAATCTGTCTCATAATACCATCTAGTTTGGTAAAATATAAGTGAATGTCATTTGCGTTTTTGCACCAGTAAAGTCCAGAAATGGATTGTGGCTCAGATGTTTCTACCTTATACGTTTTTAACTTTTCATTCATATCAACAAATTGCGCTGATTCTTTGTAGTCATAACCATTAATATAAATGTGAACCAAGCTGTCTTTTATAACTTTATTATTTCCAACATCTGTTATTTCAACAAGCTGATTTTTATCCCATTTGCCGTATTTAATTAACCCAGAATTCCAAATAACCCCATCTTTAATTGCTTTTTTTCTTTTATGTGGGCTTATATGCGCTACAAGATAAAAATCTTCCTCCTTCAAAAAATAATAGTCAATAAATCTAATTCCTCCCAGCGTTTCTGATATTTTTTTACCTATGTTTAAAATTTTTCTTTTAAAACTAGATCTTAAACGAGGTTGAATCATTGTGAGAAATTTAAAAATGTTATAGATCCCGCATTTGCCAGCTTCTCAATCCTTCCTGCTCGAAACGGAAAGGGGTAACTTTCTTACCCTTGCTTTCCAATGCAGTCATCAATTGGTGCTTCGCCGTTGCAGGTACAAAGAAAAGGAAAAATCCGCCACCGCCCGCACCCAGTAATTTACCGCCCAGCGCTCCGTTTGCCATGGCAAAATCATACAAAGCATCCAGATCGGGGTTGCTGATGGCTGCACTGAACTGCCGCTTGTATTGCCAGCCTTGGTGCAAAGCTTCGGCAAACGCCTTCAGTTGACCGCGCAGCAGCATGTTGCGCATGGTGTAGGTGAGCGCCACATTCTTATCAACCAGGGTTCTGATGGCTGCTTTCTCCATTTCTTTCCGCTGATCATCATGCACCGCGCCACTTTCGTGGATGGTACCGGTATTGCAGAGCACCAAACATTCTTCCAGTTCATTGAGAATATCCGCATTCATTTTCAGCGGATGAATCAGGTTCTGGTCTGCCCTGAATTCCATAAAGTTGATGCCCCCAAAAATGGTAGCATACTGATCCTGCCATCCTCCCGCCACACCCAGGTTATGCCGCTCTGCCTGATAGGCCAGTTCGGCGATTTCATAAGGGCTCCATTTATCGATTCGGAGTTCATTAAAACAACCCAGGATGGCTGCGGCAACAACCGCTGAGCCTCCCAAACCGGATTTCATGGGAAAATCGCTGTGCAGATACAGCTCAAATCCAAAATCGGGCTGTATGGTTCTCAAAACAGACTGTATCAGGCCGAAGCGGCCTTCCTGCCGGCAAACATCCTCCAGGTTTTCACCTTCCAGGGTTCCTTGCAAATCATGGGAATGAATGCAAACGCGCAAATCGTCCCGCTTGTGGAGGGTAGCGTGGCTAAACAATGAAATGGTGGCGTTGATTACCGCACCACCGGATTGCATGAAATAATGGGTGAGATCAGAACCGCCCCCACCGAAACTGATGCGCACCGGTGCTTTGGCACGGGTATACACTTTTTGTTCTTTCTGTCCGGGCAAACGGTTTTTGGTCACTACATCCACCAAAGTCCCTGCTGCATCCAGCACAGGTATTACACGAATCTTCTGGTCCAGTTTTTTTAGCAGTTGCTCGCGGGAATCCCCTGGTCCGGCATGAACAAATTGGGGATTGGCACAAAGCTCCACGGCGCTATCCAACGACAGTCCGTTCAGTAAACCCCTGCGAATATCGCCATCGGTGGCCACACCACAAACTTTTCCGTTTTCATGGGTCGTGAAGATGCAGCCCTGCTGGTTCAGGTCAATTTTTTCCAGGGCTTCCCGGATGGTGGATTTGCCGGTTATATGCATTAAGGATGTATTCATGGGGTTAAATAGAGTTTGCATTTTTCATAATCTTCGGGAATGCCAATATCAATAAAATCCGCGTTGATGCGAACAAATTGCAGGTTGTGGTTATTTAGCAACGCAGGAAATAGGGTGTTCTCGAGACTGAAAGATCCCGAAGGCATATCCTCAAAACAGCTATGGTTCAGCCTATACAGGCCGGCATTAATCAGTCCGGGGCCGGCATTGGGCGATTTTTCAATAAACTGCATAATCTTTTTGTCTTGTGTCTGCAACGATCCATATCGGCCGGTATCTTCCTGCCACACTGCTGCCAAGGCAGGGGCTTCAATGGTCATCAATTCTGCAACCCCCGAACTCAGGTAGGTATCTGCATTGCTCACCAAGAAATCGGTTATACCGGGCAGTTCCTGCAAAGCCGCTTTTATGGCACCGCCTGTACCCATGGGTTTTTCCTCTTCAATGAGATCTACCATACAATCCTTAAGTATGCCGGATTCCTGTTGCTCCTTGACAAAATCCTTCATTAATTCGGCCTTGTGGTGTACCAAAAACACATATTTCCGTATACCCTGCCGGTAATAATTTTCCAGCAAATAGGCCAGAAATGGTTTACCATGAATGGGCGCCAGGGGTTTGGGAACATCTTTTACCACGGCAGAAAGGCGGGTGCCAAACCCACCGGCCAATAGAAACAACGGTATTTCTGACGGTTTCAACGGGTGGGCTTGTTTAGGTGTTTGGTGTTTTCCTCTTGCAGAAAATCCAGGAATTTTTGGTAGTTTTTTTCGGCATCAAAATGCTGCCGGATGAAATCCTGTATGCGTTTTCTGGCCTCGGGAGCTGCAAATTTTTGAGCACAGGTATTTACGGCCTTTACCACATCTTCATGCGTATACTTTTTTGGGAGCAACACCCCGGTTTCGGGGGTTACAATTTCAGCGCATCCGCCCACATCCGTGCTCACCACCGGAATGCCGAAAGCCATGGCCTCCATCATGCTCACGGGTAAGCCTTCATTGGTACTAAGTGATATAAAACAGGTGATTTCTTTCTCGCGGTAAAAGGATCGGATACCATCCTGCGAAAACCTGCCGGGAAGCTGCACTTGCAACGTTGAGGGCTTATTTACATGGTTTTTCAGGTCTTCAAAATCTTCCCCATCTCCCAGGTGTGTCCAGGTGGTATTGGTCATATTTTGCAGCGCATCGAAAACCCCCGTCAAATTTTTACGCGTGCCTACCCAACTGCAGGAAACGATTTGTATTCCTGTATGCGGTGCCGTGTTGATGGGTTCTTCCCTTAGCGGAATTCCGAGGTTAATGGTTCGCGTTTTAGAATTGGTATAAGGATATTTGCTGGTAAGGTATCGTTGACCGTGCTCTGAAATGGTTACCAGTTGATCCATCTGTTTCAATAGAAACGAACGCCAAGGAATATGGCCGTGGTTATCACCTTCTTCATAGATATCAAATGCATGAAGCCGGCTCAGGGAGAGGTTTTGTATCCCAAATCGTTTCAAGCAAGAAATGATAAAAGCCCCACTATCTGCCCAGTAAGAATAGAGTATGGCATCTTTCGGTATGCCATTTTCATGGATAAAGGATGCCTTTTTTAAATGATTACGCAAGGTGATTAATACTTCTTGCCATTTATTGCGCCTTACATACCATTTTAGATGGCTTATAATTTCAGTAAACGCTATCTTTCTGAAAGGAATATTTAATACTTTTTGTTGAATTTTTCCAAACACAAAAACGGTGCATTTATCATGAAAAGCAATGCCATCATCCTGTATGGGAAAGTCTGTATATACCTTCACTTCCTTTACCTTATCGGAGGCCAATAAAAACCGAAGCTCATTGACGATGAAGGTCATGTTGCAATCGTGGGCAAGGAAGATGATGGTCATTGGATTTTACGTAAGGATTCCGCTAACTCTTTAACAGTAATTTTCCAATCTAAATTTTCTTCAGCAAAGGACCGCATTTTGAATGGATGATTTTCATCTTTTCTCATTTTTATAGCAAAATCATAAATAGCATCCATATTTATTGTTTGATTTAAATTGGGTATATTTAAATAATATTTTTTTGCTTCTGTTTGATCAATATCGGGCATATTATTTGCCTGAATAAAAGGAAGTCCGCGCGCATAATATTCGCGGCTCTTGAGATTGGCTGTACTATTAAAACCTATAAGATAATTTGATAAATTACTAACCCCTAAATCAACCTTATTAACAAGATCAATAAGGTCATTCATACTTAAATTTCCTGTTAACGTAATAAAATCCTTTTGAAAACTGCGTGGATCAGGCATTCTCCCTGTAATGAACAACTGAAATCGGTTTTTGCCATTATGTTCAATACTTTCAACCAAACGCTCCAATCCGCTCCAGCTTTGTTGCATACTGCTGCCTTTCATAAACAAGAGTTTTATTACATTATCGTGGGTTTCAGCATTAATTTTCCTGCAAGGAACCTCATTACAAGCAACTCCATCTCTATTATAAATTACCCTCACAGAGCCCCATGCTTTTGATTTAATTATTTCAGCAAATTCTGGTGTAAAAACAACCACAGATTTAAGTCTTGATATGAGATTTCTTAATAAATAAAATTCAAAAACATAAAAACAACGAAAATACTCCCACCAACTTAATAATTTGCTAATTAGACCTGCGTTTTGATTCACCTGACGCTCTCTAAAGTTTTCAGCAATTGTGTTACTCGGTATATATAATATTATTTTTTTTGCATATTTTTTGAGTATTTTTATGTAATTTCTGGTGGTCCTGTAATGTCTTATGAATAATATATCTGAATCTGTAATTCTATCCTCGATAAAATCGTAAACAAAGGCATTAATGGCATCTGAATCAAAATAAGATTTAAAATATTTTTTGTGAACTTGCTGAGTTTTTAATGGAAATATTGTAATAAAATCATTCAATTTCAACTCACTATCCACCGAATCTGAAAAAAACCAACCCTCAGTAGGTATTCCATTGAAATTTAATTGATAAATTTGATTTACTACTTTCCTCTGTACGCTGGTCTTTACCTCACTTCCACCAATATAAATATACTTTAATTTCAACAATTTTTAATATAAATTATTATAATCAGAATCTATTTTATCTGAAAGATTTATTACCAACCTGTCTTCAACTTGATCAGCAATAACTTTATCTAAATATCTTTTTGTAACAACAACTAAATCTGAATTTTTGATACAATCATTATAATCTTTCAGCATCGTAAATAGGTAAGGAAATTCTATTCTTAAGCTGTTTATATTAATATCCTCATCCCATACAGACAAAGTCATTTCCTCTTCTTTGCGCAATTCATTTATAAGTTTCAAAACCGGACTTTCCCTCAAATCATCGGAATGGTTTTTAAACGTGAGTCCTATAAAAGCAATATTTTTTTTATTACTGTCAAGTATAATTTTTAGAATTTGATTAATGAAAACTTCATTGCTTGGAATAATATTCTTTAACAATGGAAAATCTCTTTGGGTTTTTTTTATGAGATACTGTATTTCTCTGACATCTTTTGGCAGGCATGAACCACCAAAAGGCATTCCCGGCTTAAGATACTTTGCTGAGACATTTAATTTGGTATCCGATAGAAATATTTCATTGGCCATTGATACATTCACTTGCATTTCTTTCGCCAATTGGAAAATTTCATTTGTATATGCAACTTTCAATGCATGAAAACTATTATCAGCATATTTGGAAAACTCCGCAGTTCTATAATCTGTTAAAAAGAGCGGTCTGGTCTCGTTTACATGCAGCAGTTGTTTAATCTTTTCGTCTATTGTGCCATCTGAGCTGCCAATTACACATCTTCCATAATGGTAAAAATCGTTTACTGCGTTACCTTCTCTTAGGAATTCAGGATAAAATAATACTTGAAGATTTGGCACTTTATTTCGCAAGTTTTCTGTAATTTTTTGGGTTGTTCCCGGTGGAACCGTACTTCGAAAAATTAAATGTTTTTTATCCTTACATTTAGCCAAAACAGGCTCAATTTCACTTATTACATTCTTTAAATATGTTAAATCAACTTCACCATCAGGTTTACTTGGAGTTCCAACACATATTATAAGTACTTCAGCATTAAGAATAACCTCAGATGGTTCATATAAAGGTTTAATATACCCTTTATTTACTCCATCCTGAATTAAATCTTCTATTTCTGGTTCCTTAATTGGACTCAGGCCCTGGCTCAACAAATGCACTTTCTGGGATTTAACATCTGTACAAAATACGGTATGCCCATTTTTTGCAAAACAAGCTGCATTAACCATACCCACATATCCCAGTCCAAAAACGCCAATATTCATTATTATTTTATTATCAGTTTATTAAATTGTATCCAAATTTTCTGTGCTGTTTCCAACGTAAGTTTGCTATCATTTATTTCATTTTGAAATTGTATTGCCAACTGCCTATTACCAGGTGAGTAATTTTGAAATTCATCACTCATCGAGGTGTCTAATGCCCAATCTTTAAGTTCATTTCCAAGCCAATCTCTTACCGGACTGCTGATGCCAATCTTTAATCGCCTAAGCCTTATTTCTTCATTCATTCTCCCCTGCATGGCCTGCCTTAAAATTCGTTTGTTGTAGCCGAGTCCTATTTTGCTTTCCACAGGCAATGAAAACGTGTATGCCACCAAGCGCCAGTCCATAAAGGGCATGCGTATTTCCACGCTATTCATCATACCGGCCAGGTCAAAGTTTCTGAAGATATCGGGCAGGGTCTCTACAAATGTTTCACGCAACAGCATGCGCTCTGGAAAAGGATAGTGGCTGAAATTATAGGGATTACCAAGCGCAGGTAGCGATCCATTCTCATGATACTCACTCCTATGCCGATAAGGTTTTCCCATCATCCTTTTCACAGCCTGCTTTAAACCACCCAGCGGACTTCGCGCCGACAGCATGATTTGTTGTAAGTTTTGGTTCACCCTTGCTTGATCTTCCAAGGCATAGGTGGGAATGATGATTTGCCGTAGGTTCTCTGCCATGGCTTTTTGGCCGGTTTTGAAATAATAATCAAACAAATCATAGAGCATGTCACGATACCCAAACTGCATTTCATCCACACCATGCCCATCCATGCTCACTGTAATGCCATTTTCTCGCATACCCCGATAAATACCGCTGATGGCGGTAATCGGAGAAGGATTCAGTCCATCAAACATTTGGGTGTCACGGGTAACTTGTGCGGGCAAATCGGCATATTCCTGGGGAATAAATATGGCATCTCCACCCGTGTACTCTAGGGCTTTTTCGGCAAAAGCCCTTTCATCACTAGGCAAACCGGGAAATGTGGCCACCACCGCTTTTTGAGCCCCTTCTGGTACACGACTTAATTTGCCTTTCTTCAGCAAATCATTCACAATGCTGTAAACGCTACTTGAGTCTAGTCCGCCACTGAGGGCGGTTGCTACTGGAACATCGCTTACCAAACGGATGCTACAGGCATCTTCCAGCAGGGCATGGTATTTTTCGGCCTGTTCCTCAAGGGTTCTAGGCACCTGCTGATCTATGTGATTCTCAATGCTCCACCAACGGCGCTGTTCAAAAGCCTGCCCCAGTTTGTAGGTTACACAATGTCCGGGTAAAATGCTTTTGATACCCTGAAATATGGTGTGTCCGGCTCCGTGAATGCGCACACCTACGGTTTGCAACTCAAGCATGGCCTGGTCAAATTCTCGGTTAAAACCATCCAGGTGTTTAAACGCCCGTGTTTCAGAGGCAAAAGCCAGCAGTTTTCCGGGCGTAAAATGATAGTAATAGGGTTTAATACCAAACCGGTCACGGGCCATAAACAGGGTTTGCTCCTTTTCGTCCCATATGGCAAAAGCCCACATGCCATTAAAACGCTGCAAACAATCGGTTCCCCACTGCTGATAAGCTGCCAGAATTACTTCCGAATCCGTATCAGAGCGGAAAGCATAGCCCAGCCTTTGCAATTCCCGACGGATATCTATGAAATTAAAAACCTCTCCGTTGTAGGTGAGGTGATATCGGCCATCCAAATAGGGCATAGGCTGATGACCGGCATCCGACAAATCAAGAATACTCAGGCGTCTATGTCCAAGTCCTAGGGTATTGTTCTGCAAACGGGTATAACCGGCCCCATCCGGTCCCCGCTCCCGCATCGCATCCGTAAACGCCTGCAGTTTATCGGCAGAAATTGCCGATCCATCCAAATGCCATATTCCGGCTATGCCACACATAAATTAATCCAATCTTGAACTTTTGGAACTAGTTCCAATCAAATACATTTTTAATCTGCACGTGGTCAGAAAGTCTCTCTCATCTTTCTTGTAACCTTCAAATTGATATGCCGGTAAATTGACATAGTGATTCACTGAATCTTCAATGTAATTATATTTATTGTTTTTAACATCATGGGGTAAATAATAATAAGAACCCGATACAGAAGGCAATACGAAACAAGCATTAACAAGCAATTTGGTTTTTAAACTATTTTCAACAAAGTTTGAATTAATTGTATCTATTTCGCAGAATGTGCCTATAGGATTCAATTCTTCTGATAACTTTGGCACTGCGGTGTGAGCGAAATTCAAACCATAATACTGATCAATAGACTTATAACCATTTTGTTTAATTAATTTCCACGAATAATCCCTTGGATACCCTACGTTTAATATCAGATTTATTTGAATAATATATTGAATAAATAAAACCATTGATACCATTATCAATAAAGCGTCTATCCATTTGTATCTCAAATATCTAATAAGCATTGATGAAGATATTAGAACCAAAAAAGGTAGATATTGATGAAATAATCGACCATAAAAAACCACTTTATAAAAAAACACTCCTGCTATACCATGAATTAAAACAAAAAACAAACAACCGTAAATAATTATGTTATAAATACTAAACACGTTATCTATTTTATTGATATTTTTTAAACTATAATAAATTGTCAATGACAGTAAAATAATTAAAGCTATTCCTGTTATACCTTCTACGCTTAATAAATATTTAACCGGAAATAAAAGTGTTTCATCAAAGTTTCCTTGTTTTATTGTATCTGACAGTACCAAAGAATTAATCAAATATGATTTGCTGACACTTCGGGATAATAATTCCGTTATAAAAAGCAATATGCTTGCACCCAAACCGAAATAAAATACCTTATTAACAATATTTTTAAGGGGTGTAATATTAAACTTATGGAAAATCAATATGCCTAATGATATAAAAAACACAGGCAAATAACCCGGGTAAATTAAGTACGAGAAAAAAGCAATCAATCCAATTGATATTAAACGTTTTTTGGAATAATATGAATTAATTTCATACTTACAAATATTATAAACAGTATAATAACCTAACAACAAGCTAATATCATAGGGAAAAGTATGCCTTAAATAAACAAAACTATTTACAAATAAGGAAAACAACAATACGGAAAATAAAGAAATTAACCTGTTTTTGGACAAGAGAAAACTAAATTTATAATGAAGTATCGATATAATTATTAATATAATATAGTTAAAAATATACACAGGTAGGAAAGCTAATGGTTCGAGGATATTTAGATTAAATATTTTTGAAACTAAAATCTGAACAGAAGCAGGAATCATTTTAATTATGACTTCACCAGGCCTGGCATCTGTTGAAAATATAGAAACTATACAATCTGTAACATTACCTTCAAACAGTTTATTGCATGCATTCAATGAGTGCTTATAACGCCATTCATCCGGATTAGAAAACATGCCCTCACCTAGCAACATTAATTTCGTAAGTGCTGAAACAATTATTAATAAAATTAGTATGCTATCCGTTTTTTTAAATAGTTTCATCATTTCAAATGTCGAATTATATAATTATTATAATTTAGTTCTGCCATAAAATTCTCAGCCCAATAAGATTTAACACCGCTTCTAAAGCTCAGATCCCTTGATTTTTCAACCAAAAATGTTTCTATAGATTTGGCTGCTGTTTCCGGTTCTGCTTCCTTGGGTAATAACAAACCCGTCTGTTCCGCAACAATCTCGGGCACACCGCAAACATTACATCCCACCAAGGGAATACCGGCAGCAATAGCTTCCATCATACTTACAGGAATGCCCTCCAGTTCGCTCATATTGATAAATAGATCTACCGGATTGTTTTTATAATAATTAAATATTTCATTATTAGTAACATAGCCCATAAATTCAAAAGAGCCTTTTTGCAATTTTTGATGGGCATAATTCTCAATTTCCAGACGCTCAGAACCATCACCAAAATGCCTCCAAAAAAATGGAACATTCAATTGTGATAATGTATCTATAATTAACGATAACCGCTTCAATGAAACAAAATTTGAACAGCTTACCAATTGATACACATTTCCGATATTGCCTCCAGAATTCATTGAATTCTTTTTCACGCCTAAACGGCTTAAAAAAATGTTTTTTGCATTTGGAAATTTGTTTTGCATTTTATGCATCCCGTATGCCGAAATATGGACAATCCCATCAAATTGTTTCACTTCCGATTCTCTGAATGGAAAATACCCTCTTCCATTTTGTAATTCATCATAATCATAGCCATGGGCCCGTGTAAAAAATTTCCCTTTCAATCCCATTTGTTTGCTTATGGCCAAGGCCGATGCCCATTCATTGAACCAATAAGAATAAAATACAGAATTATTATTTGATTTGAAGAAATGGGTAATGTTATTACTCTGGTTTAAAACTCCCATTAACCGACTCCAGTTGAATGAAAACTGTGTAATGTATTTAAGCCGATGTTTAGAACTAATTAAAGCCCCTAGAAAATATTTTAATATAATTCCGAAATGATTCCATATTAATTTTTTTAATGGCTTATTGGATTGTTGAGTAATTTCGTTTACAAATACATTTTCAGGAAGTATTATGGAATATTCATCACCCTTTTCCAGCGGGAATACATGCACTTTATCAAACGAAGAGGCCAAAAACATAATTTCTGTTTCCAGAAATGTTTCTCCTCCAAGAAAAGGAAAACGTTGGGTAAATAAATTCAGCGTTCGCAAATTGGCTTATTCGGTTGAAGTGCCGTAAGAAAGCACCTTTGGTCTTCTGTCAATCAATTTTATGGATTTCAGCCCATAGTGGTCGGCCACACATTGGTTCAGCCAGTAGCTGCTGTCTGTGGCCAGATCCTCGAACCGGCGGGTGGTTGGGGTGCGTACAAAGTCTTCTTCCGTAAGCACTACCGATTGGCCTCTCATTGATTTCAATTTTGCATCGCGCAATGCAAGCTGTCCTTTTACATAACGGGCATCAAATACCTGTGAACTTCCGATTACAATAAATACCATCAGGATAAGACCGGACACAAAACGACTGTTGGCCTCAGACCAGCGTTCACACGAAAGATTTATCAGACCGGGTAAATGGGTAAGTCCATACAAAACCCCAAACATGGCAAACTGTATGTTGGTGCGGGGCGAATGCATACCAGACAGCGGCAAAAAGAAAAAGCAACTAATCATCGCAGCCCACAGCAAACGGTGCTGAAAGGCCATACCTAGCAGTTTCTGCAATAACGTTCCTTGAATGTTTTGATTAGGGTAAGCCAGTGTACCCCCCAACAACCCCATAGCCAAGAAGGGCCCTAACATGGGGGAATTCTGGGACATCAAATCACCCAGCCGGCTTAAAAAAATGTTTTTTGCATTTGGAAATTGGTTTTGCATTTTATGCATCCCACATGCCAAAATATGGACAATCCCATCGAATTGTTTCACTTCCGATTCCCTGAATGGAACATACCCCCTTCCATTTTGTAATTCATCATAATCATAGCCATGGGCCCGTCTAATATATTTGCCTTTTAGTCCCATTTGTCTGCTAATGGCCAAGGCCGATGCCCATTCATTGAACCAATAAGAATAAAATACATAATTATTATTTGATTTGAAGAAATGGATAATGTTATTACTCTGGTTTAAAATTCCCATTAACCGATTCCAGTTGAATGAAAACTGTGTAATGTATTTAAGCTGATGTTTAGAACCAGTTATTGCCTGAAGAAAGTACCTTAGTATAATTCCGAAATGATTCCATATTAATTTTTTTAATGGCTTATTGGATTGTTGGGGAATTTCGTTTACAATAACATTTTCAGGAAGTATTATGGAATATTCATCACCCTTTTCCAGCGGGAATACATGCACCTTATCAAACGAAGATGCCAAAAACATAATTTCTGTTTCTAGAAAGGTTTCACCACCTCGGAAGGGAATTTTTTGGGTAAATAATAATATAGTATTAATCACAAAATAACTTTTTTACTAAAGACGTTTAATTTGATTAATAAAATATTCAAAACTTTTATAAACCATGTATAAATAAAATATATTTTTATTATTAGATAATTATTTAAACTTAAATGCTTAGAAGTAGGTGAATTAATGATTCTATTAATACCTTCAATAAAACTATTTTGATTATAATTCATAAGCCATATAAAGGCTTTTTCGCTATCTTTCTTATAATTATTCCTATTCAAAAGGTAACTATTCAATGCATCACATATTTCATATTCATTGGAGGCATTAATCATTGGATATAATTCAACTTTTTTACTCTCATAATAATCATCTTTTCTATAACCAAGGTAAGATATTCTAGAAGATATTATTTCAGCGTTTGAACAATATAGATACCAACTTTCTTTCCCAAATTGACCAACACCTATGTCTGCTAATCTTAATATTTGAAGCAAATCTTTTCTATGCATTTTGGGCACCCAAAATACATTTTTTTCTAAACCTAGTTTATCAATTAATTCTTTGGTTTTTGTGACATCTCCACCATATTCAAACAATATTAAAGTAAATTTTATATTTCTATTTTCTTTCTTAAACTTATGTAAGCCTTTAATAAATATATCATTCCCTTTGCTCACATTATCAGGAGCGGAAAACCACCATTGCCTACTCTGCTGAACCAGTAGTAAATTACTATTTTCTCTTAATTTTAATATTTTAGAAATAATTTCCTCTTTACCTGTTCTATTTGCTAGCAGATTTGGATAATAAATAAATGGTAAAGGATTAATTATAGAACCTTTTATCTTTACTTTTTTTAATGCTTCTAAAATAAAATCATTGTTTATGCTCATGGGTAAGAATTTCGCATTCCGAATTCCTATTTTTTGAAGTACTGAAGACCTTAATTTATCAACCTCCCAAATTTTAGGTAAAATATAATTTGATTTATAAAAGGGCCATTCAAATAAATCCGTTCCAGCCCAGGCAAAATAATCTAATCTTAAGTTTAATCTGGCAAGAAGTGCAGGAGAATAGTCTGTACCAATATAAAAATCATACCCTAAAAAATATTGCTTTAATATTTTAATATCAACTTTCATGACTTCTCCAAAATCCATATCTATTTTTTTAATATTAAATTTTATATCATTGGCATCATTATACTCTGCTTCTGGTCTAAAATGATCAAATTCATGAAGTAAAAACAAGTCTACATCATGGCCCATTTCTGCCAAATATTGAGCAGAGGGGGCAATGATATTATTCATATTTCCTATGCATACTATTCGCATACTTTCTCAACTTCAAATACTACTGATTTTTCTATTTCATCAGCATAATATACTGCCTTATTTCTATCTTCAGCTTCCACAACAATATAACCTGCCCGTTCCAAAGAATTTTTTAAATCCCCGACCAATTCACCAGCCTTTTTAATAATGCCTATATCTAGCAGTGCAGGATGAAGCTTTGCATTTTCTATTCCAACAACATTTTTGAGTATACCATAGGGTGGATTAAAAAATCTATACACAGCTCCTTTTTGAAATTGTATCTCCGGTACTTTATCAAAACCAGTCAAAATATCAGCTAATAATATAGGGGCGGATATTCCTGAAACTGCTTCAATTATGGTATGAAAGATATGCCCTCCGCCTCCCCTAGCAGCAGTTTCAACCATAACTATTTTCATGTCTTTGATAATTGCTTCTGTGTGGGCCATACCATTTTGAATTCCTAATGAGATAACAGCTTTTTTGACTGTTTTCACAACAAGATCGCGCTGTTCGTCAGTTAACTTAGCAGGGAAGTTTAATGAAGTTGCCACGCGGGTTTTTAAATCTGGCTTTTCTTTGTCACTAATTGCAAGAATAAAAACTTCACCGTTAAATGAGATACTTTCAATAGTTAATTCAATTCCATCAACAAAGCCCTCACAAATCAGTCTGTTATTTTTCACAAAAGGAATTGCGAAATCATAGGCCCATTTTACGTCATTCATAGATTTGAGAACTGAAATACCCCTTCCAGATCCGCCGCTATCTGTTGGTTTCACCACACAGGGAAAACCAATGTTTTCAATTTTCACCTCAAGATCTTCCAGAGTGGAGAACACAAAATATGAAGGATTAGGCAATCCGCTCACTTGCCATATATCACGCATAACTCCCTTATCTGTAGATGCTAATGCTGCGTGTTCACTTATTCCTTTGAGTCCAAGTTTTGTTGTAACATATGCAGCTGTTTTAACACCCCAATCATTGATTGGCATGATTGCGTGAACCGGATTAATTTGAAAATAATTTAAAATGGCTTCTTTATCGCTGATATCTAAATTAATAAATTCATTTGCGAACTTTGCTGAAGGTGCGTTTGGATTGGCATCCAAAGCTATTGTGTAATATCCTCCGGCAATAAGTTTAGTATATACTTCTTTATTGTATAAACCTGCTCCTAAAATAGCAATTCTTTTCATATAAGCGGATTCTTTTCAGGCTTGAAAGTATTACTATCTTGATCCTCCAAATACCTTTTTAAGCAAACAGTATCATAGGTACTCCACTTTCTGCGGTCTATGCAATCAAACCAAATATCTTCTTGCTCTTCTATCCAATCCAGTTTTTTGATAAATTCTTCATTGTGCAGATTCTTAGGTATAATAATAACACCGCTATCATCACACACTGCGATACTTTCATCATATTTATCCTGTCTTTCTTTTATAACAGACTCATCAAGATCAACACGATTGGGATTATTAAAGCAACCTATGGGAGTAACACCCTTTAACCAAATTGGATAGTTTTCTTTGATCAAATGAGGTACATCTCTAAGTTTACCTAATACAATTAGGGCTTCGGACTGAGAATACAACATTAGATATTTGGCAACCAAATCACCAAATATTGCTCTTTCACCACAATTAAACGGTTCTGTTAAAATTATATATCCAGGCTGAATTCCTGCAATTTGTTTATGGTGTTCCCAATTACTTTCATTTAAGGCATATGTCCATTTTACACGACCAACTTTGAAATGCTGTTTGTTTAATGCATAAAGACCATAATCTAAAATTCCGGTTTTATTCATACAATCAGCAACTTCAGTTGTACTGATTCGGTTCGTCTTTATCTTCTGTATTATCTTATCTGTTATATTCATATTTTAAACAACTCAGTTGCTGTTATCGGCTTAATACCACTTTCTATTACTAATTTTATATTTGCATTAAAAGTATCAGATGAAAACGCAAGTATTTCACTATTGTTTAATGATGGTAATACTTCATAAGGATGGGTAACTGTGTTTAATATTCTTTTTTGATAATTCCTTAAACCGTGTTCAAAATAAACTTCTTTATAAGCCGGATTTAAATATCTGACCACATTTGGTTCAGTATCACTTTTCAAGGGCAATTTTATTGTAGTAATCGGATAAACTTCTATTCCTAAATTTATTTCACCTTCTTTTCTATAATCATAAATTGAAGGCTTATATTTATTTTCTGGAGTGTTAACCCAATCTCTTGCTATTAAATCCCATGAATATTTTGGCCTTGGAAATGCAGAAAAATCATATTTTATGCCTAAATCAAATAACGTTTTCATTGTTCTATTAGTATGATATGTCCAACCCATTCTGCAAATAGAAAGATCATACTTTTTAACATATGGAAATACCCTAATCATTTCTTCGGATACATTCAAATCATTTGTGTTCTGAATCCATTTTTGATTTATCTTTACATAACTATGAAAATGCCAACCAACTTCATGCCCATTTTCTAGTAGCCAGTTTATTTTATCCTGATGTCTCTTAAAAATAAAGTCAGGTAATCCGTATATAGATTCTATTTGTTCATCAATTCTAATAAACCACGTTGTTTTTAATTGTTCATATTGCTTACACAACTCAGTGAAAAAGGGCCATATTTCCTCCATTTCGTCTCTGCTATAATTTGATGTAAAATAATCTGTATAATCAACATCAAAAGTAATTGCAATCATTTCAATCATAAAACCCCTCTAGAATGTAATTTATTAACAGTTCTGACTATATTATTAATATCACTTTCCGCTAGTTGCGGGAGTATTGGTATTGAAACAGTCGTGCGAAATAGTTTCTCGGCATTTACATACTTTTTATTGTCTTTCAGACTAGAAAAGGTGATGTGATTGAGGGCATCTACGCCCATCCTTACTGATATATTTTCTTCCAGAAATTTTTGCTGTATTTCTACAAAAGATTTATTTGTTCTTAGTAAAAATCGAAAATTGTTACTCCTTCTGTTTACTCCTTTAAAATCTTCAACCAAATGTTCCGGCATATTATCTAAATATGCAATAGCTATTGCTTCCCTTCGTGACAAATTCTCTTCAATTCTACTAAATTGTTTGTCAATTAAACAGGCTGAAATATCGGAGCTTTTACAAATTATTCCAGATTTCTTCTGATAATATTTACACTTTTCATAAAGCGCTTCATTATTTACGAATAACATTCCGCCTTCTCCCGAAGAAACCATTTTGGTTCCGTGAAAAGAAGTAAATGCATAATCTGTTGAAGTTCCTGTCCTATTATCAGCCGTTCCTCCAAGAGACTGGCATATATCTTCTATAATAGGTATATTGAAATCTTGTAATTTTTCCCAGTAAGCATTTATACCAAAAATATGCACCAAAATAATTGCTTTTGTTTTAGCATTAATATGCCTAGAAATACTATCCGAACTCATAATCCAAAATGGGCTAACATCACACAATACAGGTATTGCGCCTGCAGCTTGAATGCCTCTAACTATTTTATCGCAGGCATAGGTAGGTACAATCACCTCATCACCCTTGCCTATATTAAGCGCTTTTAATAAAAGAAATTGTGCCTGTGTTCCATTCCCTGTCTGTAGTGCATATTTTTTATTTAGATAATTAGCCAACTTCTTTTCTAAATTCTTCGAAACAATATCATAGCTAAGCATTTTACTATCAATGCAGCCTTCGAAGGCACTTATATCCGAATTTAAAATCCATGGTTGACTATGAGGTATCATTGTTTTTTATTTCAAATAAGTATTCGACATATCATATTGACCACTTTTGAATTTACGCGAAGTCTGATCCCAGACCCTGCCTTCAAGATAATCATTTGGGACCCTCACATTCCATCCCAATCTTTGCTTTACTGTTTCGCTTGCTTTTTCTAAATTCTTGTTGCTTAAATAGAATTCTATTTGTTGTTTAAAAGGAGCAAGAGTGTATTTAATAACAATCATTGGACGCTGCAATCCGCTTTTATTTTCGCCTGCTCTGTGCCAGGTAGTGCTGTCAATTATAAAAGCGTCCCCTGCTTTTCCCTCTGAAGACTCTGCATATTTTTCCAAATAATCTAAACTTGGCATTTCTTGAAACAGGTGGCTGCCCGGAACATATTGGGTTGATCCGTTATTAGCATTATAATCTACCAACGGAATCATTACAATTACACTTGTTCTGCAGTCAGGAAACCAAGGCATATCCCTATGAAAACCATGACCAACCATTTCACTTTTGCTTTTTCCATCCAGAATGATAGCGTTGTATGAATGAATTACAGCTTTATCATTTAAGGCAAGATTTATCATTTCATTTAAAACCTTGTTTTCAATTAAATCATAATATGGACCTTCAAATCTGCCCAAATCCTGTATGGTTTCTAAAGAATAATTCTTTATCAATTCTTCTCTTCCAAACAACTTAATATCTTCTTCTTTTTTATTCTCTAAATCATTTTTGAACCAATTAATCTGTTCATTTGTGAGAAATCTACCCAATCTGGTTACACCCCTGTACTTTAGCTCTTCTAGTTTTATCTTCATACTAGTTTAAATTTTTTTCAATCCAGTCTGCTGTTTTCAAAATACCTTCTTCTAAATCAACTTTTGCTTTAAAATCCAGTATGTCTTTTGCTTTTTCCACACTTGGTATTCGAAGGGCAATATCCGCGGATAATGGAGGTCTAAACTCAATCTTTGAAGAAGAATTAAGAACCCTACAAACGGTCTGTGCTAAACCTAAAATGGTTATAACAGCTCTTGCATTACCTATATTAAAACTATGACCAATTGCCTTAGGGTTCTTTAAACATCTGAATAAACAATCGACAAAATCATCAACATAGCACCAGGCTCTGATTTGATTGCCATCTCCGTCTATATATATAGGCTCGCCTTTAATGGCTTTTTTAATGAATATTTGCATGGCTCCTTCTCCAGTTTGCCCGGGCCCATATACATTAAATGGACGAACTGTAACAATTGGCAGATTATGTTTTTCGTAATAGGCGTGAGAAAGATGTTCTCCTGCTAATTTACTTACAGCATAAGTCCATCGAGCTTCACCAGTTGTGCCTGCAACGGTTTGATCTTTTTCTGTAGACCTAAAGGCCATTGAACCGAATACCTCTGAAGTTGAAAAGTCAATAAAGCGTTCAATACCTCCTGCTTGAAAAGCAGCTTCAAGCGTGTTTGCTGTACCTAGCATATTCACACGCATAGTCTTAACTGGATCTTTAACAACTGTATCTATGCCTGCAATGCCTGCAGCATGCACAATTATATTGCAACCAGTTATACTTTTTTCAAGTAACGAATAATCCAATACATCACCCTTTATAATTTTTATATTAGGATGATTTGCAAATGCACTTCCGGATAAAGTATCTCTATGAAAATTATCATAAACAGTTATATTGTTATCATTAATTAACTGCTTAATCAAAGTATTGGCGATAAATCCGGCGCCTCCGGTTATAAATATATTTTTATTTCTCATTTTCTTACATTTTATTTAACTCGTTGATAACCGCATCTATTTCAGGGTCTTCCATATGTTCATAAAGTGGTATTACAAGACCATTTTTAAAAGCATTCCATGCATTAGGGAAATCCTTCTCAAAATCATTTTTATATTTATTATGATAATAATTAACTGCAGGAATACATTGTGCGCCGTAATTAGCTCCGATATTTTTAGAATTTAAATATGAAATTGCTTTCTTTTGTTCTATTTGATTTAGCAGTATATGGAAAGATTGCCAAGAGTGATTGCTGTTGGGAGACGATATTGGAAGTTGAATTTTGGGATTATTTATTTCATTTAAATATCTGTTTGCAATTCGCGTTTTATTCAACATCATTTTATCAAATCTCAAAAATTGGGAATGTACCAAGGCCGCTTGAAAATCTGTAATCCTATAATTAAAACCTGCTTCAATAAAACCGGTATTCCCATAATTCAGGTTTAGCCCATGATTTCTTAAAGTCCTGCATTTTTCTGCAAATTCTGAATCATTGGTTGTAATTATACCGCCCTCTCCTGATGTTATTGCTTTTCTTGGGTGTAACGAAAATGAAGCACTATGTCCAAATGAACCGACCATTTGACCGGAAGCAATGGCTCCAAGCGCACAGGCGGCATCTTCAAGAAATAAGATGTTATTGCTATCGCAAATTTCTTTTAATTCAAAAACATCGGCAGGTAAACCAAACTCATGAACAGCAAGAACAGCTCTTGTTTTGGGGGTAATTTTAGACTGAATGCCAGCAACATCAATATTAAAAGTTCTTTTACAAATATCAACAAATACAGGAACTGCTCCTACCAATTCAACAACATTTGCTGTTGCAACATATGAAAATGCAGGAACTATTACTTCATCACCTTCTCCAATACACAAGGCCTTCAACATAATATGCATTGAGGCCGTACCATTAGAAACCAATACAGCATCACTAACACCTATGTAAGATGCTATTTCCTCCTCAAATAAAGTTACATATTTACCTTGCACCAGCATACCTGATCTAAGAACTTCGGAAACAAGTTCGATATCATCCTGTATTATACTTGGTTTACTGATAGGAATGAATTTCACAACTATTTGAATAATAAATATGTTTTAAACTTATAAAAAACAACTTTCAAAAGATACATAATACTAGCATTACGCATGTGTTCATGAACTGCTGAGCTTGCAAAATCATCTGCTTTTTTATCATAATATTTAATTGTATCCTTAAGGAATTTTTCATGGGAACCTTCTCCCAAAACCATATAAAGATAATTAATGTATTTATCAGTATTTACTGTTCCTTCGGCAGATTTTAAATAAATATAAATTCTTTCCATTAATATTTCTGCTATTTTCTCATTCCCTGTTTTAGAGAAATAGATCCATAATGGCAGCATCCAGGTGTGGAAAACATATGACTGATTTTGATTTGGCAATGTAGAATGTATACCTACCTGATACCTGTATACCGACATACATTCATTAAAATATTTTATTTTGCCAAACTGGGCAATAAACATCTCTAAAATAAAGTCTCCAAAAATGCTCTTACCAAAAACATCCGGCAAATCTTCAGGAATCACATTTCTAAATACAACTGTATTGGTTTGAATATACTGACCATATCTTGCCAAATCTTGAATAGACTCGTGTAAACTGGGAACATCTGTTAAAAAATTGTCATAAAGTTTGCCATCTTTCTGCCAAATTTTAACATTATGAAAAGACATCACATAATCCGGATTAGCTTCCAAAAATTCGACTTGCTTTTGCAATTTGTATGAATCTGTCCAGTAATCATCTCCTTCACACAAAGCTATATACTTGCCCTTTGCTTTGGACATCATCGCTCTGAAAACACTGGAGATATCCTTGGAGAACTGATTCTCTTTCTGATAAATATTGTCAAATAAACCCGGATGCTTATTCTCGTATTCACGAACTATACCGGAAGTACTGTCTGTAGATGCATCATCATGAACAATTATCTCAAAAGGAAAATTGGTTTTCTGCATCACAAAGCCTTCTAGGGCTTGTGCAATAAATTTTTCATGATTATATGCAGGGCAAATAATTGAAACTAATGGTATTATTTCATTATTATCAATCATTTTTAATCTACCAAATCAAATTTCATCGTGTGAACATCTACATTCTTAGTTTTATCGCACTTTACTAGAAGATTATATTTTATAGGAAATAAATTTCTATCAGGTGTATTCAATTTATCGATTTCAATAATATCAAAATCTTTTAATAACACTTTCCAACCAAACTCTGTAAACCTCCAACAATCTGGAGCGGGCCCGTGAATACGCCAATTTAGAGGTGCAGATAACATCAAATATCCTCCATGTTTCAGTATCCTTCTTAATTCGGCAACTGCCGTAAATGGATTAACCGTGTGTTCCAAAACCTCTAAACAAGAAATTATATCGTAAGTCGAATCTGCAATATGTGGGTTATCTTTGGTTAAATCGCCTACAATATCTGGATTGTAATCGGGAACAATATCTAAAGTTTCAATATTACTCTTATGAAACATTTTTTGCACTTCAGAACGAGCTTGTGGTCCAACTTCTAATAATCTTAATCCTTCATGAGGAATTTTTGAAGCACATCTTTCAATAAAATCATTTACATGAGTACGGGCCATTTCAAATGTGTCGTTGTCAAACTTTGATGGTAAAGTCATAATATATTTATTAAATTGTTTATCTTAATTTTACTCTAAATATGCCACCTGCCATAGGCTCATAGCGCTCAGTATTTTTTGCAGTTGTAATATACAAGTATTCTAAATTCTCACCACCTAAACAACAAGAGGTTACATTTATACAAGGTAGTATTATTTCTGATTTTTTTTTGCCAGATTCTGGATCCCATTTACTAACTTTACTACCATTCCATTCTGCAATCCAAAGCAATCCATCAATATCCATGCACATCCCATCAGGTAATCCCATGCCTACAATCTCAATAACAGTTTGTTTAAAAATTGCTTCTCCTGTTTGTTTGTTGTAGTCATATTGCTTAACAGCTCTAGTAGGAGTATCTATAAAATACATAATACTGCCATCCTGGGAGAAAGCTATTCCGTTGGAAATTGTGATACCTTCAATAATGACATTACAATTTTGGCCGTCAAAAGAAAATAGGCGTCCTTTAAGAGGCATTTCTTTATCAAATCCCATAGTTCCAAAAAGAAATCTACCAAATGGATCCAACTTCCCATCATTGTATCTCATTTCAAGATTTGATTCAGGGTGAACCAAAAAAGTGCGCTCCCCAGTCATAATATTTATTTCATAAATACCCATCTTTTCAGCAGACCAATAAATATTAGCACCCTTATTAACTGCACATCCTACTTGACCATTTGTTTTAATTGTATTTATCATCCCAGTTTCTGTATTTATTAAATAAATACAAGATTGCTCAATTGAAACACATGCAATATTCTTATTTAAAGCATCCCAAACAGGCCCCTCTAATAGAGTTGACCCAGCAAAAAAAACTAGTTCTGGTTTATCCATTAATAATGAACCTCCAGTCCAAACCTATTTAATAATTCCTTAATTGGATATTCCATAAAATGATTAACCAATAATATTTTTTCTAAAATTACTCCTCGTTTAATTAATTCAAATTTAACAAGTTCAGCATGCTTTTCATTTATATAAGCTACAAAAATGAAATCATATTCACAATTAGTTAACTCATCATATGGATCGACACGTAATCCTAGATTCTTATATATATGAAATAAACTATCTACCCACTTAACCAAATTAAAATTCATATTGTGTTGGATCCTTTTTATCAAATGTTGGCCAAATGTTCCAGCCCCACAAACAACTATTTTAGATCCAACAGGAATGCGCTTATAGGCAAATAATTCGTTTAGTTTTCCTGACTTTTGGAAATCCAAACCAGACCTGACTGTTAATAAACTTAATAGAAACAAGTCAAGTTGGGGTATCAGTAAATTAGATAATGGTGAAATACTAAATTGATTGTAAAGGTTTTTATATAACAAATTATATCGTCTAAGTTCACCATCATCAATATCCCTAGATTTAACCATAGAATCAACCCTCTGTCTGTAGTGATAACAGTTTGAATCTGTAACATAAATGCTGTTTGCTGATAAAAATGCTGGATAGGTGCAAGCTGCATCTTCTGCCATAAAAATCTCGTTACTGACCGCCATTTGACTTGGGAACAAAACTTCCCTTTTAAAAACCTTATTCCATAAGTATGAAAATATACCGAATTGGGAAAATGCCCCTGTACAAATCATAAAAGGATATAACTCATTATTTAATTTTTCTTTTGAATAATAACCACTTGGTAATGAATTTTTTAAAACTTCAACTACTACACCATTCAATTCCTCTTTGTGGCCAGCAGCTACAATATCCACCGATTCTGTAATCACTAATTGCATTAATTCTTCGTACATATTTGGTTCTACCCAATCGTCGCCATCTACATAACCAATATATTCTCCCTTTGAAATTTGCAATCCCGACTTTCTAGCACTTACAAGTCCTTCGTTTGACTTATGAATAACAATAATTCTGTTATCTAACTTTTGATAAGAATCACATATCTTCTTACAGTTATCTGGAGAGCCATCGTTTACAAGAATAATCTCAAGATTTCTATAGGTTTGATTGATAATACTTTCGATGCAAAGTGGAAGATATTGCTCTACCTTGTAGATAGGAACAATAATACTTAAAAGGGGGCCAAAATTAATCATTCAAACTTTCTAAACTTAAATATACTCACCAGCAGTTACTCGAATATTTGATCCTGTAACCATTGAAGATTCGTCGGATAATAAGTAAATAAATGCAGGAAGGTGGTCTTCAGTAGTCAGCATTCTACCCATTGGTAAAATTGAAGCACCTAATTTAAGGAGTTGTTCTTTTGACATTCCTTCCTTTGCACGAAGGGCAATTTCACCATCAGTTGGTGTCCATCCCATTGTTATAAAATTACAACGTATTTTTTCAACAGCATAATTATGAGAAATGTGCTCAAACATAGTAAATAAAGCTCCTTTAGAAATAGCATAAGGAGCCCTATCTTTCTGGCCACTCCATGAATGAGCTGAACCAACCAGAACAATAGAACCACCTCCTACTTTTTGCATACATTTAACTGCTTGTTGAACGCAGAAAAATGCTGACTTAATATTAATATCCATGACCTCGTCATAAGTTTCCTCATTACAATCTATTATTGAAGCTATGGGGGTAATACCTGCATAATTAACAAATCCATCTACAGTTCCAAATTTGTCCTTTGCAGTATCAAACAGCTTTTTGCAATCACTTAAATATTTCAAATCAGATTCAACAAAAACTAGATTTTTTGAATTTTCTCTGTGATTATTTAGAATATTTTCTCCGGCAATTTTATCCCTACCGCCAAAAATAACATTCGCTCCTTGATTTAAACACTCAGTTATAAGTGAACGGCCTATGCCTTTTGTTCCACCTGTAATAATAATTGTTTTATCTTGTAATCGTTTCATATCATTTTCTAAACTGCATATAAAATTGCGTCAACACCAAGTCTATTATGAAGTCGAAAATAAAATTTATAGTCACTTCGAATTGATTTTATAAGAATAAATAACCTATAGAGATCTATTTGTTTGTGATAAATACTTATTGCTAGTTTTGGCTTTTGCAACGAAATTGTTTTTACAGAACCTAACAGGGCTTCATATTCAGCACCTTCAATATCCATTTTTATAAATGATGCAGTGTTTTCACAAATATTATCAACCGTATCAACCATTATTATATTTGAATCCAATTCTGGCTCATTATTCATTATCTTTGATTGATCATCATTTAAATTAAAGGACAACCTATCTTTTTTATTCCAAACTCCAATATTCAAAATCTGAGTGTTTGGCAAATTGATTATTTTATTTTTTAATGTTTTAAAATTATTAAAATCTGGCTCAATTGCATAATATTTTGAATATCCACCTATTTTATTAATATAGTTAAATAAGCTATCACCATCATAGGCACCGCAATCAACTACAACTTCATCTTTTGTCAAATTTAAAAATTCGGGTATATAATCCCAATTAACAACATTTTTATATATTAATCCCCAATCATTGTTATATCTAGCTGTCAAATAATTATTAAAACTATCTTTTGAGTCAGGATCAGATAAACAATCAAATATTTCATTCAATGATTTCTTATTTAAAGTTATAAACTCATCCCCAATTGACATTTCGAACTCATGAATATCAAATAAATAAAATATTTTAAAAACTGAATCGTGACCTTGATATTTTATCCTTTGCTCAGGATAACCATGCGCAACTAAAATATTAAACCTCTCATTTTTTAAACATATTGTTTCAAATGATTCGATTTCAATCTCATCGTTGATTATTTTACCAATATCTTTCAAGTTATCTGAAAAAACACCATTTATGGGAATGTTTAAACGCTTAAATCTTTTTATGAAAATTTCTGCAAGCTTGCCTCCTCCCCATATTATAAGTGGCAATTTACTATTTTGAATTTCTAATAATGTTTCTACATTACTCTTTTTCCTATTTAGTTTTTCGATTTCCATTTTATTATCTAGCTAAATAACCTCCATCAACTGGCAATACAACGCCAGTTATATAATCACTTGCGCCACTTGCCAAAAAAACAACTGCCCCCTTTAAATCATTGCCATTTCCCCATCTTTTTTTAGGAATTCTTGATAATGCTTCTGCATTTCTAACAGGGTCATTTATTAAAGCAACGTTCATTTTTGTATCCATGTATCCGGGTGCAATCGCATTTACACAGATTCCTTTTGAAGCCCAATCATTTGACAAAGCTTTTGTTAATTGTGCAACTCCCCCTTTAGATGCGGCATATGCAGGAATAGTAATCCCCCCAAAAAAACTATTCATTGATGCTACATTAATAATTTTACCAACACCTGATTCCAACATTATTTTTCCTGCAAGTTGGCAATATAAAAACATTGCAGTAAGATTAATAGAAATAACTTTGTCCCATTCTTCAATTGGAAATTCTTCGCTTTTATAGCGTCTTTGAATACCCGCAGAATTTACTAAAATATCAATTTTTCCACCTAGTATTTTAATTGCTTCATCAAATGATTTATAAATATTATTTCTTTGAGAAATATCTGTTATTATATAATCAAAATTTAAATTTCTTTCCTTGAATTTTTCAGATATTTCTTTCAATGATTCATCAATATCAATAGCAACAACTTGGGAGCCATTTTCAATAAGTGCTTCCAACATACTAAACCCTAAATCACCAGCAGCACCAATAATTACAGCCTTTTTACCTTTAATATCAAACATATTATTTTAAATTTTAAATTGTTAACCCATAAACATTCCACCATTAACATCTAATACCGCTCCAGTTGTAAAACCAGACTCTTCTGATGCGAAATAACAAGCAGCTGATGCAATTTCTTCAGGCAAACCAAAGCGACCCAGTGGAAATCTGGTTATTAATCTGTTAAATGTCTCTGAATCATACGCCTTTGACATTTCTGTAGTAATTGTGCCAGGAGCAATACAATTAACAGTAATACCTTTTGGAGCTAACCTCCTTGCAAAACCATATGTTAATGATATTACACCTCCCTTTGAAGCTGTGTAAGCTAATCCATTTTCATATCCACCCATTCTTCCAGCGTTAGACGAAATATTTATTATTCTTGCAGCTTTGCTTTTTACCAAATAGGGTAGCGCTTGCTGAATTGTAAAAAAAGTACCACTTAAATTAACAGACAAAATATATTCCCAATGCTCCATCGTCATATCATCAATGGCAGATAAATCTAATACTCCTGCTGAATTTACTAGGACATCAAAACTATTGTATTTTCGATATATTTCACTAAAAGTTCTTTTAATAGATTCTAAATTTCTAACATCACAGCAAAAACCATCACACTTTAATCCCAAAGTTTTAAATTCCGATAATGCATTATTTACATTTGAAATATTTGAACTCAAAACAATTACATTCATTCCATTCTCAGCAAATGTTTTAGCTATTGTAAATCCAATACCTTTTGTCCCACCTGAAATTATTGCTGTTCTATTTTTTAAAGTTAACATGTTATAATATCTAATCTTTTAAAAGAATACTTTCACCTGAAATATCAATAATCTTGATACTTTTTTTATAATAAATTATTTTTTCCTTTAATTTATTATGATTTTCACAGACTAAATATAAACGAAAAACAACTTGTGCTTCGGTTCCAATCATTTCTTTTGTTATTTTATCACCAACAAATAAACGCTGCACAATTCTTATAACCTCAGGATCGCTTACAATTTCGACTAAACCTGTTATCTCTCCAATTTCTCCTTCTTTGGCAAGAAACCAAATTGTGGAAGCAAATTTATTTTTTAAATAAGGATCATTTAGGGATATTAAATCAACTTCGCCCATTGAACCTGTTAAAGCAAAATTTATCAACATCTTTTTTTGGTCAAAACTACATGCTGCTTCTATTTGAATATTTGGAGCTTCTCCTTGTAAACGAAAACCAGGATCATATAAATGAATTTCGTTATTTTCAACAAAAGCAGATATCATAAATATTCCATTTTGGACATTTATATCTTTAAACAATTGAAGCATTTTAGGATGTAATGTTTGGAAATACAGTTGAATGTATTTTGAAGGATAATCAGCTCGGAGACAGACTCTACTTACATCTCCTTGTTCATCTGTAGTAAATCGATCAGCCATCGCTGAAACAAATATTTCACCATCCTTAAATGTATAATAGATGAACATATCATCACATTGCATGTAGCGTTCAATCAAAAAAGTACTAGATTTAGAAAAACTTTTTGCTTTCTCAACAGCAACTTTTAAATCATGCTCATTATGACAAATGGACATTCCTTTACCAGAATTAGCATCCGTAGGTTTTACAAAAACTGGATATTTAATACAGCCTAAATCATTATTTGAAAATTCAAAATTATAATTGGGTATAGTTTTAATATTGTGTCGTAAACAAAGTTCATTAAATTTATATTTGTCTGTAAAATACTCACATTGCTCTTTTGATGCGTAACAAGGAAATCCTAGCGAATTACACAATTCATAATAAGCTGAAATGAGTCTATCTGCAACTCCCACCATTACACCATCAACTTGCTCAGATTTACATAAATCTATTAATCCTTGAATGTCTAACCCGTCAACATCAAATGATTTGTCTGCATACTTTTTTGCTGGCGCATTAAGATTAAAATCTGTTACTATGGTGTAAACTCCCATTGATATGGCTGTTTCAACCAAAGGAATAGTTTCTGAATTAGCGCCTAGAATCAATAGTTTTTTCATTTATAAACAGTTTTTTATTTCTAGAATATTATTTACATTCAATTCTACATATAATGGTAGGCATAAAATCCTTTCTGATACCGATTTCGATACCTTTAATTTCTGTTTGGACTTTATATAAATTAAACTATTCAATGTAGGATAAAAATACCTTCTTGGGAAAATGTTTTCTTTATTTAATTTTTTTTGTACATTCAAAAGCTCCTCCTCGCTTTCAAAAATGATTGGGTAATAGCTGTAGTTCCATTCGGTTTCAGTTCTGATTTGAAGTTTTTGTAATCTGCTAAAATCTAAAAAAGTATTATAAGCGCTTATAAGCCTTTTTCTTTCAGATAGGATAAAATCCATGTAAGGCAAAACAGCTAACCCCATGGCGGCCTGCAATTCACTAATTTTTCCATTAATACCTACTCCAAAAAAATTATGAGGTCCATTATGCCCAAAATTGTGGCTATAGAATATTTTATGCCTCAGCAATTCATCTTTGCAAAAGATGGCACCCCCTTCCCCTGTATGAAATAATTTGGTTGCATGGAAACTACAGGTACTGATATCGCCGTATTCAAAAATGCTTCTGCCTTTGTATGATACGCCAAAACAATGGGCGGCATCATATATAACCTTTAAATTATGCTTTTTTGCAATTCTCTCTATCTCCTCCACATTGCACGGATTGCCAAATACATGGGTTGCCAGAATGCAAGTTGTTTTTTCGGTAATGGCAGCTTCTATTTTGGTTTCGTCAATAGTTAAGTATTCAGGATGAATATCTACAAATACAGGCGTGCAACCTTCCCATACAATGGCCGCTGTGGTTGCTACATAACTAAACGGCGTGGTAATGATTTCACCACCTTTACCCAAAAGTTTAATGGCTATCTGTAATGGAATAGTTCCGTTGTTGGTAATCAATATATTATCAATGTTCAGATAAGATTTTAGCTTGTCTTCAAGCTCAACCACCAACTCGCCCCTGTTTGTCAGCCATTGATTGTTATATGCACGCTGAACCTGCGCCATATATTCATCAATGGGTGGAAGAAATGTTTGAGTTACATTTATTTTTTGGTCCATTCAAATTGTTGCCTAATGTAGCCTACTTCTTTGCCCATCCATGAACCCATTTCTCGGGCCTCAGGTAAAATTTGCATATAGCCCATATTGGGTTCATGAAAAACTGCTTCGAACCCATTGTCAGAATTGTGAATTACCATTAATTCAATATAATAATTACCCTCATTGAAAAAACCTGATGGTATTTTCATAGCTGCTACACCCTTACCAAAATGAATTAAATCTGACTTTTCACTCGATGTTGTAACCATTATATATTTGCCTTCATCATCCTTAATTTTGATATTAAAATAAATATCTTCTATATTAATATAATTATCATAATCAATATTGATTTCTATGTCTTTATCTCTATATATAAAATTTCCGTTTTCATTTGAATTTTTAATTGAAAATTTATCAATATTAAATTTAAATCCTTGATAATAACTCTGCTCGCTAATTCTGTTACCAGAGTCAATACCCATATACCGATTAATGATTTCGTCAGCACATCCAATAATTGACAGTTGACCGTTTTCCAATAAAGTTGCATTGCGGCAAAGCGCCTTTACAGCGGCCATATTATGGCTAACAAACAATACCGTCCTTCCTTCTCCTTTGCTTACATCGCTCATCTTCCCCAAGCATTTTTTTTGAAACTCGGCATCGCCTACGGCCAGTACCTCATCTATAATCAGAATTTCGCTTTCCAGGTGAGCTGCCACACCAAATGCCAGACGCACATACATGCCGCTGCTATAGCGCTTTACAGGGGTATCTATATAACGTTCCACACCGGCAAAATCAATAATTTCATCCAGCTTACGGGTTATTTCGTGCTTGCGCATGCCAAGTATGGCTCCATTCAGGTAAATGTTTTCTCGGCCGGTGAGTTCTGGATGAAAACCCGTACCCACCTCAAGCAAGGAGGCAATGCGGCCTTTTACTTTTACGCTGCCGGTGGTAGGCGCGGTGGTTTTAGATAAGATTTTCAAAAGTGTGCTCTTACCCGCTCCGTTGCGCCCAATTATGCCCACCACATCACCCTGCTGCACGTCAAAATTGATGTCTTTTAAGGCCCATACATAATCAGAACCTCCTTTTGTTGTTCGGTCATTTGTATCGCCAATCTTCAGTAAGGGGTCTTCAAGGCCGCGCATTCGGTACCACCAGCGCGACAAATCGTCTTTTAAACTGCCGCTACCCACATTTCCCAGCCGGTATTGCTTAGAAAGGTTCTCTACTTTGATAACTGTGCTCATACATTAAACGGTATCCATAAAGGTTCTTTCAACCTTGTTAAAAATAAATATTCCCAGCAACAGCATTACCAAAGTAAATACCGTGCTGTATAATATCCCCCACCATGAGAAACTGCCTGCCCCTGTAAATGCAAATCGGAATGCCTCTATCAGATGAGCTATGGGATTGATTTCTGCAATGATTTTATAAGCTCCCGGCAATGCAGAAGTAGGATATATTACCGGTGTGGCGTACATGAGTATGCTGATGGCAAACGGCAAAAAGAATGTAAGGTCACGATACTTGGTACTGAATGATGAAATGATGATTCCAGCGCCAAGTGAAAATAGGGCCATAAGCAGCACAATAAATGGAAGGAGTGCAAGATATGCGTTTGGGTGAATATTACCTTGATACCAATAATAACCCCAAAACATAAGAAATGCTAAAAACTGTACCCCTAATTTTACGAGATTGGACAGGATTAGCGATATTGGCGCTACCAAACGGGGAAAATACACCTTGCCAAACAAATGGGCATTGGATGTGAAAGTAGTAGAAGCACCACTAAGGCAATTGCTAAAATAGTTCCATAAGGTGGTTCCGGCCAGGTAAAACAGTGGTGCGGGAACACCTTCAGTTGAAATTTTTGCTACTGTACCAAAGATAAAAGTGTAAATAAATACCGTCATCAACGGGCCCAAAAAGAACCAAATGGGACCAAATACGGTTTGCTTGTAAACCGACACCACATCGCGCCTAATGAATATTTGAATTAGATCGCGGTAATTCCATACCTCGCGCAATTTTAAATCATACCACTTGCCGCGGGGCTCAATGATTTCGGTCCAGTGTTCATTTTTAGTATCTTCCGAGTTCATTATTTAACAGGGGTTTTTATATATCCGGCCGGCAAACTCACCTTCACCACCTGAGAAATGGTTTCGAAGGCAATTAACACGGTGTTGTTTCCATCGGCATCCTTCAGCACCTCGGCTTCAATGCCTTTCAATGGGCCCTGGTCGATCCGCACTTTGTCGCCCTTCCTTAGTGTGCCTGCTCCTGCTGCCTCAAGGTGGTAACCATGGGTAAGCAGATCCTGAATGGTGCTTATTTCTTTGTCAGAAACTGCCGCATCGGCACCATTGTATTTCAGGTATTTAACCACACCGGGTATTTCCAGTACTTTATCCCTCATGGCAGGCTCGGGCTGCACAAACACATAACCATTGAACAAGGGCATTTCCACCCATTTTTTCCTGTCGCTCCAAACCCTCAGCTTTTTCACCAGCGGCAGAAAGTGCTTCACATGGTATTTCTCCAGCAAGTCCACTACCTTTTTTTCCTGCCGGCTGGCGGTATAAATGACTTTCCAATTGGCGGTTTCAGACATTGTATCAAGATACGGCTTCGCCCCTTCAGTCACAGGGCGCGACCTACGGAGAATGGCTAAAAACCGCTCCGGTACTAGCTTTTATCGCTACTCCAGAGCAACAGCGGATGGGTGCCGCTTTCACTTATTTTTTCCGCAGAAAAATCTTCGGGCGTAAACGCGATGTAGCGAATGCGCCTGTCTATCATTTCTTCGGCTTTTTCCAGCAGTTGGGTGAGGTAACCCTTGTCAAGCTGCCCCACAAATACCAGGTCTATGATCTCGCTGTCCATGCCACGGGCAAAATTTCCCGTGAGGTAAACCTTTTCCAGGTTACCCAGCCGCCCTATCACATGCTCAACGATTTGGTCAAGGCCCACATACTTCATTACTATGTTGTGCAAATCGCGAAACAATGGGTGTGCGGTATTGACCTTGAATACTTTTTTCTTACCTACAGGCTCTGAGGTCAGCATTTTGGCCTCCTCAAACTTATTCAGCTCCAGGCGTATGGCATTGGTGCTTTCCCCGAATTCATCCTCCAAATTCCGCAAATACGCGGTTGCCTGCGAATTCAAAAAGAATTTCAACAAAAGCTTTACCCGTGTTTTGGAGGAAATAAGGGTTTCAATCATTGGGGTATTATTGAGTAGTTTTTTTACTCAATAATGCGAATTTAGGGAAAGAAATCGAAAAAACAAACCGTTGTGCAGAAGTTGGGGTTATGTATTTGTGGGCTGGTTTATCTGTTTAATTGTTTATTAGGAAATGGTTTATGGTTGCTGGGAAATTTAGCAATCTACTCCAGACCCTCAACTCCTAACCATTAACTTTCACAATATGTTTATTGGGTAACCGTTAAAACGGTTATCCATAATCGTTCCCCATCGTAGCCCCCGGTTAAAACCTTTGGCTATGATGGACTGAACGTCAACTGCTAATTCATTCTTCCTCTTCCACCACGCCCATGGCGCTGAACTTGGCAATGCGCTGTTCCACAAGCTCGTCTGGCTTCAGCGCTTTCAATGCCTTCATCTCCTTGGTAATCGCAGCTTTCACGTTCTTATACGCCATTTCAGGATCGTGGTGCGCGCCGCCCAAAGGCTCCTGGATGATGCCGTCTATAAGGCCATTCTTCAGCATATCCTCTGAGCTCAGTTTCAAGGCATCTGCAGCCTGTTCTTTTTTATCCCAGGTGCGCCATAAAATGCTGGAACAGCTTTCCGGTGAAATTACACTGTACCAGGTGTATTGCATCATCATCACCCTGTCGCCAACACCTATACCGAGTGCGCCGCCGCTGGCTCCTTCGCCAATAACGATACAAATAATGGGCACATTCAGCGTGGCCATTTCAAATAGATTTCGGGCAATGGCTTCACCCTGTCCGCGCTCTTCGGCTTCCAACCCCGGACTGGCACCCGGTGTGTCAATGAACGTAATGATGGGCTTGTTGAACTTCTCTGCCAGCTTCATCAGACGAAGGGCTTTGCGGTATCCTTCGGGGTTGGGCATGCCAAAATTGCGGTACTGGCGCTGCTTGGTGTTTCGACCTTTCTGCTGACCAATAATCATATAGGTTTCACCGTCAATTTGTCCAAACCCGCCCACAATGGCTTTGTCGTCCTTCACCTGACGATCGCCATGCAATTCTATGAAGTTGGTAACGATATGCTCAATATAATCAAGGGTATAAGGCCTTTCGGGGTGGCGACTGATTTGCACCTTTTGCCATCCACTCAGGCGGCTGTAAATGGCCTTTTGCGCTTCTTTGATTTTTGACTCCAGGGTCTGAATCATGTCGGTCATGTTCAGTTTGCCCTTTTCATGGGTTTCTTTTGCCTTGGCGAGCTGCTCGTGCAGCTCAGCAATGTCCTTTTCAAAATCAAGCCACTGGGTTGTTGCCATAGTTCAATACGAATTAAGACTGCAAAGTAAAGCATGCATGACACAAATTCCATAAACTACCCTTTTTTGTTGTTTTTAAATGATTGTAGGTGCATTATCTTCGCTACATGATCCGACTTTTCTGGAACCTGGTGCTGCTTGCTGCCGGTGTTTTTGCCCTGTATTACTTTAAAATTTGGCCGTTTAAAGAAAATGTGGCCGGGATAGCATATTTAACAGATAAATACTGCGGTAAAAAAGACGCTCCCCGCGAAAGCGCCATCTGCGACTGTATCGTTCGCAGTGCAGAAATGGATATGAAAAACCGTTTTAACGAAAAAGAATTTGCCGAAATTCAGGAGAACAGAGCCCGGTCGGCGTATGCCCTGCAAAAAAGCATTCATGCCATTAAACCCGATATTGAGCGATGTCTGCGGGAACAAGGCCAGGAGGCGGCCTGGGATCAGTTTATCAACGACCTGAGCACGTTGGATGAACCCCTGCTAAAAAAGGCCAAATCAGCGTTGGACAGTGGCGCGGTGAAGCTGAAAGACCTCTGGAAAGACCACGCGGCGGAAAAAGCCGGGATTGATGAGCGGTACCGGTGATGCCGATTTATGCCCTGATGGCCACAATGGGGGTTTTGTCTGGGTTTCTGTTTAAAGGGCGGTAGCCATGCTTCGACAAGCTCAGCATGACATACCGCCATCAGCATGACATACCACCCAAAAGACGCCCTTTGATTCAGGTGTTTTTTCTCTAACATAGACCTAGGGTTGGCATGCCCAACAACCACGAAAACGCATTTGAATTTGTGCGACCCCTCCGGGGTCGATTTTTTCCGCCCCTACGGGGCTATAGATGTTTGACCCCGTTGGGGGCATGCCTATACATGGTGGTTGCCGAATCCAATCGGTAGAAAACCCATATCTTTTCGAATAATACCTGTAGCCCTGACCCTGAAGGGGTCAAACATCTGTAACCGGAACGGTGTATGGAATGCTCGACCCCGAAGGCGGTCGCATATGGGCGCAAACAACCTTGATATGTCGCCCCTACGGGGCTAGTAATATTTCGCTCCTATGGAGCTAAACACAAAACATCCCAATAAAATATTGAACCCATTAACGTATAAAAAGTCAACATTATTCATGCAATACAATCCAACTCTACACCCTTAACTATAAACTCCTAACTAAAAATAGTGATTCCCAACTCTAGACTCTCAACTCTAAACTCTCAACTCCTAGCAATAGTGTTGTTTGTAATATTGCTGATACTCACCACTTGTCACATGGTCTAACCACTCCTGGTTCGACAAATACCAATCAACGGTTTTCTCAAATCCCTCGGCAAACGCCACGCTAGGCGCCCATCCAAGCTCGTTCATTAATTTCGATGCGTCAATCGCATAACGAAAATCGTGGCCGGCACGGTCTGTTACGTAGGTAATCAGCTTTTCACTTTCCCCTGCAGGTCTGCCCAGTTTACGATCCATGATGGCGCACAAAGTTTTCACCAGATCAATGTTTTTCCATTCGTTGTTGCCGCCTATGTTGTAGGTTTCGCCGTTTCGCCCCCTGTGAAATATCGCATCAATGGCAAGGGCATGGTCCTCAACATACAACCAGTCTCGAATATTTTCCCCTTTTCCATACACCGGCAGTGGCTTGTTGTGGCGAATGTTGTTGATCATTAACGGTATCAGCTTTTCCGGAAAATGATGGCTGCCGTAATTGTTGCTGCAATTGCTGATGACCACCGGCATTTTATAGGTTTCGTGGTAGGCCCGAACAAAATGATCACTGCCGGCCTTGCTGGCGCTATAGGGACTGTTGGGGCTGTAGGGTGTGGATTCAGTGAATTTGCCATCGTCTCCGAGGGTTCCGTATACTTCATCTGTACTCACATGGTAGAATCTTCCATTCTGCATATCGCCGTGCTGTTTGAAAGCATTAAGCAGATTAACGGTTCCTACCACATTGGTCATAACAAAATCTATGGGGTTGCTGATGCTTCTGTCCACATGGCTCTCGGCGGCCAGGTGTATGACGCCAAAGGGTTTATAGTTCTCAAAAATGGCCTGTAAAGCATCGGCGTCGCGGATATCGGCTTTTTCAAAGCGATAATTGGTGCTTTCCGAAATGTCTTTCAGGTTTTCCAGGTTGCCTGCGTAGGTTAAGGCATCAAGATTGATGATATTGTATTCGGGGTAGCGGGTCACAAACAGGCGCACCACATGGCTTCCGATGAAACCGGCTCCACCTGTAATGATGATGTTTTTGCTCATGGCTGGTTTAGGGTTAATTGGGTAATTTTTACCATCAGGGGGGTATAGGGTTTCACCAGGTTCATGTATCCCTGGTCTCCATATCCATAGTCGCTGGTAACCAGAAACACCCCGGTTTCCCCCGGACTCAAATATTGCAGTACCTGATCAAAAGCGGCGAGGTTGTAGGTGTTTTTACCAATTTCCATCAGGTACTTTTTTCCGGTGGGCGCGGAGTTGATGAGCAGCTGTCCATCCAGGGTGGCTACCTCGGCGTGGAAACTCACGGTCTGACCGGGCACGAGTCTGGGTTTTTGCTGCGCTGAATCAATAAAGTATTTAATAAAACGGGAGGAGTCCAGCACCCACTGCTTAGTAACGCGGGCAGCAAACTGGTCAATCAACCGGTTTTCACGCTGCAGCCGTTCCATAAATCGCTGATTTTGATAGCCGGCGTACTGTGCATCGTTTAAGACTTTTATAATGCGAATGCTGAATTTGGCATGTTCCCCGGATGGCAGATTCATAATCTGCAGGTTTTGGCTTATTCGCTGTTTGAGGGAATCTGTGGGTATCAGCACTTCCACCACAGAACCCGGAGCCCCGTTCTGCATGGCGTCTTCCAGCTCATTTCTGGGCTCTACCGGATACATCATGTGTTGTTCCACGCCAGGTTTGGCCAGGTTTACAAGGGTGTCGCCTTCCGGTCCTGTTAGCACATATTGAAATACGATGTGATAACCGGCACCGGGCATTTTGTCCCATTTTTTGCCTTCTGTTACCCTAAAATAGCCGCCTCGGTTGGTTTTTTCCCATCCTCCCAGCCATATACCCAGGGGTTTACGAAGAAAAAACGCCAATGAAGCCAGTATGAGCAGCAACAGGGTAAGGGTCAGCCAGTGTTTCTTGATAAAATTCATATTGACAGTAACGCTTCTTTATAGTCTTTTATCGTATCGCGAAATTTTTGTACCACTTTTTCCAATGGCTCATCACTAGCGCCCCCGGAAGCATTTCGGTGACCGCCTCCATTGAAATATTTAGATGCATATTCATTGACCGCAAAATCCCCTTTACTCCTGAAACTCATTTTTACCATTTTGGTACGATCGATAATCAATACGCTTAGCACAACGCCTCTCAGGCCAAGCCCCAGGTTAACCAATCCTTCTGTGTCACCGGTTTTCACATCAAACTGCTCCAGTTCTTCACGGGTAAGGTAAATCAGAGCCGTGCGCAATTCGGGCAAAACCTCCAGTTTGTGCAACATACAATAACCAAACAAACGGGTTCGGTTAGGGGTAAACACATCATAAATACGTTCGTGAATTGCCACATTGTCGGCGCCTTGCTCCAGCAAATCTGCAGCAATCAGATGGGTAAGACTGTTGGTGTTGCTGTATTGGAAATTTCCAGTGTCTGTCATCAGGCCTGTATAAAGACAGTTAGCGCAATCTGTTGAAATATGTTCCAGACCAAAATAATGTTTGATTAAATGGAAAACCAGCTCTGCCGTGCTGCTGCTTTTGGGGTCCCAAAGGGCAAACTGCTGAAAGTGCTCCGGCTCCAGATGGTGGTCTATCATTACCTTTACACCGCGTGCGTTGCGCACCACTTCTCCATATTGGTTTATGCGGGACAACCGGTTAAAATCCAGACAAAAAATCACGTCGGCGTCTTCGGTAATGGCGGTGCAATTTGCTTCGTTTTCTTCGAAGATATGTACGGTTTCATGACCGGGCAGCCAATGCAAAAACTCTGCATAATCCGTGGGTGTGATTACCTGCACATCTGCAATATGGTGTTTCAAAAAGGCATACAACCCCAGACTGCTTCCCATGGCGTCCCCGTCAGGTTTATGATGGGTGGTAATAACCGCTTTTCGGTAGGTTCCGTTTTTAAGATTTTCAATAAGGGGAGCCAGGGTGTCAAGACGCATTTCTTTGCAAAGATAACCTCAGGTATGCCGATTTTTCGCAACCATTCATTACATGCGTATTCGGAATTAATATTAACTTTACTTGGAATATACTCTGTTTTGTTTACTTTTGTTTATTAAATTGTCCATTATATGCGAATTATTGCCGCGCTAACCATGTTTTATATGTGTTTTTCTCTGTCGGCACAAACCGAGTCCGATGCCCTGTTTATGGCTAAAAAAAATCTATGTGGCGGATTTGTATATGGCAATACAACATGGGATCATTATTGGGAAGGAACATTCTACCGAGACAACGCCAATATTGGCACTTTTAAATCCAATTCGGTAATGGCAATGGCCAATTACGGCATCTCAAACAGTCTCAATTTGATTGCGTCTGCCGCATGGGTTGATAACCGCGTAACAGCAGGAACATTAATCAGACAAAAGGGACTTCAGGATTTGAACTTATTCCTTAAAAAAGAACTGTGGGCCAAAGAAATTAAGGGTTTTAATGGTTCGCTGGTGGCAGTAGGGGGTGTTTCTACCCCTTTAAGCAATTACGTTGCTGATTATCTGCCTTTGAGTATTGGTATGCGCAGTAAAACCGCGTCATTACGCCTGCTGGGTGATGTACAAAAAGGTCACTGGTATGGTACCGCCTCTGCTGTGTACACCCGCAGAAACAATGTTACCATAGACCGCAACGCTTATTACACAACCGAAATGGTATATAGCAATGAGGTTTTTATACCGGACATGATTTCTTATAACCTTCGATTGGGCTGGCGAGATGGGGCTGACAAATACTTTGAACTGCTTGCGGATCGCATGAATACCCTTGGGGGATTTGACATGCGCAAAAACGATATGCCCTTTCTAAGTAATGATATGGAGTCTTTACGGGTTGGGGTTAATCTTAAATATCCTGTGCCGCGTGTAAGTGGAATGAGTGTTATGCTCACAGGCGTGCACACGCTCACCGGACGCAACATGGGGAAGGCCAAAACCTTGATGGCCGGCGTAGTTTATCAGGTTGAGTTTAAAAACGGAGCCAAAAAATGAATCGTTTCATCAAAATAGTGGGGATTGCCGGTTTGCTTGCTATGGCTTCCTGCAGCAAGGAGATTACGCAGCGCAACCAAAATTTTGCGGCGTTGAATCCTGACAAAACCGACACATCAGCCGGTAGCTGGAGGCCTGTGTTGTTGTCGTCTGTGACTGAATTTGGATGCGACAACCCCATAGCCGTTACCTCCCCGGATTATAAACTTGAGCTGCTTGAAATTAAGAGCCGACAGGCCAATATGTCTGATGAAGACGAAGCGCTGCTGAAATACTGGAGTGCCGGAACGGTGCTTCGCTGGAATGAAATTTTACGTGAGCTGGTAGCCAAGTACAATTTACCGCCATACCAAAACCCCGACGGAACTTATCCCATCCCCAGTGCAGCGAATCCATTGGCTTATCCCTATTTTCCTTTTGCTAATCCGCCATACGCCGCCCGAGCGTATGCCTATGTTTCAGCGGCACAATATGATGCCCTGTTGGCTGCATACCATTACAAAGGGTTTTACCGTCGATCAAGGCCCGCAGTGGTAGATAATACCATTAAGGAACTTGTTCCTGTAGTGAAAGATTATGCTTATCCCAGCGAGGAAGCCGTAGTGGCGGGGGCTGCTTTTGCCATGATGAGTCTGCTTTTTCCCGGCGAACAGGATTACCTTCAGGACAAACTAAACGAATGCCTCAATACCCGTATTCTGGCCGGGGCCAATGTACGCAGCGAGCTTGATGCAGGGGTTTCGCTTGGTAAAGCTGTCGCGTCCAAATTTATTCAGCGGGCACGAAATGATAGGGCCGGCAAAGCGATTGGGACACCCGCAGACTGGGCCAAGCTGGAAAATGGTGCTATCGCTCGTGGTGAAACCCCATGGATCAGCCAGGAAAGTCCAAAAAGACCGCCCATGCTGCCATTGTTTGGGAAAACCCTCGGTTTTTTGATGGATACTACCGAAGTCATCAACAACCGTCCACCGGCACCTCCCTCTACCGGGTCTGCTGAATTTGCCAAAGAATTGGATGAAGTTTTGTGGTATAGCCAAAATGCAACCCGCGATCAGATGCGTATTGTGCATTTCTGGGGCGATGGCGCCGGCACCTACACCCCTCCCGGTCACTGGAATGCCATTGCCTGTGAAGACTTTGTGAATATGCGATTCAGCGAAGTTCGCTGGGCCCGAAACCTTGC
>Ga0315899_10000180_pt1 | contig 79113 bp, 59 predicted proteins | sample LakEriMetagenome_2_FD_203518 | JGI IMG/M metagenome (GOLD analysis project Ga0315899, IMG submission 203518) | Freshwater fungal communities from buoy surface, Lake Erie, Ohio, United States - Buoy 4 MA112 | ecosystem: Environmental > Aquatic > Freshwater > Lake | place: USA: Lake Erie, Ohio... | reverse complement strand
GTTTGATCGATGAGTTGATCTATTTTGCCGTCGGCGATAACCAAGCCGTGGTCGATGATGATAATTCGATCTGAGCGTTGTTCGGCTTCTTCGAGGTGGTGCGTGGTGAGCAGGATGCTGGTGCCTTCGAGGCTCAGTTGGTCGAGCATATCGAAGATACGTTGTCTGCTTTGGGGGTCGACACCGACGGTGGGTTCATCGAGGAGAAGGATGCCCGGGGCGTGCATGACTCCGCAAGCGATATTCACACGTCGTTTCATACCGCCGGAGAATTGGGAGGTTAGGTCATCGGCTCGGTCTTCGAGAGCGATCCATTTCAGAGCCCATAGGACACGTTCTTGGAGTTTCCGGCCTCGCAGTCCGTGAAGTCGGCCGAAGCATTCGAGGTTTTCTCTGGCGGTCAGGTCTGAGTAGATGGCGAGTTCTTGGGGGACGACACCGAGTTGCATTGAAGCGTTAGGTTGCCGGATGGATTTGCCGAAGAGTTTGATGGTGCCTTGGGAAGTCTCTGTTCGTCCGGAGATGCAGCGGATCAAGGTCGTTTTTCCGGCCCCGTTTGGGCCGAGGAGGGCGATGCGTTCGGCAGGGCGAATGTGCAGCGAGATTCCGCGCAGGGCTTCGTGAGCCCCGTAGGATTTGCGTAGATCGTGGATTTCCAGAGCAAGTGGTTTCTCGGACACGGCTTTCTCGGGGACAGTTTCTTGGGCACAGCTTCTCGGGCTAAGGCTCATTGCCCTTGGCGCCCTTGGCGTTTTTGCACTGGCTCAGATTCCGGGGGCTGTGATTTCGGGGGTTGTGATAGGTTGGCTTACGCCTAGAACTTTTTTCGATAGGGTATCGATAAGGAATTGTTTGGGTGTAGGGCAAGCCCGATTGTGGCATCGATGGTATAATGTCATTGATAGTTCCAGGACGGCACCCCGATGAAACAACGGAAAATCGATGGGTATTTTCGATAAGTTATTCAACAAGAAGCCCGGTGGATCTGGTGATGCCGGGAAGGTCGTCAAAGCGAGCAAGTCGGTAGATATCGAGGGGCGATTTGAGCGGTTGCGATCGGCCATCAGCGGTACGATGAGCAATTTTTTCGTGGCCAAGGATCGGCAGAACGAGAACCGAGTGGTTGGTGTTAAGCTTTGCGACACCGACAAGGTAGAGTTTTTTGAGAGTCGGTTTAAGGGATTGAACAAGCCGAGTGAGGGTGATATTGCGATCCAGATGCAGCACTCGAACATCGTGAAGACCTTGGAGTATGGGACTTCATCGAAGGGGCAGTTGTTCATTGTGATGGAGTACATCGACGGTCCTGGATTGAATCAATTGATTCACGAGCGGCAGGAAGAGCAGTTAGCGGGTAAGAGGCTGGAGATGATCCGTCAGATGGCCGAAGCGTTGGCTTACGTGCATCGCAAGGAGTTCATACACCGCGACATCTGTCCTCGCAATTACATGGCGACGAAGGATCTTGGCACGGTCAAGTTGATCGACTTTGGGTTGACATTGCCGGCGACGAAGGCATTTATGGCCCCTGGGAATCGGACTGGTACCCCGTTGTACATGTCCCCTGAGATTGTGCGTCGTCGTTCGACGGATAAGCGGGTAGATATCTTTTCCTTTGCGGTTACCTGTTATCACTTGATCACGTTTGATTTGCCTTGGCAGATATCCGATACCTCGGGAAGGGCGGCGTTGCATCACGACACGTCACCGCCTCGCGACATCCTTGAGCATCGGCCGCAGATGGATAAGAACTTAGCGCAAGCGATCATGGGTGCGATGCATGCGAACCCCGATATGCGGACCCCGGATGTTGATACATTTCTTAGGCAAATTCGCAACGTCAAGGAATCGCCTTAGGAAATAACTTCATTTAGAAGCTTCCATTCTCTCCAGTCGGTACCTCTCCTTATGTCTGAGCCTTCGAAGATGTCTTTACGACCGTATGATTCTGCATCGCTACAAATTTCTTTGGTTGCTGCGGTGGTGTCTTTTGTTCTTACGATACCGGTAGTCGTTTTGGGCCAAGAGGCACCCCGAATTCAGGATTCAACTGCACCGAATCCCTCATCGCCAAGCACGGCTGATGAGCTTCCCTCAGCTCAGCGACGAATGACCAAGGATCCGACCGAGTTGAGGCATTGGCTCGAGAGTATGGTCTGGTATCACGGGTTCAGTCGCGAAGAGATCTTGCAAGTTACAGGGTTGCAGCCAGGCGAGCTGGATGAATCCTTGAAGCGATGGAATATTTCGCCTGGTACAAAGCCACTTGCAGAGGTCGATCCGCCAGTTTTTGTACTCCCCTACCCTGGTGGGCGACATCCTCGCATCGGATTTCTCGACGGAGCGATCGAGCCGCAGCGAGAAACGAAGCTTAGTATTTTCGCCCCGTGGGATCCGACAAGTTACGTTGTGTTAGATGCACCAGAAGCGCTTTGGTCGAACTTGGGGCTGACCTATTTGGCTCATACTCACATCGATACGATTTGGGACAAGCAAGGGATTGAGTTGGAGCAACTCGAGTGGAGTCGCAAGCCGGACGGTAGTTTTTATTTGCGACGAGAATTGCCAAACAAGATTGCTTACGAGCTCTTAGCGACACCGCACAGGGACCGATTGGCTATTCGCATGACGCTGACGAATGGAACGAACGCGCCCCTCTCCGACCTGCGTGTGCAGATGTGTGCGATGCTCAAGGGTTGTAAAGACTTTGATCAGCAAACCAATGAGAATAAAATCTTTCGAGGGTCGCTTGCGGCTTGCAAAAATTCGGCTGGCGATCGCTGGGTGATTCTTGGATTTGAGCCGAACCATCGCACTTGGGGTAACGCCCCCTGCCCTTGCCTGCACTCCGATCCCATCTTCCCGAATCTTGAGCCAGGACAAACTGGAACGGTGCATGGTTGGTTGTCGTTCTATCAGGGGACTGAGATCGACGCTGAGCTTGCGCGGATCGAGAAGCGTTGGAACGCGGTTGATGAGCGAGTTGTTTTCGGGAAGGTTGTAGATGATGCGACAGGCAAGCCGATCGCGAGTCGAATGTATGTTCAAAGTGAATCTGGCGTGCCTTTCTTTGCCGAAGCGTCGGATGTGGAGGGGAAGACCGTACGCTATGAGAAGCAGAACTGGAACCGAGCCGAGTCAAACGAGTTTCACACGAGCATCTCTGCTCATCCTTTTGAATTGCGATTACCACCCGGCGAATACACGGTGAGCGTCGAGCGTGGGAAAGAATATTATCCTTGGACGCAAACCATAAGGGTGGGGGATGAAACGCCTAGGCTCGATATACGATTGAAGCGTTGGGTCGATATGGCAGCGCGAGGGTGGTATAGCGGAGATACCCATGTGCATACGACTGTGGATCGGTTGAAAGTTGCGATGCAAGCGGAGGATGTCAACGTGGCATTGCCGATGGTTTATTGGACTACCCGTAGCGAGCGCACTGCGGAACTGGGGGATCGGACCGATCCGGATGATGCGCGATTGCCGAGCGAATTGATTGCCGTGGATGGAACACATGTGATTTGGCCGAAGAACACCGAGTGGGAAATTTTCAGTGTTGGTGGTAAACCGCATACGCTCGGGGCGCTGTTCGCACTGAATCATCAGACCGCGTTTGACGTAGGAATTCCTCCGGTGAAGCAAGTCATTGCTCAAGCGGATCGCGAAGGAGCGATCTTGGACTTGGACAAGCATGACTGGCCGTTTGCGATGGTATTACCTCCATTGCTTGGAAGTCGTTTGACTTATGAATTAGCGAATAATCATATGTGGCGAACTGAGTTTGCTTTTAGCAAATGGACCACACCGGCACCGGACTGGATGGGATTGGGGGATGGGAACAGCGGAGGAGAAAAGGAGTGGATGGAATACGTCCATCGTACGTATTGGACATTATTGAACTGCGGGTATCGTTTGCAACCTTCGGCCGGGACGGCTTCTGGAGTCCATCCGGTGCCGGTGGGGTATGGGCGAGTTTACGTGCATTTACCGAATGGATTCAACTATCGAGAATGGATGGAAGGGGTACGTCAGGGGCGTACGTTTGTGACTACCGGCCCAATGGTACAAGTTCAGCGCGAAGCAGATCGACTTGAAATCCAGGCACAGGCGGACGGACCGATCGATTCGATAGAGTGGATTGTCAACGGTATAGTGGAGCAGTTGTCGGTGTCCAATCAGGAGGAGCAAACGAATGGATCGTTTGCGATCAGTTTGGAGCGACCCGTGCGCTTTGAAACGACGAGTTGGGTAGCTGTTCGTGTTTGGCAGAAGTCGGCGGAGGGGCGATGGCGATTTGCGCACAGTGCCCCAATATGGTTTGACGTTCAGGGTAAGCCGTTGGTGCCATCGGATCGGGAGCGAAAGTACTTGATCGATCGCGTGGAGGGGGAGTTGAAACGAAGCCGTGGGGTGTTATCCGCCGAGGGAGTAACGGAGTATGAAGAGGCGCTTGATGCGTATCGCAAGATTGAGCAAAAGGGCCCCTGATGGGGGATTCGATCGGTAAACGGGATTCATGGTGATTCGCACCAGGATCAAATAACCGGCATCAAAGCAACGGCATCAAAGCAACGGCATCAAAGCAACGGCATCAAAGGGCGTTTATCAAAGAATACGAATTGGTGTCGACCTTATTTATCTTGCAGCAGCTCCGCTGCGCTTTTGTTCGAGACCTCTGACTTGATGTCGAAATGTTGATCCATGGTGAATGGAATTCGGTTGTCACTAGCTTTGTTGTCACTAGCTTTGTTGAAGTATCCTTGGATTTGTAGTCGGAACGATTCCTTACGGGAAATAAGGTTTGGGATCTTGGTCGAGATTATCGAAGCCTTGCTTGTCACGATTCGTCCTCCAGCGACGCTGTTGACCGATTCGTATTCTCTTGCAGGGATACTCAGTGGCAGTTTGAGCTTTTCTGTAGACGGATCGACCGAGTTGTCATCATAGGTGATCGTCACGGAAGATATTACAGCGGACTTTAGTGAGAACGTGTTATCCGTGTAGTCGAAATTCACCCCGCACGGCAAGGAGCTTGTAAGCGTGCCACCGGCTAAACCGCTTAATCTCAGGTTCGTGTCGATCGAAATATTTGGAATGCATTCACCATCGTTCTTCGACGTATTCGAGAGCGTGAATTCGAACGTATTGACCTTGTAATTACCGGTGGGTGGTCCGATAGGGATGCACGGAGGCATTGCCGCCAATATGGTTAAGAGTGCAAGGAGAGCGAGGATTCGATCGAAGATAAACATGTGGTTTTTCTTGTGGCGAGTCGAGTGTTGACGCTGTTAGGGTTAAGGAATTTCGACTGCGCCCAACGAGCACCACGTTGGACTGTCCCGGTCTTGTTCAGCATTGGCAAACCGTACGGGGTTCCCTTGTTTCAAGGTGTTTGGGATGCGTATGGCAAGAGTATAGCGTCCGGCGGGAACGCCATCGATATCGAAGGACTCTCGCCATTCTCGTGAAGGCTCACCTGGAAGTAAACCGGTTAGCTTTCCGTTGCCTTGGAAGATTTTAATGGGTTTCTTTTCGGGGCCAGTTGTTGCCGTGCCAGTTGTTTCGGGGCCAGTTGTTTCGGGGGTGGATATTTCTGGGGTGGGTATCAGGGCGAATTGAGTAGTCCAAGGATAGTAGAAGGGTGCAACACCACGGTTCTCAACTTCGACGCTCACCTTTAGTGATCTGGTCGCAATGTCGGATTTCGTGGGTTCTGTCAGGTCGATTGTTGCACTTGGGATATGGAATTCGTATCCCATTTTGTGAACTTGATCAGTTGCGCGTTTGATCCGGTCGGGCGATTGTTTTTTTTCAAACATGCCGCTATCCATCAACCAGCTGACGTGGGTCGCTTGGACGCAGCGCGAAAAATCCTGGACCTGCGGTTCGGAGGGTTTTTCGTCGAAGACGATGCCCCAAGCTTCGGGGCGGATCTCACCACCGATGGGGTGGGTCTTCCATTTCGCTTCAGCTTGTTGGCCTGCCTGGTTCAAGGCAGTCATGTAAAACCATTCTTCGTTTTGTTTTCCAGTATGGAGAGTGGCCCAAGCGAAGGAGTCGTCATGGTAACCGAATTTCCGGTTGCCGTTGGCTGCCTTTTGCTGATCGTCTTCGCTGGCGGGGTACCGTAGAAGAATTGGGGTGATTTGGAATGCTGCTTCGTAGGCACTCATCACTTCTTGCTGCACGGTCTTGCTGGCAAAGAGGTCTTCGCGGGGGTAGGTGTGCCATTCGCCCCAAGTCCCCAGCAATCCGGCAGTGATGAACCCAAGACGCGGGTCAGCGTCATATTTTTTTCCGAAGGCAGCGATGAAGTTCTTCAGTGATTTGCGTAGGTTCGCATTTTCGTAATCGGGCGTTTCAACTTGGGCAGGAGGAAAGGGTTGCGTATTGGTGTTTAGATAGCGATGTACTTTCAGTCCTGAATTTACAAGGAATGGTGGGATCACCCCGGACTTGTTTGGATACTCGAGAAAGATACGGATGACGGCTTGATGCCCGCGTCTTGAGACATCATCGAGAAGTTGCTCTATGGGATTCCAGTCGTAGGAATCGAAGTCTTTAACAATTGCAGCGTAGGAGAGGTAGTTGAATTCCAGGGAGTGAGGGAAGCGGTTTCGAACGTCCGCTTGGTATGGTACAAGTCCTTTGAGCGGATTATCGATGGGGGCGGGTTGATAGGTTAATCGGGTGCGAGTTTGTGCGGTCGCGGTGGGCAAAGAAGAGATAGTTTGGGTCAAGCTAACAAGAAAGGCTGAAAGGTAGAGTAGTTTTCGCATTTTCGATCTTGGCTAAGGTAGAAGTGTGACGTACGGCGGGTTCTCTCGTTGTTGTCGACTAGGCTTCCTACTTGTTCGATCCCAGGTTTCTTCTGGATCGATACAGTCACCCTAAGGTAGTAAGGTATTGTCGAGGTGGATTGTACCTTGCAAGTAGCATACGGTATTGCCGGAGATCAAGACGCGGTCGCCTGAGAGTTGGCAGTGGAGTCTGCCCCCGCGTTTGGAGAGTTGGCGTGCTGCGAGGTTGGATTTGCCGAGTCGGTTTCCCCAGTAGGGTGCAAGCATGCAATGTGCGGAACCGGTCACGGGGTCTTCGTTAATCCCGCAGTTCGGCGCGAAAAAGCGACTTACGAAATCTACATCCGTTCCGGGAGCGGTCACGATGAGTCCTCGCAAATCGAGTTGCTTGAGCAATTCGAAGTTGGGGGTCAGTTCGATGATGTCCGATTCCTTGGGGAGGACCGCCAAGTAATCCATCCCTCTGAAACATGCTTGCGGCACGATACCGAGCGCTTGGATCAAGATATCGGGGGCTTGGCAACTTTCTAGGGTTTGGGATGGGAAATCGAGTGTCAGTAAGGAATTGTTTTTTGCGACGCGCAGTGGTCCGCTCCGGGAATGGAAAGTGATTGTCGAGATGAGTGGATGCAGATCGAAGATCACATGTGCAGCGGCGAGAGTTGCATGCCCACAGAGATCTACTTCCGTGTTTGGAGTGAACCATCGCAGGTGGTATTCAGGGGCATTGCCGACGAAGAAGGCGGTTTCGGAAAGGTTATTCTCTTCCGCGATGCATTGGAGGATGGTGTCAGGAAGCCAATGGTCAAGGGGGCAAACTGCGGCTGGATTGCCTTTGAAGGGCCCGTCAGCGAATGCGTCGATCTGGTAGATAGGAATCTTCATACGGTCTTGTGCGTGGGGAATTTCCAGAGGTTGGGAGTCCAGAAGTGGCTGCTCCAGGAGTCTTTCGTTCCGCACTCGCGGATACGCATTTCTTGGGAATCGATTTCGATATAAAAGAAGGCTTGATTGCCCCCACTGAAGTGGCTTGAGTTGTCGATGTTCAGCAGGGGGATACCCGAGTTTGTTTTTTCGGGAGTGCCGTTCCAGAGTTGGATGTTTCGAACGTGGGTATGACCGTAGAGGATCGCGATGATGTTGTATTTGCGGATCGCTTCGTAGTAGGCAGCAACATCACATGGGTTCCATTCCATCGCTAAGTTTGCTTCGTTGGTCAACTCGCAGGGTTTGCTGTAGCGAGGCAGGTCGATGTGGTGTGTGAGCAAGACGGGGCGATTAGCGTCCGCTGCATGTTGTTGTAAATCACCGATAAGGAATTCGAGGCTATCCATTGGGTTGTAGCGTCTACGTTGCTCGTTGCGGTGGTCATGGCCAACGACGATACCGAGATTGATGCAGTGGATGGGGCCAAAGTCCCAGGAGTAGTGCAATCCGTTTGCGGATCGGGCGAGGACTTGGCGAGCTTTGGTACGTTCGATCAGGCCGTCGATTGCTAGGCCGTCGCCGCTGGGGCTATCGTGGTTTCCGTGGACTTCGTAGACCGGGTATTTCAATCGACCTTCGGTGCCATTGAGTCCGAAGTCTTTGTTGAAGCCTTCCCATTCGCGTTGTTGCATTTTCGATTGGACAGCACCTCGTTTATCTCCTGTATCGATGATATCCCCGGCATGGATCACACCCTGGATGGTTCCGACCCGACCACCGCCCGCTTCGGCGGGAATCTCGGTATTTGGGAGCGCATTTAGAGTGTCGATCAATCCGTGGCAATTAAGGATTGAGGATTCCATCAACTCAGAGGGTGATTGTTCGTTGGCGAAGTAATGCGTATCGCCGATGGCGAAAAATCTTACGACATCGTCGTTGATTTCTGTGGTACTCGGCGATGAAGTTCCGTCAGCAAAGCTTGGTGAGCAAGCCAACGATGAAGCTAGAGCAGCGGATGATTTGAGAAAATCGCGGCGTGGAAAGGAGTTCATAGTTCGCTTACTCCGATGGTTGAACGATTGGTTCCGTCTGGTTGGTTTGTTGTTTTGGTATTGCGAACCAAGCGGAGAGTAAACCGATGGCAAGGACAGCTGCTGCCAAGAAGAATGGGGCACCTGGAACGTGCAGTGAGCCAGCCGGGTCGATCGTCGCTTTAAAGACGCTTGTGAAAAGTATTGGTCCGATCATTCCTGCGATCCCGTTGAGTGAACTGTTGGCGCCGGATAACTGGCCTTGGACACTCGGGTCGACAGCTTTGGACATAAGTCCTTGGATGGCAGCAGAGAAGAATCCCATCAAGCAAAAGATGACGGTAGAAGCCATAAACATCGTGCCGTTATCGACAATACCGTAGGCGAGGAAACCGAGGATGCCACCGAGTAGTCCGAGAAAAACCATGACGCGTTCACCGAATGCTCGCATCATCGGTCGTATCAGTCCACCTTGGACTACGAAGTTCAAGATACCGACGATCGCGAGTGCTTTACCTACTGTTCCGGGTGACCATCCGAACCGCGAATCGGTGTAGAGAACAAAGACACTGCTAAAGACCGAGTGTGCGAGTTGATAGGTAAAGAGGCTTATGGCCATCGGCATCAAGCCCGGGACGCTTCTGAGAAGTTTGAGGGAACCCAATGGGTTTGCGCGGGACCATTGAAAGGGTTTGCGAAGTTCCTTCGGGAGTGATTCCGGGAGAAAGAACAAACCGTAGAATGCGTTCAAGAGGGTTAGACCAGCGGAGACCCAGAAGGGGAGTCGCAGGTCGATATCACCGAGATATCCGCCGAGGGCAGGTCCGAGAATGAATCCAAGACCGAAAGTTGCTCCGTAGATACCGTAAGCCGCTGAGCGATTTGCGGGTGGAGTTACGTCGGCGATATAGGCACTTGCGGTTGAGAAACTCGCTGCGGTGATACCGGCGAGGATACGTCCGATGAAGAGCCAAGTCAGGTTCGGGGCGATGGCCATGAGGATGTAATCGAGTCCCAAGCCGAAGGCAGAGATCAGCAGGACTGGTCGCCGACCGAAGCGGTCCGAGAGAGCTCCCATGATCGGGGAGGAGAAGAATTGCATCAGGGCCCAGATGGTGCCGAACCAGCCAACATAGCTGGCGGCTTGTACTGAATCATTGCCCGCGAGCTCTTTGACCAATTTCGCTGTGATCGGGATCACGACCCCAAGGGACAGAACATCCATCAGAACCGTCACGAGGATAAACGGAATTCCGGCTTTGGATGCCTGAGTTGTATTCACTCGATTCTCACTTGCTGGTTGCGTCATTGTGGGCTGTCGAGAGGCTCTGGGGCATGGAGGGTGCTAGGGGCATTCGAATGCTGAGGGCATTGCGATGCTGGGAGGGATGCCGTTGTAATGGGACCCGAACGGGTGGGACATTCTAACCGCCAGATGTGTTTTTGTAAAAAAGGGTTTCGGCCTGGGGATTGTGACTTGCGCTGCGAAAGGAAAGCAGCCGAGAATGCGGCCGAATATGCGGCCTATTATGAGATCTTGGGAGGACTCACTAGAGGTTATGTGAAGAAATCTACCGAATCAGCGATTGGGGGTGGATTGGGTAGTGCGTTTTGGTGAGAGTTTTGTGAAGAGTTTTGGGGAGAGATCTCGGTAAGGGACGCATCTTCGCGAACGATGTGTTCGTCCTTGCGTTGATGATTCGAGGAACCGTAGTGTGATTTACCTTGGGCATCTCGATCAGTGGTTTCACGGGGAGAGTCTACAAGATCGATTTCGATCACATTCTCGGAGTTGGATTGAGCGTTGAGGATATCGGCTGGGACTGCATTAGTCGCCGCGGACCATTGTGTGTTCGCGATTGGAGAAGTCGATCGCGACGCGTTTACCTGCGTCGGGGGGGAGCGTCGCGAGATGGGATCGAGGAACATATCCATGTTTATGAATGCCGGATTCGTTTGTTGTTGGGATGGATGTGCTCGAGATAGCGATGCGCTCGAGATGCAATATCAAGGAGACTCTAAGAGGACTTGGTCAAGCGAGTCACGCAGCGGCATCGGTGGGCGGATTTGCGGGTTGCTCGTAGTGCCGGTGACTTCGATGCGCATCCAATTCGCGTTTTGGTTTTCGGTGAATGGACGGATCAAAGCGCCCATGATACCGCGACGCCCAACATTGGTAGCGAGCTCAAGGTTGATTTCGCGGCGGAAGTTGACTTCGCCTTTGCCTTGCATGGAGATCAAATCACCGTCGAGTTCCAGTTTATGAATCGGCACTCGATCTCCATCGATAGAGAATTCGATATCGGCTGCATCGAAAGCACCTTGATCGGGCCGGATTGCCAGGAGGTTTAGCAGACGGATCATGACGGGAAGTTCGTAGAGGTTAGCCCCTCGCAACCAAGCTTTGCCGTTTCCTTCGAGGGCATAGAGGTTATTGATAGAGCCCCGGAGGTCGCATTCGACGAAGAGTTTACCGTTCACGGGCGAATGGGCTTCGCCCAAGTCGACCAGTAATCCATGGAAATCGGAGTCGACGAGTCGCGTGCGGAGCATAGCTCGTTCGCCATCGAGAGGTTCGACGCCGCTGATGAAGAGGGTACCGCTTAGGGCTCGAGCACGAATGTCGTGTTCGTGGATATCCATCGTCGGGTAATCGATCGATGATTTTAAAGGGGATGCAAACCACGACGAGTTGTTCTGTTGGTCTCGGTGTTCGACAAACCCGTTTCGAACGCGCGATTGGAAGGTAGCGGATACAACTTCGCTGGAAACCGACGAAGCTGGCTGCACTGCGAGTGCTTGAACGGTGTTGGCTTGTCTATATGTCGCATCGCGGCCGAGGTAGAGCTGGTTGTCTTGGATTGCAAAAGGGCCTTCGATTCCGGTTACCGCCACCCCTCGGATCGCAAGGGCATCGAGGGCCAGAGAGCCGAATGCAGTTGTCCCCCGAGCGTTGCTTTGACCGTTGATGTTCAGTGAACCACGGACTCCTTTTGCGAGATCACCACCGATGGAGACATCTTCCAAATCGAGTCGAAGATTCCAGTCGCGAACGAGGGATTGGAATTCGGGGGCGAGGGAGGCGATGATCGTCGATCCGGTGATGCTCACCGGTCCGCGAAAACTCATTCGGGTCATCGGGTCCTTGAGGATAGGAGGCAGGGAACTGATGAGGACTTGGTCTATCATCAAGCGTGATGAAGGGAGCCAATTGAGCATGCCGTCCCAAGTCCCGTCGCTGTGCAAGCGTATTTGACCATTGGTCTCCACGCGGCTTGCGTCGTGCATCCCCGATAGGTTTCTGATATCGATGCGTCCGGGTCGGTAATCGACGGCGCATTCGATGTCGTGAATGGTGTAAGGGAAGGATTGTGGATGCAGGGACATTCCCCTTCCGCCGTTATTCGACGTTCGCGATTCGGCGATCGCGACTTTCAGATCTAGCGGAGCGCGTGCGGCGGAGCGTTGGATTTGGACCGAGATCCGATCGATCACACCGCTGGGTTGAAGTTGCTCCCAGAGGTTCCGTGCACTTGGTGGAAGGGCTTGTTCAAGGTCTTCGTCGAGTGCCACGTGATGCGCTTGGAAAATCAAGTCGATAGCATCGACGCTGCTCGGCGAGCAGGATGCGACACCTTCGCCGCGTATGCGAGCACCGTCGTTTCTACCTACAAAATCTTTTAAAACGAGTCGATCGTTGTCGAGTGTGGCTTGACCGTGGATGTCGGTGATGGGGTATCGAAATCCATCGAATCGCACGGAGCATTCCGAGAAGGTCAGTTCGAGGGATCGAGAGATCTGTTCGGGGCGATGTTCGGAGCGAATGAATCGGCCTTTACGCAGCATCATCGTTCCGGTGGGATGCAGTGAGTTGACGAAACGTTGGAAGCCGCTTTCGGGTAGCCCGCGAGGAGTTAGTGCATTGAGAAGATTCTCATCGATGGGGAGTGGGGATTCCGAAGCGATAGTAAGATCCATCAGCCAGCGTGGTGAAGCTCGGCGGAGGATGAGCGAGCCGTTGAGTCTCTGCTGGCCGGCCATGGCCGAGAGTTCGGGGGCTTCGATGACCCCATCTCGATAATGAAAGTCCCCAGAGATGTTGTGAATAGGATAGGGAAAGAAGTCAGGGTTCGCGCCCCCGTCGCGGGCTCGGATCGTTAAATGTGGGCTCCAGTTCTGACCGTCGAAGTGAACGGAAGCCAATGCATCGATACTTCCTCTTAGATTCAACCGTCGCCAGTGCTCTTGGGCGGAAGCAGGAAGTGCTTTGTAGAGTGTCTCATCGAGTTCCAATTGACGGATGGCGATCCCTGCGATCAGCGGAGAGCCAAGGTTGAACCCATTTATGTCGCATTCGAGCGATACGGTTGCTTTACCCGACCTCCCCTGCCCTTTTCTAAGGTGAATGCCTTGAGGATCGAAGTGCAGTTCGGCGGAGAGCTGATCGATCGGGTAGGGAACGTTTGGATGGAGAAGTCGTCCATCGCGAACGGTGGCATGAGCTTGGAACGGAAAACCTTGGTCGCTGTACGAACCTCGAAAAGCACCGTCGAGCCGACCAGTGAAACCTTGAAGCATCCCGATGCGATCGCGGAGGCTATTGGGTAGTTGTTGAAGAAGTGTTTTGGAGATTTCAAGTTGTTCTAGATCGCAAGCGATGTCGATGTTTCCGGTCGTTGAGTACCGTTTTGCTTGGATCGCTAGGCGTGAGAAGTGGCTGCTCGATAAGCTTGCGCTCAAGACTTGTTCGGTATCGACTTTGCCATTTCGATCCGAGGGTGCTGATTGCTCAGTGAGGATTCCTTGAAGGTCATGGCAAAGAATTTCTCTGGCAAGATATCCAGAGGGATGTCCGATGCGTAGCAAACCCGAGCGGATGTGTATGTTTGGGATGCGATTCGCGGGTTTCGATTCACTAGGAATGAGTTCTTGGATACTCCAAGCGTTATCGGCGGTAGGCCAGAGGCTTAGATCCAAGCCGTCGAGGATGATCGTATCGACTGGAACTTGGCCTTGAATGATTCCGATCAAGTCGATGGGGCCTTGGCAAGTGATACGTCCGATTTTCAGAACGTCACGTACCCCCCGATCGGTGGCTTTTGCGATGGTAAGACCATCGATGAGGATCGATTCGCCGGGAATGAGTCGAGCCCGATCGATGTTGATGCGATGGTTCGGGAATTGACTTTGTAAGCGGTTCGCAATTTCGGACGTAAGTTGATGATCGACACGATCGAAAGCGATAAAGTATCCCATTCCCAAGGCAGCCACAAAGAGCAACAGCCAAGCGATTCGGCCGGAGGAACCGCGAGGTTTGCTAGGAGTCTGGATTGGAGTTGGAGTTTCTGGGGTACTCATCCGTGGTACTGTGTTTTTGGGCGCGGTTCGCTTGGGCTGTATTCTCGGGTAATGGAGTGATGGAAGGTTGGAATGACTTTTTCGGGTTAGGGAATCGAAGGGAAAGGATGTGTGCTGCGCCGATTCCTGCGAGGACGCAGAGGATCAGGACACCGGGTTGTCGGTAGCGGACGGAGCCAATAAAAACCGCATGCAGTACAGCTAAGTACAAGCATGGCATGGCGATCCACAGGGCGCTCAGTGGGCGAGACTTTGCCAAGTAGCACAGTCCCCAAGCGGCCAGCAGCATGATGGTGCTGTAGGATCCGGCTTCCCACCATCGAACCCATGGATTTCCAAGCTCGCGTGCGATCGGCATTGGCGTCCATGTTTTCAGGAACTTTACCAATCCAAGCTTTGCGACGTCAGATGGATTTTCGAAGGCCCACTGGTAGGCGGCGTGCAGTAGTCGGCGGTCGATGCGCCATTCCAGGGTAGATTCAAGGGGCTTGCCTTCGGATGCTAGCAATTGGTCTTGTTGGAGTTGTGACTGGAGGAATTCGGTGGAGAAGGCCATGTTCTCGTCGCTTGAACCCGACGCGTTTGGGTGCCATCCGTCGTAGAGGCTGGCACCGACTTGCAGGGTGGTAGGGACGAATTTTCCAGTGATTGAGAAGTTTCGGATCCACCAAGGGGTCATGCTCAGTAGGAATACAGTCAGGAAGATAGCTGATTGCAGCAGGGGCGTTTTTCGGTCCTTGTGATGGGTTAGATAGCTAGCAAAGAGGATATACAAGCAAGCGATTGGGAGCCACAAACTCCAGCTTGGGCGGGTCAAGCATGCGGTGGCGAGTGTGGTGGCGGCGGGGATAAGGAGGGGAGAAAACTTTTTGGGGATTGGAATGTTTTTTTGGTTGGGTTGCAGAGCGAGCCAAGTCCAATAGGTGGCGAGGATGAAAAGTGGAGTCGCGAGAGCTTCGCTCAGGACGAAGATGCTCATGCCGACAGCACCGCAATAGAGGGTTGCCAGTAGGCCGGTGAGGATGGGGGCTAATGGGAGGTTGCAGAGACTTCGGGTCCAATGCATCAGTAGCCAAACGCATGCGGCCCCGAGGAGTGAGCCTGCGAAGCGAACCAGGAGAGGGATCGTGGGGCTGATGCGTGCTTTGAGGTGGTGATCTTCTAGGGGGGCTTCGAGGGCGACGAAGGGAGTGAGGAACAGGGGGTATACCGGAGCGCGGAAGATCTTCGATTGATCGCTGCCGTATTGATAAGTTCCTTCGTGAACGACGTTACGTGCGATGATCCAGTAAGAGTGGCTATCGCCGAATTTCAGAGGGGATCCGGCCGTGTTGCATTGGGATTGCCACGCCCAAGCCGCAGTGAGGCGGAGGAGCAGTGCGAGGATGAATACGGCCAGGAAGGCGCGGGATTGGGTTGAGGGAGACAAAGTGAAAGTGTTCAGTTCAATTGCGCGGTCGGTTTACCGCGACATAGTTTTACCGCGACAGTTTTACCGTTACTTCTAGTTCCGGCATGATTCGGATGGCTTGAAGTAGCGGTTCGTAGATGTTGATAGAAGTGAAATTCGATTCAGAGATTTTGATTCGATCTGGGGGTGTGCTGAAGGAGTCGTTCGAGGGGTCGACAGGGATCCAAGCTTGACCGTCATGATATTCCGCCCAGGTATGGAAAGCGAGGGTTGGGCGCACGGAGGATGGTTCGGCGCGGAGGCCCGCAGCGATGCGGGCGTGAACATCGAGGCTTCGAAGGATCGCAACTAGGAAGAGTGTTTGGTCGATGCAATCTCCTTTTTTCACCTTGAGGGTTTCCGAGGGAGACTGGATTGACTTATTGAGTGTGGATTGCGAAATCGTTTCGCGGACCCAACTCCAGGCAAGTTCTGCGCGTTCGGTTGGGTTGTTGGGAAGTGGTTGTTTTTCCCGTTGGGTCGTGAGCCATTTTTGAAATGACTGTTCGTTCCAACGGATGGTTTCCGATGGAGAGATCGATTCGGGAGTGGGAGGGTCGTCGGTAAAGGAATCGAAGGGGATTGCGGAGCTTGAGAAGACTTCGACCTCCACGGTATTTGAAGGGGTATTTGAAGAGGTATTTGAAGAGCCGTTTGAAGAGGCCTCACGAACGATTTGGTTTGTCAGGTGGCTCAATCGTGGATAGAGGTTTGGCGTCGCGGAGGAGATGCGAAACAAGAGAGACGGATCGGAGGGTCGTTTTGGGAAGGAGCCGAGCAGAGGGATCGGTTTGAAGTTGATCGCATCGAATTCGTCTTTGGAGATTACCAAGCGGGCGGTAAGGGGATCGCAGGCGAAGGCGAGTATGTCTTGGGTTGGGTTATAGGATTTTTGAACGACACCTTGGGTGTCGACCCAAAGGGTGGAATTCGATTCGCGGCCTTGGGAGATCGTCCGATTTTGGATTTCCAAAAGAGGGATCAGTTTTCCGGAGTGGTCGACTGTCTCGATCACTTCGATAGCTTCGAGTCGGCTTTCGGAGATAGCCATACGGAACGGATCGAGGTATCGGATGGTACGGACTTCTTTGGGTTGCATGGGGGTGCGTTGCAAGGATTCTTCGAGGGCGAAGGGCCCGAATTCGGAGGCAGCCCAAGGTACGCTAGTCGAGTCGACAATTTGTTTGCCGTTCGGGTCGGAGGTGATTTGATCGATGGATAGAGTGTTGTCGAGCACACGGGCTTGAAAGCGTCGTTTGTTTGAGCCGAGATCAAGTTTCCCGTCGAAGCGTGCAAGTTGACCTTGGGGTGTTTCAAGCGAAGAGATAATCACCGACTGGTCGGAGGAAGCTGCGGCTTTGGTTTTGATGCGAACGCGGCTTTCGGCTTCGATACTCAGCAAAGGTTGTTCGCCGCTAGCGACCTCGTCTTTTGCGATTTCAATGGTGCGGCGGGTGTAACCGACGGGTCGATTTCCGACGTAGAGGATTTCCCATTGCAAGCGAGGCAGAGAGCTGAGGTCTACCCAAGAGGCCAGTGTTGCCGATTTGGGTGTTGTCGATTTGGGTGTTGTTGGGCGGAGTTCTGAAGGGGCGGAAGGTTCGTTGTTGGTAGGCGAGAGATCGGGGGTCGTGGAGGCCGTGGTAGGGTTATTTGGGATAGAAGGGGCGGTCGTGGGATTTGAGGTTGGTTGGCTATCGGATCTCGAACTTGTAGAAACAGGTTTTAGGATGGGGCCTTCGGGTAGCCCGATAGTTTTTCTAAGTTCAGCGCGGGTGGCAGCGAGTTGCTCTGCGGAAGGGGAGCAACCTGTGGAGCACAGGCAGTGTGCAAGGGTCATCATCAAGAGTGACTTGCAGAGGTTTGAAGGGTGGCTCTTGGCCGATTGCAGGGAGGCTAAGCCGTAGACTTGTAGAGATTTGGAAGCAGTTGCAGTGCTGGGTGCAGTAGCCATTTGCGGGGGTGTTTTTTCAGAGGTCGGAATCGATCCGAAGTTGTGAAGGGGATTTGCGGGTCACACGCAAGTCATCGGCAGGGATGTGTGTTGGAGGGGCGGTGGTAGTGAAGGATGGTGGAAGAATGCGATATTGGGGACAGTAGGTGGGAGGATTGTAGGGGTTATTCGGGTGAGAAAAGCTTGAGAAAAACTTCGGTTTGTACGCATCGTGTTGGAGTTTGACCTATTTTTGGTTGTTCCCGGATAGGCAAGCAGAATGGCTTGGGCGGCTGGGAACGAGCGTCATTGATCTGAAGGTTTTCAACACGTAATCGTTTGCAGCAGTCATCATGGGATTTCCAGGTTTTCGTTCGGGTGCAGCCAAGAAGAATTATTCCGAGTCGCGATCGACACCGACGTCGAGTTTTGCGGAGTTGAATCACGATGAGTTAGAGATGCACATGGAACGGAGCCGTTACGGAACGTTTGAGCTGACGGATGCGATCCGTCCGGCTTATAGCTTGGAAGTCGTACCCAAGCAGGGGTTCCGTCATGACGAATATGTCGACCCACAGAGCGGGGCGACGATTCCGGTACTACTCGCTTCCGTATCGCGAGAGCGTTTGTTCGATTTGTTCATCGATTTGATTTCGTGTTTGGGTGAGACGGTCAATGTCGTGTTGGAGACGAGTCATCATGGCGAGACTGGTGAGCACGATGATTTTGTACGCGAGCACATCGACATGCCGATATTAAAGAGTGTGTTGTACGACTTTGAAGACTTGTTGCTCAACGATGGGTGCACGGGGATTGCGGTGGTCAATCCGAAGCGAAAGTTAGAAGTGCAATTCGACGAGCATAAGTTGTTGATATGCTATGGAGTGCCGCAGGAGTTATTCGAACGCGTGTTGATCAAGTACGACGTATATCCCGATGATCAAATGCGGTTTGTAACGGAGGCCGAGCATGTGCACAGCAGCAGTGATCGGTTCGTGGACTTCTTTGATACCTTACAAACACGGCTCGGTATCGATGGCAACTTTCAAGATGACTCGCACTTTGAGATGTAGATTTCACCAACAATAGTTTTCGAATATAGAGCGTTAGCATAGCGTCGAATCGCCACCAGGATGGCAATCATTACGGCGACTATTTTTCTTCGCTGGCCGTTGAATTCAGTTGCATTTAATGCTTAGCTAACGTGCAATCCTAGGCGGTGCGCAAGGGCTTGCAACGCGACTTCCCAGTTGGACTTTAGGTGCAAGTATTGTTCCCACCATTCCATAAGGGATGGGACGAGTTGAGTGTGAAGGTCCATTTGTTTTGGGATCGCGATATGCCAATGTTCGATCGCCATGGCGGCGGTCGGTTCGTCGCATCGCGCGACTTCGAGGACTTGGGCGGCTGCTAGAGAAGGAACGAGCATCGCGAGAGGTACAAGTCGATGAAGGGTTTCCGGTTTGAATCCTAGCGAGTGGCGAGACGACGTGTTGTAGAGTTGAGAGACGAGCCAACCGAGGCGAACAAGTTCAGGAAGTTCGGTCAGTGGGTTGGTCAAGACGGCTTCGATTCTTACCGAGCCGTGTTCATGATGCGACTTGCCTCCCCCACCTTGAACGGGTTGCAGCGCAATGACATCGGCTTGGCTGACGAGAAGTTCACGCGAGGTGAAACGAGCGATGTGGGCAAGGAAACCGTTACCGTAGCCGACCCATTGATCTTGAAGAGGCCTGACTCGGAAATCGATTTGTTCGAGGTATTTGGGGAATAGATTTTTGAAGGTGGCTTCGACGTCGGTGATGCATCCTGTGAGTCGTTGCACGAGGGATTGTTCGACGAACCCATCGAGACGTTTCGTCAAGACTTCGTTTGCCAGTGCACTGTTGGATGCGATGGAGGAGCCGAGTGGTATTAAATCGTCCCAGAGGTTTTCGGCGTGAGGTGAGTCGGCGTCGTGCAAGCAGGTACCCAGGGCCTCGGCGCTTGGCTGCATGCGTTGAGTGACTTGAGGGTCGATCAAGCGGTTGGCGGATCCCCAGCAGCATTCGGCGGTGTGCAGGGCGCTGACCGAATAGCTTTTTGTCCAGTTCAGGTGCATTGGTTCGATTTCGGTAAGCGGGTTGATTATTGGTGAGCGATTAAACGATTAAGCGAATATAGCGAATAAGCGACGTTGAGAATGTGCCGAGCGAAGTCGCCTGTGTTTAAGGATTTCGTTGTTTAGGGATTTCGTTGAGTCATTTGGGTGGAGATCCACGATTCGAGTTCTTGCCAATCAACAGGAGGTAGTTTGCTCAGGTCGGGGCGAAGAGCTACAGCGTCGTGGATATAGACGTGGTGGATCGCGTCTTGAGCTCGGTTGGTGTTCCAATGAAGCAGGATACGGACGCATAGGGGGAGTGAGCCAGGTACTTCGACTTCGTAGCCACAGAGCAAAGGCACATCTAGCCATCCCATTTGTCGGGCAGCCAGAGCGGGGAATTCTGCGTTGACATCGCGGGTGACCGTGAAGATCGCGCTGGCGAGATCCTTGGGATTGATTTCGTTGCGTCGGATGATCAGAGCCAGTAGTTGTCGAGTGGCTTTGAGGATTGCTTCTTTGGTGTTGGCTTCGACGGTCGTAGCGCCTCGCACCCCACGGCAGACCGTCGGTAGGGAATTCGATGGATTTTGTGCGGGGGTGGCGGAGGACGAGGCAGGAGAATTTGGGCTGGAGTTCGAGGGTTGGTTTTGCATCGTAGGATTCAGAACACGAGGGGTAGAGAGCTTTTTGGTGTTACATCGAATAGCAGTTGCGATGCCTGGGGAAAATAAACGGGCATTCGCAAGCGAAAACTTGGAAGTATACTTCAAATTATGGAAATCGACGATGCCAACCCAACGATCGCGCCCGTTACCGAGACGGGGGCTGTTTCAGAGCTTGATCCAAAGCAGTTTGCTTTTTTGATCGTAGACAACGACCCTGCGCACGCGCGTGCCATGACCGAGAGCCTTGAGAAAGTCGGGTATCGGTGTGATGTGGCGACCAGTGGGCCCGAGGGAAAACGCAAGCTCGAGCAGAACACTTACGATGTCGTGATCACCGATTTAGTGATGAATGACGTCGACGGGATGCAGATTTTGGCGACAGCCAAGCAGTTGTTGCCTGAGGCGGAGGTGGTGATGGTCACCGGGCACGCCACGGTGACGAAGGCTGTCGAAGCGATGCAGCTCGGCGCGTTTAATTTCCTTGAAAAACCCATTACCCCGAATCGATTGCGAGCCATTGCGGTCAAGGCAAGTGAGGCCGTGCATTTGCGGCAGACGAACATCGATTTACGGCGAAGGCTCGACGAAAAGTTTGGATTTGAAGGGATCGTATTTGCCAGTCCGGCGATGCAGCACTTGATCGATCGGCTTAAACGCATTGCGCCGACCGATGCGACGGTGCTGATAACGGGTGAGAGCGGGACGGGCAAGGAGATGATCGCTCGGGCGATCCATCAAAACAGTCCGCGAAAAGCCAAGCGATTAGTGGCTTTGAATGTGCGAGCCGTATCGGAAACGTTGGTCGAAAGCGAGCTTTTCGGACACGTCCGGGGGGCTTACACCGATGCCGTTAGCGACCGCGAAGGGGCTTTTCAGTACGCCGATGGCGGGACGTTATTTCTCGACGAGGCGGGGGATATGCCGATGAGCACGCAGATCAAGCTTCTGCGGGTGCTCGAAGAGCATCAGATAACTAGGGTTGGGGACAATAAATCGATCAAAGTCAACGTTCGGTTGATCTCCGCGACGAATCGACCATTGGAGAAGATGATCGAGGACGGTCAGTTTCGTAACGATTTGTATTATCGGCTCAAGGTCGTCACCGTTCATTTGCCTCCATTGAGAGAGCGCCGCGAGGATATTATCCCCCTGATGGATCACTTTCGCAAGCAATTCATTCGTCGGCACAATCGTGGGCCTTGCAATTTTACCCCGGCGGTAACGCGTAAGTTTTACGCGTACAGCTGGCCTGGAAACATTCGTCAGTTACGTAATTTCGTTGAAACCATGGTGGTTCTCGATACCGATGGACGACTTGATATCGATGATTTACCGCCGGAGCTCGATGACGCAGGGGGCGGCGGTGGAGTAGCTGGTGTTGGGGGGACTGCTGGCTCATTCGCTGGCGAACTTCCAGCTGAAATTCATGGGGATCACTCGCAAGGTTTCCGCACCGGGAGCGGTGCGGGGAGTTCGGGTGGCGGCGGTGAGAAATTGGGTATTGGGGGCAATCATGGAATCCAAGGACTAACAGGTCCGGCTCCGGATTTGATTGGCAAAAAGATGGACGACATCGAGAGGTGGGCGATTGAAGAGACGTTGAGACTCACCGCAGGGAATCGCGAGGAGGCGGCGAAGATACTCGATATCGGCGCGCGGACGTTGTATCGCAAGCTTGATAAATACAAGCAGGAAGGCTAGTTCGGTACAGGGGTATGCAAGCCGACGACGAGTTGTGTTTGTGTTTTCACATTTCCTGTCGCAAAGTGCTCAATTACATCCGCATCCATCGCGTCAAGCTGCCCAGTCAGTTAGCGGAGTGTGGTGGTGCTGGGACGGGTTGTGGATGGTGTCGCAAGCAGATGCAGAGGTTGCTGAGCGAATGCCAAGAGTCACCGCCGTCGGCTTTGGAGATTGAGGGTTGGTTAGAGGCTCGTACGCCGCAGAAGCACAAATACAGCGAAGGTCGCGCTAAATACCGTGCGTCTCTGCCCAATTTGCCGGATTCCGCCGCTGGCGCAACCAGCGTGGATTTGCCGGTCGAATCGGATTTGCTGCATGGTTCGGAGGCTGATGGAACATCGGAAACTGATGGGGCATCGACGCCTGATGAGTCACCGGGGGTTTGATGAGTCACCGGGAGTTTGATGAGTCATCGGGAATTTTCCCCAGCGGACAAGCACGCCACCACTTCAGAAGGCCAGCTAATGCACGTTCGCCGCACGTTTACCGCACATTCGCTATAGGATTTAAGCAGATGCGACGAATTGCCACTAAAGGAAGCTTGCTAGCTCTTTTCCAATAGTTTCATTGAAATCGGGTCGATGAGGAGCACGCCCGTGTTGTTCTGGGGTAGTTGCATCCCTTTTGTCCGATGCGGGTTCAAAGTACACTGAAGCCCGCAGAAATTCCGTAGAATTTTAGGATGGGAAGCCACACTGCTGGTTGATAGTACATCTGATTGTGTTGGTTTAACTGGCGAAGTTGGTTGAACTGACTGCGAGAATTGCACACCATTCGGAAACCCTATTTCGAACTATGTCCCAACGATTTCTTTTCCCAAGGTGGACGAATAAATTCCTCGCCCTGCTTGGGTTTTTGATTTTAGCCGGCGGCGCGTACGCGAGCGTTTTGTTTCTTGGGGTCACCAGCCCGGAGACGCTCAACACCGGCTATCGACCATTGCAGCCCATTCCATTCAGCCACGCGCTTCATGCGGGTGAGCTGAAGATGGATTGTAAGTACTGTCACGTTTCGGTGGATAAGTCTGCACATTCGCAGATTCCAGCGACGCAGACTTGCATCAATTGCCACAGTCCAAAGACAGGTGCTAATGGTGCTCCGAAGTTGTCTGCGATTCACTCCGAGTCGCCGAAGCTCAAGCCTCTGCGTGAGAGCTGGCGGACAGGTGAATCGGTGGATTGGGTTCGGATTCACCGGCTGCCCGATTATGTGTATTTCAATCACTCGGCGCACGTCAATCGCGGGGTATCCTGCGTGAGTTGCCACGGCCGAGTTGATCAAATGGAAGTAGTGCATCAGGCTAAGAATCAGTCGATGGCTTGGTGCTTGGATTGTCATCGCAATCCAGAGCCTCACTTGCGTCCGGTCGACCAAGTTACCAACTTGGCTTGGACTGCCGGCGGCGAGAAAGAGCAACTGGAACTCGGCAAGAAGCTTCGAGCTGAGAACAACATTAACCCTCAAACGAATTGCGCGGTTTGTCACCGATGAGCCATACTGGGACCGAAAGCAGAACTCGGTATTTTCGCAGCCTAGACGAGCTTCAGAAGACACCTGAGTTTGAACAGTTTTTATCACGAGAGTTTCCGCAAGCGGCATCGGAGTTCCCTGAGGGGGTTTCTCGTCGTCGCTGGCTGCAGTTGATGGGGGCTTCGTTAGCTCTTGGTGGGTTGTCCGGATGTCGGTACAACCGCGAAGAGGTAGCGGCCTTCGTGATGCGGCCTGAGGGTCGAATCCCTGGGATTCCCGAGTATTTCGCCAGCAACTTCGAGTGGGCTGGCCGCGTTGTGCACGCTTTAGTTGCCAACGTTGATGGTCGGCCATTGAAGGTCGACGGCAATGCAGAGCATCCGGCTTACGCACGCATTCAAAGCAAAGAGGCGATGGCGAACAAAAAGCTCGCTGCTGCCGGTACGGATGTGTTCACGCAAGCGTCGATTCTCTCGCTTTATGATCCTGACCGGATCGGGGTTGTGCTGCAGCGTGAGAAATCGAGCAAGTCGCCTTTAATTGCCAACAGTGATAGCGACGAAGATCGCGATCGAAGTTGGGAGTCGTTTAAAGGCTACGTCGCATCGAATGTGGCGGCTTTGGGGACTGGTAAGGGGTTGGCGATTCTGATCGAGCCGACCCGTAGTCCTAGCTTCATGACTGTCCTGCGAGAAGTCTTGAAGAAGTTGCCTGATGCTCAAGTCGTTCGCTACGAGTCGGTTTACACCGGCAATGTCAGCAAGGCTCTTGATGCTGTCGGGGCTGCGAACTGCTCGATGGCTTACGACCTGGAAAATGCAAAGGTCATCGTCGCTCTTGATTCTGACTTGCTCGGAAGCGACCCGAATGCTGTGTTGTACGCAAAGCAATTTGCGAATCATCGTTCGCCGTCGGGTGAATGGATGAATCGTCTGTATGTAGTCGAATCGCAGTACTCGGTAACTGGTACATCGGCTGACTTCCGGCTTGCTCTGCGAGCATCGAAGATCGATAGTCTGCTCAAGCGGATTGAAGCAGCGATCGACGCGGGTGTTGTGATTGAAGATAAAGAAGAATCGCAAACGATTGAGACGCTCGATGGCGATGCGAAGATCGCTCGTTTGGTCGAGTGCATCGCAAGTGATTTGTTGGCGAATAAGGGCCAGGCAGTTCTTGCTGTCGGCTCGCATCATTCGTTGGCTGCCCAAGTTGCGGCTTTGCGAATCAATACCAAGCTTGGGAACGTTGGTAAGACCGTCAAGATTTACGAAGCTCCGGCGGACATTCTTCCGGTGAAGTCGTTGAAGCTTGATGACTTCGTCAACAATGCGCAAGAGTTTGGTAAGCTCTGGGTTCTCGCACCGAATCCGGTCTTTACGGTGTCCGGTGATGTGTCGTTGGCGAAAGCCATCGAGCAGATCGGCGATGTCGTTTATCTGTCGCACTACGATGACGAGACCGCTCGGTCTTCGCGTTGGACGGTTCCTGCGGCGCACCCATTGGAGTCTTGGGGTGATGTTCGTGCGGTTGATGGTACCTATGGAATTTGTCAGCCTACTATTGCTCCGCTGTTAGGTGGCAAGACTGCGGCTGAATTGTTGGTGATGTTGGCGGGGTTGTCCGTCGATTCGCTACCGCCTGAGGTTGTGATTGCTGAGACCGCTCCTCGCTTGTTTGGCAACGAGCCGATCGGTACTGCTCCGGCCGGGAAGACCGAAGCGAGTGTAATTGCATCGCTTAGGAAATACCGCGAAGCATTGCACTCTGGGTTCATGGCTGGAACCGAAGCGAAGTTGTTCACCGGGGAGTTGAAAGCTGATTCGAAGGAATTGCAATCGGCGGTTGAAGAGGCCAAGGGTGCGACGGTATCGGCTCGCAACTACGAGCTACCCGAAGCAAAGATTGATTTGGCTTTGGATAAAGCTGACCTCGAAGTGTTGGTGTTGGCGAGCGACACAGTGTATGACGGCCGCTTGGGTAACAACGGGTGGCTTCAGGAGTGTGCTCACCCCGTGACTAAGCTCGTTTGGGATAACGCTGCTTTGTGCAGTCCTGCAACAGCCAAGGCGTTAGGGTTGAAGCAAGGTGAGATGGTTGTCTTGTCCCTCGGGGATTCCCGAGTGAAGCTTCCTGTGTTCGTGGTGCCTGGGCATGCTGAGGGATCCTTTACGGTGAACTACGGTTATGGTCGGACCAAGGAACTTGGTGGATCGATTGCCGGAGCGGTTGGGACCGATCTCTCGACGTTCCGTCGTTGGAATCAAGCAGCTTTGTATACCGGTGTGAGTGCGTTGCCAACGAGTGAGCCATATCGTTTGGCGACAACCCAAGATCACTTTGCGATCGACGATTTGGGTGCTGGCGAGACCGCGAAGCGGGCTCCGCAACTCGTTCGAGAGGGGACTCTGTTTGAGTACTTGGAGAACCCGAAGTTCACGAAAGAAGTGGTTGAGAGTCACTTTGAAAACAAATCTCTATGGAACGAGCCAAAGATTGACCAAGTCCACAAGTGGGGTATGGCGATCGATTTGAACAAGTGTACGGGATGTAACTCGTGCGTGGTGGCTTGCCAGGCTGAGAACAACGTTCCCATTGTCGGTAAAGAGCAGGTAATTCGCGGACGCGAGATGCATTGGTTGCGAATTGACCGATACTTCCAAGCAGACGTGAATCCGTTGACTTCGCAATCTTCGTTGCACCACCCGATCGATCCAAAGGTTGTTATGCAACCGATGGCTTGCGCGCACTGCGAGACTGCTCCTTGCGAAGAGGTTTGCCCTGTTGCAGCGACGGTGCACACCGAAGAAGGGATTAATGCAATGGCATATAACCGTTGCATTGGAACTCGGTACTGTGCAAATAATTGTCCGTACAAGGTACGCCGATTCAATTACTTCAACTACAACGACGAGTACGGTTACTATTACGGATGGCAAGACAAGCGGGAGAAAGCTTCGAAGAAGCTCCAGCAATTGGTCTTGAATCCTGAAGTAACGGTTCGGGGTCGGGGCGTCATGGAGAAGTGCACTTACTGTATTCAGCGAGTGCAAAACGGAAAGATCTATGCTAGATCGAAGGGTGACGGCAAGGTGCACGACGGAGATATCCGAAGTGCTTGCCAAGAGGCTTGTCCGACGGAAGCGATTGTTTTCGGAGATTTGAACGACAAGACCAGTCGCGTATATCAACTTCATCAAGACTCCAGGTCTTATGCAGTTCTCGATGAATTGAACATCAAGCCTCGAACCTTGTATTTATCGCGAATCCGAAATTTACCAAAGCGATTGGCGACAAAGAGCCAATTGCAGCCTGCACGACCAGGGCACGGCGGGCATTCCGATCACAATCATGACCACGAACATTCCTCAGGTGACCATGGCAACCATAGCTAGTTCCTATAACCCAAGGGAAATCGACAATACAGAGGACATCCCAGGGCGGCGTGCACCCTTGGTCACCGGCAATCAGACGTATTCTTCGGTTACGGAGATGGTCTGTCGCGTGGCTGAGGATCCGCAACCGAAATTGTGGTGGTTGCTCTTTGGTTTCTCCTCGCTGACCGCGACGATGTTTCTTACCTTGATCGCATTCTTGATTTACAAGGGTGTTGGGATCTGGGGGAATATGAACCCGGTGTTTTGGGCTTGGCCAATCGTGAACTTCGTGTTCTGGGTTGGTATCGGTCACGCCGGTACGCTGATTTCCGCGATCTTGTTCTTGTTCCGCCAGAATTGGCGAACGAGTATCAACCGAGCGGCGGAAGCCATGACGATCTTCGCCGTTATTTGCGCTGGGATTTATCCTGGTATTCACGTCGGTCGCGCTTGGTTGGCTTTCTGGTTATTGCCATACCCGAGTTTGAATCTTTGGATGTGGCCACAGTTCCGTAGTCCACTGCTGTGGGACGTTTTTGCGGTCGGTACGTATGCATCGACCTCGTTGGTGTTCTGGTACATGGGTATGATCCCTGACATCGCGACATACCGTGACCGGAGCAAGACACCGTTTCGCCGGATGATTTACAGCATCCTGTGTCTCGGATGGACAGGCTCATCGCGACATTGGTTGGTCTATGAGAAGGCTTATACGCTTCTCGCCGCCTTGGCCGCGCCGCTGGTTTTGTCGGTTCACACCGTCGTTAGCTTTGACTTTGCTGTATCGCAATTGCCCGGTTGGCACACGACGATTTTCCCACCGTACTTCGTTGCTGGGGCTATCTTCTCCGGCTTCGCGATGGTGGTAACGTTGCTCGTACCGATGCGAAAGATTTACAAGCTTGAAAATCTCATCACGTTGCGACACCTCGACAACATGAACAAGATTATTCTCGCCACGGGTTCTCTGGTGGGATTGGCTTACGGGACTGAGTTTTTCATGGCTTGGTATAGCCAAAACCAGTACGAGAGTTTTACGTTCATCAACCGTGCATTCGGTCCTTATTGGTGGGCTTATTGGATCATGGTTACATGTAACGTAATCTCGCCGCAATTGTTCTGGTTCAAGTGGTTCCGCCGGAATTTGGTGGCCATGTGGATCGTGTCGATTTTCGTGAACATCGGGATGTGGTTCGAACGATTCGTGATCACGGTGACTTCCTTGAGCCGGGACTTCTTGCCGGCTTCTTGGGGTTATTTCCGTCCGACCATGTTCGACGGTTTGATGTTCTTCGGAAGCTTTGGCGTGTTCATGACGTTGTTCCTTTTGTTCTGTAGATTCCTGCCAACGATTGCGATTTCCGAAGTGAAGGGAACGATCGCAGCGGCGGAGCATGCAGAGCACGCGGAAGCGGAGTTGCTTGGACACTCGCACGGTGAAGACCATGGTCATGGGAACTCTCATGGACACGGGCACTAAAACGACGATGCAAGCGAAAGCTTGATCGGGTTGTTGAATCAAAAGATAAGTTGGCTGGCAAAAATAAAAGCGTAATCAAACATGAGTGAACATAAATCCACGAAGAGCATCGAGTCACGGCCACCGAAGGCGTGTGGTTGGATGGCGGAATTCACCAACGAGCACGATTTGCTTGACGCGGCTAGGAAAGTTCGTGACGCGGGTTATACCAAAACCGATGCGTTCACGCCGTTTCCCGTGCACGGAATCGATCATGCGTTGGGTATCAAACCGACGATTTTGCCGTTCATTGTACTTTGTGCTGGTTTAACTGGATTGTGCACCGCACTGGTGATGCAGTTTTGGATGAACGGGGTGGACTACAAGTACATCATCTCCGGCAAGCCATTTGGGATTACACCCGCGTCGATTCCTGTATCGTTCGAATTGACGATTTTGTTCTCCGCCTTTACGTCCGTCTTTGGGATGTTGGCATTGAACGGGTTGCCCAAGTTCAGCAACCCAATCTTTACCAATCCTAAGTTCGATCGAGCAACCAACGACAGATTCTTCTTGTACGTCGATTCCACCGACAAGTATTACAACCGAGATTCGGTTCGTGAGCTTTTGTCATCAGTCCATCCAACATCGTTGGATGAGGTGATGGAAGACAATTCCTCAGTGCACATGCCCAAGGCCATTTGGTTAGGAGCATTGCTTTTGGTGTTGGCGGGTCTGATCCCAGCTGCGATCGTGTTGAATATGCGTGCAAGCGACAGTGACTTACCACGATGGCACGTGTTCTTCGATATGGATTTCCAGCCTAAGAAGAAACCGCAACAAAGCACCACGATTTTTGCGGACGGTCGAGCGATGCGTCCAGCCGTTCCAGGAACGATTTCCCGTGGGCAGCTTGAAGAACAAGATCCGTTCTACCTTGGTCATGATCCGCTAAAGATGAGTCTTGCGGACTACCGCAAGGCCGTGTTTGTGTCTGCGACCGATCAAGATCCAGTGGACGCAACGAAGCCTGCTGAAGAAGCCAAGCCAGCAGACGAAACTAAAGCTGCTGAAGAAGCCAAGCCAGCTGCTCAAGACGCGGCGGCGGCACCCGCTGCGAAAGCTCCTGCAAACCCACCAGCGGTTGTTGGAGACGGCGGAACGGCTCCGAAATATGCTTGGGTTGGCAAGTTGCCGATCGAGGTAACGGAAGAGCACATGCAAATTGGGAAGACGAAGTACGAGACCTATTGTTCCTCATGCCATGGTTATTCCGGCTTCGGCGACGGCTTGGTCGCAAAGCGGGCAGCGAGTTTGTTGCAAGACACTTGGACACCACCGACTTCATTGCATGCGGATCGAGTGCAAAAGCAGCCAGTAGGGCAAATCTTCCACACGATTTCTAAGGGACAAGGGAAGATGGCATCGTATGCATCCTCGCTGAGTGCCAAGGAGCGATGGGCGGTTGTTCTTTATGTGAAAGCATTGCAACGTTCCCGAAATGCGAACATCGAAGACGTGCCTGTTGAACAACGAAGTAGTTTGACTCCTTCGGTTTCCGGTGCATCTGAGAGTACAGGGGCAACCGTCAAGTAAAGCTTCGAGGTCATCGTTTGATGATCACGGGTTTCGTTGGTCGATAGAGCGGCCGAACAAACAAAATTCAATCAACGACTCAAACGTTTCAAACAACAAAGCAAAAACCAGATATGAGCCTGAAGTACGACCCTAAATCGATCCAATTGCCGGAACGCTGGAAATCGTTGACGCCATTCTTGGTTGCCTTGGGGGTGATCCTCGTGGCGGTGGGATTTGCATTCAGTCTGTTCGCTGGAGGAGGTGCCGAGAATTCATCCGAAGCGACGATGAAGTTCTTCGCGCATTCGTACTTAGCAAACTTCATGTTCGTCATGTCGATTGCTTTGGGAGCTTTGTTTTTCATCCTTGTGCAGTTCGTAGCACGGGCAGGCTGGAGTACGTCGGTACGGAGAATCGCTGAATTGCTCATGCAAACGATTCCGTTCCTCGCGGTGGTATTCGCACCGATAATCATCATGTTGTTTGCCAACATGGATTCGTTGTATGAATGGAACCGTCCCGATCGCGTTCACTCGAGTGTGATCAAAGCGAAGATTGATGTTGGTTATTTGACCAAGGAATGGTTTACACTTCGAGCCATCTTGTACTTTACCTTGTGGAGTGCCATGGGATGGTGGTTCTTCAAGCGGAGTCGTGAGCAAGACGAGTCTGGGGATATCGGGCCTTCGCTTGCACGTCAAAAGTGGGCAGGTCCATGCATCATGATTTTCGCTTTGTCGGTGAGCTTTGCCGCGTTTGACTGGGTGATGAGCATTGACGCAGACTGGTTTAGCACCATTTTTGGTGTCTACATTTTCGCTGCCGGCATGATGGCTTTCTTTGCCACGATGATTCTTATCAGCATGTCATTGCAACGTGCTGGCAAGGTCCGTGAATTGATCACCACCGAACATTTCCACGACATGGGTAAGTTCATGTTCGGGTTTATTATGTTCTGGTCGTATATCGCTTTTTCCCAGTTGCTTCTCTATTGGTACGGCAATATCCCTGAAGAAACGAATTGGTACTTGGTCCGCCTGAATGACGGCTGGCAGTATTTGGCCTACGGTTTAATTCCTTTGCACTTTGCGATCCCATTCTTGGGAACGATCAGCCGACACGTTCGTCGTCACCGAGCGGGCCTCGCTTTTTGGGCGGTATGGGTTTTGGTGGTTCACTGGTTGGACATGACCTTCTTGGTCATGCCAAACGCGGGGCCGTTTAATTTCATGCCGATGGTAGGACATTTTGTAGGCGGATTGGGAATGTTGATGGTCTTCCTGGCGTTCTTCTTGGCAAAGGCGAGCGGAACTCCGCTTGTTCCAATGAGAGATCCACGTCTGCCGGAAGCTTTGACGTACGCGAATCCACTCCTATAGTACATTACTGAAATCACTTGGTACTCGACGCCGTTTGTCCGTAAGAGGTCAGGTGGCGGGGAGTGAAGAAATCCACGAACGAGAGCAATCGAAGGAAATCACGCAATGGCGCGTTACGACGATTTAAACACGAATATGATCGCATACGCTGCGGTGTTGAGCATCGTGGTGTTGGTGTTGGTTTTGCAAGGGACGCAAGCCCTTTGTTACAACATGGTTAACTGGACAGACGAGCGAGTCGACAAAACTGGAACGGAAGCGGACAAACCGCTGAAGATCAAGAGTGAACAATTGAACTCTTTGACCGGTTATAAGAAGGAAAGCGTGATTGACGAAACTGCACCAGCTCCTGAGAAGGGGCAGCAGCCAAAAATGAAGGATGTGATTTACATCCCGATCACCGAAGCACAAAAGTTGATCCTCAAGGAGATGGCACCCGCTACTGGGGCTTAGTACCGCGCACATGTCACCGACTGTTGTCCTTGGAATCCGAACGCACGCAAAGCTGCTAGCCTTGTTAGTAGCTACGGTTGCTTGTTGCGCGGCGAAGGGCGAGGACTACGGCAGTGTGAACAACACGTTGCCTAAGTCGATGGAAGGGGTGGGAATCGACCAAAAGCTTGGCGACGTGGTTCCTCTTGATTTGGAATTCACGTGTGCCTCCTCTTCGAAGTCACTTGGCGCAACGCCGGGCGTTAGAACTTCTTTGAGGCAGTTGCTGCGAGAGGGAAAGCCGGTTTTGTTGACGCTCAACTATGGAAATTGTCCGGGGATGTGCATTGCACAACTCAACGGATTGGTTCAAGGGTTGAACGCATTGAGTTCCGTGCAATTGGGTAAGGATTTTGCGATGGTTTCCATCAGCATCGATCCTGCTGAAACACTTGCAAAGGCTGCGGCGACTCAACATCGCTATGCTCAGGACTTGTTTGATCACCACGATGCGAGCGAGTGGCAATTTTGGGTTGGGGACAAGAAAGCGATTGAGACGCTGACGGACGCCGTTGGTTTCCGTTATACGTATGATTCAAAACGCAACCAATACAACCACCCTTCGGCGGCGATCTTCATCGCACCGAATGGAACGATTACTCGATACGTATTTGAAATTGGCTTCGTTGCGAATACCTTGAAGATGGCGTTTGTCGAAGCGGGGCAAGGACGGGTTGGATCTCCGTTGGACATGATCGCTTTATGGTGTGCGCACTATGACGCGGATGAAAACAGATATTCGACCAGCGCCAGGCGATTGATGTCACTTGGTGCGGGTCTATTCGTAACGCTTGGGGCGGTTGCGTCCCTTCCATTTTGGTTAGCGAGACGAAGCCAATTGCAGAATAAGAGCCAATTGCAAAATAATAACCGTCTGACGGCGAGTGGGTCGTCGAGCGGAGAAGAGGGTGCGGAAGCACTTTCAGCAGACAACGATTTGAAGAACTCGGTTACCAACTAGAGACTCGGATATGAATTTCGTTTTAGCAGACAAAGTAGCACCATACGCTTGGTTTCCAGAGGGGGCGTCGAGTTTCGCTCCGCAGGTAGACTTTTTGTTTACCGCGATCCTTTGGATTTGCATCCTGTTTTTCGTTCCCATTGTTATCCTGATGGGGTACTTCATGTGGGCATTCCGAGAACGACCTGGGTATCGCGGGTCGCCGGAAGCTTTGCACAATACTCCGTTAGAGATCACCTGGACCGTCATCCCGACAGCGATTGTTGTTTGGGTGTTCTGGGAAGGTGCCATGGGATACTTGGACATGGCGCGGATTCCAAAGGGAACCGTGGATGTGAATGTGACGGCCATGAAGTGGAAGTGGGCGTTCAAGTACGAGAATGGCGGCGAGAACGGATTTGAAAAGATTGGTCAAACCGAACTTCCTGTGTTGGTTTTGCCGGTTGACCGCGATGTGAAATTGATCATGCGTTCCGATGACGTTTTGCACAGTTTCTACATACCATCTTTCCGAGCCAAACGAGACGTTGTCCCTGGTCGCTACAACTACATGTGGTTCCGCCCGACGAAGTTGGGTACGTTCGACATATTCTGTACAGAATATTGCGGTGATAACCACAGTCAGATGATCGCCAAGGTAAAGGTTGTTTCCGAGGCAGAATATCAACAAGCCCTTGCGAAAGCGATCGAAGAGCCAGAAGATCCCCTCGAGCGCGGCAAGTTGCTTTACAAGCGTCTTGGCTGTTCGACCTGCCATTACGCAGGAGAAGATGGCGCCAACGGGCCTGGACCTAGCTACAATGGCTCCTGGGGCAAGCAAGTTTCTTTGGAGAACGGACAGGAAGTTGCCTTCGACGAGAACTACGTTCGGGAATCGATCCTGAACCCTGCGGCGAAGGCTCGTAAGGGTTACGGGGCTGCTTCTCCGATGAACAGCTATGCTGGTCGGGTTAAGGATGAGCAGATTGATGCGTTGATCACGTTTATCAAGTCCTTGGAATCTGCTCCGCCAAAGGCGAAGTAGGGTTCGAGAGGCGAGGCGAATCCGGCCGATTGTCGGGTCGCTTCGACAGGGTAAAGTCGAGACGGGTTGAATTGGTAGGATTCGGGTGGTGGTGAGAACTGCCACGAGGATCCGGGGAAAACAGAACAAGCTTTTTAGACTCAAACTAAACTAAATAGGTCAAAGCAATGAGTGTCGTTGATCGTCCAATCGTGTCCACCGAGACAGCCGGGGCGGACAGCTATCCTGAGCATCACTTTTTGAATCACACCAAGGGGGTCCTTAGTTGGGCTCTGACGCTCGATCACAAACGGATCGGGTTGATGTACTTGGTCGGGGTGATGGCGTCGTTTGCTTTGGGTGGGATGTTCGCGTTGATGATTCGGATCCATCTTTGGAATTTCCAAGATGGTTGGCTGGATAACAAGACTTATAACCAAGTGTTTACGCTCCACGGGGCGATCATGGTTTTCTTGTTCATCATTCCTAGTATCCCAGCGGCTTTGGGGAACTTCTTTCTACCGATCATGTTGGGTACGAAAGACGTGGCGTTCCCGAGGTTGAATCTTTCGAGCTTCTACCTGTGGGTCACGGGCTTGATTCTGTTCTTGACGGCGTTGTCTGTCACTGGCCTAGATACTGGTTGGACGTTCTACACGCCTTACAGTATTGAAACACAAAAGGGTGGCGCTGTTCTCGCTGCGACTTTCGGCGTGTTCATTTTGGGATTCAGCTCGATTTTCACCGGTTTGAATTTCATTGTGACCATCAACACAATGCGTCCACCCGGAATGACTTGGTTCCGTATGCCGTTGTTCTTGTGGGCGACTTACGCGACCTCGATCATTCAGGTTCTAGCGACTCCAGTCCTTGGCATCACGGTTCTGTTACTTTCCGCAGAACGTCTTTTGGGCATCGGCATTTTCGATCCGAAGCTCAACGGTGACCCTGTCACATTCCAACACTTCTTTTGGTTCTATTCTCACCCAGCCGTGTACATCATGATTCTTCCAGCGATGGGAATCATCAGCGAGTTGATGAGCGTCCACTGCCACAAGGGGATTTTCGGATACCGAATGATCGCCTACAGCTCGATTGCGATCGCGTTGTTCGGGTTCTTGGTCTGGGGTCACCACATGTTCACTTCCGGTATGGCGGACGTGACCACGGTCGTCTTCAGTGCGTTGACCTTTACGGTTTCGATTCCATCGGCGATCAAGGTCTTCAACTGGTTAGGAACGATGTATCAAGGAACCGTATCGCTCAACACTCCGATGTTGTACGCGTTGGCGTTTATCTTCTTGTTCACGATCGGTGGTTTGACTGGATTGCCTTTGGGTGCTCTTTCAACGGATATGCACTTCCACGACACTTACTTCGTCGTCGCTCACTTCCACTATGTGATGATGGGTGGAACGCTGGTAGCGTTTTTGGGAGGTGTGTTCCACTGGTGGCCGAAGATGACTGGTCGCATGTTCAACGACAAGTTGGGTATGGTTTCAGCTATAATTGTGTTCATCGGCTTCAACTTGACGTTCTTGCCACAGTTCGTTCTTGGAACTCGTGGTATGCCTCGTCGTTACGCAACTTATCTCGAGGAGTTCCAAGACTTGCATCGTTTGTCGACGGTCGGGTCGTTGATCCTTGGATTTGGATTGGTGACCGCGTTGGTTGTCTTGTTGCAATCGTTGGTGAATGGTAAGAAAGCTCCAAGAAACCCTTGGGGTGGTGCAACGCTTGAGTGGATGTGTTCTTCACCACCTCCACACGACAATTTCTCCTCCGCGCCGACGGTTGGCGATCCTTACGATTTCAGCAAGATCGAATACGATGGGCGAGTTGGCGGTTACGTTCGCAAGGACTAATCACTGATTGAATTGATAGACTTTTGAATTTCCACAGTAAGAATACCCACGGCTAGAGAACATGACTGCGATTCAAGACACAGCACCGCACACGGATCACGCGCACGATGATCATCATCATGATCATCCGAGTTGGTTGGCGCACCATTTTGATGATGCGGAACAGCAGTACGACTCTGGCAAACTGGGGATGTGGTTATTCCTAGTTACCGAAGTCTTGTTTTTCAGCGGGATGTTTTGCGCGTATGCTCTGTATCGCAATCGCAATCCAGAGGTGTTTGAATTCTGCAGCGCGTTTCTCAACGAGAAGCTAGGTGCGATCAACACCGGCGTTTTGTTGTTCAGTTCTCTTACGATGGCTTGGGCTGTTCGGGCTTCACAACTGCGTCAGCACACGTTGTTGGTCGGCATGTTGGCCGCGACGTTGGCTTGTGCGGCGATGTTCCTTGGGGTCAAGGCGGTCGAGTATTCCCACAAGTGGGAGCTTGGTCTTTTGCCTGGCAAATTTTACGTAGCACAGTTGGGTGGTCATCACGGCGATCCGAAGGGATACCTCGAAACGTTGTGCGTCGTTCCCATGATTCTGACCGTGTTGTCAGCTTTGTATTACGTTTACTCGTGGGTCGTCAACAGTACCTTCCACAAGCAAGTTGCCGGTCCATTGTTGGTAACGGGCCTATGCTTTTTTGTTGGTGTGTTTCTAGGTCAAACGCTTGAAGCCGAGGCGGCAGATTCGCATGGCGGTGAGCATGCTGAACATCACATGGTTCAAGGTCACGTCGATCATGCGTCGCATGACCATGCTGCCGCAGAGCACACAGAGCATCCTGCCGATGGTGCCGCTGCGATGCCGGTGGTCGCCGCATCTGCCGGCGAGGACGTGAAGGTGATGAAGGAACAGCTTGCGACACCCGATGCGGATGTCAATCAGAAGAGTATGGCTGGGTTGTTCTTCAGTATTTATTACTGCATGACCGGCGTTCACGCGATTCACATCTTAGGTGGTATGGCTGTGATCACTTGGTTGATCGTCAAGGCTGCAAACCATGAGTTCCATGAGCAGTATTTCGGTCCAGTAGATAACGTTGGCTTGTACTGGCACTTGGTCGACTTTATTTGGATCTACCTGTTCCCCCTGCTGTATTTGATCACTTAAGGGATTGTTTGCAGTCAAACGGTAGATGGCAGCCCAGTAGTGCTAGCCCACAAACGGTGCTAGCGGGGAATTCAGAGCTTACGAATTAACGACGATAACAGCGAATAAGTAATTATGGGACACGCGACAAGCGAAGCAGGACACGGTCAAGTAGAGCATGGTGCACATGGCGAACACGCGGGAGGACATGGTGAGCACCATGGTTTTTCGCACCCGATGCCGATTTGGATGCTCCTTTCTGTTTTCTTTGCCTTGTTGGGTTTGACCGGTTTGACGGTTTTTCAAGCTCAGTTTGACTTGGGAAATGCTGAAATTTGGTTGTCCCTTACGATCGCCACAGTCAAGGCTGCTTTGGTGATCCTGTTCTTCATGCACTTGTTGTGGGACAAGCCATTGAATGCGATCATCATTCTCAGTAGCTTGATCTTCGTAGCATTGTTTCTTGGGTTCACCTTGATGGATGCCGAAGGGTATCGCGAGAAGTTGATTTATCGATCGACGGTGAAGGCATCGCAACCTGGTGCGCTCGGGACTGAGATTGACGAGTAGTCTTTGATCCACGGAAGCCTTTGGAATGAAAGTGGATCAGCGAGAGATACAATTCTTAGAGGGGCGTCAGTCACGTCGCCGTGAGTTTTACTTCACCGTCAAGGTGATGTGGGAGTTCATCAAGGGGTTTCGTACCCTGCATTTCGTTGGTCCCTGCATAACGATCTTTGGTTCTGCTCGGCTTAAGGAAGGGACACCGGAATACCAGCAGACGTGTGAAATTGCTGGTAAGATCGCAAAGCTCGGTTTTACGATCATGACAGGTGGTGGGCCTGGCATTATGGAGGCGGCCAACCGGGGCGCGAAGGAGGTTGGCGGCAGGAGCGTGGGAGTCAACATCGAGCTTCCCTTTGAGCAGAACCCGAATCCGTACATGGATCGTTCTGTCGATATCCGCTACTTCTTTGTCCGCAAAGTTCTCTTGCTCAAATACTCGTATGGTTTCGTCATTATGCCGGGAGGCTTCGGGACGCTCGACGAGTTTTTCGAGACCATTACGTTGATTCAAACCAAGAAGATCTCGCAATTTCCGATCGTGGTGATGGATAAAGAGTACCATCAGGAGTTGATGCGGTACGTCGATAAGATGATCGAGCGAGGAACCGTCTCTCCGAGCGATAAAGACCTGTTTTACTACACGGATTCGGTGGATGACGCCGTAGCGTATCTGCATGAGAACACGGTCGACGATTTTCAGTTAACGCGAGAGAAGAAGCGTTGGAAGCCCTTTGGATGGCTGTTTGAGAAGTAGGCGGTGAGTGGATCGCAAAGATGACGTCGAGTGAGAGCAATTACCCAGTGTGCGGACGCATTAGTTGAATTGCAGTCCGATTTGATTGTAATGGTAACACTCGGACCGAAAGGCAATTGCGATTATAGAGGTTCCCTGCAAATGGGAGGGAAGCATGACGAAGTCCACACCCGATGACCAATCCCGTTTGAAGCGTGGAAAAAATAAACGAACGGCGGAGCCTGTAGCAGCGGTTCGATTAGTAGGGGACGGGGACGTGTCCCCTTCTCTGGATGCCAACGGTATAGCCACTCACGAGATTGAGGAAGCGACCCGGGCGGCGCAGGAGGCGAAGGTGCAAGCGGTGCGCGATATTGTCCAAGCCGCATCTGGAAGCGACTTGCAATCATTGACGAAGGTTTTGCAAGCCATCATGGATGGGGCGTCGTCCGATGATGCAGCCGTGTTGCGCAAGGCTTTAGCAGTTGGTGATGAGTTGCAGCTTCCAACGTCCCTAAGCCCGGATGATGAGTTGGCAACTGATTGGCGATTGGGTGGGTACCCTTACCGCAACTTGATGTTGAGGAAGACTTATGAGAAGCAGAAGTATCATTTGCAGGTTGAGTTGTTGAAGTTACAGGCTTGGGTCAAGAGTACTGGTCAGAAGGTAGTTATCTTGTTCGAGGGGAGAGATGCTGCAGGAAAGGGAGGAGCGATCAAACGATTCATGGAGCATATGAATCCACGGGGTGCTCGGGTTGTGGCATTGGAGAAGCCCAGCGAAGTGGAGCGAGGTCAGTGGTATTTTCAACGCTATGTGCAGCATCTGCCGACAGCCGGGGAAATCGTCCTCTTTGATCGATCTTGGTATAACCGTGCGGGTGTCGAACGAGTCATGGGGTTTTGTCGCGACGAAGAGTACCACGAATTCATGCGTCAGGCTCCCGAATTTGAGAGGAACTTGGTTCGTAGCGGAGTGCACTTAATCAAATTCTGGTTTTCCGTCTCACGTGAAGAACAGCGTCGACGGTTCAAGGAGCGGAAGAATCATCCGCTCAAGCAGTGGAAACTCTCACCGATCGACATGGCGTCGTTAGACAAATGGGAAGAGTACACAAAAGCTAAGGAAGCGATGTTTTACTATACCGACACCACGGATGCTCCATGGACGGTAATCAAGTCGGACTGCAAGAAGCGAGCTCGACTTAATGCAATGCGCTATGTGTTACTGAAGATGCCTTATGTCGGGCGCAATGCGACCTATATCGGTAGTCTCGACCCATTGCTGGTCGGTCGAGCGAATGTTGTGTTTGAGAAAGGGGAGAGTCTCACGGATGGCTTGGTGTCTTCTGTGGGGCCTGCCAATAGGACTAAGTAAGTTCCTGTTTCGGTCTTGGTGATCACACAGGATCAGTAGAATTCGAGGGACTTGCATTTCCAAAAGGATGTTGGCGTTAAGACGGCAAAGTGGCGAGCAGAAGATCGATTTTTGCAGCGAGAACAAAGTCGTTTTCGCTTAGACCTCCGATGGCGTGTGTTGTCAGTTCAATGCGTAGGTGGCGGTAGCCGGTCAAGTGGAGATCGGGGTGGTGAGCTTCGGCCTCCGAGAGGTCGGCGATTTTTACAACGGCTTTCATCATCTCGGCGAAGTTTTTGAAGCGGATTGAGCGAGAAATCCATTTCTCGTCGGTGGAGATAGTCCAATCTGGAGTTGCTCTCGTAAGCACGCAAGCTTGGTCGTGACTCAGGGGGGCAACGCCACCTTCGCATGGAAGGCATTTTTTATGACGGAGTTCTTCAGCCGCGGTGTTTGTAGAGGGATTCGTGTTCATGATTTCTCTGGTGTGATTCGTTAGGAACGGTTGGATCCGTGATTGATTGCGATGTTGGTATAAGCGAAAATAACGTTGTCGGCTACGGTAATGCGTAGGCCGATTGCACAGTCTCGGATTTTCCCCACCTGATTTTAGCTTTGGAGTTCTGGAAGTTATGTCTCATTATTCCTCTCGTCGACGGTTTCTCAAGAATGTTTCGGTTGGATCGGTTGGTTTGGCGACGATTACGCGATTAGCAGACAGCTTCGCAGCGCCGGTGATTCACCGCGAAGCGGACTCGATTGTCGGTAGTGGCGAGTACCAATACCGCGTGAATCATCAGTTCTTGCAATTGCCATCGGAGTATTCTTGGCAAACGACCCACAACGTTGCAGTTGATTCCATGAATCGTATTTATGTGATTCATGAGGGGCGCGAGGATTTGAAGGATCACCCATCGATTTTTGTATTTGACGATCAGGGGAAGTTCATCAAGGCCTTTGGTAGTCAGTATCAGGGGGGAGGTCACGGGATCGAAGTCCGTAAAGAAGGAGGTGAGGAGTTTCTTTATGTGGCAGCGTACCAGCAGGTCAAAGCATTTGCGAAGTTGACACTCGATGGCAAGGAGATTTGGACCAAGAAGGCGCCGAAGGAGTCGAAGGTGTACAACGAGGAAGAGTACACAGCACCGAAGAAAGTCTGGGGGCGAGATCGTTTCATGCCGACCAATTTCGCTTTCTTGCCCAAGGGTGGTTTTCTGTTAGCGGACGGATACGGGGCGTTTCAAATTCACCGTTATGATGGCAATGGGAATTGGGTCAATTCGTTTGGAGGGGCCGGCGAGGGTAAAGGGACTTTCAATACGCCGCATGGGCTTTGGATCGACGATCGAGATGCTGCGAATCCTAAAATTGTGGTGACCGATCGCGCCCACAACACGTTGCAGATATTTGATTTATCCGGCAAATACATAGAGACCATCAGCGGATTTGGATTGCCAGCGAATATCGACTCGATGGGTGACTTGCTGTTGGTACCCGAGTTGGGTGCGCGGGTATCTCTTTTGGATCGTCAGTACAAGGTGCTCGCGCATTTAGGAAGCGATGTTGAGCGAGTTCAGCAGACCAAGGGTGTGCGTGAGGATGAGAAGTTGTGGCTTGATGGAAAGTTTGTCCATCCGCACGACGCTTGTTTCGATCGCAATGGAGATATCTTGGTCGCCGAATGGGTTCGGACAGGACGGGTAACGAAATTGGAACGGGTGCGATAATACGTACACCGACGAGTCAACGCCTAGCATTGTTTTTGATATCAGGGATACGAGCTAATGGAAGAGAATGTGCGTGTTCCTGTACCGGAGTGGTCAAGTTCTTGGCTTGAGCAAAACCGATTCTACGTCGACATCGGACTGCATGTTCTTCTGTTAGCAGCGGCTTTGATGCCGTTTTGGGTTCTGTATCTCAAGCGGAAATCGCCGGTCGGATGGAGTGATTTCGGGTTGCTCTTAGGGCTTGGAGGCATGTTGCTCTACGGGCTCGAACAGTTGAAATTCATACTGCCCGAGTACACCCTTGTCTTTGTTCGAGGGTATATGGCGTTGAGTTTTGCGGTCTTAGCAATCTCCACTGTGATGGTTGCATTCAGAATAAAGAAACGCAGTAAGGGGGCTTACGCTTTTCGAGTACTCGGCACGCTTGGGCTCTTAGGTCTGTTGATTGGATTGTGTTTACCCGCGGTTCCGTCAGCAAGGGAAGCATCCAAGCGGATGTTTTGTGCGGTGTCGATCCGGAGATTAGCAATGTTGTTGATAGAATCGAAAAGTGAAGGATCGGATCTACTTCGGGATGACTGGAATCGAAATTTCCTTGAATCGGGCGGGAAAGAGACAAGTTGGCGGGTGATGGTCTTGCCAGGACTCGAGAAGGGAGAACTGTATCGACGATACGATGCGAAACAGGCTTGGGATAGCGAACTGAATTGGGCGTTGGCCAAAGAGCAAGTGCCCGAGTTGATGTGTCCTAGTGAACCGAAGTTGGTGAGTCCAGAGGGTGGTCGTTTTACTTCGTATGCCATGTTGCGAAATTCGAATCGCGATCCGAATAATCCGAGGCTGGTCCCATCGAAATGGAGAACAGGAAACGATGCAAATAAGCTCTTATTAGTGGAGTCTTGTGGAGCGAATATTCTTTGGACGGAGCCTCGCGACGTGGATCTTGATACGGCGCAGTGGGTTGTTTCGTCAACACAACGAGGAGAGGGGGCTGTGCCATGGAAATCTAAGTCCATCGCAGCCTCTTATCATCGAAACGGTGCGCAAGCGGTTATGGGGGATGGCTCTGTTCGCTTCCTGTCTAGTTCGCTCGATCCCTTGGTGGTGGAGTACATGATTCGAGGCCAGTCTTTTGATTATTCCAAAGAAGACTAATCAGAATCAAGCATGGAAGGGAACCGAGGATCGCTAAGAACAGCGCAAGGGCCGCTTCACGGTTTTTCGTTCCGTAGTGCAACAGATCGAACATGCGCATAGCGATGGTCGTTACTCCGGGTGGCTGGACTAGCAGATAGCTTGAGAGTTCACCGAAGGCAACGGTGAATGCGATCGTCCAAGTTGCGAGTGAAGGCCAAAGCATCCAGCGAGTGGCGATCCAGAGTTTCCATCGATAGGTAAGTAGGGATTCGATAGCCAGCAGTTCCTTGTATTTTCTCTGGTATTGGGCCCATGCCAACCAAAGGGATCCGAAAGCGATCGGGAGGGTGCGGAATTGAAGAGCGAGGATGGGAGGAAGCAGTGTTTGGTCGTAAAGCCAGCTCAAGGATTCGGGGAGACCACCGAGCATGAGCTTGCTAACCGCGAGGTTGATCAGAGGGCCAGGCAAGGCGATCATGCAACCAAGGGTTCCAAAGATACAAGGTAGGAGCGACGGACGTTTGCTGATACCAATAAGAACAATCGCAAGGAGTAGGCTTAACACAGCGGTCCAGCTGCAGAGTTGCAAGCTCCACTGAAATTCTTCATTGAAGTCGCGGATGTGCCATAAGGAATTTAATGTTTCTTCCATAGTCCATGCGCGAATTGGTTTGTTGTCATCGAGGGTCGTAGACCATCCGAGTCGCGAGAGAAGGTTGCACCAGGGGAGGATCGAAACGAGGGAGATGATCAGCCATGAAATCATGCTCCAAGTGCGATAACTTGATTTGCTCAACTGAAGTCCCCTGCCCTGTTCGATGGATCTCTGAGGTTTGGGCAGGAGTGCGAATCGGTAAGCGAGGATCGCTATGGCAAGTCCGCAAAATAGCGAGATAGCAACAGAAACAGCGATCGGAGCGCTGCGAAGCCGACCGAATTGAACTTGTTGGTAGATGCTCTCGCAGAGCGTGGGAACTTGGAACAAGTTCGTCACAACCATGTCCGCTTGAACGCTACAGCATGCCCAAAGAAACGACAGTGCAATCCAAGGCCGCATGTTAGGGAGTGCGTGGCGTGTGATTGCGGAAAGTGGGCCTTGTTCTAGAAGTGAGAGTTCAAAGGTGGAAGTGCGAGCGCGATGAGAACCGATCGCGAGGATCCAAAAACACGATGGTAGGATCCCGCAAGTATGAATCCAAATGACACTTGCGATCCCAAGCCAGGGATTGCGCGCTGCGGTGACTTGGCTCAGTCGGAGCCAACCGTAGTCCCCGAATCCGGCGCTCCACGCAGTGGCTTGGACGTAAAGTGGAATTGCGAGGAAGCTTGAAAGAAGAAGAATAGCGATTGGCCATGCGGCGATTCGAAACCAGGAGATCGTAAAGACGAGGAGTAAAGCGATGCACGTGGAGAGAGCCGCAACGCAACCGGCGATACCGACGGTATGCAGCAGAGAGTCGAGGAGTGGATTATCCCATTGCATGACGGCGTCAGTTGGGGCAGATGGGTATTAGATAGATATTTACTGGGGGGGATTACTGTACAGGTGGTGGAGCGTTTTGAAGAGCGTTTGAATCGATTCCCGCGTACTTTGGAATCGCAGGTTCTTTGATTTCCTTGAGGATGCGTTGGATAATTCGATCGGTTGTCATCCCTTCGGCTTGAGCTTGGAAGTTCGTGCTCAAGCGGTGACGCAGGACAGGGATAGCGATGCGTTTGACGTCTTCGACAGCGACATTGAAACGGCCGTCCATCGCAGCCATGGCTTTACCAGCTTGAATGAGGAACTGTCCAGCGCGGGGGCCAGCACCGAAATCGAGCAGTTCTTTAACGACTTCGGGCGAATCGTTTTCTCCGGGGCGAGTGGCTCGGACGAGAGTGACGACATACTTGATTACAAATGGGCTGACCGCAACGGAGTTGATCAGTTTCTGGATATTAAGGATCGCGCGTGCCGAGAGGACTTTGGCAATCTCTGGGCGTTCCCCGCGCGTCGTCGCGGTGAGAATGCGTTCTTCTTCTTCGGCGTTGGGGTAACCGACTTTGATGTTGAACATGAAGCGGTCGAGTTGGGCTTCGGGGAGTGGGTAGGTCCCTTCTTGTTCGATGGGGTTCTGGGTCGCGATGGTGAAGAAGGGGTCGGGCAGTGTTAGCGTTTGACGACCGACACTCACTTCGCGTTCTTGCATGGCTTGAAGCAACGCGGCTTGGGTCTTTGGAGGGGTACGGTTGATTTCGTCCGCCAAGAGAATATTCGTAAAAATTGGTCCTTCGACGAATCGGAATTCTCGTCGACCTTGTGCGTCTTCTTCGAGCACATTTGTCCCTGTGATGTCCGAGGGCATCAGGTCGGGGGTGAATTGGATTCGTTTGAAGTTGACATCAAGGATTTTTGCAAGGGAGGAGACCATCAGCGTTTTAGCGAGGCCCGGGACTCCTTCGAGCAAGCAGTGACCTCGGGTGAAGATGGCAGCGAAGAGTTGTTCGATGACTTCTTCTTGCCCGACGATCGCTTTGCCGAGCTCGATTTTCATCTGTTCGTGATGTTCGCGGAATTCGCGGAGGAGGTCGCCGATACTCTTCGAAGGTTTTCCACTTGGGGTGCTTGCGTTGCTCACAGTCGTGGGTGCTTCCGTCTAATTGCGATATTGTCTAATTGCGATATTGCGATGAGAAATTTTACTGACGGCAAACTCGATGTGCAAAGCGGTCAGGCATGGTGGTCGTTTGCCGCGTCCTTGAGTATCATACCAACTTCTTTGGCGGCGGGATTTGGTATGAGATAATTCTCGATCGACTCGGGTAAGTCGCTGATCAACTTCGATAATTCCAATGAAGAACTGGGAGGCTTAGGATGGCGGATATGAAGGTCGATGTTGTGGCGCATTTGCATGCGAAGCCTGGGTGTGAAGAGCGTTTGCGAGAGGTGCTTGAATCGTTCGTAGGTCCGACTCGGCAGGAAGAAGGATGTTTGCGCTACGATTTATTTGTCGACTTGGATCATCCTCACAAGTTCACCTTTATCGAGGAGTGGGCGAGTCGTGCAGCGTTGGAGAAGCATGGTCAATCGGCGCACATCCAAGCTGGCCGGCAGCATTTTCCAGAATTGCTAGGGGAGCCAGCGTGGGTTCAAGTCGCGACGCGCATTGCGTAGCTTGGGGGATGGATTGACGCATCAGAGTTCAGCGGTTCTGCGGGAGTTGTTAGCCCCTCGATCGGTCGCGGTCGTTGGTGCTAGCGAAGTGCCTGGCAAGGTTGGGACGGGGGTGTTCCGAAACTTGTTGGGACACGGTTACAGTGGCGCACTGTATGCCGTGAATTCCAAGGGGGGCAGTGTTGGCGGGGTTCGTGCGTATCGACGGATTTCGGAAGTTCCTCCTGGGGTGGAACTGGCAGTATTGTGTACGCCCGCACAGACGATTCCTGGATTGATCGATGAATGCGGTGCGATGGGGATCCGAGGGGTGTTGGTCATCACCGCAGGGTTTAGGGAATTGGGGGAGCAAGGCAGGGAGCTTGAGGCCGCAGTTATGCGAGCGGTTGCTCGGTACCCCGGCATGCGATTGCTTGGACCAAACTGCCTTGGGTTGATTCACCCTGCATCGCGATTGAGTGCAAGTTTTGCGAACGGCATGCCGAAGGTGGGATCGTTAGCGTTTCTATCGCAATCCGGAGCTCTGTGTACTTCATTGTTGGATTGGTCGTTGCGTGAAGGGATTGGATTCTCGCATTTCGTCTCAGTGGGGAATCAGCTCGATGTTGGTTTCGCGGACTTGTTGGACTATCTAGCCCAAGATCCTTCAACCAAGTCGGCGATGATGTACATCGAGTCGATCAGCAAGCCACACGAGTTCTTGGAGGCAGCGAAACGATTTGCAAGTTGCAAGCCACTGATCGCATACAAGGCTGGGCGATTCACTCAGTCTGCACATGCGGCTTGTTCCCATACCGGCGCGATGGCAGGTGAGGATTCGGTATACCAAGCGGCCTTGGATCGCTGCGGGGTCCACCGCGTGATGGACATGGCGTCGATGATTCAATGTGCGGAGTTGCTCGGTCAGAGTGCAGAGCAAGTTCGAGAGCGGGTCGCGATCGTGACCAATGCGGGGGGCCCGGGAGTGATGGCCGTCGATTCTTTGCTTGAACTCAAAGGTACTCTCGCGACTCTTTCGAATACCACCTTGGAAAAGCTAGAGAGCTTTCTGCCCCCGAATTGGTCGCGAGGAAATCCGGTAGATGTCATTGGGGATGCAGATCCCGAGAGGTTCTCCAAAGCCGTCCAGATCGTGCTTGACGATCCAGCAGTAGATACCCTTTTAGCCATCCTAAGTCCGCAATCGATGACCGATCCTACAACGACTGCCAAAGGGGTTGCAGCCTTAAAGATCGCGCCGGGTAAGCGACTGCTTGCTTCTTGGCTTGGCGGGGTATCGATGCAGGCCGGCGTGGAGATTTTGCAGTTGGCTGGCATTCGGCATTTCGAGTTTCCGGAACAAGCAATTCGAGCAATCGTCGACTTGGTAAAGGACACCGCACGCCGCGTGGAATTAGCTGGCGAGGCCGATGAGGATGCTCGGAATGGTATCCGCGCCACTGCTGGAGGAATTGAGTTCAAGCAAAGTAGTTTTGATGAGACTTTGGCCCAATGCTCAGTCACCACAACTCTGCCCAATGGTAGCCGATATACGATGAGCGAAGTGGAGTCGAAGCGACTTTTGGAGCTCTATGGGTTGAAGGTGCCAGGGGTGTCGATTGCAAGGAGTGCCGACGAAGCTGCATTGGTTTCTGAGCGAATCGGGTATCCGGTGGTGATGAAGATTTACTCGATGGATATCACGCACAAGACCGACGTGGGGGGAGTGAAGCTGGGGTTGCAGACCCGTGAGCAAGTCCAAGCTTGTTATGAGCGTATGCTTGAAGAAGTCCGACTGCATTGTCCGAGTGCGAGGCTCGATGGAGTGACGCTTCAGCCGATGATTGATCGGACCGATTGCGTCGAATTGATACTTGGAATCAAACGCGATCCGACTTTTGGGCCGGTGGTAATGGTCGGTTTCGGAGGGGTAGCTGCGGAACTCTTCGCGGATCGTGTAGTGGAGTTATTACCGATTGGACCAAAGCGTGCAGAGTCGATGTTGAAGCGACTTAAATGTTGGCCTTTGCTTGATGGATACAGGGGCAAGCCGAGAGTGGCTATAGATGAAGCGATCAAGGCGATCGAGTTGGTTGCGATACTTGCATCGCAATGCGAGTGGATCGAAGAGCTGGATATCAATCCTTTATTAGTAGGTCCGAGAGGGGCAGTTGCGTTGGACGGCCGAGTGGTTGTAAAGAGCCCTTCGTAGATGAATTCGTATTGGGGAGTTCAGACCTAGGAAGGCTAACTGGTAGCTGATTAGCCGGTAGTTGACTGGAAGGTTGTTCATTGGTGGGGGAATGAGCCAGTACATATTCGGCTTGTTCATCCGCGAGGAGTGCTTCGCGGTGATCACCGCGTCGGCGGTATAGTTCAGCGAGGTTTCTCCAAGCGTAATAGGTTGGTTGGGCGTCGAGGGAGCGTTGCAGAGCGCCGAAAGCTTGATCGAGCGAATTGTTAAACAAGTGGTTGAACCCGAGTTGATTGCTGATGTAGGGGCGGTTCGGTGCGATTCGCATCGCAGCTTGGTAGCATGCGATTGCTTGAAGTCGCAAAACATCGGATTTGCTTGGATCGACTTGCGTTTCACGCTCGTAGGTTTTGCCAAGGGCGTAAAGAAGGTCGGCGGTCCAGGGGTGTTGCAAGCAAGCTTGAGGTATCAAGTCGGCGAAGGTTTGTAGTGTTTCATCGATATCTTGACCCGACTCGAATGCGGCTTCATCGAGTGCTCGAAGCGCATGTTGCAGGGCCGATTCGTGGGGCATCGAGCGGCGGATCGCTGGTTTCCGCGAACTGTCATTCTGGTCGGTCTTTAGAAGTTGATCCAAGCGTCGTGTGATGAGTGTAAGTCCTGAACGGACTTCTTCTCGGGCGCTATAGGAGCTGCTTGTGCGGAGTAACCTGTCGCAGTGGTCGAGTCGTTCGATCAGTTCGGGATAGAGATCCATCCATGGGGAGGAGGGCTCGGTGGATGGATCCGTGGGTGCAATTGGAGTGAACTGATCGGAGTGAGGATTCGATGGGTCGAGGAGAAAGGTTCGGGGAAAGGAGTCAGGGAGTCGGAGTTGAGCTTCGCGTCGTTCTCTGGTCTCTCGGCGTTTGGCTCTGGATTTCTTGTCTTCCTCGGCAGGTTCAGTTCCGGCCTCCGGCATGTTCTCAATGGGGTTTATGCGGGAGGATATGGGGGTAGAGGGAAGTGACTCGTTGGAAGTTGCGTTGGGTTGCACATCGGGCAGCCCTTGTTGGATGCGCCTTGGAAAGGGGGACGCAGGACCGGGTGCGTTGAGGAAATCCGAGGAACCAGGATCGAGGATTAAGCCATTGGCAGGCAGGCTTTGCCAAGGCGTGTTCGAGGTGGGGGACTGTGCGGCAGCGAATGGAGCGGAGGAAAACAAAGCACATGCAATCCAAACGAAGGATTGAGGAAGTTGGGTGCTGGTTGCGAGCTTGGGAATGCTCTTCGTTTCGATTGCGCTGCGCATACCGAGAGAATCGGAGCGGACAGCGATGCGTATTGAGTGTGGATGGGAGAGGTATGAGGAAGGTGCGGGGGTGGGGGTGTTGTGGCGGGATTAAAGAGAATAGTTTTCCTATCTTACCAGGGTGGTGGCTTGGGTGCTCTGGGGGCTTTGGGGTTTGTTGAAGATCCCTTTAACTCGGAGGTTTTGGCAAATAAAAACCCCCGCAAGTCGATGACGGTTGCGGGGGTAGAAGTTTTTTAAATTGCTTCGCGAGCGGCTTGCTTCGCGAATGGCTTAGCGATCGTCTTCGGCGACGATTGGATAAGCGATCCCTGCGAGGAATGCGCCGAGGATTGGTGCAACCCAGAAGAGCCAGACTTGTTGAACGGCCCACATGTCTCCGCCGGTCAGGCCCAAGACGGCAGCAGGTCCAAAGCTGCGAGCTGGGTTTACCGAGAGGTTGGTCACGGGGATGCCGATCAAGTGGATCAGGGTCAGCCCCAAGCCGATGGCGATGGGAGCGAAGCCTGCAGGAGCTCGCTTATCGGTCGCACCGAGGATGATGAACAGGAAGAAGAAGGTCAGAACGACTTCGGCGACGAAAGCGGAAGCCATGCTGTACTTTCCGGGGGAGTGATCATCGTAGCCGTTGCAAGCGAAGCCGCTTTCGACGAGGTTAAAGCCCGCGTTGCCTTGAGCGATGTAATAGAGCGTGTAAGCGCCTAGAAGTCCGCCGATGACTTGTGCGATGATGTATGGCACAAGGTCTTTCGATGGAAAACGCTTCGCGATCATCAAGCCGACGGAGACAGCTGGGTTCAGGTGGCAGCCGGAGATATGACCGATTGCGTAAGCCATGGTTAGGACGGTCAAACCGAAGGCGAGCGAGACGCCGACGAGTCCGATGCCGAGGTTGATCGGGACGTTGTTTGCGTCGGTAAAAAACTTCGCTGCGAGGACAGCGCTACCGCAGCCACCGAAGACGAGCCAAAAAGTGCCGAGAGCTTCGGCGGTACAACGTTTTCCAAGATTCATTCGTCAATCCTTTTCTATAGGAAAATACAGTTCGGGCAGTTGGTGCCAAGAGGCAAACATTCCATATCGGAGATGGTACACAGTTAGTAAAAATTTCCATACATCACTATGGGGGGTGCGAAAAGAAAACTAGCTGAATGAAGCGACTGGAACTACTCGTTCCTCGCAAGGCTTGGATTCTGGCTTGGGCAGTACCTAGTTTCCTTCTTTGTGGAGCTGCAAATCTGCGGAATTCCTAGGGCAATCGCTGTGTGTCCCCGAACTTTTGGGGGGGAACCGCGTCTAATCCGGTGCGATTTCCAGCTGAGGTTTTACCGGCGGAAATAGCGAGCGTGAAGTTCTGGCGATAGGGATAGGTGGTAAGGAAAGAACCTGGGAATCGATGATAGAGAACTTTTTGAACTACTTGAGTGGGCTGTTGCAGAACAACCAGATCTTCAGCGGAGGATTGGTGTTGATGGTCGGCGGGGCCATTTTGGCCTATTTTCGCCAAGTCCCTTCGCACATTTATCAATTCATCCGTCGCCGAGTGATCACGGAGATTGACATTTTGGATCGAGACCCAGCGTTTCAGTGGGTCGAGAAGTGGCTTGCGCAGCATGCTTATGCGAAGAATCGGGCGCGATCGTTGACGGTTCGTACCGAGTCGATCGACTACGACGAGCGGAGCAATAATCCATCGATGGACGCGCGACCTCGGATTATGTTTACGCCGGCTCCTGGGGTTCACTGGTTGTTCTTCCGAAATCGACTGATCTGTTTGCATCGGGAGCGACCTAAGCCGAATGAGGGTTCGGGGCAACCGGTCAATGTACGAGAGTGTTTTAACATCACGATCTTTTCTCGCGATCGACGTCTTGCTCACATGTTGCTCGAGGAAGCTCGGGATGTTGCTTTGCCGAAATCGGAGGTGCGGTTAACGGTTCATCGTGCTGGGCAAGGTTATTGGCTTGAGCAGATGAAGCGATTGCCTAGACCGCTCGAGTCGGTAATTTTGGCGAATGGATTGATGGAGGAAATGCTCGATGATGCCAAGACTTTCTTGGCGCGCCGAGATTGGTACCTTCAGCGAGGGATCCCATATCGACGAGGGTATTTGCTGCATGGTCCTCCGGGCACCGGAAAGAGTTCGGCGGTCGTCGCGATCGCTTCGGCACTGCAGATGGACATTGCCGTTTTAAGTTTGGGGGATTCGAATTTGGACGACAACAGCATCTCTGAGTTGTTCAGTTCGATTCCGGTCAACAGTATTGTTTTGATGGAGGACATCGACTGTGCGTTTTTGGAACGCAAGGAGAACGAGGACAAGCGTAGCAAGATCACCTTTAGTGGATTGCTCAATGCGATCGATGGCGTTGCAGCGGGCGAGGGGCGATTGCTCTTTGCAACGACGAACCACATCGAGCGTTTGGATCCGGCGCTAATTCGGCCTGGGCGAGTGGATCGCAAGATGTACGTCGGGCATGCCACACGCGAGCAAGCTCATCAGTTGTTCCTCCGGTTTTTCCCAGAGGCTGGCAACGAGGTAGCCAATCGATTCGCGGAGAAAGTGCCGTTGGGCAAAGTGACGATGTCGGCTTTGCAGACTCACTTGCTCATGTACGCCGACGACCTCGACGGTGCGATAGCCGAGGTCGACGATATGCTTGCGGCAATCAACTATGGCTGGGATTCGCCGACGGGCGAATCCGAGACTCAGCGATTAGGGGAGTCCGATCGTGCTGGTGCGGATACGGCAGAGGTTGCTGTCGGCCGTGATAAATAGGGTGGATCCATCTTCTCCGAAGCAGCAGTTGCTCGTGCGTTCTCCGGTATAGAGACGCCCGAGCAATTCGCCAGCGTTGTTGAACACATAGATACCGCCTGGGCCACTGGCCCAGATGTTACCCTTTTTGTCGACCGAAAGACCATCGGGCAGACCTGGATGCACTCCGACTTGGTCGGTCGCATCATAAAAGAGTTTTCCTGGTCCCAAGGTTCCGTCGTCTTTAACTGGGAAAGCCATCCAGATGGCTTTCTTCGGATCGCTTTGAGCGACATAAAGGGTCTTCTCGTCCGGAGAGAAACCGAGCCCGTTTGGGCGGGCCAGTTCGGTGGTCATCAACGAAAGCTCACCGGTTTTTTTCGAGATCCGGTAGACACCGAAGTGATCGAGTTCGCGTCTAGGATCATTCTCTCGTTGGGGGAGTCCGTAAGGTGGATCGGTAAAATAGATATCCCCATTGGATTTCAGAGTGCCATCGTTCGGACTGTTCAGTCGCTTGCCTTGGTAGTTATCTGCAAGTGTTCTTTTTCCGCCGTTGGGGGTAAGAACACTGACGCGTCGGTCACCGTGTTCGCACATGACAAGATTGCCGTCTGAGTCTTTGAGCAATCCATTTGCGCCGGGTTCGAGACCGTAATAGGTAACCCCGGTGTATCCCGAAGGATTCATAAACAAGCTGATTCCGTGGAATTTCGACCAGCTGAAGATCGAGTTTCGTGGGATATCAGTGAAGAGTAGGTAACCATTCTCTTTATCACCCATCCACAATGGGCCTTCGGTCCAAGTGAAACCGTCCGCGAGGACTTCGAGTTTTGCATCGGCGGGAACCAGTGCATCGAACTCGGGTTTGAAGCGTTCAATTTTCCCGATGGAACGCATCGGGGGTTGGGCTGCAGTTGCGGATTTTGCAGGGGATTGGGCTCGAAGGTTTTGCATTGTTGTGGCAGGAGCACAAAGGAGAGGGAGGATGCTAAGAGCAAAGTAGTGGAGGAGTGACCGCATTCGCATGGTTCGGTAGGGCCTTTCGATTCGAGAGAGGGAGTTTCAACGTCAAGCATCGAGTATACTTGGGATGAATCCGTCGCCAAAAGGGGGCTGACGGAAACTAGATTCTAGCGTTTTCTTTTGGTCGATGCATGTTTTGCGCTCGATCGCAAAAAGACTTAGCCTGACGTCCCCCCCCTCCCCTGCCCTATCCCGCCTTGCGATTGCCTTGAACCCCAATGATTGGATCCCTCATGCGAAGAGACATCGACTTGTTTCGTAGTTTTTTTCGGCTGCAAAGAACTTGTCGGACGCTTGGCAGCAGTTTTGTATTCGGTATCAGCAGTTTTGCATTTGGGATCGGATTGCAGTGTGTCGGTTTTGCGGATGAGTTGGACGCAAAGATCGATTATCAAGAGCAGATCAAAACGCTGCTTCGAGAGCGGTGTTTTGCTTGCCACGGCCCTTTGCGCCAAGAAGGGGGACTTCGGCTCGATACTCGCGAAGCGATGCTCACCGGAGGTGATTCCGGAAGCGCCTTGATTCCGAAGGACGCGGACAAGAGCCTTTTGTTGCAAAGGATTTCAAGTTCCGATATTGCGAACCGTATGCCGCCCGAGCATGAAGGGGAAGCCATGCGGTCCGAGCAAATCGATTTGCTTCGCCGATGGATTGAAATCGGAGCCGCAGGGGTCGCAGACGAAGAGCCCGAGCCAGACCCGCGTGCACATTGGGCTTTCCAGCCGATTACCAAGCCTGAAATATCCGGTAACAATGAGCTTGGGGACAAGACACTGCATCCGATCGATTTCTTTTTGTCCGATGTTTATTCGAAGCATCAGGTCGAGGGATTGGAGCGGGCGTCGAATGAAGTTTTACTGCGCCGATTGAGTTTTGATTTGATCGGATTGCCACCGACGTTGGAGGAGTATTCTCAGGTTCCAGCACAATGGGATCCGCAGTGGTATCGCCAACAGGTGCAAAGATTGTTGCAGGACCCACGTCATGGTGAGCGATGGGCAAGGCACTGGATGGATGTTTGGCGATTTAGCGATTGGTGGGGATTAGGCGATCAGCTTCGCAATAGCCAAATGCACATGTGGCATTGGCGCGATTGGATCATCGAGAATCTCAACTCGGATCGTCCTTATGACAAGATGGTGCAAATGATGCTGGCCGCCGATGAGCTTTCGCCGGAGGATTTCTCAGATCTACGCGCCACAGGGTTTTTAGCTCGCAACTACTTTCTATTCAATCGCAATCAATGGATGGATGAGACGATCGAGCACGTGAGCAAAGCGTTCCTTGGTTTGACCATGAATTGCGCAAAGTGTCACGATCATAAATACGATCCGATCGAGCAGACCGACTACTACCGCATGCGAGCGATTTTTGAACCCTATCACGTTCGGCTTGATCAAGTCGCTGGCGAATTGGATTTGAACAAGAATGGATTGCCGAGAGTCTTTGAAGCGTTGCTCGATACACCGACGTACCGTTTTGAACGAGGGGAAGAGTCGGCACCGGATAAATCCGAAGTCATGGCACCTGGTGTGCCGGAGTTTCTATCGAATCGAACCTTCGAAATCACTCCTGTGAAGTTACCTGGTGTGGCTTGGCAACCCGAACGTAGGCCTTGGGTGATCCCAGAGATTATTGCCAAAACTCGCGGAGGAATCGATGCTGCAGAGAAATCGGTTGCCGAAGCGCAGGATGTGTTGAACAAGGCACAAGAGGAACGCGATCAATGGTTAGCCAGCAAGGCTGCTTCTCAGGGAGCAGTATCTGAAGGGGATTCGGCTGACGGAGTGAATGTCGCAGACACTCCTGTTGTATTGCTCAATGAGGATTTTCAGAATCTTGACGCAATGCGTTGGCAGACTCTCGGTGGGGAATGGAAGCATGAAGCTGGGAAATTACAACAGCTTCGCGATGGTCAGGAACGGAGCATTTTGCGCTGGCTAGGGAAGGCACCGAGAGACTTCGATATTTCGATGAAATTCAGCATCTTGGGTGGCAGCACTTATCGCAGTGTCGGAATCACCTTCGATGCTACTGAGGATCAACCGAACGGTGATTCTAAGGATGAGTCTTCGGTCGCCCCCCAAGGAGCGGCTAAGGGGTTGGTACCAGGCCCTATGGATAGCGAGGTAATGGTTTATGTGAGTGCCCACGGGCCGGATCCAAAGGTGCAAGCGGCTTATGCAATTCAGGGAGCTTACCATTATCCTCCCGAGGGCAAGGCATCGATGCCGGTGATGTTGCAGCAACCCTATACGCTTCGCGTTCAGGTACGTGGTGATTTGGTCAACGCAACCGTTGATGGTCAGCCAAAGGTCGCTTGGAAGATCCCGATTGCTCGCCGCGAGGGTGGGCTGCGATTGACGGCTTTTGACGTTCAAGTTGCCTTTCACGAGGTGGTAATCAGTACGTTGCCAGCTTCGGTACCGATGCGAGAGCCGGGGGGGCTCAATAGTTTGGATCCTGAGGCGAAATGGAAGCTCGCTGGATTGGGATTAGAGTCCGCGCAAAGGCGATTGGAAAACGCGCGATTGGAAGTCGAAGTGCTCGAAGCGCGTCGAGTGGCATGGGAAGCTCGTTGGGCTCGGGAGGATGGTGAGTTCCGGGGAGTATCCGACGACGATCTGCTTCGGTTGCGCGATCAAGAAAAACCGCTTGTGCACGCTTCGGTTCGATTGGATCGTCAGCTGGAGTTGGGAAAAGCCAAGCTGCGATACCTTTCGGCAAGCATAGAGCAGATCAAGTCGGCACCGGACAAGAAAGAATCTGCAGAGAAGGAGTTGGAATCCGCGAAGCAAGCAGTGGCGAAAATTGAATCGATGATCGATTCTGTAGAAGGAGATCTGGTTCGATTTGTAGGTGGTAAGTGGAGTGCGACTAGGTTTCTCAATTCGGGTGCGGACGATCCTGCATTAGAGTTTCGTTCGACAAGTACAGGTCGCAGAAGTGCTTTGGCTCGTTGGATCACCGACAAAAGCAATCCGCTTACCGCACGCGTTGCCGTCAATCACATTTGGAGTCGGCATTTTGGGGAGCCGTTGGTTGCAAGCGTCTTTGATTTTGGGAATAAAGGAACCAAGACAGAGCATCGCAAGTTGCTCGATTGGCTTGCTTGTGAATTGATGGAGAACGGTTGGAGTATCAAGCATATCCATCGATTGATCCTTGATTCTGAGCATTACCGTCGAAGTTCCAGGTTGCCGACGGAAGGTCGGGCATTGGATGTTGACCCGGACAATCGAATGTTATGGCGGCGCTCACCTATACGACTTGAGTCCCAAGTGGTTCGAGATTCGATTCTTGCGTTGGCGGGTCGGTTGGACAACGCCATTGGTGGTCCTTCGGTAGCGATGAAGGATCAAGCGGATTCAGTGCGTCGCAGTTTGTATTTCTTTCATTCCAACAACGAGCGAAATTTGTTGCTGACTACCTTTGACGAAGCGTTGGTAAAAGAGTGTTATCGGCGGGAGCAGAGCATTGTTCCTCAGCAAGCACTTGCGTTGAGTAACAGTAAGCTTGTGCTCGAAAGTTGTGTGCAGATCGCTGATCGCATCAGTGCGTCGATTGACACGGAAGAAATTCAGGATGCCGAAGAAGCATTTATTCGCAGTGCATTCCTGTGGTTGTTGGGGATTCGTGCCGATGACGAGGCCGTACAACGCAGTCGCGAGGCGATGGCTCGATGGCGAGGAATCGCGGATACTGGGTTGGGGCAAGGGCATCCGCAGCGCGAACGTGTGTTACTGATCTGGGCGTTGCTTAACCACAATGACTTCGTGACCTTGCGTTAATGGATGCAAGGCCACGGTTCGAATCGAATCGGATCGGATCGGATCGTTAACTTTGTGGCGAGTTTTTGCAGTGAGTTTTTGCAGTGAGGTTTTGTAACAAGTTCTGTTTCTAGGTCTTGTTATAGGTCTTGTCGGTAGAGCAACCAGCAGCTTGCCGAGAGCATAACCGCGATAAAGATGGCGTTCGTCCAGATGGGTTGCCATGGGTCCCGTTGGATCGTTGGCATATCGAGGTCAGCACGATCGATGGCCGTTACTTTGTTGTCAGGATTCTTCAAAATGTATTGGATCGTTTCTTGGATCGCCGACGGTTTTGGATTGACCAAGTAGAACGGGTTGATCAGGTAGTCGTAAAGGAATTCAGGAGTTGTTGGAGCAGGGCGAAAGGTAAGGGTGCTTTGCGTCATCGCCTTGTCCCATACATCGACTTGTTTGATGTGGTGAGCGACCCATAGTCTGCCGAGTTTGTCGAAGGCCATGGTGGATGCGAAGCCTTGACCCGAGAGATTCGGAGTCGTGACGTTTAAGCTCTTTTCGGAGGGGGCAGTGGTTGTATTCGTCGACGCATCGGTTGTGGCATTCGAGGATTGTTGCACGATCCATAACTTCCCTGACTTGCTTAGCAAGGCGACACGACCATCGTCAGTAATTGCTGTTCGTTTGATTGTTACTTTTCCAATCGATTCGAATTCGGAGGACTCCGACATCGAATCGATGTTTACCAAGAGGGGTACGGAGTCTTCGGGGCATACGATTGCGGTTCGTCCGCATACGGCTAAGTTCGCAACGGTTTCGGCTGGGAAATCCAGGTCGATGGATCTGATTTTTGAGAGTTGCTTTCCATCGAAATTGAACAGGGACAAGGTCCCTTTGGAGACGACGAGGAGTTCCGAGGTGTTTGGAACGCGGCAAGCGGCGATGGGTTTACGGAAGTCCCAATCGGCATCGGTGACTTTGCGGTGGCTTTCCGTGGCTTGGGGAAGTTTTACATCGAACCCGAAGACCGAAATTTTCTGTTGTTCTGTTTTTGAAGAGGATTCTTGATCGAACAGATATGCAGCATCGGCGGTGATCGATAGCAGTGAGTCGTCCCAATGGATTACGTCGGCGGTATCCAAGGGTAGTTCGGGGGCTGAATCGAGGCGGATATCATCCCAAAGTTTTCGTTTTTGCTCGACCGGGGTTGCGGCGGTTTGAGAAGGATCTGTTGCCCACTCTGGGAAGCGAGCGAATTCCAGCCGAGGGGAGCTTGAGCCGCCGAGTCCCATGGGGACAAAGCGGGTTCGACCGAAGTAGAGGTTGCCTTGTTTGGCGTCCCAGAATGGGCCAAATACACGTTGGTTGTTGAGTTCTCCGAAAGCGCTTTGCCATGATTTTGCGTCGGGATTCCAGAAGAGAATTCGCCCTTGGCGATTCGCGGTGACAGGGATATTGCCGATCGGCAAGATGCTTTGGATTTCCGGTGGGCCTTTGAGGAATCCTTCGGCGATATTTCGCACAACTCCGATGGTGAAGCAAACGCCCCAGAACAACGCAGTGATCACTACGCAGATGATAGGGTTTTTCCAAATCAGACCGACGAAGGCGGATACTGAGTAGAAGACCATGAAGGCGAAGATGAACAATGGGATACACCACAGGATGCCATTGTTCCAGATGCCGAGTTGAATACCGGCATAGTAATAGAGACCTGTGATCAGGAACGCCACGTTCATGGCTACGAAGATACAGCCGCCGATGTATTTGCTTAGGAACAGCAAGCTTCGAGAGAGTGGTTTACTGAGCAGAAGGTGCAGCGAGCCGGTTTGAAACATGTCGGGGATCATCGGCGCGGTGATGACGATGGCAACCATCATGGCGATCTGACCTAGACCAAGCCACATGATGAAGGGGAATAAGTTCGCTTCGATGAAGGGGCGTATTTGCCGCATCGTAAACGGCAGTGGATCCATGAATTTCATTCCGGCGTATGTCAGCCAAGTCGCTTGGCCGGTAGCGGGTCGGATGGAGCCGGGGAAAGCCAGATCGAGTAGTCGTCGGTTGAGTTTTTGAACTTGGTCTGGTGACTTTTTCTCCGTTTCGAGAATGTCTTTGAGTTCATCGCGGCGGTCTGCGGTAGGCCAAGCTTGTTTATCGTAGAGGTCGTCTTTTTCGAGGAGTTGATTTAGAGTCGAGACGAGTCGTCCGATGGAGATTTTGCGTTTGCTGCGTTCGCGATCTTTGAGGGTGGATTGAAAGTCTTCATCGAGTTTTGCGAAGACAGCGCGTTGGGATCGGGTTCCTCGTCCTGCGGAGGCTTGGGCAAGTTGGTCCATCATGGCACCAGCGTTGGTGACATCACCGGTACCGATGCGATAGGTTTCTCCTTCGGAGAGTGCCAGTGGGAAGAGAGCCAGCAAGATCAGAGACCAGCCGGCGAGCAAGATCCAGAGCACGCGTGATCGGACGGATTCGATGAGGCTATCGTAGAGAACAGCGATGTACGGTTTCATTATTTGGCGGCTCCGACGATGTTCATGAAGACTTGTTCGAGGCTTGGGCGAGCCCGTTCGATACGGAGTATGCTGATGTTGTTGGCTCGCAAAGCATCGACGAGACGATCTGCGCCGGCTTGGTCGATCGAAGGGATCGATATTCGAGATAGATGTTGAGCAGCAGTTGAGGTCAGCTCGGTGGCAGCAGAGGATTGTTCGACAAGGCTTTCGAAGACGATTGGCTCGACGGATGCGTTTTCGGGAAGTATGTGCAGTTGCTCGATGCTCGATGGTGAGGCGATGACTTCTAGAACGAGCGCTGCTGCGTTTTCTTGAGTGTGGTTTCGAATCAGTCCATCGATCGTGCCGATTCCTCGCAGCTTACCGAGCGCCATGATCGCGACTCGGTCGCAGATCAGCTCGACTTCTTGAAGGATGTGGCTGTTGAGGAAAACCGTTTTGCCGCGATTTTTCATTTTTTCTAGGACTTCACGGATTTGGGAGCGACCCATGGGGTCAAGTCCGTCGGTGGGTTCATCGAGGATTAGCAAGTCGGGGTCGTGAAGCATCGCTTGGGCGAGCCCAAGGCGTTGCCGCATACCTTTCGAGTAGCGTCGGACAGCTTCGTTCTCGCGGCCCTTGAGGCTGACGAGTTCGAAAAGTTCATTTTCCCTTGCAGCGATTTGGGAGTTCGACATTTCGCTTAGGCGACCGTAGAAGTACAGAGCGCTGCGAGCTGTGTGGTGACGTGGGAATACCAAGTTCTCGGGAAGGTAACCGATGCGCCGCCGCGCGGCCTTGCTACCTGCCGGCAGTTTTAAAACTTGGGCGGAACCTTTGTTCGGATGCAGGATCCCGAGGAGGACTTTGATTAGGGTTGTTTTTCCAGCGCCGTTTGGACCGAGCAGTCCAAAGACTTCCCCGCGAGTTACTTGTAGCGAGACTTCCTTCAGGGCAGCATGAATGCGAGGGAATATCAATCCTTCGCGGTAGGATTTCGATAGGTGATCGACATCGATGGCAAGAGAGGAGTTTAAGGGGAGAGATGAGGCAGGGGGAGCAGCCATAGCGATCGTGGATTCGAAAATTAAGGACGAGGTGTATCCAGGTATTCGTACTTCTACTGTATATCTTGGGTATTCGCGAGAGTGCAGCGAGAAATCTGCGAGAATCGCTTGGGCTTATTCTCCGGCGATCCGATTTCGAACTCAAGAACCCAAGGTTTGGTTCGGTTCGTCAGGTTGGTCGAACCAGTGGATTGATAAGAATCACAGGGGGGATGGAAAATTGGTGAAAGCCCGAAGCGAGGCTTCGCCTAGTGGATGTTTTCTTGGTAGAATTGAGCACGTATGGATGGTACGTCCATCCTCCCACCTTTGGATATCTCCGAGCGGGCTGACCCGGTCGGAGATTTCGCAAGGCGTATTGCGTAGGCACGCTTTGCTTCTGGCACCTTTCTATTTTCTACATGCGAATTCTCATGCATCGAATTGTATCCCTCCCCTCTTGGAACAGATGGTTCTGTTTTATGAAAAAAGCGACGATGGTTTGTGCGGGTATTGTTTTTGCGGGTCTCTTTGGATTCTCGACAAGTGTTGCGAATGCTTCAGAGCCCAAGTCGTTGTTCAACGGCAAGGACTTTGATGGTTGGCATGGTCGACCGACGGTGGATCCCCGCAAGTGGGATTCGACGCCAGAGGCGGACAAAGCGAAGTGGAATAAAGAGATTGCAGACCATTGGCGAGTCGACAACGGCGAGATCGTTAACGACGGTCAAGGGGCCTACCTTTCGACCAACGCGGACTTCGGTGATTTCGATTTGATGTTGGATTACAGAATCGTCAAGGATTGTGATTCCGGGATTTATTTGCGAGGTGTACCTCAAGTTCAGATTTGGGATCCGGATGCGGAGAACAATCGCAAGAACGGCAATGAGAAGGGAAGTGGCGGACTATGGAACAATCCAGCGGGATGGGCTGGTAAGGATCCCTTGGTGCGTGCGGACAATCCGGTGGGTCAATGGAACACCATGAAGATGCGACTGGTCGGAGAACGATGCTGGGTATGGCTCAACGATAAGCCGGTAGTGGTCGATGCTAGGCTTCATGATTACTTCGCTCCTGGGCAACCGTTGATTCAACGCGGCCCGATTCAGCTGCAAACGCACGGAGCTGAGATTCGATTCAGGAACATCAGGTTGCAGGAGTTCAGCGCTGAGGAAGCCAATGACATTTTGCGTAAGGCTGAAGACGAAGAGTTGTCGAAGAGCAGCAAGAAGTTCGATGTGCTTTTCAATGGAAAAGACTTGGCAGGTTGGAAGGGTGCGGTTGGTAACTACACCGTGACCGAGGGTGCCGTTCAGTGCCTTCAAGGCAAAGGTGGTGTTTTGTACTCCGAGAAGAGCTACGGCGATTTTGTTTTCCGCGTCGATTTTCAACTTCCTCCTGCCGGCAACAACGGTTTGGCGATCCGCTATCCAAGTGCAGAAGAACTCGAGCAGCTACCGAAGGATCAACGCCATGGAGATGCTGCTTATGTCGGTATGACGGAATTGCAAGTTCTCGATGATGGGCATCCGAATTACAAGAGCATCGATGCGCGGCAAGCCCATGCGAGTGCCTACGGCATGGTGGCTGCAAAACGAGGTTATTTGCGTCCGACTGGGGAATGGAATCATCAAGTCGTCACGGTCAACGGGTCGAAGATTCAAGTGGAATTGAATGGAACAAAGATCCTTGATGCCGACTTGGCAACCGTCAACGAATACATGGCCAACACGCCGCATCCGGGCAAGGATCGTGCTAGCGGTCACATTGGATTTGCCGGTCACTCCGATCCGGTCAAATTCCGAAATGTCGAAATTTTGCCTTCGGCTAACTAAGTTTGTTGCGAAGACGGGACTTACTCGATCATGAAAGGGATGGTTTTGAAGCGACAATTTTTTCGTCATGCGGTTCGTTTTGGATGGATCGCAATGGGGATTTGCCCTTCGATGCTCTGGACAGCTTCTTGTGGGCCGAATTCGGCCAGTGCACAGGAAGTAGCGGCGGGGAGTGCTCGATCGGTTTTAGAGATTCCGGATGCTTCGGCGGGCTCTGAGAAAGAGATGAAACCGTACGTTGAGAAGGTCGAGCATTCGGCTGCCAAGATCGAGATGTTGCCGATTCCCGGTGGAAGCTTTCGGATGGGTAGTGAGGAATCACAAGCGGGGCGCAACGCGGATGAAGGTCCTGTCCATGAGGTCCAAGTCGGACCGTTTTGGATGGCGAAGTTCGAATTGACTTGGGATGCTTACGATGTTTGGATGTCGGATCTCGACGTCTTCTATCGCGAAGTAAACAAAGTCCAAGCGACTCCGCGCGATGAGTTGGCCGATGAGTTTCAAAAGAGTCAGCCGACCAAGCCTTATACCGACATGACCTTTGGTATGGGCAAGCATGGTTACCCGGCGATTTGCATGACGCAGCATGCCGCAAGGACATTCTGCAAGTGGCTTTCCCGCAAGACTGGCAGGTACTACCGTCTGCCGACGGAAGCCGAGTGGGAGTACGCTTGTCGAGCTGGGACCCAAACCGCTTATTCCTTCGGTGATGATCCCGCTGAATTAGAAAACTTCGCTTGGTTCGCCGATAACGCAGGGGAAGGATACCACAAGGTTGGTTTGAAGAAACCAAATCCTTGGGGGCTTCACGATATGCACGGCAACGTCGCAGAATGGGTTCTCGACCAACACACCCCCGATGGATACAAGATGGATTTGGCCAAGATCAATCCATTGTTTGTGCCACAAACTCTCTATCCACGAGTTGTTCGCGGTGGAGGTTGGGATAAGGATGCGATTGCATTGCGTTCCTCGGCGAGAGAAGGTTCCACTGAAGACTGGATAGCACAAGATCCACAATCTCCGGTAAGCATTTGGTATCTTACCGATGCATTGCACGTAGGGTTCCGTATCGTGCGTCCTTTGCAAGAGCCCAGTGAAGAAGAGAAGAACAAGTTTTGGGAGTATTCTGAGCCGATCCAGAAAGAGCGACCAGTTCCTCTCGAACGCTAATTCATTTCATCGATTTTTAATTCGTTCAACAGCTTGTTCGTCGAACAAGCAGAAATCCATTTCGTCCATTTTCCTTTCCATCCAAAATTGGAGTAAGTTCCATGACACAAGTGATCAATCCATCAAGCGATTCGAGCGATAAGGGCTCGAATCGAAGAGGTTTCATCAAAGCGGGTACCAGTTTGGCCGCTGCTGCCGGGCTAACCAGCGCACTGGCACGTTCGGTCCACTCCGCGGAAGACAATAAGATCCGCGTAGCATTGATCGGATGCGGTGGCCGCGGTACCGGGGCTGCTGAAAACGCATTGCAAGTCGACAACGGCGAAATTGAACTCGTCGCGATGGCTGATGTTTTCGAGAACCGTTTGAGCAGCAGTTATTCGAAGCTCAAAGAAAACTTCCCAACGAAGGTGGATGTTCCCAAGGAACGTCAGTTCGTAAGTTTTGATGGCTACAAGCAAGCCATGGATACGTTGCGTCCTGGTGATATTGCGATTTTGACTTCGCCTCCAGCTTTCCGATGGGTGATGTTCAAATACGCGATCGAAAAGGGTTTGAACGTTTTCATGGAAAAGCCTGTGACCGTCGATGGACCGACGAGCAAGCGAATGTTTGAACTCGGCAAGCTATCCGTCGAGCGAAACTTGAAGGTTGGTGTTGGTTTGATGTGCCGACACTGCGTGGTGCGTGGTGAACTGCTCGATCGCATTCGCAATGGCGAAATTGGCGACTTGATGATGCTGCGAGCTTACCGAATGGCTGGACCAACCGGTTCGGCTGCGGTAACGAAGAAGCCTGACGACATGAAGAGTGAATTGCTCTTCCAAATCAGTCGCTTCCATGGATTCCTGTGGGCTAGCGGTGGAGCGGTCAGCGATTTCTTGATCCACAACATCGATGAATGCTGCTGGATGAAAGAAGATTGGCCCGTACGCGCGATCGCTTCCGGTGGACGACATTATCGCAACGATTGTGTCGACCAAAACTTCGATACCTATTCCATCGAGTATACCTTCGGCGATGGTGCGAAGATGTTCGTCAACGGACGTACAATTCCAGGTTGCCGAAACGAGTTTGCAAGTTTCGCGCACGGAACGAAGGGAAGTGCCGTTATCTCCGCTTCCGGTCACGCACCTGCGAAGTGCAAGATCTACTCGGGTCAAAGCATGACCCGCAACAACATCGTTTGGCAAGGTCCACCTAACGAGCCAAATCCATATCAGTTGGAGTGGAACGACTTGATCAATGCGATTCGCAAGGATCTACCTTACAACGAAGTTGAGCGCGGAGTGAAAGCGAGCTTGGTTACAAGCATGGGCCGTATGGCGGCTCATACCGGTGTTGAGATCACTTACGATGACATGCTCAACTGCGAGCATGAATTCGCTCCTGGTTTGGATACCATGACTTACGAGAGCCCAGCACCTGTAAAGGCGAACGCTGAGGGAATGTATCCAGTTCCTCAACCAGGTATTTTGACCACTCGCGAATATGGTGACTCCTAAATCTAGGAGTTGCGAACGATCTGCGAACAAGCATTGCCGCTCGTGTCGGCAAAGCTAAGAAATCAGATCCCGCAGGAAAGTGCTCAAGACACTTCCGGCGGGATTTTTTTATTGGTGCCTCGAGCTACCTGTCTTAATGATGATGGCTCACCGAGGATGGTTTGTTGAGGCTTTGATTAGGGTGTTTTTGGTTATTGCGGTTTCGCATCGGTTGCGGTTGTATCTTTGACGCATCGAAAGCCGCAGTGATTGCTCGCCGTGCGGACTTCACCTTTGCCGCGGGTACCGACCATGTAGCGAGTGCAGTACAGATCGCTGCATAGGAACGACCCGCCGCGATGGACCCTTTTCTTTTGATCGGGTTCGACCGGGTCGAAGCTCTCATCAGGTCCTTGGGGATTGCGAGTGACTTTTCCCGTCGAGTTCAAGCGAGCGTAGTAGTCGGGGCGATACCAGTCGCTGACCCATTCCCAAACGTTACCTCCCATGTCGTAGAGACCGAAGGGGTTTGGTGAGTATTGTTTTGTAGGAGCGATGCCGACGAAACCATCAAGTCCTGAATCCCCTTTTGCGACCGGGAACCGGCCTTGGTAGATGTTCGCTTGGTATTTCCCATCGATTTGAATTTCGTTTCCCCAAGCGTAGAGTTCACCTGTGCGACCACCGCGTGCGGCGAATTCCCACTCGGCTTCGGTGGGTAGCCTCTTGCCGGCCCATTTCGCATAAGCTTCAGCGTCTTCGTAGGCGATCTGGACTACCGGATGATCGTCTTTACCCTCGATGGAACTTTCGGGACCTGTTGGATGACGCCAGTCAGCCGAATGAACATAAGACCACCATTGAAGGTAGTTATCAAATTCTACGGGGCCATTGGTTGGTCGAAAGACCGTCGAGCCTGCAACGAGGTTTTCAGGCGGAGCATTTGGGAACTCCTCGGCCGTGGGTTTAATTTCTGCGACGGTGACGTACCCGGTGGCTTCTACAAACGCTTTGTATTGGGCGTTGGTGACTTCCGTTGCATCCATCCAGAAAGCGTCCACGTAGACACGGTGGATGGGAACAGCGTCATTGGTGATCCCGGGCAAACCGCATAGCGATTCGCTACGGTGGTCGCTACCCATCGAGAATTCTCCACCCGGGATCCAGACCATCCCGGTGGGTGCTGAATTGGAAGGTTTGACTGGATTGGTACGCGTGGGTTGAAAACCGTAGGAATCGGAACTGTTTGTGCTAGATTTCGCTTGGGAAACAGACTCGCGATCATTGCCGGGCTTGGTGTTTGGCCCCAGGGCCCAGAGGAGCCCTGCTGCACCTCCGACACAAGATCCGATCAGGACCCAGGGAAACCAACTCGATAGAGATCGCTTTGAGCTGGATTTTCCGGTACTAGGCTTTTTCATGATTTCCAGGGAGTGAAAGAGTGTTGAACAAGCCGCCCGGAAGCTTAGCGTTCCTTGAGCGCTTTGACGCTGCGCATCGCACGGTTAAGAAAGTCTACTTTACTTTCTTTCGGCTCTAGGAAGATGGGTGTTCCGATGGAGATGGAACTGAGCAAAGGGACCGGCATATACTCGCCGCGAGGAAGGATCCGGTTCATGTTGTCCATGTAGACCGGGACGAGCTCTAAGTCTGGACGCTTTTTAGCTAGGTAGTACAAGCCGCTTTTGAATTCACCCATCTCGCCGTCAATCGCTCGGCTTCCTTCAGGGAAGACGATAAGGGAGTAGGTTGTCCCGATTTCTCGAAGCATCAATTCCACGGGGCTTTGGTGGACTTTGATTTCCTTGCGGTCGATGAGAATCGCGTTAAAGGAGCTAGCGAGGAAGCGTCGGAAAGGGCTTTGCCCCCAGTAGTCTTGAGCGGCAACGGGGCGGGTCAGTTGTCGCAATTGGCCGGGCAAACAAGCCCATAGCACAACGGCGTCGAGGTGGCTGGTGTGGTTGGCGAAGTAGACTCTCTGGCGAGTGTCGGGTTCAGCACCCACCCAACGTACCGTAAATCCACTTATGAATTTCGCAAGGAGCGCGAGGCTTTGGCCCGTCAGTCTGCACCACGGGGAAGTGCTGTCGGTTGGGGGCAAAAGAGCTCTTCGGGGTGTAAAATCGCTGAAAGCAGCCACAGGGGCTCCACGAACACACATTAGGTCGAGGTTGTTGCAAACGGGGGCAAAACGAAATTGCCCTCGAGCCAGATTCTGCAGAACCTTCCCAGTGGATTATGCTCCACAGGGGTTAGAAAAGCAATCGCAGGTAAAATGATTGATGACAAGCCGACTGAGCCCGGCGCTGTTTCGTTACTGGGCCGCACTGCTCGATCCGTTGGGACTTGCTCCGATCCGCATGTTTTTTGGGAGTGGACGGGCTGCCGATAGGAAGCCTTCTTGAAAGAGTTGGTCGCGCAGAGTGCGGTATTCGGAGAAGCTTTCTGGGTAGACCCAGACGGTGACGGTGGTGTGTCCTGAGCGACTGGCGTCGAGTTCCGTTCTGAGGCGACCGCCGGGAGCAAGGCTCTGCGCAACGGATTCGTGATAGATCTCGGGAGTCGGTTCGAGTTCAAAGCGTTCTAGCTCGACCATTCGACCCATGGCCGCCACGCGACCGTCGCTCATCAACCCCGCCTTTGACAGGAGTCGATACCGCATCATGAAGCCGTCGATCGGGCCGAGTGTGTCCTCGATTTTCGGCCTATTCGCTTGCCTCGCAACACTTGTGCGAACCTGAGCTTTTAGCTGGTCGATTAAGGTATCCCAAGGGATCACGGTGACTCGATGGTCGCGAAGCATCACATGAAGCTCTTTTCCGAAGACGGTTTTCGCCATCGGCGTGGGCAAGTGTTGCAGGGGGACAATGGGCCGTTCGGTCGCAGGAAGTTCACCTTGATGCCGGGTCAGCTTCTCCAATTCGGCGGACAGTTCAGAGATACGTGACTCGAAAAGCATGGCTTGCTTGGAATTCGTGTCGAGGTTCTCGACAGCGAGCGATAGCGAATGCTCTGCCATCGTTTTTCGATCCACAAGCGACAATCGTTCCGCATTGCGGTAAGTGACTTCTGCGTCGTATTTGAGAAGCTCTTCGGAGAGTTGCTCAAGGTCCCGTTCGAGGTTTTTAGCGACTTCGAGAGGAGCCTTTAGGTCGTCGATTTTTTCTTGTTGAGTCTCTTTCGCCTGGGACCTCGCTGAGGAGTAACCACGCGCACCGACGATGACCACAAGAATGATCATGATGCCGACGAGGTTGGCAATGGTATCCATAAATGCGTCATCGCCGATCCCAATATCTTCGTCTTTTCGTCGCGTCATTTGAGCAATCAACGTTTGGGTTGAGTAGGAGATGTCAATGGTTGGACTTGAAGGATCGCACCGCTTGAATCGAGCAAGCGTTGCAAGCGTGTCAGGCTTTTTTGGGCGTCGGAAGCGGTCTCTGCAGTAAGAGCCGGTGCCCAATATCCACCCGGGAGTGAGGGCCCCCACGACTCTACGCGATCGCGAAGAGCTTCTTTGAGTTGTGAGCCGGCAACCTGTGGACCTTGCTCCAACAAAATCTCCATGTCGTATTTGGATGGATTCTCTTCGTTGCGAAGCAACCAGCGATCGTCCAAGACAATGATCCGAACGGGGCGAGTCACAGGAGTGGAGCGGTTGTCCATCCGGGTTGTTGCCCAGTCCTTACCTGCCGATAAGCTGATCGGTTTAAGCTCGGAATCCGGCGTGCGATTCGAGGAACTTCTAGACGCACTGCCCGCCCCCTGTTTCGAAGTCTGACGCGAGCCGCTCGATTCCCAAGGCTTCGCCTCGGCCCCGGATTGCTTCATGTTTTGTTCGCGCATCGCATCGCTTTGTTGAGCATCATTTTGCTGCGAGTTCGGATCGGTGGCGACCAAGCTCGATGGACCGCCGGAAGATCCAGACGTAGGCCCCGAGGAGAATTGGTTAGCAGTAGAGCTAGCATTGGAGGATTGTTGTGGGCCTGTTTGAGTAACGGAGCCCCCTTGTGTGCTTGAACCCGACTGCTGGCCTGGACCTGACAGCTGGCCTGGACCTGGCAGCTCGCCTGAACCCGACAGCTCGCCTGAACCCCGCAGTCCTTGAGAATTGGCAGCATTACCCGCTAAGAGGAACTCCCCTGAGGAGGTGGCTCCGCTAAACCCGGGTTGGGTAAATCCCATTTGGGGATTGCCTCCCACCTGGCCACCGGAAGCCCCCTCGAAATAGGGGTCTGGATTAAGTGCGGTTCGGGGACTGTCCCCAGTCGGCGCGCCGTTTTCGCTGGTTTTTTGCGGGTTCCCCGGCCGCGTCGCCGCAAAATCGCGACTTGATACCCCTCGCACTGAGGGTTGATCCTGCGCCCCTCCGGATACCTCTCGCACCATCTTCCAACGACCGGAGTCTTCCTCCACATCTCCCCAATCATCCCCCAATGACCTGTTTGCATTATTGCTAGCAACCTTGTCGGCAGCTGGCTTGCCCCCTCCCTGCCCGCCTTCGTCGTCCCACGTGTTCTGGTCGCTTAAGTCAAATGGGTCGCGACGAAGTCGTGCGGGCAAGCTAGCAATCAACGCGGCTTGCCGTTGCTTTGCTGCCATCAATGTCTTTTGGAGCTCGTCGGTCAAACCTGGTAAGCCTTCGGGAAACGCTAATTCCCTGTCGGCCTCGACCAACTCATACCCATACTGATCGTCCCAACCGGCCATCGCGGCTCGCGCCAATGCATACGTGTTGATTCCATCGGGACGTACGATGAGCAGTGGGTAGGGAGGTGTGGTTATCCCGTATACTTGATCTTTGGCTTGGTACGCCGTGCGCAAAACTCTCAGGGTGGCATCAAGCGGATTGCCTGGCCCATGCGGTGGGGCTAGCTCCTGAATCGACAGGGTAATGCCTTCGGGCTGAATCACTAACCCATCAGCGCGGCATTCAAGATAAACTGGACGACGGGCTGTCCCGTTCGGGCCTTCATAGGGAATGATCGAAAACGCAGGTTGCTGATCCTTGCGCTCCTCGATGGTTTTCTCCAAATCTTGTTTCTTGGCCTCTAGCTGTTTTTCCAAGTCGGCGATCTTGCTCTCTTTCTCGGCGACAATTGCTTCTGCCGCAACCGTGTGAGCTTGCTCTGATTGACTCTGTAGCTGTGTTAGGTCTTTCCTGAGTCGATCGATGTGGTCTTCGATGTGACTTAATTCTCGGCGGCGTCGTTCAAGCTCTTTTTTAAGACGTTCGCGTCGAGCTTGTAATTCCTCGGAGACCGACACGAGAAAGTCAGATTGTTCCTTGACTTCCTCGATGGATTCACCGAGCTCCAATTCAGCAGCTTTGTTGGCTGATGCTCGAGAGTGGACGACCGTGACAGCTAAAATTAATACCAATGCCCCGATCGTGCACAGAAGCACGGCGAGGAACGGAAAGGTCGATGGACTGTAATCGTTCGCTTTCCTCGGTCGCTTGCTCATCCGACTTGTCTCTCGTCGCGTCCCGAGGATTCATTAGGGAGATTCTCGTTGGAGTACGATTGCTCCGAGGCTTTGTTTTGCTCCGAAGTTTTGTGCTTGTCAAATCGCAACACGACCGGTTCTTGATCTTCGAAATGAGGTGCGGCAGAAGTATCTTGCGCCGAATTGTTTGCTGATCGTCTTCGAACGGCTTGGCGTCCGAGGTGACCAGAACGCTGCAACTGCGTGTTGAGAACCATCACGGCTTCGCTCAAGCCCATTGCGGCCTCATGAAACCGATCGACTTCGGTCATTCGTTCAAGCGTCGCTTGCAAGGGCTGCTGCATGGCATCAACCAGCTGGCTCGATTGGAGCAGTTTTTCAAGAAGCTCGGCGTTTCTATTCATTTCTTGCAATTGCCGCAGTGCAACCCGGGCTTGCTCGGAGATGGTGGTTTGCCATTGCTGAAGTCGTTGGTCGATTTGCGTGGCACCATCGCTTTGAAGTCGCACGAGGCGAGCTAAGTCATCGTGCATTGCGGACCTGTGTTCGGCCATCGATTCGCTCAGGGCTTGTTTAATCGTGTTGAGCGAAAGACTTTGTGTGCGTTCGGAAAGAGAATTCCACCCTGAATGGGCTTCGTCAAGTTTATCTCTCCATAAATCGGCTTGGCGATCGACGATGCTGTGCATGGACTCGATCAATCGCTGTGCAATGAGCCGAAGTGATGCTTCTACATCACTGGTGTCCGAGTGGTCTTGCTCTGCAAGGCAGCGGTGCATGTAGGAAGCGGTTCCTTCATCGATGCGTTGCATCAGCGAGTCTTCTGCGCGCTGCACGAAGAATTGCATGAACATCGCGACCATGGTCAAAACCAAGCCAACAGCGGTCGTATCGAAAGCGACATAGAGTCCGCTCGTCAGGCTGTTCATGGCATCTTGCGAACCGCTCGCTAATGCTTGGGCATCCATCTGCCCAAGGGTATCGGAGATACCGATAACGGTTCCTAAGAACCCAAGCATCGGCATTGCCCAGCAATTGATGCGAACCATTGCCAGACTTGCATGCTGCGAGTCTGCATCTCGGTCCGAAGTAGCTTGAAGATCCTCGTCAAGCCGACGGATCGATCGTCGTTCGACTTGGCGATCAAGCACATTGTTGATGCGCTGGCCATACCAAGATTTCTGAACAGCATTCGGCTGCATTCGCCAAAGAGATTGAACGGCCATCGAGCGTTGGAATGCATCCATAGTTGGATTTAGTTCCCACGACTCGCGCTGGCTAACCAACGCGTCGAGACTCGCTTCTGCTTTGGTGGCAAGCTGATGTTGTCTTCGAACGACAAGCAGTTTTTGGAATAGAACGATGCTGGCGGTGCAAAAGAGCCATGCCGAAGCTACCGCGACCCAGTGGCATAAAGCATACCGCAGGACAATGGGGCTTCGCAGCGGAGGGAGAAGTATCAAGAAATAGAACAAGCAACAAATTGCAGTTCCGAGCACGAGAGCAGGGATGAGCGAGACGCGAAAGCTCGGGTCGACTCGTTTGGTTGCTTTTGTGAGCATTCCAGCATTCCTCGCAAAGTGAGCGGTTGCCACTGTTCAGGTCGGCAGTTCGGATTTCAGTCGGATGCATGCCAGTCGGGCAATGGCCAGTCGGGCACTTGACCGAGGGCTTGTAGCACTTTTTCACCCAAGCTGACAACAGCATCTTGCGATGTTTGCTTGCATTAATGAAACAAGCGAGCCGTTTCCGGCTCGCTTGTGAAGTTGGAACTTAGTGGGATTCGGATCGGTTAGCGGTTTATCGCGAAACCGAAGGTCAGACCTGGCATGACCAACTGTTGGTTGGTATCAAAGTTGTTGCCTTGTCCGAGCGTTGCCCCCCGCCAAACACCTTGACCAAAGTAGACGAGTTGGAATCCGACTCGAAGATCAATGTGCTTGGTAGCGTTGAAAGACCCTTCGGTTCGCAGGTCAAATCCGACCGGTGTCTCATTGTTCTTGCGAGAAGCGAAGGATGTACCGGTATGGTCCCCATCGAAGAGTGGTTCGTCACCGATTGCAGGATCTTCTTCATACAGTGTCGTTGTAACCAACCGTGTGATTTCTTGGCTTTGGAAGGTATGCCCTGCGAAGACCTTGAAATCGCTTGAGAGATTCCAGCGACGGATCTTGCGGAAGTACCTAAAACCGAGTTGTCCGAGGATCATGTCGTTGCGTGACCATACCAAGTCGTTGGTATAGACTTCGCCTTCACCGATGATCGTGGTCGGATCGAGGATATCGGTAGCTAGGAACGTACGATAGTCGTCGTTGCGAGCGGTATCGACAAATTTCACGTAGCGAAGACCGATCAATGGTTCGAGCATTCCACCGTAGCGATACGGCTCGAGTCGCCAAGTTTTGTTGGCTTCAAAGCTCGAGTAGTTCCCTACGTTAACGCTTTGAAGAACATTGTAAGTTCGTTCTAACGTGTAAGGATCGTTATCGAAGACGGTTGGGCGGAAGAAAGGTGGATCCGCATCATCCTCGACTTCCGAATCAGTAAACCCGTTGAGCCGAAGTTGCTCATACCCGTTGTATACGTTGGGTCCATTGACATTCTGGTAGGAGAAAGACCAGCCGCTTTCGCGACGGTTCATCCAACCGAAGTCCCATCGATTACCCCAGGTGGAATCCATGACATAGGTGTCACCTCGATTCTCTGGTCGGCTCATGCCGGTATAGACCCGGTCATAGGTTAAATATAGGCCATGCGGTGCACGTTGCCGTGCAGTCAAGTCTTCAACGTCTTGAAGCTGCATGGGAGCAAAAAGCTGCCAGTCAGGATCGAAATCCACGGGTTCGGAGAACGGATGGTAACCGCTATCGGCGAACCCAAGCTGTCCAGCCATAGCTGCCGCTGCAAGCACAAACGTTCGCAAAGTTCGTTGCAAAATGGACATAGTCAATTTCCCACCGTTCCACTAAGTTCCTGGCCCTGGAATCCGTGTATCCAAGGCGCACCAGATCGGTTTGTGCTGCTAGTATCGGAACTATCGCTCGGTGAAGTTGAATCGGTTTAGGTAAACCGTATCGAAAAATCCGTACCATCCGCAAAGTCGGAATGCTGGTATTATTCCGGAAATAGGGCTCGATTCATTGGTTTTCCCAATGGAAACGCGGTTTTCGCTGTCACTTTGACGCGAGTAGAAGCATTTCGCCGCTTGAGGATTGTTTGGTAGGATGATTTTGTGCGGTTGCAATCTATGGGTGAATGTACAACGAGCTAAGCAAAAGGTTTTGGTGGACGAAGTTGTCAGAAAGCGATGTTGGCAATATGGATCAGGGGCTTCCACAGAACACCAGAGCAATTGATACGGGTGGGGGAATGGGAACTGGGCACATCGAAGGCACGGGAGTGGGGAGTCGGTCTCGTCGCCAGGATTTGCCCGTCGACGCTAGGGCGATGCAAGGTGTGTGGCTGTTGATTGGTTCGCTCGGGGTTTTTTTCTTCGCGAGCATTCTGCTATATGTTGTCTATATCGCGATGCGACTGCAATCGGAGCGGGCGATCACGCAACGCTTGATCCTGCCTTGGAGTTTTCTCCCGTCGACTCTGTTGCTCATCGGGGTCTCGGTCTGTTTAGAGTGGGGATTAAGGGCAGCGCGACGAGACCGGCATGTTCAAGTCAGGCGTCTAGTCGTCGCAGCGTGCGTGATGGGAATTGGGTTCCTGTTTGTTCAATCCGATGGGATGAACCGATTGCTCATAGGACTCGCCGATGCACCGACTCGCAACGAAAGTGCTTATGGATACACGTTTATATTGGCATTTTTGCATGCCGCGCACGTTGTCGGTGGAGTGATCGGTTTGTGGTGGACGGCAAGAAATGCGTTAGCGGATCGCTACGATCACGAGAGAACGATTGGACTTCGGTTTTGTGCCGTCTATTGGCACTTCTTAGATATCGTTTGGCTGCTGCTGCTGGTTAGTTTTTGGATCGCGTTGACGCTGGTCAACGGCAGGATCGGAAATTAGTTTTCCGAAGCGGACTTCGCTTTCCGCATCCAAACACTGTTCCCTTTGTCGTTGTACTTCGCTTCGGTCATCAGTTCGCGGATAAGCATTACTCCGCGTCCGCGAGGCTGATCGAGGTGCTCTTCAACAGTCGGATCTGCCACATTATGGTGGTCAAACCCTTGACCTTGGTCTGTTACGCTCAGAGTGACCAAGTCATCGAAAACGTTAAATACGACATGAACTAACTTGCTCGGATCACGTTTATTGCCATGTTCGATTGCGTTGACTACGGCTTCTTCGATGGCCATTTGGATGTGAAAGACATCGCGTCCCTCCCATCCGGCTTTTTCGATAGCAGCCATCAATTCCTCGATGCAACCATGGCCTGCATCGAGGTCGCTTGGCAAGTTTTTATCGCACGACCAGATCGGTTGCCGACTGCTCATCGCAAGCACCCCATGAGGGACGGGTACAGTTTAGAGTTTGAATGCAGCGAGTGCGTCTTCTTGCGTCTTCCGCAGGTCGAAAACTCGATCCAGGCGTGTGATGCGGAAAACTTCTTCGATTTCTGGACGAAGGCAAGCGAGTTTCAATCGCCCCGCAGCGTCCTTAACTTTCTTATTCAACGAAATCAGTTTGTTCAACGCCGCGCTGGACATGAACTCGACAGAATCGAAGTTCAGCAACAGCATGTTCTTTTTCTCGACGGTCACCAAGGCGCTGAGTTCTTCGCCAAGTTGTTCAATTGTGCCGGAGTCGACAATTTTCTTGTCAACGAAACGAACGATGGAGACTCCCCCGTCTTCCATTACAGTGATGCGTCGATAGGTTGCCATCGAACAGCCTTATAAAAAGTACCTGAAAGTGTTGAAATACGAACGAGTATAGAGTAAACCAAGCCTGACACGCTGGCAATCTAGCCAATGGGGATACCCCAGGAATTCGGGGGATTTCTTTAGCCTCGTTCGGTAGCTAGATCTTTGGTAGCGAGTAGCCCAAGCATGCGCCAGCCAGCACGGCAGCGAGGCAAAAAATCATCACCACGTAGCCGAGTTTTCTCTCCCTCATGCGCGAGAACATGTAATACAAGGCGTACGGAGGGACCAAAAGGGATAGCAGGCCTTGCTTGACCGATTCCTTGAAAGCCCCCAAGCCTATCGCGAGATAGGAGAAGATTGCGACGAGGGCTGCTCCTCCGCCGACGGAAAAAGCGATAACGGCTAGGTAGCTCGCTCGCTGAAGTTTCGCGATTGGAGCGATACTCGATGATTGTCCGGAGGTTTTGGCGTCCATTTTCAATAGGATTGCAGTCATCATAAACAGAACCCCCAGGATCATGGCAAACATCATCCACCAAGGCATGCCCGATGAGAGCAAGCGTTTTTCAGTTTCCGCTTCTCGTTTCATCATCTCAGCGGCTTCAACGAGACGTTTATCCCCAAACTCTTTGCTTTCTAACGCAAAGCCGTCTAACTTTGCCCCGGTTTCCAGATTAAAACCACATCCGACGCAAATGGCAGTCCCGGGAGGGAGCGAACGGTCGCACGACGGACAAAACGTTCCTTCTCGCTTCTTGAGTCCGGCGGATTCAAAGAGATTTGCAAGAGCATCGGGGGCTTTCGCCGCCGCAGCCGGCTTCGCACTCCCCGCTCCCCCAGAATTCGCAGAGGGCTTGGTTCCTGCAGCACTTTTGGCGTTTTGAGGGGGCTTACTCCCCGCCTCGGACTTCGGTTGGCCGGCAGGGACAGCGAGCACTTTCTGGCACTTCGGGCATTTAACGTTCTTGCCAGCCGCCGCATCGGGAACGTTTAAATTTGTGCCGCATTGGCAACTGACTTTTATCGGCATTTTTCGCCCCCTAATGATTTTCCACTGGTAGCCCGCTCTGGCATTTCGCATCGTCCGCCGGCACTGTCTCGACGACCCCGGTCGGCCAGCACAAAGTATTCTGATCATCCCGACGGCGGTTCACAATGCCCGAGTGGGTGCAAGCGGCAGATTTTACCTCGGAAGGTGTTACCCGAAGGCTGACTGGCACGCGAATTGCTCTTTAGGGTGGCTTGAAACTTTCGTATGCCTTTTTGGCGTATCCCATGAATCGTTCGTTTTGACTACGGAGTTGTGTAGATGGCTGCTGCTAAAGAGAAGAGCAAGGTCAAGCTGGTTCCCTTGGGGGATCGCATCGTGGTTCAGCGTGAGGTTTCTTCTGAGAAGACGGTTGGTGGGATTTATCTGCCCGACAGTGCCAAGGATCGACCAACGCGTGGCAAGATTGTCGCCGTCGGGGACGGCCGTGTATTGGAGAATGGCAGTCGCAACGCGTTGCAAGTGAAGGTGGGCGATCACGTTCTATTCACGAGCTATGCAGGTGAGTCGATTGAAATCGATGGGGAAGAGTACCTGTTGATGAACGAGATGGAAGTCCTAGCCGTTCTCGGCTAGTTCGGGTCGTCCGTCCACCTGCAAATTCAAGTTCCGGTATTTGATTTCCGGCTTTTCAAAGATAAAGAACCTCAACAGGAGCAAAAGCATACTATGGCAAAGATCATTGCATTCGATCAAGAAGCCCGAGAAGCGATTCGTCGCGGGGTGAGCAAGTTGGCACGCGCGGTGAAGGTGACTTTGGGCCCTCGCGGTCGAAACGTCATTCTTCAAAAATCTTTCGGTAGCCCAACCGTGACCAAAGACGGTGTGACGGTTGCCAAGGAAATCGACTTGGAAGACGTCTATGAGAACATGGGCGCCCGCATGGTTCGCGAAGTCGCATCGAAGACGAGCGACGTCGCCGGCGACGGAACAACCACCGCAACGGTTATGGCCGAAGCGATTTTCAACGAAGGCTTGAAGGCCGTTGTCGCTGGTGTAAATCCGATCCAAATGAAGTCGGGTATCGAGCGAGCGGTTTCCGACATCACTGAGAAACTCAAGAAGATGTCGATCAAGATCAAAGACAAAGCCGAAATGGCAAACGTCGCGACGATCGCTGCAAACAACGATCGCGCCATCGGTAACCTTCTCGCTGACGCAATGGAGCGAGTTGGTAAAGACGGTGTTGTTACCGTTGACGAAGGCAAGAGCTTGCATGACGAACTCGAATTCGTCGAAGGTATGCAATTCGATCGCGGATACCTCTCTCCTTACTTCGTAACCGATGCAGGTGCGATGGAATGCGTCCTCGAAGACGCTTACATCTTGGTCTACGAAAAGAAGGTTTCGAACATCAAGGAACTCGTTCCTGTGCTCGAACAAGTTGTTCAGCAAAACAAGCCATTGTTGATCATCGCTGAAGATGTTGACGGCGAAGCTTTGGCGACGCTGGTTATCAATCGTCTTCGCGGAACGCTCAATGTCGCTGCTGTAAAAGCTCCAGGCTACGGCGATCGTCGCAAGGCGATGATGGAAGACATCGGTATCCTCACCGGTGCGATTCCTGTTTTCGAAGCCCTCGGCAAGAAGCTCGATTCGCTGACTCTTTCGGATCTCGGTCGAGCGAAGAAAGTCATCATCGACAAAGAAAACACCACGATCATCGAAGGTGCAGGTAAGGCTAGCGAAATCAAGGCTCGGATCGATCAAATCCGCCGCGAAATCGAAAACACCTCGAGCGACTACGATCGCGAAAAGCTCGAAGAGCGACTTGCGAAGCTCGCCGGTGGTGTTGCTAAAGTCAACGTCGGTGCTGCAACCGAAAGCGAAATGAAAGAGAAGAAAGCACGCGTTGAAGACGCGTTGCATGCAACCCGCGCTGCGATCGAAGAAGGAATTCTTCCAGGCGGTGGCGTGGCTCTGCTGCGTGCTTCGACTCAAGTCACCCCGGGTGAAGACCTCTCGCAAGACGAAGTCACCGGCTACAACATCGTTCTGCGTGCTTGCCGCGCTCCTTTGACCATGATCTCGAACAACGCCGGCCAAGATGGCGGTATCGTTTGCTCGAAGGTTGCTGAGTCCAAAGGAAACATCGGTTACAACGCTCTGACCGGCGTCTACGAAGACTTGGTCAAAGCCGGTGTTATCGATCCGACCAAGGTCACTCGTACCGCTTTGGCAAACGCCGCTTCCGTCTCCACCTTGTTGCTTACCAGCGATGCTTTGATCGCCGAGAAGCCAAAGGATGATGGCAAGAAGGGTCACAGCCACGACCACGACATGTACTAAGCTCGCATCGCGTGCTGGTTTATAGAGTCCAAAAGATAAAGAGACCCGGGTGAAAGCCCGGGTCTCTTGCTTTTGCGAAGTAAAGAATTAGTAGGCCGTTGGCGTAGTTGTTAGCGGTTTATACGAGGAGCCGTAACATGGGACTCGTCGGCCTGGCAAAGGCTTTAGGCCATAGGCTTTAGGCTTTAGGTTCTGGCACTCAGCTAACAGTTATTGCTGGTGGGTTTCGCGGTCTGTGGTTGACCAGGCGGATGAAATGGTGGTGGTTAGGTTGTTGCGGTGGTTCATACAAAGAACCGTAGCATGGGCCTCTTCGGCCCGTGCTTCGGTTCGATGGCTTACGCAATGACGCAAAGAAGGGCCAGTGCCTGTTGTGTTGTGTTGGTTTTACGCGCGGACGCCCCCTCATCCCCCCCGCCCCTTACTCCCCCGCCAAAGCCCGGTGGAGAAGGGGAGCCAAGCGGAGATCAAAGGGGTTAGGCCATAGGCTTTAGGCTTTAGGCTTTAGGTTCGGGCACTCAGCTAGCAGTTATTGCTGGTGGGTCTCGCGGTCGGTGGTTAACCGGGCGGATGAAATGGTGGTGGTTAGTTTGTTGCAGTGGTTCATACAAAGAACCGTAGCATGGGCCTCTTCGGCCCGTGCTTCGGTTCGATGGCTTACGCAATGACGCAAAGAAGGGCCAGTGCCTGTTGTGTTGTGTTGGTTTTACGCGCGGACGCCCCCTCATCCCCCCCGCCCCTTACTCCCCCGCCAGAGCCCGGTGGATAAGGGGAGCCAAGCGGAGATTAAAGGCCATAGGCTTTAGGCTATAGGCTTTAGGTTTGGGCACACAGTTAGCAGTTGTTGCTGGTGGGTTTCGCGGTCGGTGGTTGACCAGGCGGATGAAATGGTGGTGGTTAGGTTGTTGCAGTGGTTTAAGAAGTCAAAGGCCGACCGCTTGATCGCACCCTACGAAACAATTCTCTATTCTTAATTGGTCTACTTCGCCCCCGTTTGTTCCAGTACCCTCTGATAGAGCTCTCGGATCTCGCGGGTCATGTGTCGGTGATCGAAGATTTCTGAACATCGC
>Ga0315899_10000179_pt1 | contig 79496 bp, 138 predicted proteins | sample LakEriMetagenome_2_FD_203518 | JGI IMG/M metagenome (GOLD analysis project Ga0315899, IMG submission 203518) | Freshwater fungal communities from buoy surface, Lake Erie, Ohio, United States - Buoy 4 MA112 | ecosystem: Environmental > Aquatic > Freshwater > Lake | place: USA: Lake Erie, Ohio... | reverse complement strand
GTTGCACTTGGCGGACTGAAGCTAGTTGTGTATTTAACGTAGTCGTACCACCTAAAATCCTGAAGGTATCCAGTAATAGGCCCCTGCACCGAGCCGTAATAGAAACTTGCCCCAATAAGAAAGCGATTGCTTGTAACTCCTGGCGTTCCAAAATTTGACGTACTTGCTTGTAACTCACCGTCGAGATAAACCTTGCACGCGAGCCCGTTAAATGTAACAGCAAAGTGATACCAGGCATTAGATGACAGAGCTCTGGATGTCAGTTGCAAGCCACTTGTAGCGTTGCGGACAACTAGCTGTGAAGACACGACGCGTATCAGCCATCCTTGCTCAACCCAACCGTCCTCGTAGTTGTAATGAGCAAATAGCGTATTATTTACCGAGACATTATCAAGACGAAACCAGCCTTCAAATGTGTGATTATTTGAAGAATTTACAGCGGCAGCGGCAACTATGCCGTAGTTAATGGACCCAGATGCAAAGCGGGCTGATGATCCATAGAACTTTGACGAGGTTGTGGTAGAAGAAACATTAGAAACTGTCCCAGCTCGTGTGGATGAAGTTCTCCCTGTCGGGGAAACATCCGTAGTGCTGCCACTGTTAAATGGTACACATAGTTGAATGCTGGAAGCGAAGGAGTCGCTCCTAATACCTCCGCTAGCAACCTCCCCGTAGGTGTCACTCGTATTAAGAATTGGTAGAGCACCAGACGCAGCAGACACCGAAGTGGGACCACCAGTAGATGCTGAGATGTTATTAACCGTCCAATCATTCCCATTCCCACTAGTGTCCGTCCCTAATGCGGCGGCAGTGCTGTTATCGGAGAACGGCAGGTGGAACCCGTTAGTGCCGAAACTTCCGGTGTACGCCTTAGGAATCAGTTGCCCAGTAGTGGCACTGACTTCTGTGAAGCTGCTGGGGTCTAGGGCTTGGCCGTCGATGAAGTGGATGTCGGCGAGGTAGCCGGAAAGGTATCCAGTAGGTGTAGTTGCAGCCCCAATGCCGTGAACGGCTGCCTGGTTTATGCCTAAATCAGCGTTCTGGCTGGGGTTGGCAGAGGTTGAAAACGCAGTTACTTGTGAACCGTTTACGTACAGCTTTATTCTGTCGCCTGCTGTTGCTTGAGTTGTATCAAGCGCCAGAACTATGTGCATCCACGCCGAACAATCTCTAAATACTGCGCTGGTCGTAAACCATGTCGTTGTTGGACCTGAGAACTCTAATGTATTGGTGTTTTTTAGATAAAAGATAGAGAATTGACTGTCCGACACAACTGGACGGCAATCAAATAGAGCCTGATCTGTCCCCAACCCACTCCTCTTCACCCACCCCGCCCAGGTCCACGTCTTCCTGTTGCCCGCCGATGCCGGCGTCCTAGACAAGTAGGCACTGTCACTACTATTGAATCGCAGGCTTCTTTCTATCTGGTACCCGCCAGAAGATGTTGCGCTATTAAGCAGCAGGGGGGTGGCGCTTCCGGGAATCATCAGCTGAGGTTTGCGATCAGGGTTGCTGTGATCTTGGTGCTACTCTGCACGGAATAGGCGAGGCAATCAACAGCCGCAGCCGTTGTTGTCAGTGTTGGTGCGGTGCCGCCAGTGAAGTCCCAGTAGCTGCCATAGGCCAGGGTCCGGGAACCGGTGCCGTCTTGCGTAATCCAAATACAACCGGACTGGCCCGCTACCAGATTAGTCGGGTTTGCCAGTGTCCGATTGCCACCGATTACGAGGCTGAAGTGGTTCGAATCCGCAAAATCTGGAGTGACGGTTGCCCCATCCGATAAGACGGTGACTTCACCACGCTGCCCTTGGGTCCATGTCTGAGCCGTATCCAGGCCTACGCCCGGCGCGAAGAAGATGGACATCAGACGTACTCCGTTACTTGAGCCGTGCCGCTGGCCGCTGACCAGATGCCATGGATCGCATTGGTGACAATCAGTTGCTGATCTAGCAGTAAGAAGCCGCCAGCGGGCAACTCGACAAACGCGTTGGTCGTTGTCGCTGGATTGCTGAAGCTTAGATACAGCTTTGCTGTGCTCACATTGGCGATAGAGAACCCCTTGCGACTCGCATTTGACGCCAGGATCGTCACGCTTGTTGCGCTGCTGCTGATGCTTGTCGTAGTTGGCGTTCTCGCTGTAACAGTCGTCGGCTGCGTGACCCCACTGCCATCAACAAGAAGCCGAGTGCTGGTAACGGTTAACCCGGAAGGGAGCTTCGCATCAATACTTCCGGTATCGGCATCAATCGTCCCTAGCAGGGTCTCAACCCCGTCCACATGAGTGATTAGGAGCTCCTGCTTGACCTCCGTGGCAGCGCCGCTTGGCAGCGGTAGAGCTGATGCACTAATGGGCTGCGTAACACCACTACCATCCACCAGTAGCCGGGTACTGCTAACCGTCAGGCCACTGGGGACCTTGCTATCAATACTCCCCGTATCGGCGTCGATGGTTCCAAGCAAGGCCTCGACACCATCGACATGCCCGATCAACGTGTCCTGCTTCGCTTCTGTAGCGGCCCCCGTTGGGAGTGCTGACGACGCGACGGTAACTGATTCGTCGCTTGGCGTGACATGCGCTGAATTCGGTGCGGCAATCACCGAACCGGACGTGAGGTTGTACCACACCTGTGTAATCACTGGTGTGGCTGGGGTCACGTCCAGGATCAACAACCTCGCTAGGAAGTCTCCCGATGTGTAGCCAGTTCCGCTGTTAGTGGCAACGAAGAGTGCCTGGGTAACGTCGCGATCCGCGCTGGACAAAGGCCTAAGCCCTGCGCCGGGTGTCGCCGCAGTACCGTCGGGCGCGGTCCACGCGATCGTGATGGCACCTGTACCTTCGTCGACCGTGTCCCTTCTGACGTAGTACGCCCCGGAGTCATCCGTCCAGATCGTGCTCTCAAGGTCGATCGTCGCCTTGATCGCGTCCCGAACCTGAGCCAGCGTTGCTTCAGTAGCTGCGCCTGTTGGCAGCGCAATGCTGGTAATGGATGTCTGAATTGGGTCGCGTATTTGCCGGACCGCAATCTCTTCGTAATCGCGACCAGCGATGCGAATGGCCGGCATTGGTACCGCTGCTTCCCTATCGACTCATTCTAAGAGCGCTGTATAACGCTCTTGTTTGGCCTAGACCGAGTTCTGAATCAGAGTCGCTGTAATCCGAGTTGCCGATTCCACGTAATACGCCAGGACGGAAACACTGCTGGGCGTCGTATCCAGGCTTGGCGCGCCGCCATTAAACTTCCAGTAACTGCCATAGGCAACCGCCCGCCCTGTTGAATCCTGGGTCACGGCGATCACACCGGACTGCCCAGCAACCATGTTGCTTGGATTCTCAAGGGTCGTCCCCTGGTCCAGCGCCAGGCTGAAGTTATTGCCCAAAGCAAAGTCAGGTGTCACAGAGGCTCCTGGAGTTAGCGCAACAACGGCGCCGCGCTGACCCGCCGTGAAACTTTGCGCTGCGTTCAGCGGTGCGTACCCAGCAATGGTCTGGCCAGCGGCGAACGCAATCAGGCCGCTCATCGTTCCGCCCGCCACGGGCAGCGCGGCGTTTGCGGTCGAGCTTGCGGTGTTCGCTAAGTCGTAGGCCGCCTTGACGGCGCTCGACGTTGCGGCGGTCGATTGACTCGTGCTGCTCGTGGAGCTGTCGAGTTGGACGACGCCAGCCTGGGTTGTGCTTGCTGCGGCAACGCGAGCGGCGTCGATGACCTGGGTTGTGGCCGTGTTAACAAGATCAATCACAACATCTGCGTTAAGCGCAGATGGGCTGCCGGTGCTGCCGTAGCGGCCAATCACCGTATTTCCTGCAATGTCTGCGAACATCCCAGGAGTAATCGTGACCACCGGCCAGGGAGAGCCACCGATCGCTGGATCCGCTAAGAGCCGCTGATTGACGCGGTCAACAAAGAGCGGCCGGCGTTGTGGATCTGTATTGGCGGCCATTTATCTCGGCTTTTTCGTTGATTCTAGAAACCGCCTATGGAACGATCACCGGAGCTCCGGCTGATCCTTCTTCCACAAACTCAAGAACCGGGAACGTCGATGCGCCAATCGTTACGCCATTCTCAAATGATTGGGTCGCAGCATTAAAGATTCTGAGTGTCTGCGTCCCCCGCTCTAGCCACCAGTCGTTTTGCCGGCACCAAATATCAAGCGGCTCCTGCCCGTCATTCCATAGCAACGGCCTGGCGTCAGGGCGAATCGCGTCCCTCGGATCGCCGCCAGGGAACAGGATGATCCCCACGACATCGGCAACGGTCATCGCAAAGCGATCCCAGTTCACCTGACGCAGGCGGAAATAATCCATGATCTCTTCCGGCGAGTAACGCCTTTCTGCGTCCGCCTCAAACTCCAAGAAGTCGCGCTCATCACCCACCGGGTAGTCGTCAGGCTCCAGCCATGGCACCCCGCACTGCCAGCGGATCGAATGAATGTGCTTGCACTCACGCCGCTCATCTCGCCGGCGGGGCAGCGTGCGCCACTGCCGGTAATACCCCACGCCTTGCCTCTCCCAGGCGGAGTTGACATTCCGCGCTGCGTTCGGCAGCGGAAACAGATCCCTGGGCTGCCCGCCCTGAGGTCGCTCCAGGTTCGCTAGCGCGCCGCCCAGGTGGTCGGGACAGCAACAGAAAAACTTGAACGAAGAACAAAGATGCCGGCTGTCGTCGTCCCGCCAGATCGTTGGATTACTCGGGTCGTAGGGCAAGTTGTCCCAGTACACGCGGCCATTGCGCTCGATGCGCCCAGCCGGCCTTGAGAGGTCGAACGTCATCGTCCCGCCCCCGACATTGACAGCTGTGAGGGTCAAAGCAACGCTGCCAACATCGCGCTCCACTAGATCGCCCGGGTAGCTGGCTCCGCTGGCGGAGTCTTCGAACTGGTCGCCGATGAAGATCGTGAAAACACCCAGCTGCGCACTACTGAGAATGCCGCTGACATCAAGCGTCAGTGTGTGCGTGCTGGGATCATCACCGCTGGTATTCAGGCTAATGCGCGCTGCCGTGATCGGCTGCGGCAAGATGATCGAGCCCCGCGTCCGGCAGCTCGCATACCAAGCCTTCTCTGGCGAGGTGGCGCTCGGGAACAGTGTCGTCACTTCTTTTGAGGTGCCGTCCACAGCGCCCGTGACAAAGCGCGCCAAGCTGTAGATCTGGTAGTCGCCCCAGCTGCGCCCCGTCCCAAAGAAGTACTCCTGCCCCAGTCGCCAGCGCTTGTAGTCGCTCTCTCGGTTATACGCCTCGAGAATCGTTGGATAGGCCGTGCTGCCGTACTCGCCTAGCCCAGCTCCCTTGCCTGGATAGATGCCGTCAGCTTTACGCTTCGCCGCCCGGTTGACGGACGATAGCCCCATGCCGCGGTCGAACTTGGCGCCAATCCGCCGGGGCATTAGCCAAAGCGCCGCGAGTAATACTGCCCAGCCGAAGCGCCGCCAGCGAGGGCACGTTGACGCGCTTGCGCTCGTGCCCCTGACGGATTGCGCGCCTGCCTCGCCACGCCCGCTGCCACGTCGCGGTTCAGCACACTGTCGGTTGGATCAATATCCTGGTAGGCCCGGTCCAGGACCCCACCGCTGCGGGCTCCGGTCGAGATCGAGCGTGTCGTGCTGCCAGAGGACAGGCTGCCAAGCCCCGTGCTGCCGCCGCCGCTCGCGGTGTAACCGCCTCGCAGGCTACTCAGCTGTTGGCTGACTTGGATCTCTTGCTCATCCTTGCGCTGCTTCTCGAGCTCGTCAGCGCGCTTCTTCTCGGCTTCTGCTTGGGCTGCAGAGCTTTGCTGCTTGGCGAGCGCGTCGCTGTACTGATTGCTCAGATTATTAAATGTCGAGCTGTAATCAGATAGCTTGCTCTTGTAGTCTTCCGCATCAACCCTATACCGGTCTGCGAGATCGGCGTAGGTCCCAGCGCTGGTGGCCTTGTCAGTGATTGCTTTCCAATCCTGATCCAGCTGGGTGCGTGCCTTCTCGCCGACATTCAAGCCCGAGCCCGGCAGCAGGCGCAGGATTTCAGAGGGCGAGTAGCCAGCAGCAACAGCAGCCTGGTACGACGTAATACCAAAACCGCCGCCCGCACCTTTGAACTGAGTCAGCTCATTGGTTGGCCCAGGAGTAGCACCTCCACCGGTAGGCGTGTTGCCATTATTGGTGGCGTTTGTCTCCGTAGCGGTATTTGTACTGCTATTGCTCTGAGTCGATCTCTGCTCGACAATGGATTGAACTTTATTTTCAACGCGCTGCGGCACGTTGACGTCCTGCCGTTCAGCAATCTTGAGAACCTGCTGGATCGGTATATCAGTCTTCCGCTCGATGCGCTGAGCTTCCTTGGCGCTTAGGTTGCTACCTGCCTCCCGTATGAGCTCGCGTGCCTTTTCGCGCGCTTTCTGTTCTTGCTTCTTTTGCGTGTCGTCCTTGGCCATGACGCTAGATCAGAAGAACCCGCCCTGAGCGAAGACATGAATACGTGTCGCCGTGCTTGGCGCCGAGATAGCAGCGCTCAAGCCGACATACACCAGCGCAGTCGAAGGGACATAGAGGCCGGTGTTTTTCTTGTCGGTCTCAGTCGGATAGGTTGCCATCGTCGCCGCAGGGGAGCCCAGGTTGGGCACCGGCACCGACAAGGGCGGCAGCGAGATATTGACGCGCTGACCTGCGGTATTACCGCCGGGAATAGCAGCGCTGGCAACCACAGCTGTATTTAGCGCTGAGATCGTGGCCGTTGTCGCTGCCGTGCTTAGGAAGACCAGCACCGTGCTAGTGGTCGTTGACGCTTCTGTGATCACCACAGAAAGCGAATCAATCACTGCACCGTCGTTGCCGCTGCAATCCACCAGCAGTGCGCAGCCAGCTCCACTTGGAGTGTTGAAATTGGTGGCGCTTGTCAATGCCGCAGTGCCGCCGATCGTCGCAAACGAATGCAACGGCCGATCGACCAGCAAGGGCATTTTGTTCGAGCTAGACGTCGCCAATCCCTACCCCCGTGGCGTTAGCCAAACTGCAAGATCTTCAATGCAGTCTAACGATGGTGCTCAGCCAGGCTTAGGCACATTGCGCTGCGGTGCGCCGCCGAGAGAGACCCCCGTCGACATGCCTAGCGGTTGCGTAGGTGCAAGAGGCGACTGCTGCATTGCCGTATCAATCTGGCTGAGCCGACTGCCCACGCCAAACCCGTAACCCGGGGTTCTTGGCTGGTCTGTTGCGCCCTTTGCGGGTTCAGAAGCTGCAACCATCTGCGCTGCTGGGCCAGGCGTTGTCAGCAGCGGCTCTTCTTGCCGTACGAATTGGCGTCCGTCTCCATAAGGACTCGCATAGGTTGTGAGTCCATCTGCAATGGCGTCGTATTTGAATTCAGAAGGGCGAGCCTTTGCCGCAAAGTAGTTATTCGGGTTGGTCGGTACCATGCCGGATGCCGCCGTGAAATCCCGATTGATCTCCTGCCCCAGGGCACGGTCCTCGTACCAGCGTCCCTCCTGCGGCGTCTCACCGCGAACGGGACCTGCGTTGTGCTTGCTTTGTGGGTGGCGGCTGTTCATGGTTCAAGCACCAAGGCGTGCTGCGCGAGTTGTGCGCAAGGTATCGATATACCGCCGGGCTAAGTCATCGGCGGGGTTGGGCTTATTGCCCGGGGCGTCCGGTTGCGCTGGCTCGACGCCGGCCTCGCTGGCCGCAGCGCTCGAGGGCTGCAAGTTGATGCCGCTTCCGGTCCCCGTCGCCACGGCTTGAACGGCAGCGGGTTGCCCCAGAGCAGCCAGCTGCCGGTTCATCTCCGGATTGGTGAACGGCTGGCCCACCTCGAGGCCCGTAAATGCTTCAGCGGCGCCGGGGAGTCCAGTAGGGCGCTGGAACGCGATGTCAATGTTCTCAGGAACCTGAAGCTTTTGGCCGATCTCCGGGAGCCTGCCCTCGGCTGCCGCTTGGAAGATTTGATGAGTGTACGCAGCGCGGGCGCGACTCTGCCGTTCAGAGACATCCGCCTGCGCCAGCTCGAGCGTGCTACTAGTGCCGGAGCCGACCAGCCCACGGATCCCTGCCTGTACAGCACTTTCGGAGTCCACGGGCATCGCGATCCGCTCGCCACCAAAGCCAGGGCCGCCCTGACTGGGGGCATCCAGGAGACCGCGTTTCTGCTGTTGCTCGAGGAAGCGATCGACAATGTTCTTGCCGTCAGCTCCTTTCGGGGCGTTCTTGTTGGCCTCCATCCAGGCTTGGATGTCGGCGCGTTGGGCGTAGCCGGCCTCGCCAGCACGGGGTCCACCACCGACGGCTGCTGCGGTGCGAATGCCTTGATTCTCTTCCCGCTCCCAGTAAGGCGTTGCCTGCTGAAGCATGCGCCGAGCCTCAGATGCTCGAGCATCGGCGTCGTCGCTCAGCACAGAGGGCAACTTAGGCGGCTCTGTTCCGCCGGGCTCTTCATTGCCGTTGCTCAGATCGCGGGTGGGAGGCATAGAGCCTTCACCCATGCGCGCCTTGTAGATACGGACCTGCCCCGTTAGCGCCCGCATCGCGTCTTCGGCCTCCGCTTTGGCTCGCGCATCTGCTTCCATGCCCCGGTCGATGGCGGCGCCCAGACCAGGGACCCAACCGAAAAACTGTTTGCTGAGTTGGCCCTGCTGCAGCTTGTTCGTGGCATTCAGGCGATATTGCTGCTGCCGTCCCAGTTCGAACTCGGTCTCCGACCTAGCCTTGCGAGTAGCTGATGCCGCTGCCGCATCGTTGTAGTTCTTCCAGGTCTTTCCCTGATCGTCGACGTATCGTCCGTCTGCAAGGCTGTAGCCCACCGCTTACCTCCAGTTCATGGAACCCGTGGCCTGCATCACGCGCGTGCCAACGGCTGTATCTGCTGGCCCCGGGATGGCCATGATGAATTCCACGCCAGCACGCTCGAAGGCGTAACGGCGGACCTCTTCTCGGCGGTAGTTCGCCACATAGAGGGTTTCAGCCAGAAGATCCACCTCCCGCAGGTAGACCTCCCGGTAATCCTTAGCCGCCTTCAGCGGATCGGACTGGTAGATCGCACGATCGGTATCACCAGTAATCCGTTCAATCCGGCTCGGTTGAGGCTGGTCCTCAACGCGGAAGATCTGGGAAATCCGGTACGCCTTGTCGCAGCGATCCAGGTGCTCGATGACCCGGCTATAGAAATAGCTGTCGGGTATGCGAGCCATCGCTTCCTCCAAGCGGGCTACATCACCGGCGGGGATATTCGCGCCGACGTTGATGCCCAGGTGGAAGCGACAACGGCTTTTGTCGTAATCGTTTAGTTCGATTGGACTGACCGCCGATCTTGACCGATTCTAAGATTCTCAGCCGACGTAGATCAGATCGGCAGCGATCACCTCATCCCAGTCAACGCGGCCAATCCGCTTGAGCTGATCGAGATTGCTGAAGCGTTCACCAGAGAGGCTAAGGCGCAGCTCGACAATTTTCTTGGCAGTGCTGTAGCCGATACCTTTCACGACCTTGGCAATCGCCTCAGCCGAGGCTGTGTTGATATTCAGGCGGGTATCCACAGGGATGGTGCTCTCCGGGATCGCATCCTCATCGGCAGGGCTCTCGGCGGATTGGGGCTTCGGTCCGTCGCCCACCCGACCCTTGCCGGGCTCGTAAGCCACAAGATCAGCCAGGGCCAGATACTGCACCGCGCCAGCCGAATTGCGGATCATCGCCCAGTCCTTGTCGTGGTGAGCGATGAACTCAACGATCTGGCCGTTCTTGGTGTTCTGGTATAGCGCCATAACGCACAAACAAAAAAGGGCGCCTGATCAAACAGACGCCCTCATTGTAGGGACAAACCCTCAGTTCACAGAGTTCAGGACTCAGTGATGTAGGGGATGCTCACATCGTTCAGCTCAGCCACAGCATCGTCGAGGTAGTAAGCCACCTCGCAGATGATGGGGGTGCCGCCAGTCAGGCTGGAGGTCAGAGTCGAACCAGCAGCGGTGCCGGTGCTGTTGGTCACGTAGACCTTCAGGGTCTCGGCGCCAGTCAGTGCCACGGGAGTGATCACTGACTTGCTTGCAGCTACAGGAGCCACAGTGGTGCTGGCTACAGCGATGGTGGCGCTATTGGTCGACAGCGTGGTGGCAGTCAGCACGTTGTCGTTGGCCAGGGCGTCAGCTAACTTGATGCGATCGGTGTTGGTACCGACCAGACCAGAGAAAGCAGTGCCCACACCGCGATCCTTGCGCAGGTCGGGAACACGAACGCCCAGGTAATAGACGTTGGCGCCGGCAGGCAGGGTCAGGCCGGTGATATCAGCACGGGGCTTGTCATCGCCACGCTTATCAGGCGAGGGGATGATCACATCGAAGCTGGTGCCGCCGGTGGCGTTCACCAGGGCATAGCCAGTGATGTGGTAGTACACGCGGCCAGGTACGCACACCGCAGGCTGGCCCTGGTAGGAGCTCAGGCGGTTGACGTAGTTACCGGGATAGATCTTCTTAGCCATTGTTCGTTACCTCCTATCAGTACACGAACGAGTAGGCCACAGTCACGAAGTCCTTGTTCAGGATTTCGAAACCGGCGAAGAGCGACCAGATCATGATGATGAAACGACTGAAGTCGTCGTTGTTGTTCAGCAGGATCTGAGCGTTATTGCCGCCAATGCCAACGCCCACGGCTTGAGGGCCGAAGAACAGCATCGGAGCAGCGGTGGTCACTGCGCTGCTGATGGAAGCGTCAGTGATGGTCACCTGAAGGCTCTTCTCGGGCAGGTTGGTGCTTTCGAACCAACGCACACCCTCAAACAGGAAGCCAGAAGGCATTACGGGCTGACCAGCAACGAAGCCGGCCTGACCGTAGGCAGGGCCCATGCCACGGAAGAAGCTGGCGTTAGGGGCCAGTTCGGGCTGCATGGGGTTGACCATGCCGTTGCCTGCGTAACGAGCGATCTCACGGAACGCATCGTTCTGGCGCAGGTGCATCATTGCGGTGGGATCCGCAATGCAACGGTAGTAGCCGTCAGCAAAGGTGGGGACGTTCCGCTTGCGCATGTCCTTGACCACCTCGAGGAGGTCGGTCTTGACATCGAACTTGGCGGATTCGCCGGCTGCGTAGGTGAGGAAGGGGGCAGAGGTTGCCTTGGCCTTCTTCAGGGGGTAGAAGTAACCACCCTTGGTGCTGTCAGCTGCGCCGTTGGCTTCAGCTTTGAACAGCTCGTCGGCGAAAACGCGATCGCGCCAACGACGGTAGTCATCCAGCAGGGTCAGAGAACCGATCGACTGGTGGAAGACATTCAGGTTGCCGGTGTCCAGCAGCAGGCGCTGAGCAGTCAGCAGGGTTTCCCGGGCCACCTTGAAGGTGGAGGGGGCGGAGGTATCGGTCGGGTCAGCGGGGCCGGTGTACTCCTTGAGAGTCACCAGCACCTTGTCCTTCACGATCGAGCGCGAAGATGCAGTGCCGAGAGTTTGATCAGCAGTGCGCTCACGGCTGTCCTTAGTGCCAGGGGCACCCCAGAAGCGGTAGCGATCAAGCTGAACAGTCTGGCCGGGTTGCTTGGCGAAATCGTGCACAACCACGGGCTCGACCGCCATCTCCACGATGTACGAGGGATGGGGGCGATAAAGCTCGGCACCTAGCAGCTTCGGAAAGTCATTGTCAATCCACATGGGATGAAATGTCCGAGTGACAAGTGTGCGAGAGGGCACTCAATGTGCCTCCTAGGGCTTACTATAAGCAGGTTGCGTAGTGTGAAAAATTGGACGCTGCAGACGTCCGCGGGCTGCTCGGCTTACTTCTGGCTGACGGCAGCCTCGTCCCATATCGCAGTCCCGGCGGGGGTTATATCCAGCTGACCCTGACCGCTGGGGCCTCGGAGTCGGCCTTCCTCGAGGAGAAGGTTGCAGAATTCCGTCAATTTGTGCCGACTCAGGCGCAAATTGTTCACTACAAAACCAAGCCCAGGTCCAACGGCAGGAGCACTTCGGTGCTGCGCTTTCGGGTCTCCTCGACCAAACTGCGCCCCGTCTACAACCTGCTCTACCCCAGCGGCGAGCGCGAAATCAGTCAGACCGCGCTCGACATGTTGGGCGCAAAAGCAGCGGCCTGGCTCTGGGCGGAAGGCGCGCGGGTGTATCCCGAGGGCTACGTCGATCTCGCTCGCGTTGGCAAAACCTTTGATGAGGCGCTGCGCGTTTGCCAGTGGATCGGGGTGCTGACCGGCGCGGAAGCCACCCTGGCCGATACCCACATCAATCCGCGCCTGCGCTTCCAGCAGCGAGAGGCCAGCAAGATTCGCAAGGCACTCGCCCCCTACGCACCTGCATCACGCATCCATCTATTCCAAGAAGAGGTCTGGGATGTCAGCGCAATTCGTAGCGCTCGCACTGAGCTACTGCTTGGGCAAGGGAACGATCAGCTTGCGAGGTCAGAAGAAGCGCCCTTGGCTCGAGATCAAGCGGCCGGAGACGGATCTGACCTATTTGAATCATCAGCTGCGCATGCTGCACAAGGCGCATGATGGCAAGCTCGAGGCTGCCTCTGACATTGTCCAGGGCAGCGGCTTCTACGACGATCGCCGCATTCGCGTCCACAGCCCTGATCTCTACCGGGTTTACGAGCTGCTTTACTTCCGCGATCAGCGTCGCCTTACGCCTGAAGTTCTCAAGATTGCTGGCGCTCAAGGGTTAGCGGCACTCTGGTGCGATACAGGGACAGTGGCCAAGAACAAAGCGATCCTGCGTTCCTGGGCTGACGCCGAAGAAACTCAGCATCTCCGCGCTTGGGCCCTTGACCTTGGTCACACGCCTGCTCTGGTGCAAAGGGGTCGCCTTGAATTTCATGGCATCTTTGCCGACGATCTCATTCATGATCTGCGCAAGGTTCTACCCCGCTGCAAGTTGCCTACACTGCGGCGCTAGCTTTACCTGGCTGCGCAAGCAGTAACCCCGAAGAAGAACGGCGTCAGGGGTATCGAATCCAGGAGCTTGGATTTTTGCCGTTTCCCCAAGCTGGTGAGTGATCCGCCGTGCGTCTGATCAACGTGCGGCGGCGCCTGGTACGCGCAATCCCAATAAGCGGCAATTATTAGGGAACCGCGTATTGACTAGCATTGCTGCATCCCTGGCGGGCATTATATGGCTCAGCAAGGTGCTGAAAACGATCCAAAATCAGATCGCGATCTTCCTGCAGTGAAACGCATGGGCGATCCTGATCCCCTCGATTCCGGGATCCGGCGCAAGTTTCTTGTCTTCTGCCAGGAGAATCCATGGGCCGATGAGTGCCGTATCTATGACCCGTGATGACCCTGACACAGACACAGGCCCACGAACTCACGCGCACCAGTTACGGCGGTAGCGATCCAACCCTGCCGTCGTTCTTGCGGCCTTATTACGTCAAGTACAACGCTGTTAGCAAATCAAGGGACCTAGGCCAGACCGACATCCTCATCGCGGACCTCACCGGCGAGATTGGATCCGAGGCCGGCAGTAACACCCTCTACTTCAAGGTCGCCCTGCCGCGTCGCGTTGAGCTTAGCGTGCGCAAGCTCAGCAGTGGTGCCAGCACTGATCGCTTCTTAAGCGTCGGAATCCTCGACGCCGAGCGCAAACCAATACCTCTTGACACCAGTGGATACGCCACCGAATGCGACATCCACGGTACAGACGCCTACGAAAACCTTTTAGGGGTCCCCGCCGGGACCTATTACGTCACGGTCTCTAGTAGTCAGTGGCAACGCATTCCCTTTGCGATCGCGATCGCCGTTGGTCGCTACGCCCTACTTGATGGCGCTGCTCGAGGATCATTCAGCCCAGTTGGCAGGATCCCGCTGGTGAAGCCCACCGGGCAAGCCGATGGAACTGCACCCCTCTCCGGCACGCTGCTGCGACCGAACGTCATCAAGAATGCAACGGGTTCAGCGGGCGGTACTGCACTGCCAACGCTCGCGCTCAGTATTCTGCGCGGGGCCGTTATCGGAACAATGGTCCCAAGCGGTCGCCTGATGATGAACTGGAAGCTCAGTGGCGTAGCCAGTGGTTCAGCTCAGTCACAAGGAACCTTGAGCAGCGAGTCTCCGTATGGCGGTGGATATGGCTACTGATAAGCCATGACTCGCCTTACCTAGAATCGATTCATTGCCCGCGAATGGTCCAATAAGGACATGGCGTTTTCCCAGTATCTTGCCGACAAAATTCTGATTTGGATCAAAGGCACGACCTTCCCGACTGCGCTTTCGACTGTTTTCGTCAGCCTCCACTCCGGTGACCCCGGTACAGCAGGTGCAAACAATAATGTTCAATCGACTATCACCGGCAGCGCCAACCGCACGAGTGTGACCACCTCGACCTTCAGCACGGTCGGATCGGCTCCTGGTGGCGGCTTCCAGATCACTAATAACAACTCGGTACAGATCACGACGAATGCTGCCGGCAGTGCAACCGTGACCTACTTCGGCGTCTGGGATGCCGTCACCGGTGGCAATTTTCTGGCCTCTGGTCAGCTCACCACCTCTGTTGATGTTGTGGCTGGTGACACCGTTCAGTTCAACGCCGGCGCTTTTGCGATCCGTCTGGTCTGATGGTTAAGCCCAAGAAATCCCCGACCGGCGCCGTCCACAAAGAGCCCGTCGAAAAGCTCACGCGCCAAGGACAGGGCCGCCGCAGCAAGGCCAGCCACGGCCGCAAGCTCAGCCGCGGCCAAGGCAAGTAACGCTCAGGTATTGGGGCTGTAGCCAATACCTGCCAGGTATCAGACGAAGTCCACCTCGAGCTGATACTTCAGCGTCGAGTGATCCTTGCGCTCGACAACCACCCAGAGGCGATCACCGGCGAGCACGGTAAAGGGGCCCAGTATGACTGCCGCCGCACCGTTAGCGGGCTTCTTCCGGCCCAGGCAGCCAATACTTGCCAAGGGGGTGGCAGTGCCGTCGATCTGACGCAGCACTGCGATCTCCCCAACGGCGCGATGCGATTGGGTGAAGCCGTTCTCGCTGTAGGGCCGCACAGTCACGGTATAGGCGCCGGCATTGGTTCCAGCGCCATCAGTGATTTCGTACTGATCAACCGAGCCGCGAATGCCACTGAGTCGAGCGAAATCGCTCTTGGTATCACCTGACTTAGGGCCGACCAGCTCGGCGGGTCCCGTGATCACCCGCTTGCCGTCAATACCTTTGCGATTGATCTTGTCGATGACGGCCATGTGTGCTCGCCAGGTGTCTACGCGTTAAAGCAAGTCTAACGAGCTCAGTAATCCCAGATTGCTGCTGGTCTGACTCCAGCGCGGGGGCTGAACTTTCCGTTATTGCGTGTATCGATATGGATGAATCCCTTTGGTCGTCCGTCGCCGTACCCTCCGCTCCAGCGCTGCACGAGCCATTCATGAAAGCGTTGCAGGGATTCGCCGATGGGATAGATATCAAGCGCCATTCCTTTGACGTGATAACTCCCTGGTACGCCGCCCACCTGGCTATTGATCGGCTCCGGGCGATAACCACTGGTGATACCGATGGGGCCGGCCCATGCCGAGCGGATCGCATCAAATTGCTTGCACACCTCAATGATGGCTTTCTCTTCCGCGCTGCCTGCTTTGGGCTTGCGGCGCGCGTCATATTGCAGCACCTCGCCGACCGTGATGTATTTCCCGACCGGGCAGCTAAAGTCATTCCAGTTAATCTTGGGTGCAGCTGCTGGTGCAGGCTTGGCTTGCTCCTCGAGCCAGTGGGGCATGAACAGCGCCCAACGCTCGCCGCTCCCGTTGAGTGACACCCAGGCGTGACTGTCGCCGGGGATTTCATCGAGCCGGCTGATTGCCAGTAACTCCCCTTTGGCGACCGGTCGCTTACCGGCGTCAGAGAGGTAGTGACTGTCGATGGCCGCTTTCTTGAGGAGCGTGTCCTGTTGTGCGATGAATTTCATGGTTCCGTCGTCTTCTTGTTGCCAGATTTCGCCTTCGCGCTTGCGACGATTGACTAGCCCAGCCAGTGTCCTTCCGCCTGCCTTGACGTACAGCATGAGTGCCTGGGGCATCTGCTGATAGATCTCGGCTCTTGAGGCGCCATCGCGCAGGACTCGGGTGATGGTCTCAAACCCCGCACTGCCATAGAACTTTGCACCGAGATTCCACGCAAAGCTCAGCAGAACCGATTGGCGCTTAGGGCCTAGCCTGTCCCAGCCTGGTATACATTCCATGGCTGGTATGTATTGACGGCGCAGCAGTTCTTCCAGGTGGCGCTTGCAGATGCGGTGATCGCAAACATCACCCATGCGGACTGGCTCTCCGTTGGGATAGCGCGTCAGCCCAGCGCAAATCGTCGGGATGCCGACTGGATCGAGGTAGGCCTGAAGCTCAATCCCTTCAAATTCCTCGATCAAGCGTGTCGCTAATGACAGCGTCTGGGGATGAATCGCCATAAATGCCAGCAAAGCGACGTGTCGAATGCGCCATTGGCTCTCGACCTTCCATCATTTCAACGGCCAGATGTTGCGCCGCTGACTCGCTGTAGCCCTTCGACTGCAGCAACTCGTACAAACCAAAGAATGCGTCAAGCTTGCTCTCGACCTGCTGATCGCCTGTCGCAATCTCAGCGGCCAAGTGCTGCGCGGCTCCACGAGGAATGCCCCGGCCGGCATATTGCCGAACCAGGGCATCGAATAGCTCAGGGCTGCCCGCTAAACGCATTCACGTTTGACGCCGTAGCCCTAATCTAACCAGCCTCGTTCAGAGCCCGATATTATTCAGGAGCTCCGGTCGATCTGCGATTGTCGTCAGGCCCGGCAGAGTAGCCCTAGGGTCGCCACTTCCTTGCTGCAAAACAGCAAGTTGCACGGCCTTCTTCGCGCGTTGAACCAGAGCATTCGCTGCGGCTTCGCGCGCTTCGTTGCGTACATCCTGGCGGGTCGCTTCCTGCTGCAGCGATTGCTGCATTTGCGCAGGTGCTGGCCCTGCCTTCAGTTCAGCAGCGACGGGATTAAAGTGCGCCGGCAGGCCGGGGGGCAGGTTTGCCATCTCGCTCTCCTGGCCTCAGCCTTCAGATACCAGCACCTTGCTGCGCAGCGCTTCGGGGGAAGCCTGGCTCAGCATCTGCCATGCAGCGGCGGGATTGCGCTCGCTGATGGCAGAGAAGGTGGCCCAGAAATCATCACCGCCGCCATTGGTTGCCTGCACGTCGGGAGCGGGCATTTCCATTTGCGGGCGCTGATAGGTCGCAGCCGGGGGGGCAAAGCGACGCTCGTTCGCGGCAACCTCAGCGGCCAGGCGATCCTGGGGAAGCTCGGTGGGGTAGGGACCTTCGGGACCGAAGAACTCGTTGACGTACTCAGCGAGGATCTCGGGATTGGTCAGCAGGGTGTGATACGCGGCATTGTCCTCAGCGGCAGCCTCGATCACGGTGTGTGAGTTCTGCAGTTGACCCTGGATGGCCTGGATTTGCTGCAGAGCCTGAGCGGTCTGCTGGGCCTGGGCGAGGAGAGCGTCCTCGACGACGCAGGCGTAGCGATTCAGCAGGGCAGGGGCTTCAGCGCCGAAGTGCTGGAGAACTTCAAGACTTTCGCTGCTGACGCTTTGCAGATACTCGTCGCTCGCGGCTGCGCTCTGCTCGCTGCTGTAGCTCGGCGCCTGTGCCGGCATCGCCTGGGAATAGGCCGCCGTTTGTGGGAATGCTGAGGTCAGCGGCGCCGTAACGGAGGGAGCCGCCTGGTAGCTCACCGGTGCTTGCAGGTAGGCCGCCGGGGTAGGGGCCGCCTGTTGGGTCGGTGCCGAGTAGGACGCCTGGGGCTGGGATTGCGGCGTCGCGCTCAAGCTGGCGAGCAGACCCTGGTACGCCGCCTGCCACGGGTTGGCCTGAGGCACTGAAACCGGAGCTTCCGGGGAGTAAGCCGGAGCCTGGGGTTGAGCCGTCGGGTACGAAGCTTGGGGTGCCTGCGGCATCGACGGGGAGGCCACGGTCGGCGCGGCCACGCTGGATGGGATCGAGGGCTGCGGGGTCGCCACTGCCGTCGCCATCGTTGTACTGTCCTGCATAGGTCAGTTCTCTCTTAAGGAATTCGAGGGCTCGATAGACGTAGGGCGTCAAATCGAGCTTGGGATCCGCCAGCAGGGGGAGGTCCGGAGCCTGCGGATGCGGGGTCTGTCGCATGTTTTGAATCAGCGACAGGAAGGTGCCAATGCTTTGCTGCGTGGCTTGAGCCATTCGGAATGGATAGCCACTAAGCATTGCGCTGCGCTCTTCGTCGGTTTTATCCGGGAAGAGGTACCTGAGGGCCTCGATGCTGTTAACACCGAGCTCCTGCAGGTTGCGCACAACAATGCTTGAGTTCAGTATATCTTCTGTGGAATCCTCAAAGACTGGCCCCTTCCAGCGCCACTCGATCTTTCGATCGCCGTCAGGGATCAGCCCAACCACACCGGGCGGAAGCTGACGTGCTTGCACCGCTTCGGCAATCTGGGCTTCCAGCGCTTGCTCGAATTGCTGGTATGCCTCCTGGAATGCTGCAACCGCCTCTTGGTATTGCTCGGCATCCGCAAACTCCTCACGCAACGGCACGGGCGGCTCCTCGAGGCCAACGGCAGCGGCAAAGGATTCGCGGAAGATCTTTTCTTCGTTGAACAGCACAAGTGCCAGCAGCTTGCACAGGCCGTAGGTCAACAGCCCGCGGCACTTGCGAGCGGCTGTTGTCGCAGCCCGGCCATACAGCGACTTGACTTCATATGCCGTCGCGCCGGAGCTGATGCCCAGCTCGTCAACGCCACCCATGGCGTTGCGCAGCTCCTCGCGGTACTGGCGTGCGTAGAGGTTCTGATCGCCGCTCACCGCGTCCGGCGTGATGTAGGCGACACGATCGGTGGCCTCGATGTTGGCGATAATCCGAGGCACCTTCACCCCGCCGCCACCACCGCCGGCGCCCAAAGGTGAGCTGAGTCGCGTCGAGGGTCGATTCGCAGCGTAGAAGCCGGCCTGTGAACTGATTGTCGGACGAAACTCGTCACCATCGCCCGACTCGATCAAGTCCTGCTTCGGGCGGCTGGAAACCAAGGTCGGGTTTCCATAGAAGGTGATATTGGCTCGGATATTCTTGATCAGCTCATCGTGCGTCACGATGTGATCGCTGAGCCAATCGAACTCGCCACTGGCATCCATGCCAGTCGAGCGCATATTGTTGAAAGACTCGACAGCAGGGATGAATCCCAAGCTGTTTCGCAGCGTTCGCGTCGTGTTGGGCGCGTAGTTCAGGGTCGCGACACCAGCATCGAAGCTCGGCTTCTCGGTCGTGATGGATTCCTTGATGGTGTCCCGGCGAACCTGCAGCTTGACGTAACGCAGGGAGCCGCCATCGCCACCGGCAATCGAGCCCATGGCGCCGATGCCATCACGCACGGTGAAGCTATAGATGAGCTCCACCTCTTCCAGCTGGCCCGCGGCGTCGTAATAGGCGCGGTAGTTCTCCTTGCTGAACCACATCAAGCGGTAGGTGTCCTGCACCGGGCGGAAGTACCACAGCCCCTTACCGTCCAGCAGGAAGTCATCGACGATGCCTTCAAGGCGCGCGTCGATCTCGTTGTCCTGGATCAGATCCGCGAGGAAGCTCTTGCGGAAACCAAAGGTGTCCTGCGCAGGGAAGAACTCCAGACCCTGGCGCAGCATGAATAGCCGCATCTGCGCGAGATGCGAGTTGACCACCATCGTGTCAACACCAGCCGTACCATCACGCTTGCGCGCGGCCTCAAGGATGCGGCGAAAACGCTCGGTTTTGGGTTGGCTCATGGATCTAGTTTAAGTCCATTCGATTTGCGCAGCCCCGCGCTTCATCAGTCCCTGGACAACGATGTTCAGGCTGTCGGCACAGTCGTCGTGAGGGCTGTGGCCAAAGTTCGTGATCTCGTCGATCATGTAGCTGAAATCGCGGTACTTGTTGAAAATGATCTTCTTGGCCTGGAAGAGGCCAAGGATCCCTCGCAGCCTGGCGAGCTTGTCCCCGCGGAAACCCTTCACCGGAGAAATGTGGAGGTTGTACAGCTGCCATTCATTGAACAGAATCCGCTTGAGGTCCCCCTCGAAACTCTTTTGGTATGCCACGACTTCAGGCCAGATCGTGACCGGTGAGTTTGTCGGAAAGTACTGACCATCGTCGTTGGTGGCAAGCAGGTTCCACTCCATCAACAGCTCGCACAACGCTTCCACCTTCTCGATGTTGCCCATCGAGCGCATGCGCCTGTAATCAATGATGTAGCACTTATCGTCAACGCGGCCAGCCAGGGTGAAGACAGTCCAGTCATTGCGCTCGCTCATCCCCGCCGAGAGGTCGATGCCGACGCCCACCATGTCGTAGGTCTCAGGCACCTCACCGCGCACGAACAGCTCGGGGCTCACACCCAGCTCGGTGGATCGCACCGGCTGGTTCAAGTACTGGTATGAGAAAGCAATGCGGTCGTCGTGCTGGAGCTTCAGCAGGTACTTCGTCGACCACATCTCAGGCCAGTAGGACTTGGGCCGGCCGTCCTCGTCGTAGCGCAGGGCCGACTGGACGACCGTTTTCCAGCCCTTCTTTTCGGTGAAGATGGTCGCGAACAGATCATCAAAATGGAACCGCGTGCCCAGGGCGATGGCGCGCGCGCCTTGGAACATCGTCGGCACAATCACGTTCGTCCAGTTCGTCTCCATCTCCCGGCGGATGTCGGGGTTCGCGATCGACGCCGCGCTTTTGATGGCGTCATCGACCACAATCAACGAGCTTCGCTTCGAGGTGATCGTGCCCTTCAGGCCAGCGCAGGCGATGGTGAACGCATCCTCACCGCGAACATCCACCTCGGCGAAGTCCCAGTCGATGCTCCACAACTCATCTGATGTCCTGGTTTTGGATAGACGGACACACGGGAAGATCTCCTGGTATTCCCTCGAGAGGATCAGGTTTTTGATCGCAGCGCTTTTATTGCGCGCAACGTCGACGTTGTAGGAGACGTACAGGATCCGCAGCAGCTTCTTCGCCAACGCGTGCCTGCCAATCAGCCACCCCAGCAGCAGGCCCAGCACCGTGCTCTTCGCGCTACCCCGCGGACTGAGCAGGCAGGTGTTGGGCCCTGCAATGTCCAGCAGGTGTTCGTTGCTCTGATTAGTGAGGAATGCTCGGTGCCATTCCTTCATGTGGCGAGCCGGTGGCTTGCCCATCAGTTCGCAGAAGTAGCCGAAGTTGTCCCTCGCCTTGAGGACATGAGGCGGGATCACCGGCTCTTCGACGACCACCTCCGGCTGCTTCTTAATGCTTTGAGCCGCCTTCAGCGCACTTCTCTTGCGCGCTAGAGCAATCGATGCGCCTGCCATGCCTCACAATCTACTTGTTTTTCACTATTCATGTAGACCACGCCGCGCGCTTTCGGCGATTTCTGTCTACTTCTCGTTTTCCAGTTGTGCCCACACAGACTCAAACGCCGAGTCCAACGCCGTCACCACTTCGTCGTTGTCCTTGAAGATTGCCCGCAGCTGACGCATGACTGCATCTGCCCCGGCCATGATTAGGCCCTTGCGGTCCGTGGTGCGAGTCATCTTGTCGATCTCCGTCAGGTGTCCTCGCAATTCCTTGGATAAATGCGCGATGCGACTGGCCGCAGCATCCGGCTTGACGAGATCTGCTTGGACCTGCTGCCTAAGGAAGTCGACGTCGGCCTCGAGCTTGCAGGCTTCAGCCAGGAGAAGTTCCCGCTTATTGAGCTTGCGGTAGTGCTTATTGATCCAGCGCTCTAGTGCTGTGAAGCTGTCGTCATATCCCAGCACGCTGGCGTAGAGCCAGATCTCGTAGACGGAGTAGGTGTTCTCGGCGTAATTAAGGAAACCTTCTCGGCGATCGTCATCAAGCGCCGCCAGAAACGTCGCAACTGGACAATCCCCGAGATTTGCCATCAGCCGTAGAACCGTGCACCCTGTGAACGTATCGCGCCTCGCGCATCTGCGCGCATCTTCCTTTCTTCGAGGCCCTTCTGCAAGAGCGTTTCTCGCTCTTGGCGGCCCTGCTCTTGGAAGCCCAGGCGCTGCTCCGATCCGGTTTCGCGGATCCCGGCACGCTGCTCTTCGCCTTGCTTGGTGAGCATGTCACGCTCAATTGCGCCCTCAACCCCCATGAGCTTCATTGTGTTGGCGGTCTTCAGGTTCTCTTGACCGCTTTGGAACTTACCGAGTGATCCAAGGTACGCATCGTTATAGGCAATCGCCAGACCTGTATTGGCCTGGGTTTTACCAATATCAAAGATGGAGCCAACCCCAAGACCTGCCAAGGTCTCGTTGCCGGGATACTTGTTGAGGACATCAGTGATCGTGCTGATGCCAGCCCCGACAAAGCTTCCCCCGGGTGTTGCCGGGGTGTAAGCGGCGCTACCAGTGGGCGTCGTGCGGGGCGCAGGTTGCTGGGTCGGCTGCGCTGCGGCCTGGCTTGGCCTGTTCTCTCGTGCGTATGCCTTGACCCGCTGGAATGCCTCTTTGGTCTTGACGTCTTTGGGCCTCATATCCAAAGACTTGGCCGCTGTCTTGTAGGCAGCGTTGCCTCTCACCTTGTTTGCGAAGGATGCCATGGTTAGCTACCAATCAACCGAAGAGTGAGGCTGCGGCAAGGCCCAGACTTCCGAGCAGTCCGGCGATGGTGCCAATGTTGGGACGGCGCGCTTCCGCCTGTGCGGCAAGGTTCCTGTCCTGGGCACGCTCCATGTATCCCAGCACCTTATCCATGCGGGCGGAGTCGCGCTCGTCTAGTGCTAGCTCCTGGCCCAGAACCGGATTCAGCAGTTGCAGTTTGGCTTGGTTTTGGGCGCCTAAGAGATCTTTTTCGTTCTGCGTGCGTGCAGCCTCACGTTGAATGCCCAGCTGCTCAAGGCGTTGCCTGATATCAAGCTGACTGGTTGTTCCGGGGCCGCCACCAAGCTCCAGGTCCATCAGGCCCTGCTTGCGCTTGGTTTCAAGAGCGAGATCATTCAACCCTTGAATTCTTTTCAGGAACTCTGCGCTACCTTCACCGGTTCTTGGCTTGAGTTCGTCCTGCAGCTGCTTCTGCAGCCGCAGGTCTTCAATCTGCCGCTGTTTAGCTTCCTGGCTGCCAGGGATCGGCTGCCCGGTGAATGCCTTGTACAGATTGTTGTAGGCGGCCGTGCCAGCCCCTTCCAGCAGATTTGGAGTGGACATCAATACTCCCGCGGGAGTTCTACTGATGTCATCCTAAGTAATTTGCTCAACCCAGGCCTTTGAGCGCTTCGGATACAAAGCTATTGCTCCTCAGCATGTTGGACGCGCGGCGGCGGCGTTCCGTCTGATTGAAATCACCTATGGCATTCATCAATGCCAGCGGATCTGCAACCTGAACACCGGCCTGCGCTGTCCCAGGGAGAGCGAACGCCAGCAGTTCGCCTGCCATCCGCAGCGCCCCACCTTTTCGATTGGAGGACCGGGTCAACGCGTTCTCGGCACTGACCGCGTCAAGATTGCGCTGCAGGCGCTCAATCGCTCCAATCTCCTGCAGGGCCGTGGATGCAAGCTGAGCCTGGAGTGCTGCCTTCTCGCCAGGGATCTTGCCAAGCGCTTGGGTGCCGATATTGCTCAGCACCGTCTCAAAGCCCGGAACCGGCATGACCGGCCGGAAGCTCGCCAGGTACGACTCAGCGACGGCCATCAGATGAGACCTCCAAGGATTGCGTTAGTCATCGCCAACTGCTGCTGAGCGCCTGACTGCTGTTGAGCGAGGAGTCCTTCAGCCATGGCGCGCTGCAGGAGTTGTTCGGCTGCGATGCCAGACAACATCTTTTGGCGCGCCTCCTCGTTGCGCAGTGCGACCTGCGCGGCTTGATCCTGAATCGGCATCAAGATCCGCGCGCGCTCGGCCTCTGCTTCTGCGGCGGCTCGGGCTTGCTTCTGGGCATTGCGAATGGCCCGATCTTCTGGAGAGCCTTCCGCAAGATCGGCGGCGAATGTCGCCAGACCTTTGCCGGCTCCGCCCCCTAGAGCGTTGCCGATCGCGGAGCCCACCAGAATCCCAATCGGGTTACCAGCTGTGAGCAGTCCGCCCAGGAATGCCCCACCTGCACCGCCACTCAGGCCGCCAACCGCACTACCTCCGGCTTGAGCGAGATTGCGGCCAGCGGACTCGGTTGGGTCGTTCAGTTCGCTCGCGGCTGAGAGCAAGGTCAGGATTGACCCAAGGCCAGCGACGCGGCCCATCCGGAGCTTGCCATCTTTAGCTAGGCCCAGAGTCTGCAGCGGGCGCTCAGCTGCCATGCGAGCGCGCCGACCAAAGGGCAGGCCATCTGAGACGACCTCCGTGGCAACCAGCGGAGCCGCGTCCGCCAGGGAGGGTCCTTCTGCCTTGTTCATAGTCGCAGCGCGGGTGGTTGTAGGGGCTCGACCGGTTGCGGCCGACGTCAGCAGGGGCGATGCCTGGAGCACAGCGGGCGCAGCCTCAAGACTCGGCGCCAGACGTTCTGCATCCAAGAAACGCTGAGCCCGCTCCACGATCGGAGTTGCTGGCGTTGCGGTGTACGGGATCCCCAGGCGACCAGTGCTTGCGGTGCCAGCAAAGGGAGAACTCCCCAGGGTTGCCATCGGCGCCTCGAGTGAGTCAGCTATGCGCTCAGCGTCGAGATAGTTCTGCGCGCGGCCAATGACTGGTGTGGCAGGTGTTGCCGCTTGGCGAATACCCAGCCTGCCGGTAGAACCAGTACCAAGGAATGGACTACTGCCAACAATTGCGGCAGGAGCCTCAAGAGCTTCCGTTGCGAGTCGCCGCGCTACAGCCTCATTGCGAGCGCCAACAAGCAGGTCTTCGTAGAGACGAGCCCGTCGCTCTGTTTCGGCGTCGATACCGCCACCTGTTTCAAAGCTCCAAGCGTTTTGCTGTCGCGCCGGAGGAGGCAGTAGGCCGCCGCCCTGCATGAACTCCTGCAGATTCACGATCAGACAACAACCACCTGGATACAGGTGATTCTAGGACTTCAGAATTTGATGTTCTTCTTGTCCCTTATGCAAACCACTTGGCACCTGCCGCCTTGCCGATGCCGCCACCGAAGCCGCCAGCAAATGCACCACCGACTTGCCCAAGTAGGCCTAGACCAAGCTTGAGTGGATCGTTCGCCGCGTCTGCCTGGATTTGAGCTGCTTCAATCTGCGCGTCGGCTAGATATTTCTGGGCCCGCAGCTGCGCCTGCGACGCCAGGGCATTACCAGCAAGTGCTGCACCGGTCTCGTACTTCTTGGCAGCCATCCCGCCCAGGGCGTCAGCGCCTTCCCTGGATGGCTGGAATCCACCAACGTAACCATCCAGGCCTGCAAAAGATCCGTATGCCATCGTCAGCTCAAGGCAGGAAGTGAGGATTGCTCCTCACCAGAATCCTCAACAGGTGCTTTCCCTTTGAGGGCTCGACGGATTGATTCTAAAGTCTGCCCTGCAATAGCCGTACCACCCATGCCGAGGCTGCTATACAGGATTGTCTGCAGAGCAACTTCACGCTCATTCTTCATTTGCTGGTCTTCATAGCGGTTATAGGCTTCTGCGATATCCGCTTCTTGGATACCGGAATCAGGGTTCTTTGACTCACGCTTGAGGTCTACCCACTCATCCCTGAGATCAGCCGCTCGATTCAGATCGCCTCGATCGGCCAGACGGGCTCCAGCCTTGCGTGCGCCAAAGCGCCCACCAATCACCGCAGCCACCGCAGGCAGAACCCCTGTCGCGATGGGAATGCTCTTACCTAAGAACGTCACCTCAGGGCCGTGGATTCCTTCAGTCGTGGCCTTCAGCGGCATCGCGTTCCCGAAGAGGTACGACTTGTAGGCGTCGTATTCGCCCTTGGAAACATCAGGACGCTCCTTGACGAATTCGTCATAGGGGAGCAGGGCTCCGGTTCTGCCGAGGAAGTAACGCGATCCCAACTCAGCCAGGGGATCAGCAGTTTGCGTGGGGTCAGCCTCACTCGGCACCGCTGCCTTGTAGCCCGGCTGCCGGTACGCATTTCCAACTGCAAGCGATATGCCGACCAACGCCGGCAGGGTCGTCGCCATCCGTACCGTCCGATTCTTGATCAGCGGTGCCTGGCGCCCCGGTGCCTGGAAGTCCTGGGCCGCGTTCTGGGTCCCCTGCAGCATCGCGAGCTGCGTCAGAGCCTGCGGGGCATTCAGGAACCACCAGATATTACGGAGTCCATCGGACGCAAGATCCGCCACTCCGACACCAGCGGCCTGCGTCGCGGCAGCGCGGAAGCTGTCACCTGTCGGCACGTCACCGCCGGGCACAGGAAATTTGCCGACGCGAACCGTGTTACGCCTGACCTCGGCATCGCCCTCCATGTCGAGCGCCGGATCGCCGTCTCGATAGGCGTCGAGTTGGCGAACCTCTTGCTCGCCGAAGCCGCCGAGGGGGATCCTGCCAATGGCCTCTTTAACTTTTCCCGCTCGCTCTGGAAGCAGATCTGTCAGTGCTTTGCCAGCTTTTGTCTGGGCGATGTTTTCCGGTAATCGCTGGCGGGCGTAGTTCAGCAGCTGCGACCCCTGGAGCATTTGCTCGACGGGGGTGCCTTCGTACTCGTCTCCGAGGCGGCGGCGAATCAGCGCCTGCGCTGCACCAGGCAGGGCAACTGCGGATCGCTCGAAGCCGTACAGCAGTTCGTCACGAGAGAACTCAGCCATCAGCTCAGCAATGCTCCGCCTCCGGTCAGCAGGGAGCTCAGCAGTGCTTCTTGCATCAGCCTCTCCTCTTCTTGGGCCACAAGCTGCTCTTGCTCGCGCTTGCTCTGGCCTTCCATAGCTCGCTCATAGACGCCCGATGCAATGGGGCGAGGCGCGAACATCGGCAGCGGCGCCGCCAGGATGTCGCCAGCGGTCATAGCCTGCGACAGTTTCTGCGCGCGTTCTGCGCTCTTGCCCGCATACTTAGCGGCCGGGTAGAGAGCCTCCCCGACGGCCCTACCTGCGCCGCTACCAAGAAACGAGCTGCCGGCACCGATCAACATGTCTTCGGCAGCCAGCGCGATGCGGTCACTGAGAGGAGTTCCCTCCGGAGCCATGCCGGCGCTAATCAACGCGAAACCAGCCTCAGGCCCCAGGCGCAGAGCCCACTCTCCTTTACTTTGCGGAAGGATGTCTCGCAATAGCGCCCCAAGATTCTTGAGGCCCATGGCCATACGTGGGCCAGCCATTACGCCATTCCTCCGTTGTCAGGTGCTGCGGGGCCAAAGGGGCCGTTCGCCCAGAAGCCGGTCCAGTCCTTGAAGTAACCCTTCATGTTGGGGTCTTTGGTGCTGACCCCGAATTCACCAACCATGCCGATGTTGTCTGCGAGCTGCTTACCCGCAAAACGAATCGGTGTGCCGGCCTCATATCCAAAGGTGACCGGAGCCTCGGCTCGAGTGAGCTTGTTATCCACTCCCTGACCCAAGGCAGTGGCAACATCTTTGCCGTCGTACCTGAACGCCACGGGGCAGTCGTCCCAATGCGATTCAGTCTAACGAAGCTATTTACTGATCACATTCTTGTAGAAGTTGGCTTTTCGCACCATCTTCTCTGAATGCTGATCAGGGTTGGCCAGGACTTTCTCGGCGAACTCTTTACGGCCCTCCGGGCTGTCGGCATGTCCAGCCTTGGTAGCCGCAGTTGTAAACGTGCCGCCGGTTCCACCCTTGCTCGCTGGCTTGCTCATCTTTTGGAAGGCCTGCGCTAATCCGCGGGCCTTCTCTCTTTTCGCGCTGTTCATCGACCAGTCATGCGGCCCAGCCTGCGCTTCAGTAGCTCATCCGCCATCGCAGTCGGTGCGCTCTTAGGGCTGGCGGGCGCGTTCAGCAGGGATTCCTGGACAGTATTAGTCGATGCCAGTACAGGCGCGGTTGACGCTTTCTCCTCGAGAGCCCGCTGCTTCTGTTGCGCTTCCATGTATTGGGCCACGTCATCGATATAAGAAGCCGTATACCCGCCTGCGCGGGCGGCTCGATCAGAGCGCCCGAATAGAGCGTCCGCCATGCCGCGTTGCAGCGTATTGAGCTGCAGCTCGCCCTGCCGGGTGCCGCCACCCGCCCCCTCGGGTGCTTGCTGCGTGAAGAATCGGTTGAACAGTTCTGCCGGCACATATTGCACGACTTGTTCGGGATTGCGCGTGCCAACCTGCGGGGCGCGCTCTGCCATATACCTAGCCAGATCACGCGTTACGGGGTCTAAGGCGTTGGCCGGGAAGCGCACATCGCCTTCCAGCCCGGGGATAATGGGCTGGCTGGCCCGCGCTCGACGGGTCGCAGCGCTCACCTGAGGCTTCGGTTCCACTGCGCGAGCTTCCACTCGAGGCTCGCCGCTGCCGACGCCGCGTTTGACCAGATCAGAGATCGCCTTTTCGTACGTCTGCCGTGCGTTATCAGTAGTGGGACGTGTCCGCCCCCTTAGCTCACTCGCTCGCTGCTTGGCTGCCTCCAGGATGCGGGCCGCTCCTGCTTGCCCAGTGACTGCTACCAAAGGCTCAGCGGCGGCGGCGGTCAGTACACCGCGACGAACATCTGTGTCAGAGGGAGGCGCACCCGCCAATTGCTCAAGAACGTCAACGACGCCCAGCAGGGGGTTGGCCGCACTCGTATTGATTGGGAAGCCTGCTTCGCTTAGGAGCCTCCGCTGGTAGTCAGCGACGACGGGGTCCGTGCTGCGGAGGTTCATCAGCGACCCCCACTTCGCTTCGCCGGGCATTGGACTTGCAGCGGCGGGGGCGTAGCGATTCCCGGTCGATCGCTCCTCGATGACACCAGGGTCGCCGTATGCCTGGCCGGGTGCTCCGTACGCTTCCAGTGCAACGGCGTCGATCAAATCGTCCAGCGCGGCATAGAACTCGGGCGTTCGTTTCTGTCCGCTTCCAATGCGTACGTCAGCAACTCTCGGTTCGCCCGGCTCGGCGGGCTCCTGGAAGTAGTCGGCAATGGGCGCGGGCTTCCCGTCAGGGCGGCGCTTGGATCCCAGCGCGAAAACTTCGCGCCCTGGCTGGTTGACGAGGACATCGCTGTAACCACGACCGCCGCCAGCGAGCATGTCTTCCGTGAAGACACCGATCGGGGTCCGATATTTCAGCGAAAGGGCGTTGACAGCTTCCGCGAAGGTCGGGTTGCGGTACGAAGCCCCTGCATCCATGCCGAATGAGGGGTCGTCCTTCGGGCGCAGGCCGTAGCGTTCTTGCCCAACATCAGGTACCGGGACATTGAGTGACTCCTGGTCGTACCCGCCTGAGACATCCTTCTCGATTGGGTTCTGCACGAGGTCCAGACCCAGTCGTGAGACCACTGCATCCGACACCTCGCCGTACGGGTTCACATACAGAACCTGTGCATCCCGCAGCGATGGCGCAAATTTGTCGCCGTTGTAGTACTGGGCGGCCTGCATCACAGGGCCACTGACATCCGAGTAGGGACCGGCCGCTTTCCCAGAGCTCCAGACCTGCTGGTTCTTGGGCGCGATCACGAACGGCAGGAGGATGTCGTCCGCCTTGAACTCCATCCCTTGCGACAGGACGCTGCCAGGGGTTCTCAGGACAGCTGCTTCTTCGTTGCCTCGCTTTTCTTTGCGGAATGAGTTGCGACGACCGCCAACCGTACGGCCAAGACCCAGCGCATTTGCCGCCAAACCGGTCTCTTCTGCGTTGAGTTGCTCGATTTGGCCCTGAACTCGGGCCAGCAGCGCCAATTTCGCCTTGCTTTCGGGGTCCAGCGCGTCGATTTGGGCTTCGATCGGCAGCGAGGGGTCGATCAAACCCTGATTCGCGGCCTTTAGGACGACATCGAGCCCCTGATCACGGCCGATTTCGCCCAATTGAGCGACTTTCGCGCTGAGTTCGGCGGGGATTTGCCCCTGTACTGCGCCGGATGCCGCTGCCAACCGCACTGCATCGGACAGCTCGAGGGCCTCGCCGCCCGGCATCGTCATGTATTCACGGGCCAGCAGGGCGGTGTTCCGGTCAACCGGAGCACCCACCGCCTGCGACATGCCGGCAACCAGGCCATCGACGCCTGCATCAAGAAGCTGTTGGCGCGCAATCTCGTCTTGGACCGCGATTTGCTGTGCAGCGCGGTCCATCTGAGAACCAGCCCGGGTGCCGCCGCGTCCGTACTCCTTCAGCGAGCCGCTGTCCAGCAGGATGCCGCGAATCTCCTCCGGCGAGTAGCGAGCTTCCGGCGGGGGGAGCCCGGGTACATTTTGTGGTTGCGGAGTTGCATCACTATATATACCTAACTTGCGACGTTTTTCGTATTCCTCTGGCCGAAATTTCCGCAGATATTCCTCTTCGCTGATTTGCCGCGGAGCCATCGCGTAAACCCGTTCACGCATTACGTCAGACAAGTCTATCGAGACTCACGCTGCGCACCCGCGCGGGGGGTCACTCTGTGTGTCGTGTAAAACGCCAAAATTTCACACGAGGAAGCGCAGAGCTAATGCAAGGCCGCTCCCCTGAAAAGCTCAAAATTTTTATTGCGCCGCGCGGTAGACATCAAACACCCCCGCCAGGTTGGGATTGCTGTCAAACAAAAAAAAGAAGTAGAGAGCGCGCCGCGCCACGTGTGCTGATGTCAGCAGACGCCAACGCGCGCAAGGCAGTGGTACAGCAACGGTACACATCAACAATCCACGCGGACACTTTTGCACACAAATGCACGCGACGCTGTTGCTTCACCACGCGCAACACTCTTAAGCTTTCACTCGCTACTGCACATCAACGCGCTAGCTATAACCCAGCACGCGTACATAACACTGCACGCACACGCGCGTAACTAGGCGGCTCGCATCCGCTCATACCCCCGTTCACTCGTGACGCGGTGGGGCCAAATCCACTGCCCACCGGGGTTCTAGGGAGCGGGGTGCTCTTTTCGTTTCTCTATTCTATCGCGTCTTGTTGTTGTCTTTTGCTGCGATTGCACGCTTTGTTGTGCATCCAGCACATTGCTACCAACGCAAGTCTCCTCTCACTGGAGAGTTGCTTCTGTTGCCCTATTCCGCTCCGCTCTGCTCCCTTCTGCTCTCTTGCGCTCCGGCTCGCTCCGCCCCGGCTGCGCTGTTAAATCGCGCCAAGGGTACACGCCGTGCGCGTTAAACACTCGGGTTCGTGTTCGTGAACTCTCTCAGCAGTGCATACGCGCTGCCTGACTTCGATGACCACCACCACCAAGACCCGCTACTTCGCGGTTGCCATCACCTCCGCCGGTGAATTCATCCCCTTCGGCCCGGGCTTCCCCTCCGAGGACGACGCCTGGCGCTGGCTGCACTACGACGCAGCGCTCTTCCCCGAGCACAAATCGATCGATGTCTTTCCGATCGCCTGACCACTTGCCCTCACTCGCATCCGCGGGTGGGGGCTTTTTGCGTGAACTCTCTCAGCAGTGCATGCGCGCTGCCTGACTTCGATGCGCAATCCCTTCCTCGCCATCGCCGCCGGTACCTCCATCGGCTTTCTCCTGGTCGGCGTCTTCCATGCCGGCGTTGCCCGGCTTGATCGCGCCACCCGTGATCAATGCGCCACCCAAGACTGGCCGGCTCACAAGCACGCAGCTCACTCCGAGTTCTGCCGCACCTACATGGTCAAGGCTTTCTGATTCCCTGCCCTCACTCCGTTTGCTCGGGGTGGGGGCTTTTTCATCGCCCTCTCTCAGCAGTGCATGCGCGCTGCTTGCTTCGATGAACACCTACGGCTGGATCGGCTACATCCTTGGCTCGGTCGGCGGACTCGCTCTCGGCTGCCTCCTCTACGGCGGCATCGGCTATCTCCTCTTCGGCACAGGCGGGCTCATAGGCGGCTGCGGCGCAGCAGTCGGCTTTGCCCTCTACGGCCTGGGCCACATCAACCCCTTCAGGACCCCGGAACTTTTCCGCTAGCACCCCTCCAAATTCCGCCTCCTGCCCTCGCTCGTTTTCACGGGTGGGGGCTTTTTTATTGCCCTCTTTCAGCAGTGCATCCGCGCTGACTGACTGACGGCATGTGGTTCTTTCGCCCCGGGGCACCCGGGTTACCACCATGACGGAAGGCAAGCTCTACCGTCTCAGCCAGCAACTCCGCCTCCTGGCACGCGCTGGCGTCACCCTCACCGAGGACGGCCGCAAGCTGCACGGCGAGATCTCTCAGGAGATCGAAGTCGCGCGCGCTCACCTCGAGGCCATGATCGATCAGGTCATGGACGGCCACCCCCTCGGCGATCTCCAGCGCCGGCACATCGCCTGGTGCCAGCAGATTGCTGAGCTCAACCGCCCAGCAATACATCAGCTCGAGCTGGAGGTTTGCCCCTTCTGAGCTCGAGCGCGCTTCACTTGCCCTCACTCGCTGTTGCGGGTGGGGGCTTTTTTATTGCCTCTCTTCAGCAGTGCATTGGCGCTGCCTGATTCGAGGCGTGGTTCTTTCGCCCCGGCACCGCCGGGAACACCACATGGCTACCGCCACCAAGGCCGACCTCGAAGCTCGCATCTCCGAGCTCGAAACCCAACTCGCTGCCTCCAGCGGAGATCCCAAAGCGGCTGGCATGGTCCGACTCGTCGGCATGCTCAAAGCCGTGAAGGACATCTCCCGTCCGGACGGCGGCAAGCTCACGGTCTCGGCCATCCTCACCAACTCCACTCGCGACAACCGCGGTGGCAAGGAGGTGAACGTCGATCTGCCCATCGACTCGATCATCGCCACCGACAACGGTGTGCCCATCGCCAGCGAGATCCTCTCGATTGCGAACAACACCGAATGGGCCAGGGTCGCCATCAGCGGCTACTGGACCGTCTACGGCGAGATCACCCGCAACGACCGCGGCTACCCCGTCGCCTACCGCAGACAACTCCGCGCTCAGCGCATCGAGGTCCTCAACTCGGCCCCCGTCGGGCCTGAGTTCGCCCAACCCGAGGCACCCTTCTCGGCTGAACCCACCGGCGAGGAAGTTCCCTTCTGAGCTCGGACGCTTCAGCCCCTCTCGCCCCACTCGCCTTTGCGGGTGGGGCTTTTCTTTTGCGCAACACGCTCATCTGTCATGACCCTCCAGATCACGCTCACCCCAGCAGAAGCCATCGCCCTGCGCGACGCTCTTGCGCTCTCCAGCAGGGCAGCGGACTACGACTTCACCCTGGATCCACTCTGGAGCCAGGTCGGTGATTACATCTATGACCAATGCCAGCAGGGGCTCCTGCCTGGCGACGTCTTCTAAGTACCTAACCATTTACCTCGCTCGGTCTCCCGTGCGGGGTTTTTTAGTGCGCCTCTGCAGCCGTGCATGGGGCGCACCTTCCTTCGTTCTTTCGCACCTGCCATGCGCAACACCCTGATCACCATCGCGGCCTGGACCGCAGCAATAGCCATCACCCTCTGGCAACGCCTCCTCTGGCCCGGCCTCAGGAACTTCCTTCCTGGCATCGAGGATCTCTTCTCGCCTGTACGGACAGAAGCCGTACAAATCGAGCCCCTGGTCCTCGAGCCCGCACCCGCCACTCCGCTCGAGACTGTCGTCATCGAACGCAGCAAACCGGCTCGCCCGCAGCGCGTCACCCGCCATAAGCCCGCCGCTGCTGGCTTTGCCTCCTAATCCTTCTCTTACTGCAATCCATTCTCAATAAGCACATGGTTCTCACTCAGTACTGCCCCGATCGCCGCGTTCGCCTCTCGGTGCGCGGCACTCCCGATCAGCTGGAGCCCATCGGTCTGGTCCTCGAGCAGCTCTTCCCCGGCGAAGTCATCGTCACCTCCGACGAAGACGACGACGCAGAGCTCAGCGACGAGCAGATCGAGGTCCTGGAGGCCATCTACGAGCGCACCCTCGAGGAGCGCTACGCCTGGCCTGCTCCCACCTGCTGATCCCAAGCCCTGTCTGGCATCTGCCGGCAGGGCTCTCTCTTTTGCACGCCCAGTGCATCACCCCATGCAAACCCGCATCTTCCGCGTCCACTCCGACCCAGGCCACGCTTGGGTCAAAGTCCCCAAAACCTTCCTCGCCAGAATCATTGGCGAGCACTGGCGCTCAGTCTTCACTCCGTTCTCCTACGAACGCGGCGAGTACGTCTACCTCGAAGAAGACGAAGACGCCTCTCGCTTCGTGCATTGGTGCCGCACCAATTCCATCGAGCCCGTCTTCAAGGGCGCCAGCACGGGCGCAGCAACTAGATACTCCCGCATCCGCAACTACAAGCCCCTATCGCCTCTCTGACCCATGACCCATCGCATCACCATCGAATACGAGGTCACCACCTCATTCCAGCTCACAGTCGAGCGCGACGAGATCCCCAAAGATCACGCGCTACTACTCGAGTCCGTTACCAGGGACGAGCTAGCCAGCCCCTGGATCGCAGTAGCTGAGATCGAGTGGGGACACATCAAGGAAGCCTGGCGCTCAGCAACACCTGACAACACCTGGGCCTACGACGAAAACAACGACCCCATCTACCCCTGCCCTGAACACTTCTAACCATGGCCAATAACTACGAAATAGGCGCCACTCGCGTCCCGGCCGACTGCTTCGCTCCGGGCGGAGTCGAGGCGGCCGTCCTGATCAACGGCGAACTCCAAGATATCCTCGACCAGGAGGATCGTCCAGCCGAGTTCGACGACTTCTACGCTGGCTGCCTCGATCTCGAGATGGGCGGCGACGGCTCGCTTTACATCTCAAGCGGCGATGAGTACTTCTGCTCGCTCAGCTTCGAGTACGTGATCGAGAAGCTCGCCGAACGCAAGCTCATCCTTAAGAGCTTTGGCCTGTCAGTCGCTTACTACTGCAGCAAGCTCAGACCCGACGAACACGGCGGCGTCTACTACCGAGCCATGCCCAGCGGCGAGGTGCTCTGCATCAGCACTCAGCTCGATGACCTAACCGACGAACAACTGCAATCCCTTTGCGACCTTCGCTCACACCCTGGACGTACGTGAACTATGACCAACACCAACTGCCTGCGTGGCATTCAGTGCCCCGACTGCAAATCCGATAGCCCCTTCGTAGTCACCGTCGAGACCAACGTCATCATGCACGACGACGGCTGGATCGAAACCACAGGTGACAACGACTCCTGGGGCGATTGGTCCTTCATCCGCTGTGACGCCTGCGATCACCACGGCATCGTCTCTGAATTCCGCTCTAGCAATCAATGACCTTCAACGTCACCGCAGTTGAAGCTACGCAAACCCTTATCTACTCGCCCGATTCCTACCTCGAATACTGCGCTGAGTACGACACCGAGCCCACCGAGCCAGGCTTTCTCGCCTTCATCGAAGCCGACGTCAACGACGATTTTGGCGGCTTCGAGGGCGAGCTCGTCATTCACCGTCAACCTGCCTAACTCATGAACACCTCCAACCTCCACCCCCTCGCAGTCCTGGGCCCAGCCGACCACGCCAGTGGATCTCTGGCTGGTTACTGCCGCACAAACTACGCCACCTTGATCGCCCTTCTCGGCGAACCGCATGAGCGCGACATCGACGGCAAAGTCAATGTCGAATGGGCCTTCCGCTGCAAGGACGGCACCACATTCCATATCTATGACTGGAAAGAGCCGTCCATCCCACGCGAGGACTACTGGTGGCATATCGGCGGCAACAACGCCCAGGCACTCAAAGCCTTCTCTCGCCACACCGGACTCCCTGTTAGCCGCGACACCTCCCTCCTATGACCACGACCCACGTCGACGACAAGCCCCTCGAGCGCCGCTTCATTGTCGGCACCCTGGCCCTCGACTCCAACCTCGACCTAGCAGCAGAAGCCCGCGTCCTGCTTGCAGTCGAGGATTCAGTCAGCGACTGCGCCAAGCTCACCGCCGACTTCCGGCGCATGATGGGCCCAGTTATCGACTAGGCGCCGAACGCTACTTCCGGCTGGTAACCACCGCTAGCCGTGAAGTGCGGCTCACTATTCTCTGGTGCCATCGGATTGCTCGGCCATAGAGGGCCAACAGCGTTCGAGAGCCGCAATCCGTTCAACGAACCATTGCTCAATCCACGCTGTATGTCCATCGATCCCAACCCAAGCCGGGCACCGGCAAGCATCGGAAAGTCGTTATCCATGGCTTTTCAGCTTGCAAAGGCGAACGGCTTCATCAGCCATCAAGTAATACGACGTCCGGGTCTTACCAGCAGCTTCTAAAGCCGCCTTGACCCGGACCCACACAGCACACTCCCAGCGCTGCGGATCTTCCACGTCAAGCGAGAGGCTGTTCGCGCTCTTGCTCGGACTGCTGACCTTGCTGCAGGTATTCCATCAGGGCCATCAGGCCTTGACCTGCTGCAGTGAGGCCGGCAGTAGCGCCACCAGCGGCAGCACCGTAAAACGCGACTTGGCCAGCACGATCCGCAGTGCTTTCACCGGACAGCATGCGCTGCAGGTTGTACAGCGGATTGCGGGCAGCCTCGCGATCAGCCGTCGCCTGGAGCATCGCACCGCTATTCGGTGCAAACACTTCCTGCGACACGGCGCCTCGTTCACCTCGCAGCACTCGCTCGAGGTCGCTGAGCCCGCCTTCTGATACACCGAAGCGCTCGCCAACACGCTTGGCTGCGCTAGCAGGGCTGGACTGAATCTGACTCTTCAGGTCGTCCATGACGGCCTGGCGGCGAGCAGCCAATTGGCCCTCAGCCTGCTGGGCCATGTAGCCCCGGATTCGCTCATCCAGGTTGCGCACACCGCTAAACATCGCGGAACGATTCGTACTGCGTTGTTTGCATTCTACTTGCTTGTTTTTGCCCTCTTACAGCAGTGCATGTAAGGGGCTTGCTTCGTTTCGCACTTTCGCAATCCACCATGGAACTCAACCTCGGCCCTATCTCCGCTCGCCTCTACTCCGGCAGCAACTGGACCCACGCCGAACTGGCTTGGGTCTCTAACCGCAACGGCGGCATGGCTCGCCGGGAGACGGCAATCAACGCCGGCTTCAAGTCCGATCACATCACCGATATGGTCGGCCGCGATAACCCTGCCGACACCTTCGAGGATCCGGCAACCGGCACCCTCTACTTCGGCAAGATCGTTTCCTCGCCCACCGGCGTCTATGCGATCTCGGCCAAGGAGGTCTACACCAAGACCCTCTACACCAAGGCGGTGAAGCACGGCCTGGCCGCTGCTGAAACCGCAACCGAGGCCGTCGCTGCCGCACCTGCCGCGGAACTCCAGCAGATCACGGTCGCCTGACCTAGTCGCCCCGGTGTGCATTCCGCACGCCGGGGCTTCCCTTTCTGGAATTTCCGGCCACAATGCGCAAGCCACGGCACTCAGCATGCCAGATGCCATTGATCAAAGCCTGCTTCCGCTGGTTCGCCTCCGCGATGCGACTGCAGAGCTGCTTTCAGAAGCCCAGCGCGCCCTCAAGGCTGGCTGCGCCTCCCAAGACCGTCGCTCTGTCCAGACGATCAAGCGGCAACTGGCGTCCTTTGACCGCCAACTCAAACGCTCTCGGCAAGCGCTATCTGCTGCGACGCGCCGCGACTAATCACCACTTCTCCATCTACGTCTATGACACCCGCACCACGCTCTGCTGGCGCTGCGACTTCAGCAGCCAGCTCGAGCGCAACACCTACGTCAACAACCTCCGCTCCGGCGAACCATCCTCCTGGCCGGCCGCGATCGTCCTCCAGTCCTACTGCCAAGCCCACTCCGAGCATGAGCTCTACTGACCCAAGAGCTCAGGGCGCAGAGTCTCTCTACGCCCTTGGCATCCAGACCCAATACATCGACGGCGAGCTCGCCTTAGCTGCCGAATTGCTCGGCTCCGACGATCCCGAGCAAGAGGAGACCGCCATCCGGTTGGTCGAGCAGTACCTCGAAGCTCAAGCCCACACCGCTGCTCTGCTCGAGTCCAAGGCTGACAACATCTGCCGCTACATCGACCACCTGCAAGCGGTCGCCAAGTTCCGCAAGGAGCAGTCGATCCGCCTGGCAGAACTAGCGGCGGCAGATGAGAAGCGTGCCCAGTCGCTCACCGACTACATGCTCAAGGTGCTGACCGCCTTGCGCCCCGAGGCCCGCAACTTCTCCCTGCCGACCCATGAACTGCGCTCCCGGCGCAGTGAAGCCGTCGAGATCGAAGACGAAGACCTCATCCCTGACGACCTCTTCAAATCCAAGACCACCCGCACGCCCGACAAGACCGCTATCAAGGCCGCACTCAAAGGCGGCCAGGAGATTGTCGGCGCTCGCCTTGTTCAACGCACCAACTGGTCCATCAAATGACACCCATCCCATCGATCGCCCTGGCCGACTTCCAGACCTTCTACGCCTACCGGGGCCGCACCGTTGATGCCATGCGCAAGCACGGCGGCGGCTTTGTCTCCGGCCTAGCCACTGCACTCAGCAGGGCTGACGGCAATAACGCCCGCAAGATCTACGACACCTGGCCGGAGATCGTTCGCGATTTCGGCCCCGGCTCTCACTTCTTTGAAGTCACGCCCCAGTGACTCCCGCTTCTTCCTTTCGCAACCACCACCAATGGCCGTCCGTATCGCAACCTCAGACCCTAAGCCCAGCGTCAAGCCGGACCATCACGGCTACTACTACTTCTACTTCAACAAGAAGCTTCCAAGCGGTGGCGAGTGCGCCGCACTCATCCCTGAATCCATCCGCGACATCGTCAAGAAGGGCTTCACCTTCGATGACAGCTGCCTCACGTACAACACGGAACTCAAGGCTTCTGTTCTCCAACTTGACTTTGACGAGCAGGAACTGGCGGATCCTGCGCTCCCTCCTCGAGAGGAAGGCTGGTCCGATCCTGACCATCTCGCTGCCTTCGAAGCCGCCGACCCGCACGTCATGACGGCCGTCGCCCAGCGCACTGCGGTCATCCCTAATCGCGGTGTTCGCCCGGCCACTGTTCGCAAGCGCAACGCTGAGGCGCGCGCCGCAGAGCACAACCTCGACATCGATCTACTGATGCTGATCGAGCAGGCTTCCCGAGCCTTCAATCTCACCTGCAAGCTCATCGGCACGGCAGAAAAGCCACGTCCAATGGAAGCACAGAAGATCGTCGTCACCTGCATGATTCCCTGGCTCAAGGAACGCGGCGTCACCCTCAGCGATCTCGACGAGAAGGCCATGAATTACTCATGAGCAATCCCCTCTTCCGCAAAGATCCCTGCCTCAAGTACGCCATCGACCTGGGGTTCTCGATTACTCCAGGTCGCAAGCACTGGCACGCCCGTCACCCCGGTGGCGGGTACACGATCGTTCCCTTCGGCCGCAAGCGATCTCCTCGTTCTGAACGCAACATCCTCGCCTCAATCCGGCGCGCTGCTCATGACCACGCAATCCAAATCCCTACGCCTAGCAACTGATCTCGCTGAGCACCCTTACGCCTGGCCTGGCGGCTACCCCCGTTTCGCCGTCGCCGATGACGGCCAGGCCATCTGCCCTGCTTGCTGCAGAGACGAGCGGGAGTCGATTGCCACCACCTGCGGATACGACGGCTGGTGCGTCATTGCCCTCGACGTCAACTGGGAAGACCCTGAACTTCTCTGCAGCGTCTGCAGTCGCCCTATCGAAACCGCTTACTCCTGATCCCACCATGAATTACCTCGGCCAATTCCCTGTGAAAGTGAACCAACACTTCTCCGCTTCCCCAGAAGAACTTAATGCGCTGGTCAATGCCTGCGCTTTCTTCTATGAATACTTCTCGGGCGACGACATCTGTATGAGCGACTGGAAGGATGTAGCCCGCGATGAGCACCTCGAGCGCTACAAGCAACTCGCTAGCAAGTTCGCTCAGGTCTGATATGAACCTTTCTGGACAAGTAGCCTCTCCAGTCCCCGGAGTTGCGCTCGCCACCGTGCTCACGGTCTCCACTAAGCACATGCCCGATGTAGATCAAGACCTTTCGCCATGGAGCTTTGGATCTCTGCCAGACCACGGAATGGAATGGTTTTACGCCTACGAAGAAGACCCTTCCTGTGGCAATCAATCCATTCCTGAATGGCTTCATCACATCTGTACAACAGCTCGAGAGAAATACAACGCCAATTGGGTTCTCTTAGATCCCGCTGGCGATGTACTCGACGACTTCCCTGTCTACGACCACTGACCCTGTTCTCTAGCCTCATGCTCTACTCCGCAAAATCCGGCAACAGCAAGGCCGAGGTCTGGCTCAAGCTCACCGCAAGACCGCACTCCATCCGTGGAGCGAGTCGCTTCCGCGGTGTGCAACGCGCTAACTCCAACCCACGCCTGCCATGGCGCGCCGCCTTGCGCTTTAACGGCCGGACTTTTGACGGCGGCTCTTACGCCACAGAAGAAGAAGCCGCACTGGCATGGAACCAGCTCGCGCTTCGCATTGTCGGACCAGAAGCTCAGCCGCGCCTGAATCAAATCCCTGATACCCACGCTGCCTGAATCCAATCCCCATGCTCAAACGCTCCATCCTCACTGCCGCACTTCTCGCTCAGCCCGCCATCGCCCATCACACCGGCCGGCATGTCACGGCCACCGTTTATCACCCCTGGTACTCAGGACGCATCACCTATTGCGGCCAGACCTACCAGCATTGGGGCATTAGCGCTGCCCATCCCTGGCTGCCCTGTGGCACCAAGGTCAACGTCAGCCATCGCGGACGACAGCTGACTGTCCCGATCACCGATCGCTGTGACTGCAACTCGATCGACCTCTCGGCCGGCGCAGCTCATCGCCTTGGTGTTCCCCTCGACGGCATTGCCACTGTCGCCATTAACTACTGATTCGCTATGGCCAACAAAGACAAAGTCTCATTCGATGTCCGCGGGGGCGGTAAGCCAATACCCCTCAAGCGCATTAGGACCGGCAAGCCTCTTGGCACTCTGTCGATCCTTAAGCAACTCCAAGCAGTCCACCCAGTCGCTAAAGATGACTGACGCCTCCTTTAACCTCGCTCAACTCGAGCGAAGACCTAACTGGTACGACCACCTCGGCAAAGTGGAAGCCGCCATCCGAGAAGAGGACCGTATCAACACCATCCGCTGGCAGGCCGGCTGGACTGCTGATGAAGGCGGGTGGTATGCGCCCTGCGGGACCTCTGAATCTGACTGGGAACTCGAGGGCTATCCACTGCCCGAGGATCCCAGGTTCCCAGCTTGGGCCTCTGCCTTCTATCACTACGAACAGCTCGATCAGTCCTCATGAATAATCACCAGGCCAACATCACCGCCAGCATCCCTCAGTACGACCTACTGGACATCTGCTGCGCTGCTCATGCCGCAGTAGAACATGAGAAGCTCGCCGATAAAGATCACGCCTTCAAGCACGTGCTCAATCGCGTCTTCGGCTACATGACCCCAGAAGCCAAGGCGGAATTCAACGCCTGGGTCGACCGCAAGGGCTGGCGCGCTAAAGAAACCATCATCCTGCCTTGAGATGATCCAGACCCCGATGAACCTCCAGCAAATCACCGCTGCCGTTGATGCCGGCCGCACCGTCCACTGGCAGAACGGCAGCTACATCGTTCGCAAAGGGCCCAGCCATCCCGACAATCCTGGCAATGGCTGTAACCCCGCCCTGCGCTACACCATCGACCACGCCGGCGGGAGCTCCATCGGCCTCACCTGGCGCGATGGCGTCACCCTCAACGGCAAGGAGTGCGACTTCTACGCGCTCGACTAGCAGCCACGCAGGATGCTCTTCAGCATCCAGCTGGTCTTGAAGGCTGAGCCCACCAGCTCAGCCATCGTGTTCTGCACATCGGGCGCTCCCACCGCAGCGGCTACCTGCTCAATCTCCTTGGCCAGGTAGCCCATGCTTTCGATGTTCACGTAGTACGCCAGCAACATCGAGCGACCGTCGTAGTTCTCGACGTTCTGGAACGGCGGCATGGCTTCCTTCAGGCCACACGCACACATCGGCATGAAGTGATCCAGGCTTCTGACCTCCTCAGCCACGGTGTCGAACTGCTTGAGATGTTCCTTATAGCGCTCCTTCAGGAACGCATGCACCTCAAGGAAGTTCGCACCTTCATAGTTCAGGTGGATTAAGTGGCTCTGCGTTTGCAGCTCCTTCAGCAGTGAGGCCAGCATTACTAAATGCTTGACCAGCTGAGCTACGCCACCGTCGTCGCACGTATCCATCTCGCCCTGAGGGACCTCCATCAGGAGCGCCTGTTCGTGCTGCACGAATCCATCCACTAGCCGTCTACACAGTCTATTGCGCCCCTGCCTGATCCTCAGGTGGGGGCATTTTTGTGCACTCATTCAGCGGTGCATTGCAGTTACCTGACTTCGTATGAGTTCTCTTGCCCCAACTGAAGATGCCTTCTTGCTTGATGACTGCGACGATCCCGTTGCCGCCGCAATCACCAAGCGCCCGCCCGAGCCGAAGTTCTTTCGCTTCGGGATCAACCAGGTCGGCCAGCTCTATGAGTACGGCGAGTCACACGCCCAACCCAAGCGCGTCCTCGATGGCACCGGCGATGGCCTGACCTTCCTCGGTGTCCATGACATCCGCGCCTGTGAGCGCGCTGGCGACCGCCGCAAGCTCTACCTCGACGTCACCATCGGCTCGCCTCACCCCTACCACCTGTTCGTGCTGTCGCTGCCGGTCTTCAACTCCAATCCGGACCGCAGCTCCTGGCCAGTACGCACCCTGCTGGGCTCGCTTGCTGTGGCTGACAGAATGCTTGACATGCGTGCCATGGCAGGCACAATCTGTGCGCGGCGGGGCACCAAGCCCAACGCCTACGGCCATGTCGCCAACTTCATCGACCTGTTCGTTCACAGCGACCCAGCCGGTGAGGCCCAGGCCCGTATTGCCTCAGATGCCATTGATCCTGATCGCCACACCCTGGAGGTCACGGTTGATCGCCTGCGTCGCTCCCTCGACCTTGAGCCCCAGTTCCAGTGACCTCCAGTCCCGAAATCCCGGACAGCATCTCATCTGAGATGCTCAATACCTTGCTGCGTGGGCGCAATCCGCTGCCCATCAGCGAGGTGGTCCCTGCTCTGGATTTCGGCGGCGAGCTCGGAGCGCCTTGTGACCTGCAGTTTTCAATCTGCCAGCTGATCGAGCGCTCCACTGGCGGCACCAACATCATCCAGATGCTGGTCGCTGCCATGCACCTGCTCACCGAGGTCGAGGCCCACTTCGAGCGGCACATGAACTCCCTCGCTTTAGAAGACGAGCCGTACAACACCCTCTCAGCTCCTGAACAGCAGACGCTGGCTCGGGTGATGCGAGAGCACACCCTGCTTCTCAAGGCCAGCCTCAAGCACCTCGAAGAGGTCCTCACGCAGGTTGGCTACCCCTACTACGCCCAGCGTGCGCAAGAGCTCATCAACGATCGCTTCCAGCAGAAGCGTGTCTTGATGCGCGATTTCCGTAGCCAGCTCCTGATCTCCGATGAGCTTCTGGCCTCACTCGGAATCGAGCGCTCTGCGGTCACAACTTATCTCGACCAAATCACAGATCACCCAAACGACACTTCAGAACTATGACCACCGCCACTCAAACTCAACCCCAAACCCAAACCAGCAAGCTCTCCAAGGCTGACCAGAAACTCTTCAAGGGCACCGCCGCCGAGGTCCACAGCTGGATGAGCGATCAGGAAATCCTCGCCTCGATCGGCTGCAACTTCAACGTCATCCGCACCCCAGCCACCAGCCCCTACGGCCGCACCTACAGCGACTGCCAGCTCTGGCTGCGCGATGACAACCAGGACCTGCTCGGCTTCTTTGGTACTAAGCGCCAGATCATCCAGCCCTCGCTGTTCATCGACTACTTCCGCGCCTTCTGCGACGCCTCCGATAAAGCCATCTCCCTTGATGTCGTCGGCTCCTACAACAAAGGCCGCAGCATCTACATGGCTGCCAAGCTCAACGGCAACAACGGCGCTCTTGTCGCAGCCGGTGGCGGCCTTGAGATCAGCCGCCAAGGGCATTCCGCCTACATCAGCGCAGAAGATCGCACCGATCACTGGTTGGTACTGAGCGAATCCTTCGGTGAAGCCCTGCGCCCTCGCGTCTCGGTGATCGCCAACGAGCTGGTCTGCGCCAACGGGATGGCCCGCAAGGTGACCGAATGCCAGGTCAAGCTCAGCCATACCCAAGCGATGAGCAAGGACATTGTTCACGCCGTACTCGATCACGCCGTTCGCCAATGCCAGGCGTACGACCGCATGAAGGAGCGCCTGATTGAGACCCCCGTCTCAATGGAGACCGCCGCTGCTGCCCTGCACCAGTACTTCGGCAATGAGCAAGGCACCGGCCGGCTCGCCCAGCGACTCGAGCAGATCTACCGCCACGAGCTGATCGGCAGTGAGCTCGATACCCGTGGTGCCAACGCCTGGCGCCTGGCATCTGCTGTCACGCAGTACACCAGTCACGAGCGCATCGGCAACAGCGAGGCCGTCTTCCGCTCCCAGCTGGAAGGCGCCCGGGCCCGCACCGCTTCTGGCTTCATCGATTTCCTCGAGTCGCAGTTCACAGAGCAGCGCGAACCCGTCCACGCCTGATCCCACCACGCCGCCTCGCGTTCGGGGCGGCTCCCTTTCTTTCGCAGCTCATGCTCACTATCACCCAACTCAGTCCCGCTCAGCAGCAGCGCTTCCTCGATTGCGCTGCTGAGAAAAACATTCCCGTCGACGTCCTCCTTGAGGACTTCTGCCTCGATCCCTACATGCCAGGAGCCATCACCGGAACCCTGCCTTGGTGCGGGCTCTTCGGCCTGGTGGAAGCCGATGGACGCTCACACACCTGATGCCATGACGACCCGCCGCGCCATTACCGATTCCGACATCCACGAGTACACCACCTATGTCGCCAAGCTTGCCGCCATTACCACCCCAGGCGATCCGCCGCCGATTCGCTTCCGCACGCGTTTCCTCTGGACCCACGGCACGTTGCCGCAAGACGACCTCATCCACGACCAGAACGCAGCGCTCTTCCTCCGGAACCAAGCGCCGGCTGCTTGAACTTGCTGTTCTGCTCGCCAGCGCTCTGATCCTTGCTTCCTCGCCGTGGCCCCAGCAGCAATCTCTGCAAGGGCGCTACGCCACAGGGCTTGAGACCGGGCCTTGATCAGGTGATCTCGCCGCCCTCCAGCACACCCCAGCTACCGGGGCGGCCGGAACACTCGTATCGCACACCCCTGTACACACATGAACCGCCATACAGGCCATCGGCCTGCATCTGACGGCGGCGCACCACGCGCTCGAATTCGCGCTCCAGCGACAAACGCCGGAACATGTCCAGATTCAACGGCTCCATCGGATCTCCACCGATTAAGTGTCAGAAACTGACGTCCCCGTCGTCTGGCGTCAGCATCTGCAACCCCGAAGGGTCCGACGATTTGACCCAATTCTAGAAACTGCTCGTGCTCTACCTCACTCCGCTCTTCAAGGCCAAGCGTCGTATTGAACGTCTTGCTTCTGTGTCCCGTCAACTTACGGAAACCAGCAAGCGTTATCCCTGGTTAGCGATTCCCTTGCTGCCGCCGCACCTTGTGGTGCGCTGGCTCTCGCGGCGTGAATACGAGCGGCTGAGCAACCTGGGCTATCCGCTCACCCGCAAACGAGCCCGAGTCTGAGATCAAACACCGATGGCCATGCGTTGCCGTGCCTGCAACTCCAGGCAAACACGCGTCTCCAGCACTGATGTTTACGACGACCATCAGCGCCGCTACATCCGCTGCCTGGATTGCGGTAGCCAGTTCATCACGATCGAGCGCTACAGCAAACCCAAGCCAGGGCCCAAGCCAGGCTCTACCCGGCGGAACCTCAACTACGGCCTCAAAGGAGAGACCAATCCCCGGTCAATCCTTACTGACTCAGACATCTACGCCATTCGTCAGGCCTACGACCAAGGCCTGACCTACAGCCAAGTCAAAGCACGATTCGGTATCGCCTCTAGCCACTACTACCGAATCGGTAAACGCATCACCTGGACTCACTTACCAGAGCGCTCCTGTCATGACCGTCGATCTGCTGCCTGATCAAACCCTCAAGATCCTGCTGCCCAGCGGCGGCGAGCTTCTGCTCTCGAACCGCGATGGGGCGACGCGCATTGAGCACTGGCAGGGGCACTCCTTATCCACTTTCCTGACTCTTCATGTACTCCCCGATCCCGAACAACAACAGCAACAACAGCAACAACAGCAACAACTACAACGGCAACTCGAAGCGCATCACGATCGTGCTGCACAAGGCGCTGTTTGCCCGACTTCAAGACCGATCTGATTACGAAGGACGCTCCATGTCCAACCTCTGCGCCTACCTACTGGAGCGTGCCATGTCCGATCCAGAAAACCCCTAATCAAAGACACCCTGAAGGCCGTCTCGCATCACGCGGGGCGGCCTTTCTGCATGCACCTCTACACCTGTGCATGTTCACGCGATCTTCCACCGTCAGCTTGCGCCTCGGCGCCCAGCAAGCCGAGTTCATCTACTTCGAGTTACTCGGGCTGCTGGTTCACTACCGCGACGCAGGCACCACCATCGAGCCCGGCGATGAGCGGGCCCTGCTCTCCGCCCTGACCCAGCTCGAACTCGGCATTCAACGCGCTCAAGCCGTTGCCGATGTCCAGCTCGAGCAACTGCGTGCTGCCGCCCTGCGCAAGGAGGCGGCATGAGCCTTTCCGATCAGCTCCTCAAGTTCGGGCACGGCAACGCCAAGCTGCCCAACACGACCATGACCTTCGCTCTGCCGGCTGGGTTCACCTGCCCAGGGGCTTTGCACTGCCTCTCCAAGGCCGATCCCATAACGGGCAAGATCACCGACGGACCTCAGACGCTGTTTCGCTGCTCTGCCGCCAGCGAAGAGACCCGTCCCACCGTGCGCAAAGCACGGCACCACAACTGGTCACTGCTGCGCGGACTGCAAAGCGGTGCCATGGCCAGTCTACTCGATCTCTCCCTGCGCGCCCAGCGACGCACCTATACCGAGCGTGTGCGCTGGTTCACCTCCGGCGACTGCTTCAACGTCCAACTGCGCGACGCCCTGATCGAGACAGCACAGCGCCACCCGGACTTGCTGTTCTACCTCTACAGCAAGAACTTGCCCCTGTGGCTCGATCACGGCACACCGCTTGCGCTGCCGGACAACCTCGTCATGACGGCCTCCTGGGGCGGCCGCTATGACTTCCTGCTCGCCGATGGGTTATTCCATCGCACTGCCAGGGTTGTCAATACGCAAGAAGAGGCATACGCTCTGGGCCTGGCGATCGACTTCACCGACGCCATGGCCTACCAATCCACACCTGCTCATTTCGCACACCTTGTCCATGGCACACAGCCCAAAGACTCAGCGGCCGGCCAGGCCATCCAAAAGCGCCGGGCTGCCGGGCAGTTCGCTGGCTACTCGAAGCATTCAACCCATGCTCGTCCACTACCCGTCCCTGCCGGTCGATGACACACAGATTCAGCTCCGCAACGGCGCTCAGCTCCGCGAGATCATCAAAACCTGCGCAGACAATGGCATCCCCTTCCGCATCGTCTACGACCACGGCGGCAAGTTCCGCTACCACTCGGACCCCTGCCGCACCAGCCGATGAACTCAAGCTTCAGCGCAGCGAACTCCTGGCCTACGGGGCAATCCTGCCCCACGAGGCTGGTGGTCTACTGCTCGGCAGCTTCTCGCCCACCAGGCAACTCAACTTGCGCACCGGCCGTAATTGGTCGGCATGGCAATGGCAAGAAGTCCTGCGTTCTGAGTACGAGAGAATAACGGGACCATCACAATCCACCGCAGCATGACTTCATGCTGTGCCCGGGTTATTCAGTCACGCCATGAGCCCTGACGATCTCACCGTCGATTACTACATCGACTGCCATGGCCATGACTGCTATCGGATCTGCATGCCCGATGGCCTCTGCTCCATTGTGTCTTCTGCTCATCTCATCGACGAGCGGAAGGCACAACTTCTCCGCATGTACCCGCAGTGCCGCCCGTCATCGTCTTTGGCTTGACCTGGATGCTCGGCATCCTCGCCGTCACCATCTACCTCACGCAATTGTCATGAAGCATTCAGCGCTTCTGGCCCTTGTACTTGGCATCGCCCTTGGGGCCTTGCTGCGCTGGGCACTGTCACCCATCAATCCGGCTCCACAAAATCCCGATTACATGGCCACGCCTGTTATCTGGACAAGCGATTAGATCTACACACTTCTCTTTCCCGTGACTGAAATCAAACCGCCACTTGGGCTTGTCGAGGAGCTCGGCAATGCTTACAAAGACTACCAGATTGAAATTAAAGAACTTATTGCGTTGGCATACCTCTCGGGATACAACGACTGCGCAAACTCTCAATACCGCAAACTGTGCAGTGGCTTGCTCCAGGCTATTGACCTAGGTAATCCGGAGGCCGAGGAGCTTGCCCTCTGCCAGATCAGGACCGCCTTAAAGCTTGAAGCCCAGTAGTCCGATCAACTAACCATTTTGTTGGCGTCACCAAAATGGTCGCCCAGTAGTCAGACCCACTAAGAGGGTGCCCGGTGGCCAGGGCTCACGCACCTCTGGCCTCACCGCTGCCGGGCGCAACGGACCGCCTGAGTCTTGAAGAAACAGGACCATCAAGTTACTGGCATTGACCCACCCACCGCGACCTCCTCCCTGCTCGAGGTCTGACCAATTCACCTATTACATTGCCTCCAATACCATGCCCGCTGTAATGACTGACACGTCATTCATTCCTTTCTTTCGCTCTTTCCTACTCGGCAAGAACATCGACCTCGACAAGCTCCCAGAGCTGCCCACCAAAGAGCTTGAGATGCTCAACGTCGAGACCCTCGCTGCCCTGAACGAAGCTCGCTACAACCACGACAACATGGATAACAAGCAATCTGAGGAAGGGCACACCGAGTTCCGCCGCATGAAAGTCGCCGGCTACTTCCAGGCCGCGATCAAGATCGCGCTGGATCAGCGCTAAACCTCGTTAGCCTTTCTCTGGATCGGAGTTGGCCGGCCTTCGGGTCGGCTTTTTTATTGCGGCACCCGTGCATTTCGACTGCTTTTGTTTTTCACTAGCGTAGGTCGAGTCGTTTTCAGGCTGATCGACACCCCGAATCGCGAGAACTGGGCCAAGGTCAAAGCCGCCCTTGAGGCTGCAGGTAAGACCAGCTCACCCTTCTACGCCAGAGCCTGCGCCATCGCCTCCGGTCTTCCCGATCCCGGGGATGATCCCTTCGCTCAATCCTATGTCATCCGTCCTCAATAAGCCCCGCACTCTCCTCCCGCTCGACACCTGCCGCTGCCATGACAGCAGCTGCGATATTCGCGAATGCTGTGTACGTTGGATCGATCGACATGTCCCAGGGCCTGTGCCTCACGTCGAGACCTTTCGCCTTTCAAGCTCCAGCTGTTCGTATCAGATCAAGCACTAAGCTCATGCTGAACGATCCCTTCACCAAGCTCTCGATCACCCTGGAGACATCGCAGGGTTTTGCCCTCGATGAGCCCAACGCAGTTACCACTCTCATCAGCACAGAGATGAGCGACTGCTCGGTCCATGCCTGGTTCAAGGTGTTTGAGCAGGTGCTGGCCATGGCCGGCTTCCAAGAGCCGGTGATCATGCAGGGCGGCGCTCAGCTGGCCTTCAACGAAACCCGCGATGTCGGAGCGATGCGCAAGGTCGCCGAGATCTACGACCTGCGCCTCCTGGAAGATCTCAACGCAGGCAGCAGTGGATCCGACCCTGAGCACCTGGCTTGAGCTTTCGGCCTGGCTGTGTCTGACCGGCTGGCTTGCGTTAGCTCTCTGCAGCCGGATCGTTCCCTGATTCGTCGGTCAGCGAGCTCTGGGACTGCCCCTGCTCGCGGGTGATCTTCAGTTGCTCGATATCAGCAGCTGCCATCTCCCGACCGGTCATCTGCTCAAGCCACTGCACGACGAACTGCTTGAACTTCGCCTCGTCATTGAGCTCGTCCCAGGGGCCGCCAGGCGCCCAGTCGAAATCCAAGACAAATTCACCGTCAATCTCATAGCCCCTGATGTCCAATCCCTCATCTTCCACATGAAGGACAGGCTCAAGGTCCTTGAGTTCCACGCGCTCAGACATTGATTCAGCGGTCGTCCGCTTGCCGGCTCAGTGAAATCAATGTAGTCAGCAAGCCCATCAGTGCTGCCACAGAGCGACCACTGGCGTCCTCGCAGCCCAGGGGCGGCATCTGAATCTTCTCGGCGACTTCAGTCCCTTTGTATTTGGCGTACCACGGCCAGATCCTTGGCATCACATAGAACGTGCATGCCGCCCACTGCATGATCACTAGCAGTGCAGTGGTTGAGGCCACACCAACAATCGATCGCCATAGCCAGACCGGCATCGCTACTCCCGGTCGTAGGCGCCATTGGGGCTGCCGCCATCAGCAGGCTCCTGGTGACGGGGCATCCACTCTGCGCGCTGCGCTCCGCCCTGCTCTTCCATGACGAAGGTCACACCACGCGCCTCCAGGGTCATCCGCACCCAGCGCACGCCAGGCTGTCCCATCAGCTCCAGGCGGCGCTGATAGGCACGGTCGAGCAGCTCTTCATCGCCCCGGTCCATCGGCATCAGCCATGCGGGCTGCTCCATGCTACGCAAGACACATCGTGCGAAATGCTGGCCAATCGCGCAACCAGGCCTAGCTTGAAGGGCCGAGACAAGACTCCCCGATGGAGCGACGCCGCGCCTTGATGATCGACACCCGCACCGGTCAGGCCCTCGATCCCGCCTGGCAACCGATGCTCGCGCTGCATGAACTCGAACCCGCCAATGCCTTGATGCAGAAGAACAAACTCGCCTACCGCTGGCAGTGGGTGCCCGCCGTGGCCCAGCTCAGTGGTGTTGCCCAGCTGACCACTCGCGCCTGAGCTGTGCTGCAATTCAACTCCGCCTTACTGGCAGCTGTTGGTTCCTTCACCGGCGCCTACGCCCCGTACCAATCCATTCACATCAGGCCCCACTGTGGCGGTGTCCTGCTGGCGGCCAGCGATCATGGCAAGGTCACAGCCGTGGGCTTCGATCGGCAAGGCACAGCCGATGAAGCTCTCTCCATCCTGCCCAGCCCTGAACTTTTGAAGGCCTGCGCGGGTATTAAGACCGCAGAGCGCGGCATCAGCATTGATGGCGATCGCGCCTTGGTCACCACCTACTACAAGGCCAGCAGCAACAAGGGCAAAGAGATCGTCATTCAACATGCGATCACGCCTTTCCCAGATATCGACGCTGCCCTCGCGGCCTGCGTCGAGCGCTGGGGTGCAACACCTGAGCTCAGTCAGACCGCCGGGCGTTACCGCGTTGCCTACCTCGAGCGCGCCATCAAAGCCGCCGGTTTGTTAGCCGATTCACTCGTGCTGTCTGCCTTCGATGGCGGCCCGCTGCGTCTGCAAGGCGAGTCGATTGAGCTGATCATCTTGGTGATGCCGCAGACAGCAGAGCCGATTCCGGCTTTTCCCGACTGGATCCAGGAATTCAGTAGGCGAACTGCTTGCCACGTCTCGCAATCCGGCTAGCCTGGCTTGCGCCTTCTCAATCTTCGTGAGCACCGCAACACTTGTTGTGGCCTTGGCGGCGCAACCTGCCGACACCGTCGCGCACGGCAAGCAGGTCCTGGAAGTCTTTGCCTCTACCAACGGCAAGGATCAGGTACCTGTTCTGCTGCGTTGCGTCGCCGGCAGTAAGACAGCCGAGGCCATGAAGCCCAAAGCAGCAGGGCAAACCATGATCGTTGCAGGAGACCTCCTGCTCGAGAACAGCCAGCCCGTCCTCTTTATCCGAACGCTCTGCGACGTCCCCGCTGACGCCTATGTCAACGAGGTCACGATTACTGGACGTCTCGCTAAAGAAGCCCGCGTCGCTGAATCCAATAAGTCCGCTTCCCGCTCCGTCGCCATTAACCGGTGGAGCAATGGCGAAGAGGTGACCGATTGGTTCAACGTGCGCGGCTACGGCTACACGATGGAGCGCCTGGTCGCCCTACCCGTTGGCTCGCTGGTGGCCATCGAGGGTTCACTCGATCTGCGCACCAACCGCGACGGCCAGCCCTACGCCGAAATCAAGGGTCGCTCAATCCGCACCTTTGAACGCGGTAAGGGCGGCAAGGGCGCAACCAACCTTGCTGCCGGCACCAAGGGCATCGGCTACGAGCAATCGGACTTCGAGGGCTCGGCCGATGCCATGCCGCTCGATTGGGCCAGCTGAACACAACAGAAACCGCACCTGAACCATGGGATTCCTACCTGCCGACTACCGCCCCACCTCTGGAACCACCGAAACCACCGACACCAAACGCACCCGCTACTTCGATCCCGGTAAGCGCCTCAAGGATGGCGAGTCCACCACCTTCCGCCTTTGCGGCCTGCATGACACTGGCCATGTGATCGCGGGCTGGTCCTACTTCACCATGGACGGCCAGCCCCGCAAGTTCCCCAAGTACCCCGAGAACTTCGCCGAGGAGATCGGCCTGACCTGGGCCGGCAAGACCAATGGCACCGGCGAGAAGGACAAGCCCCGCTACTTCCTCTCCTTTGTCGGCCTCTCCAAGGAGGACGACGACTTCCTGATCTACACCTTCCAGCGCAAGGACCTGCGCGAGCAACTGGAAGAGGTCCTGGCCCTTGAGGATTACCAGATCCTGCCCTCCGGCGTGGCGAACTTCTACCTGACCCTCAAGCGCAAGGGCACCGAGATGAACACCGCCTACACCTTGACCCCCACCCTCAAGGCCCCGACCAAGGCCGACGAGAAGCGCTGGGCCGAGGTTGGCGAGTCGATCTGGCTGCCGGCGCTCTACGTCAATGGCGATCCCTTCTCCGGCAAGCCCAACGCCGGACGCCCTGAAGGTCTGCCGCCCACCCACCGCGATGAGCTCGGAGCCGATCATGACGTGGCGACCGTCAACCCTGAGGTGATGCCCGCCGGTTGGTAGTCATCACTACAGATAGCGAACCTGGTCTCATTTTGTGTCGCTCCAGTCTGGAGCACTCATGAGGCTCTCTATGCAGTTTCCGCATTAAGAGTCAGCAGATTTGCAGCGGATTATGCGCGTCTTGCATGTTTTGGCTTTTCGCCGCCTCAGCTGTATGCGCTATCGCGCAAATCTGCGTACTATCCAGGCTCGTCACGCGGGTCAGTCAATGCCGCCAGCAGCTTCTCAGAAGACTCAGGCGACCACGGCTGGCCTGCAAGATTTCTCGCCGCCTCCCGGGCAAGAAATCGCAGCGCTGACGGGAAGGTGACCATCACCTGCTGAGCCATTTGCTTGGCAATTTCTCTGAGTTCGCCCTCGTTGGCCCGATCCAACGCGTTGACGAACTGCGCTAACCGCAACTGCTCTCCGACGGTGGGCTCCAGTCCGTCGTCGATTCCACGCTCCGGGTGTGCATTGCTCATGCCGGGGCTTACATGTTGTCATCTCACGCTAACGATGCCTGCCTCGTCCGACCACTCCGTCGCTTCGATCGCAACTCACTACCAGCATCTGATCGGCAAGGCCATGCCCTTTGCGCATTCGCAAAGCGGTGATCTGTTTCTGTTGTCGCCCTTTCCTGATGTACCAACCGATACGCAACAGGAAGCCTTGTCGCACCTTGTCAGCCTTGGCGCGCTAAGCGACTACCGATACATTGATGCTCAGCCCCAGCCCGCCATCCTTGCCATCCGCGCCTGACCCTCAGATCCTTCTTGAGCTCTGCTCGGCTCGCAACAGTGCAGACGTCCGCGCCATTCAGCAACGCCATGAGGCCAATGCCATTAACGCTACTTGGGCTCTAGTACCCCCAATACAGCGCTACGCCCTCCTCTTTGCTCGCGCCTTTCAAGGAGACATTTTCCATGACCTCGACGCCTCCGATTTCGGAGAATCTGACCCTCTTTGATACCAGCAAGCTGCTTCTTGCAGAGCTGCAAACCACCAATCAGCTGCTGATCAAGCTGATTGAAGGTCAGCGAATGCACACAGATCAGCTTGAAAACCTCACCTATTTAATCAACGGTTTCACATCTGGCGGTGCTTCTTTCTCCGCCTATCAGTGTGACCAAATGACCCTGGCCTACCTGGCGCTCATGGGCCCACTCCTGGCCCAGCGCATGGATATGGGCGCTGCCGATATCAATGAGTTGATCAAAGGCGGCACCATGCTCGCCCGCCAACTGCTCGACGAGCTTTCGGCGTATCGCTCCCAGCAGGGCAGCTTCGACTACCTCGAAGAGCAGACCGAGCTCATCGACGACCCCTGGTCCAAAGGCGAGGCCGCAGCTGAGGAGTCATGAGCGACTACATCTGCACCATCACCCAGGTCACCATCCACCGCCCGGGCGACAACCCGCTAACCACGCCGGAGGCCACTGTCGTTTCCCTTGATGACATGGGAGGCGGTTACTTCATCTCAATCAAGCAGCACTCCCAAGGCATGGAGGGCCATGTGGTCCTCGACCCAGAAGAACTCCCCAAGCTCCTGGAAGCGGCCCAGCTTCTCCTGCAGTCGGCGAGCTTTGAGGGCTACGGCGGCAGAGGCCTGACCCCCGAGGAGCGCGCCATGTGCCTGGAGGTCATCAACGATGGCTAGCCCTCTGGAGATCTACCGCTACTGGCGCGGTATGCAAGACGCCCAGATCGCCTACCAAGACGCCAAGACCGCGCTGCTGATCATGGCCCGCGAAAGTCCTGGCATGACCAGCCTGGTGGATGCCGATGGCTGCCGCTGGAAGATCAATGTCGGCTATGGCCCTACACCGGTCATCAATGTTCAAGCCATTGCCCACCTCAGTGACACCGATGGCCCACCCGGCTCCTCGGCGTGGAGCGACAATCAGGCTTCTTAATGGCCGATAGTTAACAACTCGTTACATTACATACAGCAGCATGCTGGTGAGTGGCCGTCGCTACACGCTTTGAGGTAGACGGCACTCGCTTCTATCGCTCTGGCGACGATCCCAACAAAGCCTACGCTTCGGTCACCGCGATCCTCGGCAAGACCGCATCCGAGGCCAGCAAGAAAGCCCTCCATAACTGGGGGCTTAAAAATCCCGGCGGTAAAGAAGCTGCAGCGGCCCGGGGCACTGCTGTGCACTACGCCTGCGAGCGCTACATCCGCGGGCTACCCACCGAAATCCCGGATGAATACCGCCCCTTCTGGGACGGCCTCTCCAAGCACCTCGATAAATACGACTACTTCCTCTGGAGCGAAAAGCCGCTGCGGCCCGAGTGGAAGTTCTGCTCCGGCGATGACGGCATCCACCGCATTTGGTCCCATGAGCATGGCTATGCCGGCTGCCCGGACCTGATCGGTGTGCGCAATGGCGTCACGATCCTCGCTGACTTTAAGACCAGCAATCAGCCCTACTGCCGCTTCTACCCCAAAGAGAAGGACCGCTCCAACTTCACCGGCTGGAACAAGTTCAACAAATGCTCCGTTCAGCTGGCTGCCTATGCCCTGGCCTGCAAGGAGACCTTGAACCTCAGTATTGACTGCGCTCAGATCCTGGTCTCCACGCCCGAGACCGATCAGTCCTTCTACCTGCACGGCGATGACCTGATCCACTACCGGATCAAATGGCTGCAGAAGGTCCGCAAGTACTACGAACTGATCGAGCAGGAGAAGCTCGAGCGACAACAACTCGAATCCATGGCCGGCGAGTGCAAGGTGTTGCAGCCTGCGTGATGACATTGCCGGCGGCAGATCCCACGGAGATCACTCTTCTTAGACTTCATTGACATGCAGCGCTTGGATGCTGTCAACACAAACCAGGCTGCGCGTTGAGTTCATTTGTGATCGAATCGCCAAGGGCGGTTCTGTTGAACTCAGCGACATGGCCTGGGTGCAAAAGCTGGCATCTCGCAATCCCACCGTCGATACCTGGCTAAGGCAAGCACGCCGATCTGCCATCCAAGGTGACACGCCAGCCGAGGGCTTGGACGCCTTCTGTCAAGCCATGGACCTGGGTGAACCCGATCCCAGTGATCACCTGGTTGGCCCGCAAGATCCCGCCACGCTGGCCGCCTGGTTCAGCAGCAAGCAACGCTGGTTTCGCGGCACCACCAGCTAGCGGAAGAACAATCCGCCCGCTTCACTGAGGCCAAGTTCTGGCAATGTCCAACCTCCGATCTTCCAGCGACCGCCACGACGTCGTGCTGCTTCCGCTCTCAAGAGCTGCGGATCGGCGCTGGGACCCTGTGCTCCGAATGCAACAGGGTTCTGCTGACGCTCCACGGCCTCCTGTCGCTTCGATGACTTACTGCTGCCGCCCAACTGAGAGACGACCGCAACAGGATTGGCAATGCGCGTTGTACCAGCGACAACCGGCAACACGGCAGCGGTCGCTTGCGGCGCCAAGCGTGCTGCCGATCCTGTGCCTAGCCCCATCACCGCAGCGGCGGCCGTGCCTCCGAGATACTCCTTGGCCAATTGCTCGCCGGCTTTACGAACATCGCCGCGCTCAACAGCTTGCCGGAACTCAGGGTCAAACAGTGGGACTGATCCCGCCAGGTCGGCCGTCGCATTGAAGCCGCTCGCCACCGCGCCCTTGACTCGGTTCAGCGCCCGAGCTCCCCGGGCGTCTTCCGCCAAACGGGTGACCATACCCTTCTCGTACGTGTCCGGGATCCTTGCCGGTGGATTCGACAAGGCGCTGAGCTTGTCCTCATAGGGGAAGATCCCCTCATCAGCCCAGCCCCGACCGATCTCCAGCTTGCCGCTCATCGCCGCATCTGACAGGTCAGATGCGTGGACAGCCCCGCCTGGAGTCCCGCGCCGGGGGGTGTATCGGCCTTCGTCGACAGCGCGCTGATAGCCCTGGATCAATTCGTCCGCATACTTCTCGCCACGGATGCGCGCCGTGCCGACGTCGAGGTCGGAGATCGCGCGGGTGTTTCGTGTCTGAGGTGTAGGCATAAACCCCTGATCCCAGTCGAATTCACCCCCATCCATGAAATCAAGATCGCCCTTCTTAAAGGAGCGCTCCGCCATACCGAAGACGCGCGACAGGTCGTCCTGATTGGCCTTCAGGGAACTCGCCAGCTTGTTCTCCCAGCTAAACTCTTGTCCAGGCTCGAACTCTTTGGGGTCGGCCCCCATCTCGATCATCTGCAGCTTGCGCAGCGTGAAGTCTTCGCGGTCCGGCATGCCGCCATAGTTCACAAATCGACTGTAGTCAGGCGTACCTGTCCCCGCGAACTTAGTTCCGTAATAGGCGGGGTAGGAGTGAACAGCGCCTGATGCATACAGCTTGTCGAGTGCTGCATGGTCTGCGACATTCTCCAAAAGCTCGCCGTAGACCGTTGCTGGGACGTTTGAGAAACGATGCCCTGCATCATGGATCGCAAACGGCCCAGATTCAAGCGGTGGCTGGACATCGAGGCCGTACGGCTTAACGAATTCTTCCCCGAGCCCCAAGACAGAACTCCGCTTATTGCTCGGACTACGAGGCGCCATCGAAGTTTTTGCGTTACTCAAATCCTAGAAAGTCCACTAGGGCATGGACCTAGTTCCCTAGCCAACCCATCTTGCGAGCGTGCTCAAGGGTTCCATCTGCTACAGGGCCTGCATCTAGGACGCTTTTCACCATTCCCACCCTGGGGATCATCTTTGTGATCCCGTCCAGCACTGCATACCCCATTGGGGTTTGAGGCTTCTTTTGAACTGCTATCCCACCGCCAATTGGCGCATCAAGGAGCTGCGAGAACAAGTCTTTTGACTGAGCTGCTACGGGTAGACCGCGTCTTGCCGCTTCCTGATTGATCAACGACTGAAGCGCATCCATCAGTACAGTCCGTCCACTAGAAACCCAAGTCTACCTATGCTTTCCATGACCACTTGCAGCTCCAATACCCAGGAGTCGTAGGGTCATCCTTCTCGTCGCAGTTATGACGAGCCTGGAAGTTCTCGTTCCTATCCTCATCGCCATGGCCACCGCGACCGCCTGGGCCGTTACGGAAGTTCTGCATCGAGGGATCACCAAAGCGCACGATCTTGTCATCGCCGTCGTCGTCCTTCACCAGGACAGCAAACTTCTTTGAATCACCCGGTGTTCGCTTGGGCTTGTTGTAACCCTGGAAAACTTCACCGGCGTAGCGGATCTCAGCCATCGCTAGCTCCAGGTCCCATCTTTGATCGCTTGATCAATGCTGACGCCCTGCGGCAGGGTCTCGCTACGCCATGTGCCGTCGGAGTAGCGGTAATCCCGGGGATCCCTTCCAGGTGTGTTCGCTTGCACGTAGCTTTCCTGTTCTACTTCGCTTCTCGGTTGACTTAATGCAGATAGTGCATACAGTCCACCTAACGCTGCCAGAGCAGGCAGGCCGTAGCGCATCGCAATTCGCCGCCCGCTAGGAGCAACGGGCACTGGTGCTTGCTCGAGCTCCGCCACCGCAGCTTGCTGCGCAGCCAGGGCAGGCAGTGTGGAGTACAGAGGCTTCACCCCGAAGCTCCGATTGCGAGCGTTCTCCGGCTCTGGGTTCTGCGAGCGCACCTCGTTGTAGACCTGCCGCTGAGCAGACTGCACAGCTAACTCATGCGGCACTCCCAGTTGCCGGGCCCTGGCGTAGGCGATCGAATAGTTGTGATCACCGGGACGCTGGGCATACTCCCAGTCCATCGCAGCGGCATCACCCGTCCAGCCCCAGTCCCCCAGGGCTGTCATGGGGTTACCCCCAGATACCTCATCACGCTGGCCATAACATCCGGATTTCCGAGGTTTCGAATCGGAATTCCCATCGATCCGGCCATTCGCAAGGCTTGGCCAGTGCCTCCCTGCACCACTCCACCTGGGGTGTACGCCACCACAAGATCAGCGGGGCGATCCATGTTCGGACCCAAGATCTGCATCGCGTTTCGCGCCATTAAGTTCCTGGCAAACGGCGACAACCGATCAGGCGCAGGGTGGTATTCCGCCACGGTCTCCAATGCCTGCTGCCAGCCGGGCAACTGTGTGCTGTCGATGTACCCGGCTGCCCCCGCAGCTCGGCCATTGAACGATTGACCCGGAAGGTAGATCGCTCGATTGGCAGGCTCTTGTACGCCTGCCTCAAATGCGGCATCAGCACCTCGAGCGCCGCCGCTACGTAGTCTCCAGCCTTCGCCTTCCATCTGGTTTGCTAGCCGCGTCATCAGCTCCAGCACCTCGGGTGGGGTAGCCCTGGCTCCGATTCCTGCATAGATCCGCCCGTTAGTCATCAACGCTCGCCCTCCTTCTTGGGCACGCAGTTGGGCACTCGCTTGCCGTCTTTCATCTTCATGCCAATCGCCTCATAGCCCTTCCAGCAGGCATCAGCGAGCTTCTCTCCGGCTTTACGAATAGCCATGGTCAGCCACCTGCGTTACGAGTAATCCAGTCCTGCAGAGCATGTAGGTGAATTACCTGTTCATCTGGCTTGTAGTAGCCGATCCGCCTACCCTTCAAGGCAAGGAACGCATCACGCCAGGCCGGGTCTTGCGCCTTCTGCTCCACAAGCTGCCCGAACATATCTGTTGCCTGCTGGCGCGTGTAGCGACCACCGGCGTCATCAGCGGCATATGGGTTGCCAAGCCAGCCTGGCTCACCCGGAAGTCGAGCATTCCCCATATTTCTGACCCCTTCCCTCATGCCGTACACGTCGTAATACGCGCCGGCGCCTCGACTCGGAACGATTTCGAACGGTGGGCGGCCTTGCGGACGAGCCGTCATGGGTTGCTTTTGTTGCAGCTGCTGAAACAGGCGTTGCACCACTGGCCCGCTTTGCGCGCTCACGCCCGTCCCCATGGACCAATCTTCCAACGCCCCATCTACCCTGGCGAATCCTTCGGACTGGGCCGCTCCATACAACTTCCTCGCCGTATCTACAGACATCGCATTTGCGTATGTCGCAATCGGATCAGCGCCTGGGGCGGTAAGGATCGGAGTCGCCTCGACAACATGAACCAGTCCCGGTACGGCAGCTGGTGCAAATGAAAGATCTCCTCCATCGCCGAACGGCGTCTCCGCTGCTCGACTGAGGCCATGAACGATCATTCGATCGCCGTCAATCATGGAAGCGCCGTAGACGCCAGCGCGGTCTTGAACCGGCAGTAGTACGGGAGCTGCATCGCCATAGCTGTCCTGGAGGTAACGCTCAATCACCCCAAGCTTCTCGGCAGTGCTCATCTCCGCGGTCCTGCGCTGGCTCGCTGCACCCAGCAACAGCTCCCTCAGGTCGCTACTGCCCAGGGCGACCGATCCGTGCTGGGCAAGCATCTCTTGCAGGGCCACGCCATCGGCGCCGAGCGCGCCTGGCTCCACGTCCCGCTTTGCCAGTTCAGCCAGGTAGGCCTGCTTGAGAAGTGAAGCACCAGCCTTGCGTGTTGCCATGATTACGCCCTCCCAGCAAGCTGTTCTTCGAGCTCGCGGATCTTTCTGTCTTTCGGGCTGTCCATTCCCAGCTGCTGCGCTAGCACCGAGCCCAGGGCCAGTCCACCGAGAACGCCCACCTCATCGCCAATCATCCGGCCCACCGCGCGTCCGACCTGCTCACCCGTGATCGGCGGAGCTGGATTCAGCAGAGAGCGGATTGCATCACTGGGGTTGCGGCCTTTCAGTACTTCCTGCAGTCCCTCGAGATCAGAAGGATCCAGCCCGCCTTGTACGCGATCAACCGAGGCAGCGACGTCCTTGATCAACTCATCCATACTGCCTGCGGCCTTTTGCGTGATCAGTCGCTCAACCGCCTCGTACTCCGACAGCTTCTTCAGGGCCTGCTCCTTGAGTTCAGGCGGCATCACACGCAAGGCCTCTGCTGCAGCTGCCGCTGTCCGTCCGGCTTTCACGTTCGGCAGCATTTGAGCAAACTGCTCGGCCGATACGCCGTAGCGCTTGGCGAATTCCGCCGGGTTATCCATCGCCTCTCTGGCTAGGCGCGCTGATGTCTCATTCACCAACGCCTCCTGCACGGCGGACTTCATCACCACACCTTGATCCCTCAGGCCACTGGCTGTTGTCTCAGAGCCCAGCGTGCGCGCCAAGTTCGCCACCATCGAGTCCTGCTGCTTGAGCGGACCCTTATGTAATTGCTTGCCAGCCATGGCACCCAGGCGCCGGCCGGCCATGCCCAGACCAATGCCACCTGCAATAGCAGCCGCGGTCTCAAGGGCTGTCTGACCCAGGGTTTGATCGCTGCCTAGCTGCGATGCACCAGCGATCAAGCCGCCAGCAGTTCCCTCGAGTAACTCCTCGCCAAGCGGATCGTTCAAGAAGAAGCTGATCAGCTGCGAGCCAGCCTTACGTTCAGACATCGTCAGCTATAGATCAATTCCGGCGACACCGCAGACGGGAATACCCGGCGGCGATAGTCCTCCATCTGCGCATCGAAGTTCATTTGATCACCCTGCTCATCGGGGATCACCGGCATGTTCGAGTAATCGCCTTCTTGCTGGGAGCCGACAATCAAATCCATCGCCACCGGCCCGCTCTGACTTGCGCCCTCAGCTTTCTTCAGGAATCCCGGCAGCTCCTCGCCGCCACCTGGATTCTTCAGAAGACGCTGCCGCAGGCGCTCGCGCATCACGGGATCATTCGCATTCGGAATGCCCTCAAGATCGCGGCCAGGGACCTTGGGATAACCCAAATCAAAACTGGGAGAACGTGCAACCAGCTCGGCCATCTCGGCTGGGTTGCTGTAACCCAATGCAGTCCCAGCCGTGCGCACGTTCCTACTGAATCATTGCAGATAGTCTAAAGATCTTCCCGCTAGCATTCATGGAGCAGCAGCGCGCAACAGCTTGCGCTTGTGCTGCCACCTGAGCACCGTGTGTGCTCGCGAGTTCCCGGACATAGCCAGCACCGGGGGCTCGCTCTTCACCGCTGATCTATCCAGCAGAAAGGGAAGAACACTCCAGAAAGTCTTATAGAGGCGCGTCACACCCCGTCTCACCCTGCCTCATTAGGCTGATTCAGTACCCGCTCTGCCTCAAATGAGGCATCGGGCTGATAGAGCCCAATCCCCTGCTTGCACGGTTGGGCCATCATTCACCCAGTGCGAACCAACCGGAGAGGGCGGCCCCTCACTCAGTACCGGACGCGGTGCTTTGACGTGAGACCGGCGGTGCGGGTTCGACTCCCGCCTGGGTGCTCAGGAATTATTGCTGTGGGCTAATTGCCATAAAAAAGGCGGGTCCCACCAAGGACCCGCACAGGTTCTTTCGCTCGCCAAACATACCACCCCTCGGGGCTCATGCAACCGGGACGCGCTTGTTGAAGGCCTCGATCACCGCTTCCTTCTTGTAGTTGCAAGCAATCCCAAAAGCCTCGGCCAGTTCGTCGGTGAACTCACCCTTGGTTGCCAGCTTGCGCAGTGCTGCATCCGTCAGCCCCAGGCGCTCACGGAAGACCTCACTCACACCACACTCCTTCAGCTCCTCGATCGGCCAGGTATAAGGCGCCGCTTGCTTGGCAGCTGGCAGAGCCTTGGGCTCAGGCGCTCCCCCCACCCAGCGCTGGCCGGCTTCCCGGAGTGAATCCATCAGCCCAGGTAGATCCGCCTGCCCTGAATCGCTGCGGATCCAGCTGACGACTTGCTCGACCGTGACATCGGTGACGTACTCGCCAGTGCAGTAGTACGCGTAGAGGGCATCGAGCGTGACGCCCAGCTCATGGGCAAGCGCTGCCTGGATTCCAAGACCAACCCGCAAGGGGGCGACGCTGCCCCTGAGGTATTTCGTCATCGAGCCGATCGTTATACCCATCCTGAAACACAGCTCCCTCTGGCTATGCCGGCCGGAAACCATCGCCTGGTTCAGGCAACTGATGAACCGAGCGATCTGCTGCTGTTCGGTCGCGGTGTGGGGCTTGATCTTGGTCATAACTCCTCCTCCTCCTCTCGTCACGGTGTAGCCACCTTAGTGGTGTGACGCAAAACGTGCCGTAATCCAGGAGACCTCGACACATTAGCGAGAGAACCCAGTTACAGGCAGGCTTTTCGCTTGGCACACACCCCTGGCACGCACACTGGAACGTGCGTGCCAGGACTTGCACCGGGCGCTAGGGTGCGCGCCACTGCAGACACACCGCAAACCTGCAGGGTATTCGCATGTCTTCCGCTACAAGCGTTGCTTACGCCATTCACCCGGTCATTCGTAACAAGCCGCCGCATTGGCAGACCGAATTCGCAGAAGGCTGGCAGACCCTCGAGGGCAGCTTGGACGAGCTCCGCGCCCATGTCACCAGTGGTGGCGCTTTCGTTGCCGCCGCCATGAGTTCGCAGCACCGCAGTTCTGCTGCCTTTCGCTGCGCTGATCTCGCCGTCGTCGACGTGGATCACGGCCTTGACCTCGATGCCTTCGCCAAGCACCCCCTCGCTCAGCACGCCTGCTTTGTCTACACAACCCATAGCCACCGCCCTGAAGCACCGCGCTATCGGGTGATCTTCCGCCTGCCAGGGCGCATGGACGATCCGGACCTCTATAAGGCCACGATCACCATCCTCACCACAGCACTCGGCGGAGATCGCTCCTGCACTGATCCCTGCCGCCTGTTCTACGGAGCCGACACCGCCCAAGTTCCGCTATGGCGCCCTGAGGCTTTGCTGCCGGAATCCATCATCCAAGATGCCCGCGCCCAAGCAGAAGCAGTCGCCACCCGCCACCGCCTGGACGCTTCGCTCTACGACGATCAAACCATCGGCCAGGCTTGCCACGTCCTCGAGCAGGTCCTGAGCCCCACTGCCGACGGCGAGCGCGATCGCTTCATCAAGGTCACAGCCGCGGCCTGCTCCGGCGGTGAAGCCCTCTTCCCTGCCTGGCAGAACTGGGCATCACGCTGTCACCACACCTCTGGTCACCGCGCCAAGCAAGGCAGCGAACGCTACTTCTATTCCTTCCGCAATACCCGCTCCAGCCTGCTGACCTTGTTCTATCTGGCCATGCAGGAGGACCCCGGCTGGACCAAGACCCTGCCAGAAGAACTGCGGCAAGGCGCCTTTAGCCCGCCCAAGACCCATAGCGCTGTCGGCTACGACCACGAGGATTTCCTCCATGGCGGCACCGACTCTCCGTATTCCTGGGATTCCGATGCCGCCCCACCGGCACTCGAACCCCGCGATAGCACACCAGGCCTCTTCGATGCCGAACGTCCCTGGGCTGTTGTCGCTAGTGCCGCCCCAGCTGCGGCAACGACAGCGACCATCGCTCCGCCTGCTCCTTTGAGGGCGGCTCCATCGGGCCCCGTCGAGGCCGATGACTACGACGAAGACGACGACGAGAACCCCTTCGATGAAGACAACGATCCGGGCTACACCTTCTTTGATCCCGGCACGGTGCCAGCCGCTGAACGCGAACCGGAGCGCCCAGTCCCGCAAGTCGCCCGTCGCCGTGGTCAAGGCAATGTCCCAGAAGACACCGTCCGCACCATCCGCGATCGGCTCAATGCCCTCTACCCCGGGCTGCGGCGCAACCTGATGAACCAGGAGCTCGAGTACGGCCCGCTCGATGCTCCCCGCCTGGTGGAAGACATCACCACCGCCTACTGCCGCATCAGTCTCGGCACCGGCACCGTTTTCCCCAAGACCACGGTGATCGATATCGCAGGCATCACCGCCTGGGAGAACCGCGTCCACCCCGTGCAGGCCTACCTCACCCACTGCGCTGGCACCGCTGCACCATGCCCGTACTTCAAGACCCTGGCCAGCGAACTCCTCGGCCTGAAGGATGATCCGCTGCTGAATCCAACCTTCACCCGCGGCCCTGAGAAAGGGCGCCTGGTGGCCGACGTCATCCTCGAGCGCTTCCTCATTGGCGCTGTTGCCCGCGTCCTCTCGCCGGGCTGCTCCCATGACTGGATGCCGATCCTGATTGGCTCGCAGAACTGCGGGAAATCCAACTTCCTGCAGTACCTCACCCCGCCATCGCCAATGGATCCAGGCGTCTACCCCTGGGCCGCCACCATTCAGCAGGGCATCCGCACCATCAAGGAAAAGCCGCACATGCTCCATGCCGGCTGGTTCGTGATCCTCGATGAGACCGAGCGCTACTTCCAGCGGGGTTACGTCGAGGAACTCAAGAACCTGGTCTCCGTCTCCGTGGACCGCTCAGCTCGCAAGTACGAAAACGAGCGGAACTTCAAGCGGGCCTTCGTGCTCTGCGGTGCCACCAACAGCGATGACTTCTTCGTGGACCCCACCGGCAACCGCCGCTTCATGCCCATCGTCGTCACCGGCAAGGTGCAAAGCCCCGATGACCCCAGCACCTTGATCATCGATCTCGATCGCCTAAAGCAAGACCGCGACTCGATCTGGGCTGCTGCCTACATGGCCTACCAGGACAACCCGGTTCACACCTTCAGCAGTGACGAGCTCAAGCAGGTCCGCGAGTACCAGGAGAACTTCCGCTCGGACAACCCCTTCGACCTCAGGGTTCGCTCGGTGCTGAGCAGGCAGCACTCAGGCGTTCACATGGGTCGCAGCTTTGTCACGATGAGCGACCTGTTCAACTGGCTGGAGATCCCTGTCGATCGCCACAACAACGTCCGGATCCCAATCAGCGACGCACTCAAGGGCCTCGGCTACGAGATGAAGCGGGTGCGCATCGGAGGCGAGCCCAGGCGGGTCTGGCTCAAGAACGCACCGCTGGATTGAGCAGACACCAGGCGCTCTCTGCCGCTCCTTGCTGGGGCGGCTTTTTTAATGCGCTGTCCATCCATAGCCTTGTCTCACTCTGAGACAGGTGAGTCCTTGGTTTTTGGAACAGTGCCAGGCGGTCCGGAACACTGAAACCCGCTGCGCTGCAATGCTTCTGCTGGGTGTGTAGAGCGTTCCGGGGCTTCCCTATATTTTCTGGAACCAAGGGCAGCTAGGTCACGTCTCCTCCATCTCTCTTGCTGGCGCCTTGCTTCAAATTCGCTAAGCTCAACGAACAATGTGCAGGGTTTGGTTCCCCTTAAAGAACCAAGAAGAGAAACCCTATCTATAAAAAGAGAAGAAAAAGTGCGGAACGTTCGGAACGGTCGCTGAGATCGCCTCTCCCGCAGTCACTCTCGGCTGATCCGCACTTCTAGCCACACCCCGCTTCTCCGCGTCACTGTGCGACACAGCACGCAAAATGCACTAAAAACCCAGTCCTGGCCTACGATCTGCACGCCACGGCGCACAGCTATGGACCGCAGACACCCCATGTATGACCAGGATCGACCCATCGTCGACCGCCTCCTCGCCGCTCAGCAGCCCACAGAGGCTGACATCACGGACTGCGCTCGCTTGATGATGCGCTACCTCGGCTTCCCTGGTGCCCGCGACATCCAGCAAGACCTGGCCCGCTCCGTCTCCAACTGGCGCATGGATACCGATCAGCTCTACCGCCGGGCTCGCAAGCTCTGGTCCAGCGGCTGGCGCCCTGCCATCGCCGAAGACATGGAGGTGGGCTCGGGCGCTGATGTCTCCGCTGGCTAGCCATGACCATCTCCTTCCAATTCCACCGGCGCTTCGGCGGGCAGCTCAGCCTCGAGCAACAGCTCAAAGACCTCACCCGCGCCCTGCCGAGCTGGGCTCAACCCCTCTGGTCATTCGCCCTGCGCTGGATCCTGCCCTGGCTCAGAGACCTGCAGATCAAAGCCACCATGGCCGATGTGGAGCAGCAAGCCCAGGTCATGGCTGATCAATGGCAAGCAGAAGCGCAGCTCAAGCAACTCACCGCCGCGGCCGAGCTGATCCAGCAACAAAACCCAGGCGCCAAGGTTGCCGTGGTGCCCATCCCGGGTAGCGCGCTCAATGCCATTGCGGTGGAGCATCCGCCCTCACCCCATGACGCCGCTCAGCAAGCGCTCGGCTTCGGCGCTATCGAGATCCGATCACCATGGACGGTCGCCGCGACACCCGAGCCGTAATCCGCCTCGCAACTCTCCTTCTACTGGAAGGTCTAGTGCTGGCGTTGTTGCTCACCTTCCTGATCTGGTTCCTGCTCACTTAGCGCTTCTCCAGTTCGCGCAGTCTCATTTCGTGGTCGCCAATGCGCACCTCGAGCTCGTGGATGTCCTTGCTCAGTTCACTGCGCAACATCTGCAGTTCATGCAGGATCCCGTCCATCCCGCGCTTCATGGATCCCTGCTCAAAGGCCATTCGCCACAGGGCTCCCACCGCTGCAACGCCGATGACGGCACCGACTTCAATCATCAGCAGCAGCGCGCTGGATTACTCGCACCATCCTAAAAACTCCGCCACTTGAATACAAAATGTCCAACCCACCTGAGATGCGCCCGCCCAAGGCACCGCAGCATTGGGATCAGCGCTTCCTCTCGATTGCGCGCAATATCGCGGGCTGGAGCAAAGACCCCTCCACCAAGGTTGGAGCCGTCGCTGTGCGCGAACGGCGCATCCTCGCCTCCGGCTACAACGGCATTCCGATGCACGTCAATGACGACATCACACGCCTGAGCAACCGGGACCTGCGCCTGCAGATGACGGTGCACGCCGAGGCCAACCTCATTTGCTACGCCGCTCGCCATGGCGTTTGCCTCAATGGCGCCACCTGCTACGTCTGGCCGCTGATGACCTGTAGCCAGTGCGCGGCTCAATTGATCCAGGCGGGGTTCATCAAGGTCGTCATCCCCAACCTGGTGATGCCCCTGCGCTGGCAGGAGTCGTTTGAGACCGCCAAGCTCATGTTCATCGAGGCCGGCGTTGCCGTTGCCGCCATCCCGATGAGCGGTCCGATTGAGCCTGCTCTCGAGGGCTACGAGGATCAGCTACCTGATCCGTTGACGATCGCTTAAACCGATCTACACTCAGCGCGCAGAATGCAAGACATGGCGCGCAACTCAGTCGCAATGAAGTCCCTGCTGGTCGGCCTCAGGGTCGTCAATCGCCTCGATGGCCGGCCCGGCTTCGTGATCGGTAAGTCCGAGGTCATGGGTACGCGCTTCTCTTTGGTGCCCGTTGTCATCGAAGGAAGCACGCGCAATGAGCTCTGGCCCGAGCACTGGATTGATGTGCGTCCCACCAAAGAACAGTTCCCTGCTCTCGGTGGTCGCTTTCAAGCGGCCCCGGGTTATCCACTTCGCGTTCAATGAGCAAACCCAAACCCACTCCACTGGCCATCGGCGATCGCGTGCGTGAGCGTGACCGCGTCGCAGATCACGTCGTTACACCTAGCTCGCCCAGCTTCAAGCAGGTGAGCAGCATCCTCGGTTCACGCCGCTACGGCATCGTCGTCGGCATGGAGGTCAAGCGCAGCATCCGCGGCAGTGCTTGCAAGTACATCCACGTTCAGTGGGATCACCTCAACACCCCATCGGTGCACGCCAGTTGCCGTATCGAGAAGGTTGTCGATTGATACATTCCACATAGCCGATCAATCCCTGTGGCGCGCTGGCCTCTACCGCCGGATCTCCATTCCGAAATCATCGGTGGACCGCTGTGCTTCTTCCATGAACACAGCATCGGCAGCAAAGATGGCCGCGTGCCGCGTTACACCGACAGCCACGCCTGCGTGCGCTGCATCTCGTCATTGACCGAGGGTCGATTGACCCTTGATGTGCACAAGATCCATAAGAAGCATCGCCGGCGCTTCCTGGAGTTCTGGTCGTTTGTTGAGATCAACGAACCCGAGGATTGTTGGCCCTGGCGCGGGGCCATGCACTGCCGCTCCAACTCAACGGTCTTTCGCCTGCCTCGCCACTGGCACCGCAGCCATCAATTCGCCGCACCGCGTATCGCCACCTGGTTCACCTGGGGTGACATTGGCCGGCTACCGATCAAGCACCTCTGCGGTGATAACAACTGCTGCAATCCCCTGCACATCCGCGTCCAGGGCGTGCCGCACTACTACCACAACCGGCGGCTGCAGACCATTGACCTGGAGTTCAGCACCCACAAGCTCAACCACGAAACCACGCTCTTTCTTAAGACCACGCAAGAGCGCGACCCCAAGCGCTTCCTCAAGCTCGAGGCGACCAATCAACTGTGGATTGAATTCCGCATGCGTCAGGACGGGCCCGTCACCGCAGAAGAGATTGCGGCCTTCACGGGTAGTGATCACGAGCCTGACGACTTTGAACTCGATGAATAGCTCTTCTTGAGCTCCTTATCATGGGATGTATCGCGATCAACCCTGGATATGTCTTACGCAGCCCCCGCAAACCCAGTTGTCGGGGATAAGCGTGTGCAGCGAGCCCTCGCCCGCCAGGAGAAGCGCGGCAAGGACCCTGATGTCAACAGAGTGCTGGCTCGCCACCTCGCAGCAGGGCGGGGGCTTAGTGCTCAGGTGGTCAATAAATACAACGACGGCAAATACTCCGACGGCCGCAGCACTTTGCCGCTGACCTTCGGCTCGCTCAGCACGCACGACAAGCTCGATGAGCGCTTTGGTCGTGGCTCCGCCGCCAATATCGCCGGTCTTCGCGGCGCGGAACTGGGGAAGGGCGATGTTTACATGGGTGCGACAGAGATTGAGATTCCTGGCACCTCCTCCCGTTCGCACAATGGTGGCTTGAGTTCAACGCCAGGATCGACTCGCTACGACATCACGGTCCTGCCCCGCTGGATGGTTAAGCCGCCTCAGAGCGCAGAGGCGGCGCCGGCATCCCCTGGAGCGAGCAATACAACTCCGGCCGAAGTCCCTGTTGATCTCACCAAAGCCCGCGAAGCCTTCGATCGCGCTGGTGCCTACAAGAGCCAAGGCAGTGGCCTGGATCTGACCGTGCCTGGTCCCTACCTGCATCAAAACATTTACAACGCCGGCGTGGACGGTGTTGCGGATTACGAACAGCGCTTCATTCCTGAGCTCACGGCGAATGCCAATTTGACGGCGCAAGAGATTCGCTTTGGCGCCAGCAGCGCTCTCGATAACCTGCCCGATGACTTGAAACTGCCAACCTACGACAAGGTCTTCCCCAAGAAGGCGACCAATAAGCAGGGCCTTTATCGCTGGCTCGAAAAACGCCTTGCCTGATAGGGGTTGCACTCTGCAAGACTGATCCTTAGGCTGCCAGCAGTTTCCGGCCCCACCCTTGCAGCCCGACTTCAAGGTCGAACGCGTTGCCGCGACCGAGTGTCCGCAGCAGCTCATCTACATCGCCCTGCATAACGACTACTCAGAGGACTTCGTCGCCTCGACCTCGCTTGCTGAAGATCGCTGCGGTGTCATCGCTGTGGAGCGTTTGCTCAAAGGCGGCAAGGGGCACTACGGCCCGCTCGAGCACCCGCAGCTCACGCTGGCACTGAAGGCTGATCACAACACCTTGATGCAGCTGCGCACCCACCGCGTCGGCTGCTCCTTCGATGTTCAATCGATGCGCTACTCCGGCAGGCGGATTGAAAGCGTCGCCGTCGGCGAGACCCCGATTGAGGACGTCTTTTATGTGCGTCCGCCGGGCAAGTACCGCGATCGCCAGGGCGACCCCTATGAGTGGACCGAAGAGGACGTCGAGGAATCGCTTGCGATGTCTTTATCCTCTGCCATCGATTACGCCCGCTTGCGGGAGCGCGGCGTGTCTGAAGAGCACGCTCGTGGTGTTCTGATCACCAATTACTACCAGAACGCCATCGTCTCAGCCAACCTCCGCGCCTGGTTGCACCTGCTCGATGTGCGCCTTAAAGGAGATGCTCAATACGAAATCCGTTGCCTGATGGAGTTGATCGCCGCTCAGGTGCAGCGCTGGGTGCCTGAGATCTACGGCTGGTACTCCGAGAACCGCCGCAGCAAAGCCCTCCTCGCGCCCTGATCAATGCCACGCCCGTCCAAGATCGAATTGCTCTCGCGTTTCTTCCCTGAAATCAAGGAGAAGACAAGCAAGGCCGATAAAGAGCAAGCCATCGCGTACAACACGCTTGCTTGCGAGGTGGTGCTCGCTGACCTCCTGCGCCTTTATGACAAAGGCCTGGTCACCCACGGCCCCGGAGCGCTGTGTGTTCGCTTGCACCAAGGCGCCGGTGAAAGCGCCTACCTCTCGGTCGCCGATCTTCGCGCTGATCAGCAGCAGGCCAGAGCCAGCGGGGATAGCGGCATTGAAGAGTCGATGCGCACCATGATCGAGGAGATCCAGCGCATCAACCCTGAGAAAGCAGGGCTTGTGCTGATGGTCGATAACAGCAGCATCCAACTCTTCCCGATTGATCGCGATTACCCCGCCCGCTCGGTGGAAGCTTTGCTCGAGGAATTCGCAGCTTGAAGTCCTTCCCTGCCAAGCAGCGGGCGATGACCGCTTTGCTCTGCGTGGTCAGCGCAGCGATCGTCTTCTATTGCGTCGGCTTCCCCATGCCACTGGCACTGCTGATCGCTTCCATCCTTTGGCTGACCGCCACCAAGGTTGTCTTGCTATGAGCCATGAGTGAATTCAGCCGGCTTGATCTTGCTCCGCCTCAGGACATCATCCTGCCGGCGCGCTCCGTGCTGGGTGCCATCGACTTCGATCCCTACTCCACGCCAATCATCAATCGGGTGGTCATGGCATCGCGCATCCATGATCGCGACCTTGAAAGCATCGAAGATGTGCTGGCCTGCCACTGGGACGCGCCTGGCGAGAAGCGTGCCTTTGTCGGTGTCCCCGTGGGAGCCGGTGCAACGCGGCGTTTGCTCAACAAACTCCTGCGCGAATACAGGGCAGGCCGCATTTCCCATGCAATCGCCTGGATTGGCCATAACGAGTCGATCATACGCATGCCATGGCTGTGGGACTTCCCGATCTGCATTCCCTACAGGCGGCTGCGGCCTTGTTACTGGGATGACGAATTGGAGCGCTTCCGCAATGTCGCACCCTCGGACTGGTCCGCCGTTCTCTACCTGCCCCCAGCTGATGACTCCTACGGCTTTCATGCTGGTTTGAGTAAGTTCCATGTCGCCTTCTCGCCGATCGGTCGGGTTGTCTTCAATGAATACAGCGGGGAAGACGATTGGGCCGAGGCCTACAAGGTCACCATGAAGCAGCCTTACGACTATCGCTGGTGATCCGATGTATCACGTCCCCTACTCGGAATCGCTCAGCGACGAATTTCAGACACCCAACGGGGAGTGGTACGCAACGCTGCGCGCGATTGCCTTCGATAGCTGGCTCCTGTGGAAACATGCCCTGCCGGACGATCATCTCCTCTGGCCCTCCTTGAGTCAGGAAGCCTTCTCCAATATCGAAAGCCTCGGCAAGCGCATCCACAATCTGCACCAACTCTTCCCCGACTACAGACGCCTCTGCGATACGCCCTTCAAGGTCAGCCGCTGGTGGGATCCCACCGATGACAGTGGCGAGTGGATTTGCGGAGCCCGTGTTCTACTGCGCGTCAATGGCTACACAGCACGCGAGATCGAACAGGAGATCCCGGCGCGCCTCAAAGGTCAACTGCACATTCAGCCGCGCTCTGTGCACTGGGTTGAAATCACCCTGCCGGAGGGACAGCACTATTGCTTGCGCGGGGCTGACGGAAGCCCTTGAGTTCGGCCGCATTGGCGCGACCACCAAAGGTGCCCGAACCCTCTGTGCGGAAGATCTCGCGCGCATCTTTGATGTCGACATTGCGGTTGGCAATCACGGCCATACCACCGCCTGCGCTGCTCACCCCGCCAGTGCTGCCGCCGTAATCCTGCGCTGCCCGGTTCTCCTGTCTGGCCCTGGCGAGATAGGAGCGCACGAGGCGATCGCTTTGGTCGCTGCTTCCGCTCTTGGCCCGCATGCCGTTGTAGAAGCGGGCTTCCTTGTATCGACGATCCATACCCTGGTGAGCGGCATGCAGAATGCTTGCCTTGGCATTCAGCCCTGTTTACCCTAGGCAAAACCGCTGGGGGCGCATGGCTGGTAAGACCCGCTTTGACTTGATTCCCTTTGCAGCCATCGGCGAGATTGCGGACGTCCTGGCCTATGGAGCCGAAAAGTACAGCGCCAACAACTGGTGCCGTGGTACAGAGTGGGGGCGCTACTTCTCGGCCCTCTGCCGCCACATCTTTGCCTGGTGGCGCGGCGAAGACCGTGATCCGGAGACCGGTCTTTCGCACCTGGCTCATGCGGGGTGCTGCCTGCTATTCCTAATGGAATACCAACGCAACGCGTGGGGCACCGATGATCGCTTCTCCGGCCCCGACGGTCAGGCTTTTACGAAGCACGACGGCCGAGCCACGCCGCCGAAGCGGCTCGAGCATCCGGCCCAGCAAGGCATGGTCATCGGCAAGGAGGCCTGTTGGGTGGATAGCGACGGGCAGCAGCAGTGCGCCACCGCCAGCCGCTCCATCCATGACGATGACGACGGCCTTGATTAGCTGACGCCGAACTCCTGATTGATGCGGTTGATCCGCTCGCTCAAGGAGTTGAGCTGGGCATTGATAGCCTTGTTCAAGTCAGCCGGGGGAGCTCCGTTCCCTCCAAATACTGCCTGCGCCCGGGCCTGCTGCATCGCTGCGTTCTGGCGCTGAGCTTCGATCTGAGCGACTTGGGCAAACGCATTCTCGACCTCCGAGCGCGTAATCAGCCCAGGTAAGGCGCCTTCCAGTTTGCTGAGCCGCTGCAGCATGGCCTCTTCTGCGCTTGCGCCGTCCTCCTGGGCTGCCTCCAAAGCGTTGAGCCGGCTGTACATCGCAGTCTGCCGCTCCACAGCCACACTCAACTGACTGGCAAGGCGGCGGCGACCTGCACTCAGCACGATGGCCTGCCCGGATGCCATGCCAATCAGCATGGCAGCGGCGCCTGTAAGCACATAGCTGATCACGAGATCTTCATGCGAACGACTTTGACGGCATCAAGCAGATTGGCCGGCAGCAGCTCCCGCTTCTGCGCCAGATCGCTGACGGCATCCAGCAACTTGGCCTCAGGCGATTCCGGGCCAAAGCGCATCTTGAGGTTCATCCCCGTCTTCCCTGCAGCGGCGGTCGGCCGGTAGCGGCGCTCGATTTCATTGACCGCCTGCTGAACCTCGTCGCGGCTGAGATGGCCATCCGCCAGAACGCCGGTCACCAGCTCCATGGCAAAGCGCGCATCACTGGCGCTGTAGCCCGTGAGATGTTCATTCAGCAGTGGGTCAATCACTGTGAATGCCCTGCGGATGACCGGCAGCAGGCGACTCAGTTTGATGTAAGAGAGCAGAGCGTTGGCCCCGATCGGCAGGGCAATGACGCCCGCTCCAATCAACGCTGGCTCTGCAATGGCTAAAAAGCTAGCCATGGCACTCACTATGCAAGACACGGATAATGTATCCGCCGCGTCTACATCCGCAGAAGCTGTGCCAACGCTGGAGTGATTTTCGTGCGCCCGCCCGGCAGCGCCAGGTGAATGTGGCTGTCGTGACCGCCAACAGGATCATCACCCGGGTGGAAGATCTCAGCCCCCGGGATTGCTGCTTTCAGTTGCGCCCCGAGCTGCTTGGTTAATGCCCGCCACTCCGAGTCTGGACGCCCTTTGAGCAAGGGTGAGCCCGGCTGAATGGTCAGATCCACAGCATGACCGGCGTAATGATGCGAGTTCGGTGAATGCTTGCCGACCCCGCCAAACGCTGGATTTTCAGCAACCTTGAGCCCCATTCCTTGCAGTTGCTTACCCAGGGTGACGATGTCGAGCTCGCCGCCATCACCCACTGCCTGCTGCTGTGGCATGGCGCTTGCGGCGCTCACTGCGGCAGCCTCTTGGGCCGCGGGCGCCGAGCGTGGCAGCAGTGCTGTGACCGCTGCCACCTGGGCTGCTGCACCAGGATCAATCGCCTCGAGGCGGCCCAGGAAGTCACCGCTCATGGCCTTGGAGCTGCGCGGCGCGTCGGCCTCGGCTTCTGCTCCATCCATCTTCAATATCGATGCCAGAGCGCTCGAGAGCGGACTCGACTCGGCCCCCTCATCTACAGCCAGGCTGGCGATGGCTGGCAGCTCAGCGGCGGATCCGCCACTGAGTGCGGGCTTGGGATCTTTCAGGGCTGCTTGATAGGTGGTCCATGCCCCTAGCCCCTGGCTGTCGAAGACCTTCTTGGCCGCTTGAACGTTCTTCCAAGGATCCTTGAGATCCTCGTAACTCTTCACTCCGATATCGGCGTATTCCTTAAGGCGCGCTGGCCCCAGGTTGCCGATCATGTTGATCTGAAAAAGGCCGTAACTGTTATCGCCTGTGGCTGCATTGGGATTGTGAGCTCCCGGCCGCAAGCCTGATTCCCGTTTGGCGATATTGACCATCAACGGCACCTTCTCCTCTGGAAAGCCCGCATTGCGCAGCAACGTTGCCAGGGTCCCTTCGCTTAACGCTGCCATTACAAACCAGAGTCGTCGTCAGGAGTTAGGACAATTTCGTCCATATCCAACTCCATTGTGGCAACTTCCCACATCTCACGTAGATAATCTTCCGCCTCGTCCTCCGTTGGTTCAAAGCCCAGAATCTCGGCAAACTCCTCCCGCGTCTCAGGCTGCTGCCATGGATGTCTCTCCTCCAGGAAGAACATGAAACCAGCGTTGCGGCTGTTCGCAATGAAGGTCTGCTTGAGCTTGAACCGTGCCTCCCAGGAAGTGCACAAAGCTTCGACGAGTTCGTCCTTGCTCATCGCCCTGGCCTCGATCTCGACACGCCTCAGCAGATACTTCTGCTCTTGTGTCAACTCCAGTTCTTCCATGCCCCTCTCCGTGGCGGAACCAGGTTTCAGCTGCGGAAGGCGCGAATGAAGGCTGCAGCCATGCCTCTATTTTCGCGGCTCTGCGTTCGCAGTAGAAGTCTTGCTGAACGTACCAGGCGCGCCAATCTCTGACGCTCCCCTTAGCTGCATTGCAACTCCTACATGCCGCCACCAGATTGGAGCGCAGACTGCTGCCGCCAAAGGCCCTGGGCTTGACGTGATCCAGGGTCATGGTCAACGGCTGGCCCTCTTGGCTATGGCTTTTGCCGCAATAGGCGCATGCGCCCCATTCGTCCTTGATCGCTTGCCGGAATCGCCGGCGTGCTCCGCCAGGCGATAGATCGATGAGGCTGAACACATAGTCATCCCAGTGTTCTGGCGTCATCCGCCGTCTTCGGTTGCACCAACGTTAGGAGTCAGCCCTGGGGCGCAAAACGAACGCCTGGCGTGGCTTTCCTAAGATTGCCTCTTGCGCTATGCAATACAGGGCGTACACTGGCGCGGGTTCCGGTCGCCATGCTCTCTCGCCTCATCCTTGAGAACACGGCTCGCTACGACGCCGCTATCGCCTCAGGCGCAGGCCGCTCGGCTCCTGCTTGGTTATCTCGATGCACTCCACGACCTGATGGAGTACGAGCGTCAGCTCGTCGTATTCGAGCGTGTCAAACCAGCGTGGATCGGCAATCTTGCGCGCCAGCTCCTGATCCAGTGCCGGCGCATTGATCAGGGACTCCAGTCTGCTCTTCTTGCGCTCCAGCACCTCAATCAGGTCTGGGTCGTTCTGCGCCTGTAGCGTTTCGATCTGCGCCCGCAGTAGAGCGACCTCCGGCTTGTCGGCCGATTCCGCCATCGCAGCCAGCCGCTGTGCTGCTTGGGCGGCCATGGCTTCGGTCGCAAACCCTAAGACCTCGGACTCGCGAATTCCCTTGTAGCGCTGCGAGCAGACATCTCCGCGGCAGCGCAGTGATAGCCAGCGCCGACCAGGGATATACACCAGCTTGTTACCACACTCACCGCAGACGCACAGGCCCGTCAAGGCCCTGACGCTTTTGTGGCCGTGCCTGCCCCACAGGCGGCGGTTGCATTCCATCACCACCTGCATGGCCGCGAAGTCCTCGTGGCTCAACAGGGCATCATGCTGATCCCACAGCACCTGCTTGAACTCGTGGTTCTTGATCTGGTCGTAGGCCAAGGCTCCTCGAATCGTCGGATTGAGTAGCCACGAGCGCAAGGCGCGGACGCTGTTCAGCGGGATCCGCCCAATAAACCCTTCCAGCACGGGCTGCATCCGCCAGTTCGAGGCCCGCAGTGCGTCGATCAGCTCCATGGCGATCGGTGCCTGCTCCGGATCAAGCTCTAGGCGCGTGCGGTCCCGTGAGATCCGGTAGCCAAAGCAGGGCTTTTTCATCGGCCGTCCGTCGCGCTTTCCCTGCTCTCTGGCTTTATGGATGCGCTGGCTGATCTTCATGGACTCGCCCTGCGCCAGGCTGGCCTTGAGGCGCGTGAGCAGCAGGTCCTCCGGGGTGGCCATCGTGAGCCGCCCGTCGTCTCGCGTTGTCACCGCCGTGCGCTTGCGATCGCACAGTTCGATGAAGGCGTCGCACTCGCTGGCTAGGCGGCCGAGGCGGTCCAACCGTGTCGCGATGACCTCGGCAACCCGGCCCTCCTCGACCAGAGCTCGCAAGCGCTGGTAGTCCGGCCGCTCGATATTCCGCCCGGACTCCACATCGGAGAGAACGAGATCGCAGGCCTGATTGCGCAGCCAGCTCAGCTGGGTCTCCAGCGCCGAGAGCTGTTCTCCCGATGTCGTTGAGACCCGGCCGTAGGCGACGCGCAACCGCATGCCAGGCAGTGTATCCCGTATTGAACCAAGGCTCGCTTTAGTTCAATAGAGGTCCTTCCTGCCTATGTAGCCCCTCCTGCAGGACAGGGCGAAGCTTCTCAGCGATGGGGAAATGGCGCAGCAGGGCGCGCGCCTCCTTCCTCACCTCCCCGGGCACCCGCCGGGTGGCCTGCGGGTCGCTCAGCCGCAGCAGGAAGTCCCTGGTCGCGACCACGGCCGCCACCTGCTGCGTCGGGCTACTGATCGGGACCGTTAACCGGTAGCGATCGCTCATGCGGCGGTAGCGATCCCGGCTGCGGCGCCAACCATGGTTTCGGCGATGCCCTTGATCTCGGTCTCGTGCCAGCCAACGACCAGCGAAGCGAGCACGGCTTCCCCGACCATGTAGCAATAGTCCTGAAACAAACCGGTGTAGCTGTTGGCGTAGGGGTGTTCGGGGTTATCGCGTTCGTCGGCGTAATAGAGGAACTCAAGAAAATCAGCTCGGTTCTGGTCGCGCTGCACGCGCTCGGCGGCTGTTTCTTGGTACTCCACCTCAGTGCTCATCGGTCTACGTCTTGGGCTCGCCCAAGGTAGCGATGCTGTGCGCCAAGTCACGCAGCCTGCACTCCAGGGCGTGCATAATGACGGCCCGCCTGCCGCCAATGACCACCCTCTCTGGCGCCTGGGAGCAGTTCCAGGCCGAGCGATCCATCACCCTCTGCCCGACCAGCTTGACCAGCGACTACAAGGTCGTCAGCAAGATGCTCCACCGCTGCCCAGAGCAGGACTTCAACAAGGGGCGCTTAATCATGGGCTGGGTGCTGACGCAGAAGCCGCCTAAGACAGCTCGGCGCGTCGCCATGTACCTCAAGTCGCTATACCGCTGGGCGGCCAATGAGGATGTCGGGCTCATCGAGCGCAGTCCGCTCACGAGTTACCGCATGCCCAAGCCGCCCCAGGCGGACGAGGACGTTGTCGTGATTAGCCGCTCTGAGATGCCAATCGTCCTCTGTTCTCTTTGGAGAGACCACCGCATCAATTGGTCGCTGTACGCGGAGTGGATGCTCCAGACCGCCATGCGCACCGGCGAGGTGCGCGCCCTGCGCTGGAGCGACATCAAGGACAACAAGATCCTTGTGCACCAGAACTACACCCTGACCCACGGCCTGAAGAACAGCACGAAAACAAATCGGCAGCGGTGGGTGCCCCTCAATGCTCGTTGCCAGGAAATCCTCGCAGAGCTAGAACATTGCTCGGAATACCTGTTCCCTTGGAATCGCTACGCCTTCCAGAGCTACTTTTACGACCGCATGAAAGAGGCACACGCCGCCGGCCTTCTGGAGCGTCGGTATCGCCCATACGACCTCAGGCATACGGCGATCAGCCGCTTTATCGAGGCGGGTATCCCGATCGCGCAAGTTGCGTCTTGGTGCGGTAACTCTGCGGAAGTGATCTGGAAGCACTACGCAGGCGTTAGCCAGGAGTACACGCTGCCAGTTCTGTGATCCCTAGAAAACCAGAGCGTCGTTACCGGCAGAACCGGCAATAGTGGATCCACTGAGGATCGTCCCGCTGGTAACCCCGTCAACAATCAGCGTGTCTCCGCCCACTACCGAATCCACATCGACGGCAATCGGGGGTTGGTCCGGATTGGCGGGCCAAGTCGGGTACTCGGTCCCCGTGATGTATGCGGCCAGTTCCGCGGTGTCCACCGTCTCTCCGATGGACAGAACCTTGGCATTCGTTGCCAGGCGAACATCCTCTCGCCAAACCTTCCAGTCAGCACTCATCGCGGTGCCGTTGTCGATCTCCCGGACGACCATCCAGTCCGTCGGTTGCAGCAGTGTATTTGCTGTCTGCCTGGTCTGATTCACCCACTGCTCGCAAAGCTGCGCGTGGTCCTTGGGGATGAGCTGACCATCTTGGTCGTAGCCCCAATAGAAGCGCTGGTCGTAGATCGGAGGATCGGGAACCTCCGTGATGCCAATTGCTTCCTTCTCTTCCAGAGTACTCAGACGCAGCCAATTGGCCGGATACTGAATCCCGTCATGGGTAAAGGCCCTGTCTGGGGAGAGGGGCTTGCCGTCGAGGATGAACATGCTCTACCGGAGCTGCTGTTCGCAGCGAGTTGGCTCTATTCTATTGCCGCTGTTCCAGTGCCGAATCACACCGGCAACGATGAACAGGTTGGTGAGAAGGTAGGTTGCAAAGATGAGCGACCGGATCAGGGCGACCCGGTCAGACTCTCTCGAGCACTTGCTGGCTTTCTCGCCGAGCGCTTTAGCCCATAAACGCCACACTGGTCGTGTTCACTACTCACCTGGCGCGGGCGTAATTAAAGGGTGACTCCGCGAAGGCGCAGTACACGAATGTCCCAGAAAGGCCATACCTAATCTTGAATCCGTTGGAAAGAATGTAATAG